>OFHA01000291.1_pt1 | contig 45732 bp, 56 predicted proteins | sample 1521891 | NCBI WGS metagenome assembly OFHA01 (sample SAMEA3504089, study PRJEB24116) | mouse gut metagenome | biome: mouse gut; feature: mouse-associated habitat; material: faeces | place: Denmark | collected 2011
TTTCTATTACACCACGCTTTGTACTACGTGTTGAAATCATCAAAAAGTCGATCATTGCATTTTTTACTCTCCTTCCGGGCGCTTCAATTCCTTAATCTCGTTGCTAAGCTCCTCAATTTTCTTATTCTGTTTTTTGCGGTCGATCTCGTTCGTAACCACATAAGCCGCCATAGCCCAAGCTAAAACAGCTACATTCCGGTTAAAACTTTTCTGATATTTTAAGGTTTGCTGAATGCTTTGAACAGCTTTCTCAGAAGACCGTAAACTGCCAAAAATATAACCAAACACTTCACACATATGGAATCTTGCCTCCTTTCTATCAGAACCTCAAATCATACGATTTCATCTAAGTACCAGCACATTTGATACCAGATTTCAACGGTTCGCAAATCCCTGCGGCTATGTTTTACCGTGAACAAACCACCGTCGCCATTCCGTTCGTATTCTCGGTTTAGGAATCTTTCAATAACCATATTGGTATAATTCTCATCGAATTTTGCATCTGTCATAGAACCTAAACCGAGATTCACGATCATGTTCCAGAACCATTGGCCCGTCCGATTCCCAATGTCGGGATCGTCCATGATATGTTCTTCACAGCGAATAGCAAGGGCAATCATCATTTCCAAAACACTACAAGGGCGATTGTCCAAATATGTTGAAATCATGGATTGTCTGTACGAATTCTCGTAACCGAACCGATATCTGAGGTCTATCCCGTCTTCTTCTCTGTTTTCATCCATAGCGATACTGTAATTGAAATCTATGCTGTGAAGAAACGATAAGAGTTTCCGATAGGACAGACCCTTGGAATACCGGCGATCCAATACGAGCTGGCACATCCATTCAAAATATTCGCTATTCAGCTCGCTCTTTGTCATCATACCTCCATCTGATGCGGTCTCATTTTAACGACTTCGGAATATGTTCTCTGATCCAGAAGGATTTCGTAGTCACATTTCAGTCTGTCATTCCTGACAAAGACCGAATCGTCCTCATACTCTCCAAAGTGGGTCAGAGACTCAAATCCAACAGCGCCCTCCACATCTTCTACCAGTTCATCGTTTTCATCCGCAAGAACCTGATCCCCGTAGTAAGTAAGACTGATTTTCTCATACTCCTCAAACTCGCCAAATTCTTCCGGAGTAATAACATAAGGCTTACTCTCCATAGACGCCCGCTCCTCTTTTCCCATTCCTGAATAATTTGTGTAGCCCTCTTTTTCCATCAGAGCTTCATATTCGGAAATATCGGGTTTTTCCTCTACCTTTCTCAGTTCCGCCTGCTGCGGTATATCAGAAACGGTAACTTCCATATCAGGGTCTTTCTTCAAGAATATCGCCTTTACGGAATCGATTTCTTCCTGAGCGATACGCTCATATTTTTTCTTGATATACTGCCATGTGATAACCGACCCAACAGCGGCTCCAACGGCAAACATCACAAAATTGGTTGTTTTACTCATCCTCGGTCTCCTCATTCTTTATAGTCATCACCGTCAGTGCCAGACCGCCGAACAGCATCGACATGCTGATTAGAATGCCACCAGTGATATGTCTTTTTCTCTTGGTATCCAGTATGTAATCCAACATGGATATCAAACTTTCAAAGCTCTCCATGCCTACATCTCCTTTCCGCCGGACAGAACAGCAATTCCACCGACAAAGCAGATACCCGCCATAGCCGCCAGTGCATAGGAAACAAACGATAATAAATTTGTCATAAGTCAAATCTCCTTTCATTCATACCTTGAAAAATAATGGTTTTCTACTTGGAACATGGGAACGCCATAATCGCTGTAACATCCTGCCGTAAAGAATATAACATCGTAATTCTTCCGGCACGCCAACTCTTCTTCAACAAGCCGGCAAATATCTTCTCGTACTTCGCAGCGTTCCGCCCGTCCGTTCCACATTGATGAAAACTGATACGGCTGGTAAATTACATCATAAGCCGTATCGGGAAAATGCTCGGAGTCCATACGGTTAAGAATAGTGTCAATCACTAGCCGTTTGCCTTCTTCACATTCTCCCTCAGCTTCGGCCATAGTGACCAATGCAATCAGCGCAATATCTTCGTCTGGAAGTAATTCTTCTTTCTCCTCAGTTTCCTCCATACTCATTACTGAAACATTCTCTGTCGGTTCAAAACTGACAGTGGTTATGTACAGCGGAGTAACTTCCGATTCTAAAACCGGCTCTTCCGCCGTAGAGATGGTGGTAACTGAAAACATCAAAACCGCAAACAGAGAAAGAAATGCGGTTATTGCAGTTATCTTACGCATATAAAATCTCCTTAAAAAATATTTAGACTATCCTCAGTTCTCTGGGACCAAGCCAAGGATAGTCTATCTCGTCCTGATATGGATTTCCGGAACCAATACCACAAACGCCATCCCTTCACATCAGTTCCCAGATATTTCCGTCCACATTGAAGTCCAGCAAGATAGCCGGATCAAGACCGTTCGCATAATCGGAATAGCTCAGATTGTCGGCGTAAAGCCCGAAATCCACATAATTATCTCCAACGGGATGCTCCGGATCATATACCCATCCGACAACCTGACCGGCTTTCGTGCGGGGAAGACCCAACATCTCATAAACGTCATTCAGGAAAAGACGCTTCTTCGCTCGGAGCAGATCGTTCGCATAGCTTTCTTGTGCCTTGAGGAACATAAGATTGTACTCATTGTTGGCTTCCCAGTGAGAGTTCAGGACGCTGTTTCCGTCCTCGTCCATCGTGTACTTCTCAAAGAATCTGGCATAGCCGCTGATATCAGACGGATTCACGACAAAAGCTGTTTTCTTGACTTTCTTTTCTTTTCCCGTTTCCTCGTCCATAACGGTTTCACTTACTTTTTCCGCCTTGATATTGTATTTAAGTTCCCGGTCAATCTCCTTACCAAACCGCTCGATAACACGGTTTCTGTAATCCTTGAAACTCTTGTCAATGGTAGCGTAAGCGGCCGCCAGTGCCACATTCCTCTTCCGAAGAATATTGTTGGATGCCAGAATGCTCGTGATAGACAATGTGCCAACTGCCAAAGCCGGTGCATACAACTTTGCCAGTTTCAATGCCGTCTGGGTATAAACGATAACGGTATCTTTCTTTGCATCTTCGGGGGAGTAATCTTCCCCCATTGCAGTACAGCCTTTCTCGGCAGATTCATGGACCTTATCCATTTTTCCCTTGGTCTCATCCAAAATCTTGCCCACTTTTAAAGTGGCTTTGCAGGCCAGAACAGCGCTCGCCACGGTGCCTACAACACCTGCCACGACAAGAATCTCAGGACTGTGCTTTCTCAATTGGAAGCCAACCTTATTAAAGGTTCCGCTTACCTTCGTCATGATTTCTGCTTTTTTCATAACTAAACAATCTCCTTTTTAGTCTTCTAATTTTTTCAAATGGTCAATAAGATGCTGCGTATACCAAAGGATTTTCTCCAAATCCTGAATACCGTTTTTCTTTTTCCAACGGCAGGCATACTTGAGGATGTTTCCCGTATCGGTAGCCTCAATTCCGTTGAGGTCAAAGGTAAACGCCTCGATTACATCAATAACTTCCAACCCTGTCTCAGATTGGTAGTGGGCGGGATGGGATACCATTTTGTCTTCCGATTCGTACATAGGCACCCTCCTTTAATTAAGAGGCAACGCTCTGGGTAATTTAAGAATATAACCATCTCTCACCCGAATTGCCTTGCAGCCGCTGATATCCGTCCAACCGTATTTATTCGCGGCATAATTGTCCGTGGATACGTCAGCGAGATCATACAAATCCAAGACACTGACAACCCCATACTGGCTGATGATATCGTTCATCGAATCCAAGACTTTTTCTGCATCGCCGCGAGTTTCAAAAACGATATCGTCATAATCATATCCACCTCTGGATGATATCGAACGATCACGTCTTCGATCTGGTTCTCGGTCATAATACTTTCCATACGACACCTTGGTTCCAGACGAAGCCTTTCTTGTCCGCCCCGTTTCTCCGTATAGAATCATGTCAATACCGTTCGTAACGATATCGGATATCGCCTTCTTAATTGCCGGAACGAGAACATCCATCAAAATATAGGACTTTACGTTTCCGACATCCTCAGAAATAAAAACATCAGCAAACTTCTGCATCTCGCCCTTTTTCTTGGGTTTTGCAGACCCGCTGATGACTTTTTCTACTTTTTTATCCGATGACGCTGCTCCTTCCTTTTGAGCTTCTTTAGATTTATGGGAATTAGGTCCGTATTGCTCCATTTCTTTCTCCTTTCGCTAAACAGCAATCAACTTTCCCGGCAACGTAATTTTCGTATTGGGGAGCTTGTTGTTCTGCTTCTTAAACTGATACGAGAGGTTACTTCTTGCTTTCCTCTCAGACGTCGCGTATGTAGAACCTTTCCAGTTATGCGCAACGCAAATCTCAAATTCCATAACAGGTCCGCTGTACTTATACTGGTTCATAAGCCACCTCCTTAAAACAAAAGAAAAAGGGAAAGCGCCTTGTTGCAGGCACCTTCCCCGTCCGAACACTGTTTTCTTACATTTACGCCGGATCTCCCTCAACGGTCTCTTCGTTTACAATGACTTCTTCCTCAAAGTCATCAAACTCCTGCTCGACCATCTTCTTGTTCAGCCTCCGGGCTTTGATACGCGCTACAGCCGGATCGATAATGTATTTACCAGCCACATAGCCGGCAATAAACACCAATCCGAAAGCAGCCGCTTTCTTAAACCCATTCGCGGAACTGACCTTTACGATCTCCTCAGTTGTCTCCATAACTTCTTCGTTCGTCATAATTTCGTTGTTTTCCATTGTGTTTTTCTCCTTTCAATTATCAGAAAATATGCGGTTCTTCCATTAAAGACGTTGTTTTTTTCGCGTATTAACCGTTGCTAAAATCGTATCTCGGAGCAATACGATACTCAATTACGAGACATGGTGTTCCATCGTCGGCTAATTGAGAACTGAATGATACATCAATATATCCTTGGTCGATGTTCCAACCGAGTTCATCTCCAAGTAGAGTCCCGTTCAACCCAATCTCATAATAGAACTCGTTTAGGGAAATATACATCTCGTCCCGCATTCGGAGGTTAAGCTCGTTGATAGCTTTCTTTATTTTCTCGATATCAGACTTAAAATATCGCCCAGACACTGTATCAAAACAAAGCGTGTTTCCACGTTCAAGAATAACTACCTCACGATTGCTCACAGGATTCTTCTCAATCTTATCCTTTGCAACAGCATCGCGGACAGCCTGCTCCTTTTTCTCTCCGATAGTTTCCACAACTTTTTCCTGATACTCTTTCAGAGCCGACTCGGAGAGAGTATAGGCAGTCGCTAAAGCTGCTCTGCGGCGCATGTTTACCGAGCTGGCGCCGATCAAGCAAGCCACGGAAACGGTTCCGATAGCGGCCGCAGGAATATAACAAGTCCACGCCGCCTGAATGGTTTCCTTCGGTGTAAGCTCGTCCACCTCCAGCTCGTCCTTTTTTTCTTCAATAAGAATTAAAGCCTTTGGTGTTGCTCGTACAGCCATCACGGTTGTTGTAATCATTCCCGCAATTCCAATTCCCGTCAGTATTTCCGGGCTGTGTTTTTTTACAGCGGTTCGCATACTCCGCATCGCCGCGGTTATGGTGTTTTTGTTCATCGATATGCTCCTTTCGGTTTTTGCTGCACATAAGCGCATCCCCTTTCAAAAATATAAAACCGCCCACATGGGGCGGCGATTACCTAACCACCCAGAACTCCGGACGAACTCCAATAGAGTTCGAAGCGCTGTAGTCGTTCGTACCGCCATCGGTGGCCACATCAGCGAAAAGAGCCGAAGAAAATTCCTGCTTTACTGCGTTTCTGAGCCACCACCAGCACCAGTCGTCTTCAAAGTCGCAGACACGGTTTCCGCGCCGCTTCATCATCTCAAACTGCTCGTCATTATCCGGCTCAAAGTTTTCATAGAAATCGTCATGACCGAATATCTCGCCGTATGTAGGAAGCGTGATCTCCGTCACCTTGTTTCTCAGCTTATCCGGGAACGCCCGAAGAACAACTTCATTCAGCCACTTCTTCATATCCGAACCGCCAAACCCGCCCTTATTGGTATTGGATTCATTCATCGGATGCCGGGCGATGACTTCGTCGAACAGGAAGAGAATCCCCTTGTCCGTTACCTTCTGGGCGGTTGCCGTAAACTTGCCGAAGCCGTGAAGCTTTACATTGATCTGATCTCCTACGCAGATTTCGTTTGTTTTGAACTGCACCTTTCTTGCTACCTTCATATCCTTTTCTCCTTTCAAATTTGCATGTTTTTATATCAATTCATAGCTCGCAGAATATCAAGGATATCTGTGGCTACGTCATGAGCGACTGAAAATATAAAACTGTCGTTTCGTTCGTCATGTTCGATTCCAGAAAATTCGTCTGTCATAAGGACGTATTCTTCCACTAGATTGATGGCTGGAATTTCCGGATGCTGCTGAATTCTTTTAAGAATTTCCTTTGCAGCCCATCTTTCATAACTCCTTTTGTTAAATTCATACTTGGGCCAGTTCCGACCAGGTTCAAAAAGATCGAACATGTAATCTTCAATTGCCGAAATAGCTCGTTCGTCCATTGACATCTCCTTGAAACAGAAAAGAAGAGTCCCTGTTTAGGACTCTTCCATTTCTTCATCGTCTCTTTTGGCGAGTGCTTCATTTACTTTTGCCTCGATTTTTTCATCCATTTTCTGTTCGTTCACCCAGTCGGTTACAAGCGTTGCCGCCACACCGACCACAGTTGCCGCCAGTCCAAGGACTTTAATCAATTTACTTTTTGTACTCATAAAGCATTTACCTCCTTTTCATAATAGAACTTGCAATTTTTGCGAACTATTCAAATTTACAGAGTGCCATCGCGTCAATGGTAATACATTCCAAGCCGTCTTCCAGAGTTGTCTTCTGATTATCAAAATCGAGCCAATATGAATCCATCTCTTCGACCATATGGGTTATATCCCAACCCATTTCATCACCTTTATCCACTCCGTCAACGCCAAGAAATGATAAGTATTCATTTAAAGAACATTCGCCTCTAATCGCAATATTACGGTTCGCATGATACTGAGCATTTAAAACCGCAGCCATTGTTGTGGTAAAATATTTCTTTGATGTAAGGTCATAGAAAAGCAACTCCTCACTTTCCGGGTCCATATCCATGTTGTAGACCTGATACCCCCATGCAGAATCAGCAACCATCGAATCCTTGGCCATTTCAGCATGGATTTTGTTGTCTGCATCCTCTCCATAAACCTTTTTAGCTGCCTGGCGGTACTGTTTGTAGGATTCATTAAGCATGGCATAGGCACTTGTCAAAGCTGCCTGATTTCGTTTATCCATTACACCAATACCAACGATACAAGTAACAGTACCAACACCTACCAAAACAGACGGAATATAACATTTCCAAGTTGTTTGCACCAGTTCCATAGGTGTAAGTTTATCCGTTTCCAGCTCATCTTTCTTGGCTTTGATAAGCTTCATTGCCTTAGGTGTCGCCCGAACAGCCGTTACAGCCGTTCCGACAACGCCGACGATTCCTAAGACAGTTAAGATTGTTGGGGATGATCGCCGTAATCCCGTTGAAAATTTGCCCATTTTCTTCTCCTCTCAAAAGGGGCACAAGGCCCCAAGATTTATCTAACCACCCAGAACTCCGGACGAACTCCAAGAGAGGCCGAAGCGTTGGCGTAGGACGTATAGCCATAAGCGGACACAAGAGCGAAACCAGCCGAAGAAAATTCCTGCTTTACTGCGTTTCTGAGCCACCCCCATTCCCATTTATTATTGAGGTATGCTACGCGATTTTTCCGCTCTTTCATAAGCGGAAGCTGCTCGTCCTCATCCGGCTCAAAATGCTCGTTATCCCATTCGTCATCGTGACCGAACAACTCACCTACTGTCGGAATAGACAGATTGTCAATCCGGCTTTTAAGCTCTTCGGGGAATGCTGCCAAGAGAACAGTGTCGATCCATTTCTTTAAATCAGACTCCTCGTAACCGCCCTCATTGGTCCACTGGTTATTCATCGGTCTGCTTGTAACATACTCATCAAAAATAAACAAGACACCCTTGTCTGTAATTTTGTGAGCAGTTGCGGTAAAGTCGCCGATTTCCGCCAAGGATACCAAAATCTGATCCCCGACCATAACCTCTCTTGTTTCCAGTTCCCGTCTCCGTGATACTTTGATGTTTTCCATTTCTTTTTTCTCCTTTCATTTTTGGCAAAATAAAAGAGCCGTTGATTGGCTCCAAAAGTAAAAGAGAAACAGATAGGACTCGAACCTATAACCTACACAGGTGTGTGTCGCTCTCCCAATTGAGCTACTGTTTCTCCATAATATAACTTGTAAATTTCGCGCAAAAGAGAAAGCCCATGCCAAAGCACAGGCTCAACCCTTAATCCAAACCAATACCTTTAAGAATCTTCACAAGTTCATCCTTACTCAATTCAGCATCTACATCCAGATGAACATGAGTTCGTCCCTCGTTAATAGTGGTCTTTATTTCGTTAAGCTGAATATCTACATCATACCCAAACTTCTTTCGTAACACCATCTTTACAAGTTTTGAAATCATATTCGTAGTGAATTTAGACACGATTTTCATTTCGTCCATACCCTTTCTGGCTCCTTTCAAAGTGTTTGATTTTCCATAAAAGGAGCTGTAAAAATCGCGCCTAAATATCCCGTCTGTCAAATACTGTTTCCCATCTTTCGCGTGTAATCGGCTTCATCTTCAGCGCCCACATGATTTGCCGAACCGTCACGGTAGGATATAAACCGTCCGTACACTCTCCAGCACGCTCGTCAAAGTATTCTTTAAATTTCGGATGCAAATATAAATCATCTGTCAGCCACGGGTCAACTTCACTCCACCATGTACTTTTAGATTCAGAATCAAACCGCTGCTGAATCACAGCCAATCCTTTATTACCTATTTGAAAGAGTGTACAGCTATTGTAAACGGGATGTTCGCAAATATAAAGTTTTCCGTACATGGACAGGTATATGGCAGGCTTTTCATAATGGTATCTCATTCTATACTCCTAAAAACAAAAAGAAAGAGCCCTCGTCAGGACTCCCCCTTGTGTTGATAATTCTTTAATTGTCAAATAGTTTACATGACGTTTTGCAATGTGGATAAGGACCTCCACAAGCTCTGCATCCAGCCGGTGGCACATCGCCTCTATAGGATTCGAGTGTTTCTTCTGTCCATTCTTCTTCGTTATCCTCGTACTCGTAATCCATCTCATCTACTTCCCATCCACATGACGGGCAGGCATAAATATCACATCCACCTCTTGGATCTTCCTTGCGGTCCATAACTGCTCCACAATGATTGCAAATTGCATATCCGTTATTCAGGTATTCCATTAACTCCATACCTTCCGGTTTAATAATTTTTTGGCTCATAAAGTCATTACCTCCTTGATAATCTGAAAGTAACGGTATAATTGTACGGTCACTTTCGGTATTAAGTCAAGAGATAAAGAGCTCTTTAGCATCTCCTTTCCATAACAGAGAGTGTAAAAATCACGCAGAAAAACGAAGAGGACGTGTACATTACGCGCCCCCATCGTCCTAAATCGTCAATTGCCTTATTTTTTTGTCGGCCTAAAACGGTTGAATAACCCTCTGAATGTTGTTGAGGTGTATGTTCCGGTTTCCTCAAACTTGAATCCCCGTTTCATCCAGATACCATAGAACATCAACGGTATCATGAGTTCTGCTGCTGCAATACCTAATCTGAAATATCGATCTTTAATCTGTTCTGATAACTGGTTACGCTTCATTTCCTCATCGCGAGTGCCAGCTTCATCTTCCATTACCCGGCGATTGTACTTTTCATCGTACTCCCATTCATTCTTAGATTCTTCGATTCTCAGCTTGTAAAGCTTTGTCAGATCGTCAATCGCTGTCGATTTCTCTTTACTACCTGAATTTAAACTGGATAAAGCCTGAATCTCCTTTCCAATTTCCTCATTCAACAAATCCCTGATGTTTACTTCTTCCATCTCGGTTCTCCTTTCAAATAATTTATTAACTGATTCCATAAAAGGACTTGTTATTCATGCGAAATATAACTTTTGAGGTCAACCTCTAAAAGCACTCGCTTTCTGGAAGATATATCACCGACTCCTTTGGACAGTTCCAAAAACATAAAAGGACCATCCGGATCAGACGTATCAATACGAAGTTTACCTACAGATTTCGCCCGCCGTATAACACTCGTAAGAATACAACCGATGATAACCCCAATTGCGAATATAATAGCTGTCTGCATATGCCTCTCCTTTCAAATTGTTTTTCAGAATTTCCCACCCGGGAATTTTTCAGATATCAAAATATCATGTTTTTCTGTTACCTGCATACTGGATTTTAACCTAGAATAAAAAGAAAGAGCCATTGCTGGCTCAGTCTTCAAATCGGTTCGTGATGTCTCCATCTACATTAAAGTCTAACTCGATACCACTTCCGTCCTCTTTAACATGGATATCAAAGTCAATATAGTTGTCTCCGAATGCATTTGTTGGGTCATCATACCAACCTACAAATAACGATGTCTGTGTAAGCGGAAATCCTAAGCATTCATAAACATCTCTCAAGAATACATAGCCTCTTGCTCGCAACATATCATTAAAGTAGATTTCCTGCGACCTCAAATACAGCCTATTGAAATACTGATCTTTGTCCCAATTCGCACAGGACGAATCAAATACTCGTGCGTACTTACTTTTTGTTTTCAATATCACATCTCCTTTCATAAGAGGAGCTGTAATTATTGCGTATTCTCTCCCTCGTAAACGATCTTTTTCCTCAAATCGGACCACGCTATGTATCTATTCCGTTTACAAATTGGGCATCGGAATTTGCAAACCTTGCCGCCGATATCCTCCAAATCCTGCGTCTCGGCTTCTAACCGGCTTTGGCAGTTTGGGCAGTTGAACCGATACACTTTCTTTACAGCAACATCCACGACTTTCATATCAACCACGCTCCTTATTCAACAGCCAGAAAAACCGTCTGTACAATTCGTAATAAGTATCCTTGCAACACGGAATCCCAAGCATGGTTTTCAGATAGTCGTAGGAAACCCCATTCGTAACAGCCCGTAAAATATAAGTCGCCAACACCATGTCTGTTTCAACTGCTACTTGCTCTACCAGCTCAATCCTATCAGCATAAAATATCCTTGCCTCTGCACATTTAGCAGTAGGGTCGCTGATATCCCGTTGTCCCGAAAACAGAACTAAATCGGACGGTCTTTTCGCCAACCCGTCTAAAGCCAGATATGCTTTCTTCCAGATCGGATACTGAAGACAAAAATGTTTTAGCTCATAATAGCGATGCTTCTCAATCCAGTATTTGTTCTTCTCGGACAGCTCCGGACGTATTGTTGTTCCCATCAGCGCTTTTCTCCTTTCCACAGATACCCCGTTTCTTCGTAGAGGAGTTTCGGAGAAATATAAAAATTGATTCGTCCGAACTTAGAGTTCATCTCCTCAATGCTTGTTACGAGTTTTCCGTTTCTTGTAGCTTTTCCGATTGGGAGCCAGCCTGAGATAATACCGGCTCTAATCCAGGACGCATCCTTTCCGTATACTCTGGCGGCAACGATAACCGGCACCGAACCTGACTCAAATATAATCTCTTCCATCGGCTATTACCTCCTTTCAACCGCTATTCTAGGATAAGAACCGCTTTTAGTAAAAACAACCTCGGTGGTAGAGCCGCGAAAAGAAAGAGCCCTTGTTAGGACTCCTTCTCGTTTTTCTTTCGGTGAGATATAAATTTGATTACTCCGTAAGCCAACACCATGCCTATTACGCTTCCAAAGGCTCCCATCACGCACCCTTTGTTCATTCCATATTCGATTCCCTCATCATAGAATGCTGTTAAGGTCTCGCTATGGTCTTCTAAAAGCTTGTTTAACTCATCAATCTGTTTACTATTCATCTTCATAAATATCACGTCTCCTTTCATAAAGGGAGATGTATTTTTTGCGCTACCCACCGAATCATAGTCATCTCACAAGGATAGTCCTCATAGCCAATCGTCTCGCAAGTAATAAAGCCCTCAATCACGCCTCGAATAACCTCAGCTTCGTATTGCTTGTACGGAAAAATATAATCCGGAAGCTCTCTATGTAAGTGCCCGCATTTGCTACAGCGGAGTCTTCTAATCTTAACCCATCTGGTATTTCTCATTTTCGTCCGTACAATACGGGGAACACTGTCATAGTATTTCAATGCTCCACCGCAATCTGGACAGGTTGATTCATCATGAGTAACCATATATGCATCCTCCTTTCTAACCTAGATTAGAAAAGTGTAAAAAATAAGTGTAGGAGTGGTTGACAATTCCTACACTATCATATATTATTACTAATGGTAAATCAACTCTGCGATCGTAGAAATATCCGATTTACCGAGAAAGGAGAGTCGATGTTATGTTGCTACAATGTCCTGAGTGTGATTTGCAAGTGAGTGATAAAGCTACTTACTGTCCGCATTGTGGTTATCCAATGCAACCGAATGTAAGCCAACGGAGACCACGAAAATCAAACAAACGAAGACGACTGCCTAATGGATTCGGACAGATAAGCGAAATAAAAGGGCGGAATCTTCGCAACCCGTTTCGAGCCATGATAACGGTTGGAAAGACACCGACCGGACGACCAATCTGCAAACCGCTTAAACCGGAGTCCTACTTTCCGACTTACAACGATGCCTATGCTGCATTGGTAGAATATAACAAGAATCCTTACGACCTGGAACCTGCTATAACAGCAAGAGAATTATATGAAAAATGGACAGAGGAATACTTTAAAACTCTGAAGAACGATGCCAGCGCCAGAGCCGTTACTTCTGCCTGGGCGTATTGTTCTTCCGTATACGATATGAGAGTTATGGACATACGGGCAAGACATGTAAAAGGCTGCATGGAAGAGGGCGTTGCGGTTGTAAGGGGAAAAGAACAACATCCAAGCGCATCTATGAAGAATAAAATCAAGTCGCTGTTTAATCTCATGCTTGATTATGCCTTGGAATATGAAGTCGTTGATCGAAATTACTCCCGCAGTTTCAACCTCACGGAAGAAACCATCAAAGAGATTCAGACGGTTAAGAAAGAGCACATCCCTTTTACTGAGGAAGAAATGGAGCTGCTTTGGAAACACGTTGCCGACAAACGATATGTTGACGTGATTCTGATTCAATGCTATTCTGGATGGAGACCTCAAGAATTAGGTCTACTCGAATTGAAAGACGTGGATTTGGAAAATTGGACATTCAAAGGCGGAATGAAGACGGATGCTGGTACTGATCGAGTCGTACCAATTCATTCCAAGATACGTTCTCTCGTAGAGCAAAAATATAGAGAAGCAGAAACTCTTGGCAGTAAATTTCTCTTTAATTGCACCGATCCAGACAGTAACCGCAAAAATATAAAGTTCACATACAATCGGTATCAAAAAGGCTTTACCAGAATTCGTGACGAATTAAAATTGAATCCGGAGCATCGCCCACATGACGGGAGAAAGCACTTCGTTACAATGGCAAAAAAATATGGCGTCGATGAATATGCTATTAAATATATGGTTGGCCATAAGATTTCCGACATCACGGAGAAAGTTTATACTCAGCGTGAATTTGAGTGGTTAAAAGAAGAAATAGAAAAAATAAAATAGAATGTCTTTTGTGTAGGAATAGTGGTATAGGAGTGGTGCAGGAATAATACACGAATTACATACATTTTCCTGCTTTTTACCACCCTTAACCGCTTCCTAAACCGTTGATTTTACTGGGTTTTTCATCATTTCCCAACTTAGGAAGTTTCTATCATGGAATAGGTGACATCTTTTGTATGATAAGGATAGCTTGAAAACAGGTATGCTCTTTTCAGCAGTTCCGAGTCATTGTTTAATTCTTCCATAAACTGACGAAGAAGCGTCCCGTTGAATGTATGGGAATTGGATGCCATCTGTTCGGCAGCGACAGCGGCAAGTTGTGCAGGATCAATTTCAGGCAGCGATAGCAGACGGCAAAAAACGTCCCCATTGGATGCATTGGAGATAAGACACTGACAGCTTGTACCGCCGATGGAAAACAGGATATTGAAAAGTCTTCCTGTCTGTTTGGGATCATCCTGTCCATAGGAGACAAGACAGGTGAGAGCGGGCGGATAAGATTTTGGCGACACGCCCAGGTTTCTGTAAGGAAGTTTTTCCAGTATTTCATTACCTTTTTTTCCTCTCAGATAATATTCGAGATCATTTAACTGTTCCTGCGTCAGTTTACATAAATCAAGAAGCTCCATACACTTTTCGATATAAGTTTCATTCTGAACTCTCATAACAGATATTTGCCCTCCTTTTATTCTTTTATCTCAAATCTTTCCAGAGTTTGTTTTGTTCCTGGCTGGAAGAAGTTGCCCTTGCAGCCTGCATTACGATTTCACTGAAATACCGCTCCGGAAGCTCACCAATCTTTTTATTGAATTTCACATCAAAAACAGTGATATCTTCGTTTTCACCGCCAACATAACTGCCGGAAAAATTAAGTTCCGCACGCAGTCCCTGTTCCTTATCCTCACGGTAATAGTAGTAGAAGATACCGGCATCCTCAGCCTGCCCGCGGTACCATCCCATGTTCTGCATTTTACCATGCAGGGAGAGATCATTGAGGATAAAGCCGCCGAAACGTTCCATAGATTTTTCCTCTGCCTCCTCTTTGGTCATATGATAGACAGGGCGGGAGAGCTGTTCAATGGGCTGGATAATTTCGTAATCCTCAAGCTGGGTTTTCCATGCCTCTGCAGATTCTTCTGAGAGTTCTACCGGATGGATGAGTCCGATCTTATAAATAGAATCGGGGTTATCCTGTTTATCAGGAAGTTCATACTCTTCCTCATCTTCCGTATTAAAACTGCCATCCTCCATATAACGGAAGGTTTGTATCAGTTTTTTATCTTTGTAAATGCCCCAGATCAACCCAATCGCAAACTGGTGCATAATCGGATTTTCCACAAAGAGTTTTTTCCATGCATCACAGGTCCACTGACGCTCAGTGGAAAGTGCCAGTTCAAGCCGCATTTTCTGACTGGTAACGGTAGCCTTCATCTGTTTCTTCATTTCCTTGAAAGAAGCGTAGCTTTCCGCTGCTTTTACGGGATCATCCTTTTTACCAGGGGCGGGCAGATTTTTTAATTTCTTTCCGTTTTCATCGAACACTTCCACTTCCAGGGCGGGAGTGATTGTTACCGTAAACTTCCGCTCACCATAATCAAAATGACGTTCCATATTTTCATCGAAGCCGAGGTTCGGAACAATGCGGTCGGCAAGTTCCTCCGTGGTAATGCCAAGCTGATCGGCGGCAAACTTTAAAGCTTCACCGGCAGCAGTTTTTACCTGACGGAATTTAAATTTTCTGGAAATGCCGTCTACAATCAAAAGTGCTTCCGGTCTCGGGTTCAGAGCCAGAGCCCGCACGGCATCTGCGGCGATGGCGCCTCTGGAATGCTGGGGCCATTCGGTTATCTGATGCTGCAGCTTTTTGATGATATCGGTACCGCCGTGGATGGAAGCAGCGTAGAGTACCCAGCGTTTTTTTGCCTCGGCGCCCAGTTCAAGCCATTTGTCAAACAGTTCGTTCACATAGATGGCAAATTCTTTTTCATCCAGTTCCGATGCCAGAGCCGCCGCGTCTTTGTTAACACCGCAGGTTGTCATGGAAGAATAACAAAGCAGGATCGCCTGCAGGTATTCCTCCTCAGCAGGTATTGCCGCTTTTTTATGTACCGGTGAGAAAGGTGTCTCATAAGCCCATGCCAAAGTACGCTTTTTGCCGCCCTTATGAAGTGTTTTTACAATATCCTGTAAAGTTATAATGCTTCCCGACTGTCCTGCGTCCGTATTTAAAATATCCTGCAGCAGTGTTCTCATTTTACCGTTTTTCTCTTTTTCCAGAGCAGCCATCAGTTCCGGCTGATATTTTTGAACATCCCATTTTGTCAGAATACGGACGGCAAGTTCCCGTTCCGAGGATTTTTTAGAAGAGAGGAGAGCCAGTATTTCCGAATCCCAGTTTTTCTGTTCGCACAGAACATTGTATAATGCGTCCCTGACAAGTTTTGAACTGTCCTGAGAAAAAGCGAGGATTTCTTTTTTATATTCCTCTGCGTTTTTACTTAAGACATCGACGGCAAAGGCTCTGCTGACGGCATCAGCTTCCTGAAAGGCAGAAAGGATTTCTTCCCGGTTCACGGTGAGATATTTACAGAATACCTCGATAGATGTCTGTTTCAGCAGTTCTTTGTGTTTTTCGTTATAAAAATACTGGTACATCATGGAAAAGAACTTTAGCTGATGTGCCGCATCAAGATGTTCCTCGTCAAATGCAGTATATATTTTTCGGATTTTCTGTGTTTCGAGGGTTGTATTGCAAACCAGCACCCAGTAGAAAAAGTAGCTGAAACCTTTCAGGAAGTAATAAATGAGTGTTCTGTTATAAAAACTCTGATCATTATAATTTTTGGCATAGGACTCCAGCAGATTTTTGTTCTGGGTAAGATTGCTGCTGTAACCATATTTTGAGTAAAGCTGATTTTCATAAGGGTAGAGGGAAGCAACATCTGTTTCGCCCCGCAGATATTTTTTTACTTCCCCGATAATGGGGCTTTTTTCGGTAATCATGTTGATCAGTTTATCCCGCTCTTTATTACCATTTTTTCTCTGTTTCAGGAAAAGCAGCTTATCTTCCTGCTGCAGGACATTCATCATAATAGAAGAGTCATGGGCGTCAGCTTCTTCCAAAGCTTCCATAAATACGGTTTTATTTTTGCGGAACTGGGCTGTGAGAATATTGTTCAGTTCCCTTGATGCTGCCTGCAAGATCAAAGATTTACTGTCAATGTCAAAAAACTCGTCATAGTCTCCGCCCTTTTTCCGTATATCCATCCAGAATCTGTCGGTAATGGCTGCTGCGGCTGTGAGCATCTCAGGAAGGCTTATGGAAAAGCATACCTTCACAATATTTCTTAAAATATCCGACAGTGTGAAATTGAGAAGAGCCGTGGAACCTAAAAGATTTAAGGTATAGTTATTAGTCTTGCATTTTTTCTGTGCAAGTTTCAGTATGTTATCGTTTACCTGGTTCTGCCGGATTGCCTGTTTGATTTCCTGAAGAGCAGAAGAGGGCATACTGTGCGGCTCATAAATATGATCGAGATTTTGAAGAAGGATCGTTTCATATTGCTGCATCAAAGAAAAGTCCTCTGCCTGAACCTGTCTGGTTATCTCCGGTGATTTGCCGAAGAATTTGCTCACGCCGGATAAAAGGGAGGCGTTTTTTTCCTCTTTTGATAAAAGTTCACCGGCATTCGGATATTTGATCAGGAAGTAGATTGCAAGCAGTATCAGTTTTGCGGAACCGCAGGAATGCATGGACGAATTTGGTATATTCCTGATATTTTGTGGATAATCAGCAAGAAGAAATGCCTGTTTTATGGCTTCCGCATCATAGTTCATCAGTTTCATAAGGGGCTGAATCCCTCTTGACATACGAAAAAGATAAGACGAAATGTCCGCGGCATAGACAGCACCGGCTTTTGACTGATCTATGGGAAGTTTCCACAGATAGGCAAGTCCGCTGCCGCCGGCCATACCCTGGGGAAGCAGAGAAGAGCAGCTTATGCCGCCGACTGCAAAAAGGATATTGAACAGCTTTCCCGCTTCCTCCATCATTCCATGCTTGAAAAAGCTGCTGAAGACGGAAGTATCACGTTTTTGTAACAGGGATAAGTTTTTATATGGAAGATTGGCTAAAGCTTCTTCTCCTTTTTCACCGGAAAGATAAGTTTCCAGATCATTTAACTGTTCCTGTGTTAAGTTTAACTGTTCCAACAGTTTCATTGCGCCTTCTAGGCGCGTTTCCTTTGGGCTTCTCATGGCTGTGTCCTCCTGTTTTTTATGATAAATTTAGTAATAAAATCTTAAATCAGGAAATAGTTAAATAATAATTTTTCCCCCTGTCATAAGCGGTTTTTTCCCTGCCGCGCTCCACATATGCTGTCAGTTCCGTATAATATTCCGCACAGAGGGAATATTTATTCTTGTCAGCGGAAACTCTGTGCCTGCTTTCGGATAATTCTTTCTGCAGGGCAAGGAGCAGGCGGGAGAGATGCTGCATACCGTATTCTGCGGCATCTTTTCCCTTTTCTTCTAATTCCCGTAAAGTACTGTCATGAACAGTATGAAATCCGCTCTGGCAGAGATCTTCCAGAATAGAGTTGATGTCCGAAAAAAATTCTTCAAAAAAATCTTCTTTACTTTTTGAAAACATAATGGTCCGTAATCCTCTCAGAATCTTTTTGATGTTTTTCAGGTATTGAATATTCGGCTTCGATTTAAACGGAAGGCTTCCAGGTATCCACCGGAATCAGCCTGATACGTCCTTCCCTTAAATAAACTTTACCGATAAAACAGGGCGGTTCTTCTTCCCTGATTTTTTCCAGATAACGGATGCTTCGGGCATCTTCTTTGGAGTAGGGAAGTTCGAGTATGACTTCCCGCTTTTTCCGGTCATATAAGGTCATCATCAGCATTTGTTCCGTTTTGGAGAAAACGGCTTTTTCACAAAAAGCAGGTTGTAAAAAAACGAGGTTTTTGTTTTGTCCCGTCATCTGCTCCGAAAATAATTTACCGAAATCTTCATAGTACCACTTCGGAAATTCTTCCGGATCCGGTCTGCAGTTTCCGAGAATTTCACCCCTTGTCTCCTTGCTGGAAGAAAGGCGCCTTCGTTCATCACACTTTGCGTCCTTGAGATGGATGCGCAGCGTGATCAGATTTTCGAGAGAGCAGGTAAGCCCCCAGGGGGCCTCAGCTTTCTGAGGACGCCCCCATTTTCTTCGGTTGTCATAAAAAACAGGGCGCGCTACGGTATAAGTGTACCATTGATCCGTATTTGTCTCCAGAAAATAGACGATCTCTCCTTCATAGCCGGAGACATCTTCAAAATGCTCTATGGTGATACCCGTCAGGTCCAGATCTCCGGCAGCAAGATAATCGGCATGAAATTCTCCGGCTTCTTTCACAAGGTTCACAATATTCTCCGTTTCCAAAAGATTAATTACTCTGGAATATAATTTTGTTAGTTTTTTCATTAAGTCTGCAGTCAGAAAAGAAGCCTGTCTTTTTAAATAGGATTGATACAAGGTGCCAAGCCCGCGGAAGCCTCTCTCAAAATCGGCAAGTCCCGCATTGTGGCTGATGATCGCAAAGCGTTCGAGAGTGTCCGTCACATCAGGGGAAACTCTTGAGAGTCCGGTTATCATCAGTTCTTCTAAATAATCTTTCATCTGGGCGGCTGCATTTTTTACCTGCCCGGAATCGAAAAGAGAGTCCTTTTTCTGATATTCTTCAACATTTTTCAGTGAAAAAATGCCGTCTTTCAGCTTGCACCAGAGGATCGCTTCGGCTTTGTGGGTACAAAGTTCTTTTTTATGACAACTGCAGGAGGAATATGCTAAAGGCGATAATAATTTTACGGTCATATTTTCGCCGGGAAGCCGTACGGTAAAAACGGAAGATTCCTCTATTTCCGGACGAACCTCTTTGCCTGCTTTATTCAGAAAGGAAGCAAGACGGCGTGTTCCCATCACTTTAAACAGATCCTTTTCCGGAAAGGAGCGGATCTCGTTCCAAAGTTTTTTCTGTTTGTCACTGCTTTCCGTATTTTCTTTTGAAGTAATATGCTGCGCATTATTGCCGCCCATATTTTCTTCCGAATGATCTTCCTGATCCGATTCCTCTTTCCCTGCGTCCATATCAGTATGAACTGTCTGTTCTTTTAAATACAGGATGCCGAGAATAATATGTTTACAGATACTCCTGGAAGGACAACTGCATCTGCTGTCCCCGGGCGGAAAGCACAAAATAACTGTTTCACCGTCTACCTGAAGGGTGGCTTCCTCCTCCGACTTCAATATTTTAACAACGGCGGTTTCTTTATCTTTATAGGCTCTTTTCACAATCCCCTTATTGGTAAGCCCGATTAAATATTCATCATCGATTTCTGCAAGTTGTTTTTTCCAGTTGACCATTTTGTTTTCCTTTTACCGTATTGTCCGGATTATATATTTTCACATCGGGTGAACCAGTACGGTCACGTTCCGGACAAAGATAGTTCTATGAATATTATATGATCTTTCCGATCCACTCCGCCAGTTCCTCCGGTGTCATTGCCCCTACATGGGCGCCCAGATCGGCAAGCCTTGCGGCGGCATGTCTGTCATAGCAGGGGTTTGCTTCCATATCCAGAGCCGTAAGAGCGATCAGTTTTGCGCCGCTTTCGATAATACCTTTGCTGACGCTGTAAAGATTCTGATAACCGCCGCCCTCATAGAGATCGGAGATCAGGATCACCATTGTCCGGTAGGGAAAGTCGATCAGCTTCTCACAGTAGGAGAGTGCTTTGGCAATATTTGTACCGCCGCCGAGTTGTATGCTCATCAGCGTTTCCACCGGATCTTCCACATAACCGCTGAGATCCACCACACTCATATCGAAAATGACAAGCTTCACATCCAGCATGGGAAGCTTTGCGAAAATACCGGCCATAACTGCGCTATGGATTACGGAATCCAGCATGGAACCGCTCTCATCCACACAAAGGATCACACGCCAACTGTTATAGCGTTTCATACGGGAATTGAAATAAACCTGCTTTAAGACAAGCCTTTCCTCTTCCATATCATAGTTTTTCAGATTCCGGCGTATGGTTTTTTTCATATCCAGATTCCGGGCGGACTTAACGGGAGAACTGGTGGTCCGGTCCAGTTTTCCAACAAAGGACCGTTTCAGTTCCTGTTCCATCTTTTTCGTCAACTCTTCGGCAACCTTTCGTACGATCTCTTTTGCCAACTCCAGCACTTTGCCCTTCATCATATGCTTTAAGGTCAAAATGGTTTTTAAGAGTTCCCGGTTTGGCTCAAGTTTTTTCAGAACGTCAGGATCGGTCAGAAGTTCCGTCATATTATATTTTTCCAGCGCATGGCGCTCCATCACTTCCACGGTCTGCTTTGGAAACAGTTTTTTAACCTTCTGCAGCCAGGAGGGCACCATAAGTTTACTCTCACCCCGTCCGCCGGCGCGGTCCTCCTGCCGGATGCCCTGTTCTTCGCCGTACTCTCTGGAATACAGAAAATCAAGTGCTTCTTCCATATCCATATAATGAAGGGTATCACCCGAAAACGGAAGCTGCTGTGCGGCATATTTACCAAGGATGAGCCGCCATCTGTTTAAAAGTTCCTGTTCATCTGTCATGATCTGTCAGCCTTTCTTAGTCATGATTGAAGGATATCCAGGCATCCAGTTCCTTTCCGTAAGCATACCAGTCGGGAGGGACCTCTTTCAGCCTCATAATATCCTTTCCGCTTCTGCCGTGGAGCGCCGCTGCCTTTTCAGCGATTCTGTCGATTTCTCTGGGCGTAAAATAGGTAAATGCCATACGCAGTTCCGGCAGAAGTTCCATAAATTCCGCGTTTTCCGTCTGCTGCAGAAAGGTATCCAGCATATTCAGGATCTGTCCGCCGATAAAGATGAGATCCCTTGCGGAAAAGAACAGCCCGCGGAAAAACAGAGCGGTTTTTTTCATCTGTTCCTTTGTGCCCTGTACATAACCGAGACAGGCGCGCTCCACCGCAGTTCCGTCCTCTCTGCCGCCGCCGTAGAGAATACCATGGATGCAGCCGTCTAAACCTGCCTGAATCTGCGTATTTTGCTGCATCTGAAGCAGTATATCAAAAAACTCTTCCTGTGTTTCGTCCTTTGTAAGCTGATAGAGCAGTTTTACGGCATCCATACATTTTCCAAGATCTTCCTCTTTCACGGTGGCCATGGATGGCAGCAGAGAGATCAGTTTTCTGATCGTAAGCTGCATCAGCAGATCAAGATCCAGTTTTGACTGATAGAGAGAACTGAGTTCCTGCATCATTTTCAGGTGGGAGAGGGCGTCTGCGAGAGAATAGAAATCGGTGTCCTGCCGTATCAGCATCTGTGCCCTGTCATAAACAGTCTGAAGCTGTTCTTTTAATCCCATCTCAAAGACTTTTGTGAGAAGGATGGCACATGCCCCGGCGCCGATTTCCTTTTTCAGCTCTTCTTTTACCAGAGTGCCGGACGCCTCCTCTATGGTGGCACCGTAAACGGAAACGTCAATCAGAGCGGCGTTTACCTGTGTGCTCCACTTATACCGCCAGATCTCCCGGATCAGATTACGGTCTTTTAGCTGCTGCAGGTTCGGGCCTTTGATCCGTCTGGCATAACAGGTATTTAAAAAAAGCATTCGGTGAAAAAAGCAGCTTTCCCTTCGATGTCTGTCGGAGGAAAACAGAGACAATGTAGCTTCCGCTTCTATCGTGGAGCCGGTTTTTAAAGAAAATTGTCTGCACTGGGTTTCAAAATCCTGGATGATGGGCGGAACCATAGCCTGGTCACAGAGTTTTCCGATGGCGCTGCCGGTCATGTTTTTCCGAAGAATCTGCATCGGAGTATCCGTGGCAATCGTATATTCTCCTTTGACATAGGAAGATAATACCGCATCAAAAAGCTCATAAGCGCCGGGCTGGATTTTTCCCCGCAGGGAAGAAAGGCCGTCCGCCATCTGTACGGCGCAGATTTCATCGTAGGTGGAAAGATTGCCTTCTTTTTTCCGAACTTCCTTTCCGCATCTGACTAAAAAATCAAGGACGGTCAGCCGATAGCAGTTATCGGGCTCTTCCGAAAACCGCTCCCATACCTTTTGATAAAAAGCGGGATAAGGCATACCGCTCGCATAACCGTTTAACGCATCCGTTGCTTCCATGGAATAGGGCATCAGGTAGACATTCTGATCCTGGCTTTTGATTTTTTTCCGCGTTTTTCGATCTGTCTGCCGGGATTCGGAAACTTCCTGCAAAAGTACGGAAAGAGCAGGCGTATGAAAACCGCCTGTTACCGCTAAAATGCGCAGAGGGGTATCAGCACTTTTTCTGATTTCCGACAGTTTTTCTTTCACCCCGGAGGATAACTCGGTCCCGGAAAAATTTCCTGCTGCCGTCTGCAGGATTACATCCGCCATATGGGCTTCTCTGGCGAGAGAACCCTCGTCGCGGATCACATCTTCCGGTGTATTCTCCCGGACCTGCCTGCAGTAGAGTAAAAGATCGGAAAACCAGACGTCACTGTCCTTATAAATGCCGCCGATCTCAAAATATTTTTCCCAGAATTCATCAAAACTCCGTAGATTTGCCTTTTCACACAGTCTTTTTACAAAAGCGTTTCGTGATAACAGATGATCGTCATTGTAAGTATTTTTTTCTTCTTTTTTCCGAAGCCCCGCTCCTTCCTTTGAAGCGGCAAGGATATTGCCATAGGAGAGATCCATAAAGGAGGCGGACAGTTCCAGTTCATCTGCGGCCTTCAGGGCGGAAAGCTCCGGCGAATAGTCCAGAAAAGGGTAATAACACTTGTAATGTTCTTTTTCTTCGGAGAGCTGTCCTGCCTTGTCATAGTAGGAATAGTAAACAGCAAAGGGAGCCTGTGTATCCTGATGCACCATAATGGGAATCAGTTCATTTGCATTCTCAGGCCCCTCGATCAAAACCACCGAGGGACGGTATGCTTCGATTACTTTTCTGACATGAAAGGAACAGGCGGGACTGTGATGCCTGACAGGAAGCAGTACTATTTCAGCCATTTCCTTGCTTCGTAATATTTTTTCCATAACCCACCTTCTTTGCTGCTCTTGTCTTTTATAATTGTGGAGAAATATTCTCTTACTTTTCCGAGGTCGTCTCTGTTTTCTTTGGAGATGGCGCCTACCAGGTTCTGTACGAGGCAGTCCAAATCAAAGGAGCCGTCCGCGTAATAATAACCGGAGATCATGGTCTGGTAATAGACGGACACAGCCTCTGCGGTACTCATGACAGCGGAAGGCTTATCGATCCGGTGGCCGTAGGAAGAGATACCTTCCCGCAGTTCATGGTAGGTAGACGCAAGCAGTTCCGCGGCCTCTTCATCCGGCGTCATATCGATACCGTTTTCTTTAGCCAGTTCGCCGACTTCGTTCAGGATGATCTGCTTTTCCAGGGAAACTTCCCTTACCGGCATAACCGTTTCAAAGTTAAAACGTCTTTTCAGAGCACTGCTCATCTCGTTGACGCCCTTATCTCTGGTATTTGCGGTACCGATCACATTGAAACCGGGTTTTGCGAATAAAAATCCGTCATCTCCGAGCTCCGGTACATTGAGCACCTTATCGCTTAACACACTGATCAGGGAGTCCTGAATTTCAGCGGGTGTTCTTGTGATTTCTTCAAAACGGGTTAAAATGCCCCGTTCCATCCCTACATAGAGAGGGGAAGGAACAAGAGCTTCCCGGCCAGGCCCCTTTGCCAACAGCAGAGCGTAGTTCCAGGAATATTTTATCATATCCTCGGTGGTACCTGCGGTGCCCTGGATCGTATTGGTACTGACGCCGCTGATGGCAGCGGAGAGAAGTTCGGAGAGCATGGTCTTGGCCGTACCAGGTTCCCCTACCAGCATCAGTCCTCTGTTCCCTGCCAGTGTGATAATGCACCGTTCGATCAGGGCATCGTTTCCGAAATATTTTTTTCGGATGGAAATATTTTCACCCTGGTATGTAAGGGGGTTGGGGCTTCCCAGAATAAAGGTGCGGACAGCCTGCGGCGAAAGGCGCCAGTTCCCGGGCTTTTTTGCGGTGTCGGCGGCTTCAAGCGCCATAAGCTCCTTCTGATAACGTATCTCTACGGGTGGTTTAATACTCTCTTTCAAGGCTTTTCCTCCATTGTTGATAAATTGAAGATCAAACTGTAATAATTATGATATAAGTATACACACAAAAGGAGAAGATTTGAATAGTAAAGGGAAAATATTTATGCTATATTGATAAAAGGAGCATTATTGTCCGCTCCGTAGTCGGAAACAGAAAAAACAGAGAAAATTGGATTGGAACAGGAGGAAATGATATGGAGAAAAATTACACACCGACACCCCATAACGAAGCAAAATACGGGGAGATCGCAAAGACGGTACTGATGCCGGGTGATCCGCTCAGGGCAAAATTTATCGCGGAGACATGGCTGGAAAATCCGGTTTGTTTTAACAAGGTAAGAAATATGCTCGGATATACCGGAACTTATAAGGGAAAAGAAGTTTCCGTTATGGGGAGCGGTATGGGGATGCCTTCTATTGCGCTTTATTCTTATGAACTTTATCATTTCTACGGGGTGGAAAATATCATAAGAGTCGGCAGTGCGGGCGCTTTGCAGGACGGCATGAAATTAAAAGATCTGGTGATCGCTATGGGTGCATGTACGGATTCCGCCTATGCTGGACAGCTTAACGTGCCGGGAAATTTTGCTCCGATTGCCGATTATGATCTGCTGGAAAAGGCAGTGCTTGCGGCAAGAGAGAAAAATGTCAGCGTGAAGGTAGGAAATGTCCTTTCAGCCGATGCGTTCTACAACTTTGATACCGGGCGTACAAAGAGATGGGCGGATGCGGGCGTCCTCGCGGTGGAGATGGAGTCAGCGGCGCTTTATATAAACGCGGTGCAGGCAAAGAAAAAAGCGCTCAGCCTTCTGAGTATTTCCGATCATGTGTTTACGGGAGAGGAACTGACGGCAGAAGAGCGGCAGCTTGAATTTAAGAACATGATAGAGGTGGCGCTTGAGATAGCCTGATCCGGCGTCTTTATTCAGATGTATAAAAAATAAATAATATATTATCAGAAAGAAAAACTATTATGTTATCATTAGGTATGCGGAGAGACTTTATCATATTTGTAACGGGAATATTGATGCTGGCATTGTGTCTTATATTCTGTAAACCCGGGAAAAGAACAAAATACCGTTTTATCCGTCTCTCCGCAGGAAACCTGCTGATTCATCTGATGGACGGGCTGATAACTTTTGTGAATACGCCGGATTTAAAAAGAGAATGGAATCCGCTTGTCAGAATATGGGGATTTGGCTGGGAAGCCCTTTTTGCGGCAAATCTGATCGGTTTTGTTTTTATTGTGCTTGCCACCTGGTATTTCGGGAAGTATGAACATAGAAGCATTCCCTCGAAGAATATGTTTGATTATTATATGAAACTGTTTTACGGGGAAAACTATAAACCCATCTGGGTGTTGTATAAGCACTCCAAAAACTGGAAATCCCAGTTTGCGCTGATCGGGTATGCCTGTTACTGGGGGGTTACGATCGGAGCGCTGTTTCCTGTGATCGGATGGATATGGGATATGCTGGATGTGGATATACCCTGGTGGCACAGCGCGTACTTAAGTATGGGAGTGGGTGTTGTTATTGCACTTTATCAGTGCTGTGTCTGGACAAGAGAAGGGTATCTGAAGGGGAGAGAATAAAAAAACAGGAGCATTTTATGTCCCTCCCGGCATCCGATAATGTGAAGAAAATGGCATTGTTTCTCTTACCGTAAGTTCTTTAGCGGCTCCGGCAGATACAAAAACAGTTCAAACACATGGCCGGCGGAAGTTACTTCAAGGCTGCCCTGATATTGTTTTACAATTTCCTCCATACTGCGAAGTCCATAGCCATGGTTTGCGGAATCGGATTTTGTGGTGGAAGGAAGGGGGCTTCCCGTGTTTAATAACAGCGAGGCGGGATTTTTTACGGACAACGCCAGAATTCCTTTCTGATGGCAGGCAGTTATTTCGATAAAACGCTTTTCCTTTGGAAAAGTACGACAGCTCTCTATGGCATTGTCCAAAGCATTGGCAAACAGAACGCAGATATCAGCGCTCTGAAAAGGGAGCTGCTCAGGGATATCCAGTTTCAGGCGCAGCGAAATATTCTCCTCCCGCATCATAGGCTCTTTTACGGACAATACGGCATTCACCGTCTGATCACCGCAGTAATCCATTTTCTGTGTCAGTCCGGGACTTTCCAGGAGATGGGTAATATAATCTTCTTTCTCTTCCGGGGGAAGATACAGGATCGTGTGCAGATGGTTGGAGAGATCATGCTTCAGGCGCCGGATCTCAAAATGCTGCTGTTTCATGGAGTCATAGTAATTCCGGTTCATCTCCGCATGGAGGCTCTGCCTTTCCAGCTTTTGCTGTCTTGATAAAACGGCGATTGCCCAAAGAAGCCCGATAAAGGAAAGCAGGGAGAGAAAAAGCAGGGTACTGTACAGGCATAAAAGCCAGCGGGGTTCCCGGGATTCGATGGGAGGAATCAGGACGATACTGAAAACGATGCCGCTCGGGGCAAGTGTCAGAAACAGCATCAGATGCCACAGAGAATTTCCCAGTTCCGTCTCTCTCTCAGGTCCCTTAAACCGCACAAGCAGATAAAGCAGTACGGAAAAAAGGGAGCGCAGCAGAACCATACTGCCGATAGTACCATAAGTTTTCAGGATGTTGTCAAGGAATGCGTTCCATGCAAATACGGTGCTGGCAAGCATCAGGGAAACAGCGAATTTTTTTGTCCGGCTGTCGGTGCAGGCGTATTGGATGCCTGCAAGGTAAACGAGAAAAGTCGGGGGAAGATTGTCCCAGTCCCCGATAAAAATGATCATGGAGACCATCAGAAAACTGATAAAAATCAGGACTAAATGGGCGAAAAAAGACCTTTTTACCGAAAAAAGCCTTCTGATCATAAGATAATGAAAAATGACGGCAGGTATCTCAAAAAATAGAACAAGCATGCGGACTCTCCTAAATTCAGTCTTTCTGGTATGTTTCATGAAGGCCGGCAGAATAAGCGGATAAAAGCGCTTTTGCCAGTTTTTCCGAAACTTCTTTTTTGCAGCTCCTGCTGACAGGGAGCTTTTCACAGGCGGGATTGTCTATCACCACATAATCTTTTCCCAGAAAAGTCACCTTATCACTGTTTACAAGATATTGTTGATGGATGCGGATAAAGTTTTTCTGCAGCTGCTGTTCTATCTCATGTAATCTGCCGTAAAAAGTATAGCTCTTTACGGCGGTGACAAGGTTGATATACCTGCGGTCGCTGTAAAAGTACAGAATATCGCTGCAGGGAAGGCGGTAGATGCCGTCCGTGTTTTTCAGTACAAAATACTGTTTGTCCTGCGCCGAAAGTGCCTTTTTCGCGCGCAGCAGGACCTCTTTCAGTCTTTCGGAGGATGCCGGTTTTACCAGATAATCCAGTGCATCCACCTGATAGCCGTCAAACACATAATCCGTATATCCGGTGACAAAGACAAGCAGAAGGCTGCTGCCAGAAAGCCGTATCTTTTTAGCCGCATCCATTCCGTTTTCTTTTCCCATCTCCACATCCAGAAACAGAAGGTCCACTTCGCCGGGATGGGCAGTGATCCAGTTTGTGCAGGTTTGCCCGTTTGAAAATTCATAGACAATCTCATCTTCCGTTTCATCCATAATCTTTTCAAGTTGTATTCGAAGCGCGTCTCTTGCACTCTCTTCATCGTCACAGATTGCGATACGAAGCATTTCTGGTATAGTTCCTTTCCGGTTTTGTTTTATCCGGCGGTCGGAATGCAAAGCAAAATATGCCTCCTGTGTACGCCGGATCCGTATTTATTATGCAATATTTTCAGGATATTTAGCAAGTATCTGTCCGTATTTCCATTTCCAAACTTTACACGGTACGTACCGAACTTTACATTTTTCGCAAAAGCATTCCGAATATGACACGAAACGAGCAAAACTTGACAGAGCAAAATCCGGCTGCAGGAGAATTTGATAAACTGACATCAGAATATTTTATAACAAAATTCGGAGAGGAGATTTATTATGCTGGAAGTTAAAAATCTGTACAAATCATATGAAACATCCAAAACCCGTTATCCTGTTTTAAAGGGCGTCAGTTTCCATGTGGAACAGGGGGAGTTTGTAGCCGTCATGGGATCATCAGGCTCAGGCAAGAGTACGCTGCTGAACTGTATTTCCTGTTATATTCCCTATGAGAAAGGAAATATCCTGCTGGGAGAACAGGACCTGGGGGTACTGGATAAAGAGGGACTGGCAAAAGTCAGAAATGAAAAACTCGGCTTTGTATTCCAGGATTTTATGCTGCTTGACGGGCTCTCTGTCAAAGAGAATATTCTGATCCCCAGAATTATCCGGGAAAAAGCGGATAAACAGGCGGAGGATTATGCGGATCAATTGATGGTACTGTTCGGGATTACCCATATAAAGGATAAATATCCCGCCGATATCTCCGGCGGGGAAAGGCAGAGAACCGCCGTGGCAAGAAGCCTGATCAATAATCCACTGCTTATTTTAGCAGATGAGCCGACCGGAAACCTGGACAGCAAATCGAGCCGGGCGGTAATAGAAGCTTTTGAAAAAGCAAAAACGGAAATGAATTCTACTATTTTGATGGTGACGCATGACAGCTTTTCCGCGTCGTTTTGCGACAGAGTTATTTTATTAAAGGATGGCATGATTTATAAGCAGCTTGACAGGATCGGAAGCCAAAACAGCTTTCAGGGCTATCTGCTGGATACGATCAAGGAGATGAGTGAAGCGGATCAGGCGGGATAAGGAAAAGTCTTTTATGAAAGATGGAGAGAAAGTGAGGCGGACAAAATGACAATGAAAGAATTAGAAAAGAGATTGAGAAAGCAGGATTACCAACAGGCGAAACTGTATCTGTTCTGCAATTTTATTTCCCTGATGCTGATCACGGCTTACAGTATAATGATGCTGGCGCCTACGGTACTGGAGGTATTGCCGGAGGGCGGGGATTCCAGAAAACAGATGGTGGCGATCTTTGTTCTGGCGGCAGTGGGGTGCGTGGCATTTACAATATATGCTACCGCGCTGTTTTTCCGCAAAAAATCCAGGCAGGTGGGAATATTAATGGCGCTGGGCGCATCGAAAAAACAGCTTGCGCCGATGCTCTACCGGGAAATCCTTATCCTGGGGTTTTTATCTTCTGTCTGCGGCGTGGCGGCGGGGTTTCCGTTTGTGGCGCTGATCTGGAACGGTTTTCGCCTGCTGATCGTGGACAGTGAAGAGATGGTTCTGAATATCAGGATGGAATGCCTGAAGATTCCGCTTATCTTTCTGGTGCTGGTAATTCTTCTCGCCTGCCTGACGGCAAAACGCTACCTAAAAAGAACGGATATTCTTGATACGATCCAGGAAGAACATAAAAATGAGCCGATCAAAGAACTGGGAAAGTGGTGCGGGCCGACAGGTATTGTGATCTTGCTTGCAGGGGCTATCGCCGGTTATTATGCGCCGGGAGTTTATATGAGCCTTACGCAATCGTACGGGGGAGCATGGCTGAATCTGTTTTATGTACCGGTGTTTGTCGGTTTATATATGATCCTGCTCCATACGGTGGTGCATGGCTGGTTTTTCCGCAAAAAGGCTTTCGATAAAAATCTGGTATCCCGCAGTATGATGAAGTTTCAGGGAAAACAGACCGTGAATAATCTGCTTGTGTCAACGGTGCTGCTTGCGGGCGCGTGTTTTGCGGCCTTTTATGTGCCGGCGATGGCGTCCGGAAATTTTATGAATGTCAGAAATCGTCCCTTTGATTATCTGTATCATTACAGGGCGGACCAGAAAGTGCCGGGCAGGGGGGAGGCGGAGAAGATAGCATCGGAATACGGCGTATCTTTAAAGGACTGGCATGAGGCGCCCTATCTTTCTCTTGGCATGGACGGTATGAAGTACAAAGAAGACGGGAACCGATTTTACTATGAGTATGAAGAGCTTAAGTCAGAGGGAAAGTTTTTTTCGGAAGAAGGTTTTCAGGAACTGACCGGGATAACCGTGGCGGTGGAAGCGGGCACTTATCTTGCCGTCAGCGATGACGGGAAGAGTATCTATTCACGTCAGCTTACTACGGACAGTACGCTTTTGACGAATATGGTCACAAGAAAGACATTGGGAGTTCGTTTTGCGGGCTATGTATGTTATGAATTTCTGGTGGATGAGACAGGATATTATGTGATGAATGATGCGGATTATGAAATGTTGGCGGAAGGGAACACGGGGGAATGGAGCGGAAAAATGGCGGTGTTTAATGCGGCGGGAGAGGATAATTACCGGTTTGCCGATCATTTTTTTAACACGCTGGTATCTTCTTTTGACGAGAGCTGCGAGATGCCCGGCTATTATGACAGAGTACAGAAAATATCGGAAAATGAGAAGGGAAATGTATATTGGGGAGATACAGAGGATATGAAACAGATCAGTTTTGACCGGCCGGACAGTTCGGAATTCCGGCAGTTCTGGCGGTATATGCCCAAATTCCGCATTATGGATAAAAATGATTTCATACGTACCTACGCCGTATTTTTGATGGTATTTATTTTTATTTTCCTGATCTGTCTTACGGCGGCCTGTGTGATCTGTTATACCAGATGCCAGACGATCGCCATTCATAACCGCTATGTGTTTGATGATTTGAGAAAACTCGGGGCAACGCCTGCCTTTTTAAAACAGGAAGTAAAAAGGCAGTGCCGCACGGTAATCCGCACGCCGTCAATCATCGGGATTCTGACAATGACGCTGTTGTATACGATGATTATGTATGCCAATGACGGAAAGATCATCATAAGTGAATTACTCGCGCTGGGGATATGCGGCGTGTTGATTCTGCTGATCATCCTGTTATTGTACGTGGTTTACCGCAGGACGGTATGTACACTGGTGAAAGAACTTGAGATAGAAGGATAAAATATGGTAAGCGGCAGATACGGAAGGTATTTGCCGCTTTGGTGTATTGTCAATGGTTGTGCTGAAAGGCATGCATTTTTTTCAGTAAATTCAGCAGAGGCTTATATAAAACCAGCGTTATAACAAAATTTCCGCCGCAGTGCAGAAGGTCAAACAAAATCCCGTTTGTCCAGTAGACAAAAGCTGCCGCCGGTCCGCCGGATATCAGATAGGGAATGGCGCACAGGGCGCCGAAGGATAAACCGAATGCGCCGGAGATAACCGCCCAGAGAAGGGCGGAGTCCGTTTTCTGAAAAGCCAGTACGATCAGGGCAAAAATGGACCAGATATACAGATAGCTTACCCACCATATGCCGAAGCCAAAGACGATTCCTTCCAGCAGGGCAAAGGCATAAATAATGGGAAAGACCTGTTTTTTATAGGTCAGAGTGTAGAGGATAATCAGGGTGGTAACCGGCTCAATATTGGGCAGGAAGGACATGCCGAGCTGCCCGATCAGCAAAATGGCGGTAAGAAGCCCCATTGTCACAATATCAATAATTTTTTCCGAAGGATTGTTGTGTTTCATAGTATGTAGCTCAGTATCCGATTGTGAGAGTCAGTTCGTATTTTTCGCCGTCTGCGATAGGTGTCTGGTCCGCGGAAGTGCCCAGTTTTTCATTGTCTTTTGTGATGCACCACCACTCCTGGTTGGATTCATCGGCAGTTTCGCCGTCCACCGTTGTGATAAACATCCCGTAAGCCCCCTCTTCGCCGGAAACGAGTCCTTCGTCCGCAAGCACTTCTCCGAGGTATTCCCGGTCCGTACCGTACTCAAAGGTATTTAAGGATGCATCTTTGTGGATAACTTCTACGGTGATAGTTTTTGATCCTTTTAAAACGTCCTGCCTTGTAAACCGGTAGATACCAAAGAACAGGGCGATCACAGCCAGCAGCGCGATCAGGGAAATAATAATCTTTTTTGTGTTTTTTTGTTCTGTTTTCATGAAATCCTCCTTCATCCAATAAAAAAACTGCCGGGAAATTTCCGGGCAGCCTGAAAATGTTTGAGAAGCAATCCTGCGGCAACTCAAATTATCGCTTTACCATACATCATCCCTCGTAATGTATGATCTTACCCGAACAGGCAGGTCTTCTGACTAAGGCATCTTTGCGCAGAGCCGCCTTCCCGGTTTTCCGGTGGCATATCGGCCTGCACTCCACCCATACAGCGGCGTGACCGTGAAGCGTAACTTACTTCCCTATTCTCCCTTACGGGCACCTGTTCTTATGAAACCGTATCATATGATAAATTATTTTATAATAAAATTCAAGTTATTTTGAAGATCCTTTTACAGATTATCAAATACCTTTGTCTCTTTTTCAAGTTCTATCACAACCTGCTGATTGACACCCATGCGCTGTGTGATATCTTCCATCTCACCGACAAGGATTCTGGTATTGTCAGCCACACCGATAATGCCGCCCGCACCTTCATCGATTGCGTTTGTAATGGTTTCGATGGAATCCGCAATGCCGGACATGGAACCTTTTAAGCTTTCCGTCTGTTCCTGAAATGAATCCATGGCACGGCGGATATAGGCAGCGTCCTCTTTATAATGGCTGCCGGACTGAATAAATGCCTGAAATTCGGTAAGGACGGATTGATTCATATAATCGATCAGATGCTGTGCGTTCTCCGCAAGGTTGTATACGGCAGATGTGACGCCGCTGTTGATTGCCTGTATCCGGCTGGCGGTTTCCTTGCTGGAAGCGGCAAGGGCGCTCACCTCCTCGGCTACAATCGAAAACCCTCTTCCTGCGGGACCGGCATTGGCGGCTTCTATCGAAGCGTTCAGGGAGATCAGCCGTGTCTGGTTGGCGATGGAAAGTATTTCGCCCGTAAGGGTTTCAATCTGATCCACGCTCCTGCTTTTTTCGATCGCGTCATTCAGAGTGCGCAGAATTTCTTCCGCTTTGGAACGGGTGGTATCCGCGCTGTTTTGAGCGGACTGCTGCATGGCGTCCGCGCGGGCGTTCATCTGAATGGTATAATCGGTGATCGAACCGCATTCTTCCGCAATATTCTGGACATCCTGCGATACACATTTTGCGTTGTCATTGATGGTTGATACATTACCTGCCACTTCCTGAATGGTTGCGGAGAGCTGCTGGGCAAGGGCGGAAAGGCCTTCTGCGTTTCCTCTGGATGTCCGGGTACTGCTTAAAACTTCTTCGGTCATGTTGTTGATGCGCCCGGAACTGTCCTGGATCGTATTCAGGATATTTTTGATCGGTATTACAACGTTATTGGTAATCAGTTTCAGGTCCGTAAAAACCAGTGAGATACAGGCGATAACCGCGGCAGCAGCCACTACCAGGGATATGATATACACAACGGTAAGGCGTGTTCTCGCCCTGGCGGTCTGTTCGCTGATGGAGGTATTTAGAGCGTCCATATCACGTTCCATTGCCTCGGCATAGGACGCGACATCTCCGTTGGCAAGCGCATAGGCATCCTGAGTCTTATGGCTCGCGCTGGCACAGACCAGGCGGACCAGAGCATGTTTGAATGAGGCATAGTCGGATAATAGTGCGTCGTACTGCGCCTGATCATTTGATATAATATGGTATTCATATTCCGCAAGCATATGATCCAGAAGGGCTTCTTCCTCTTTGATCTGCTGAACAAGCACGATCATTGTATCATAATCTGTCGCAACGATATGGCTTAGTGCCATTTTATGGATATTCATGGAAGACTGGCTGATCTCCGCCAGCCGGCTTTTGCCGTCCATATAGTTATCAGCTATATTGGCGGCGCTCGAATTTACGTTGTGAATATTGATTATGGAAAGGATATTGGACAACAGTGCCACAATCCCCAAAAGAGCGATCGGTAAGATCAAACGCTGTTTTAAACTGATATCTTTCATGATCTGATACTCCTTTTAAATCTGATATTAATACCCGGTTTGCCGGCGTATCGAAGAATAATATTCCATATATTATGGGGCCGTAATGCCTTCCACCATGATATCAAGCCTTTCCTGAAGGCTTTTGCCGGAGGGATTTCCGGAAAGGATATCTGCGGTAAAAGTACTTACGGGATCCCAGAAATTCCCCCCGATACGCTGCAGGCAGGAGTACTCCGACTGTTCCAACAGTGCGGTGATAGCGGGGGCGCTTTGTACTTCTTCGGATGCGGCCGCATTCATATTGGATGGTCCCTGTCCGCGAAGGGTAAAGCGAAGTTTCTGGTTTTCTTCATTTGCGATACATTCCGCCAGTTTTGATGCCCATTCCCGGTTTTCGGAATAAGCATTTACGCCGATCAGTTTATAACCGGAGAAGGATGCCATCTGGACCTGCCGCCCGGCGCAGGTATAGGAAGGGAGTTTTGCGGCGCCGAAATTTTTGCCCCATGCCTGTTCCACGGCCACCGCATTCCATACGCCGTTGATTCCCGCGATAATCGTATGATTTTTTACGCCGTCGATAAATCCGGCGTCATCGGTACTCATGAAACCCGGATGGAGAGCCATATTCTGCATGGATCTTGCCACATCGATTCCTTTGATATCTCCTTCCGTGCTGTTCCAGGTACAGTAATTGGTGATTCCGTCATCGTTTAATCCTACCGTGAGCCCGGTATTTCCAAAAAGGGAATAAACATACCATCCCGAAGACCATTCCATGGAAACCTTTTTCTCATGTTCCGCAGCAATCTCAAGCATCCGGTCAAAAGACGCAATATCCTGTTCTGAAAAATACTGCTTATTATAATATAGAAAATAACCATTGTCCGCAGTAAGCGGCAGGGCATAAAGCGTATCGTTTACGGATGCCGCCAGGACGGCTTCGGGCAGATTGGAACTTTTGATAACGTCTGCATTTTCTACGGGTTCCAGTGCGCCGGCGGCTACTAAAGTGTTTAACTGATCATCCGCAAAGGCAAATACATCCGCGCCGTTTTCCAGATCCGCCCTCAGTGCGTCCATACAGTGGCTTTCACTCTGAGGTTCATATGTAATCTGAAATTCCGCCTGCCCCTGATATTGGGTTTCAAATCCGTCAATGATCTGACGTAGCAATTCTTCGTCTTCCTCGGCGCCCCATACGGTCAGACTGACTGTGCCGGAATCGGAAACCTGTTCATCTTCCGGAGCATCAGGGTTGTTGTTTTGGCATCCGGTTAGAAGTATTGTCAACAAAAGTGCCGGGAGCCATATGCTGCTTTTTTTCTTCATAACTCTCTCTCCACTCCATGTAAATTTTAGCAATTTATATTAACATTTTTTGAGCCTTTTTACAATCGGTTTTCGGGTTCAGGGCATACTTTACATTAATTTTTTCTCTCATAAAAGTATGCGAAAAAAACAATAAAAAAAATTGTTGACAAGATGATATCAAAATGATATCATCTATATATCAAATAAAATTTATACGGGAGGTGCTGTATGGAAGAGAAAGTTTTACGAAAGAAAAAGAATGGAATGACGATGCTCATATTGTTTACATTGCTCTATATTGCGGCGATTGCAATGATCATCTGCGGTGCAAGTATGGATAGGGGGATACTGATTGCGGCAGGCGTTATTTATGCGGCGCTGGGCTGGATCCCTTTTTGCGGGCTTTGTGTGTTAAAACCTCAGGAAGCGGTTGTGCTGACATTGTTCGGAAAATATATCGGCAGTTTGAAAGGAGAGGGATTTTACTGTGTTAATCCTTTTTGCTCCGCGGTAAATCCGGCGGCGGAGACCAAATTAAACCAGAGCGGCGATGTCAAAGCCGGCACGGGAAAGATGATGCAGTTAGGCTCTCTGGAAAGCATCAATATCAATCGAAAAGGGGGTGCCGTCGATAAAAAGATTTCTCTGAAGATTATGACATTGAATAACAACCGGCAGAAGATCAACGACTGTCTGGGAAATCCCATTGAGATCGGTATTGCGGTTATGTGGAGAGTTACGGATACGGCGAAAGCGGTATTTAATGTAGATAACTACAAGGAGTATTTATCTTTGCAGTGTGACAGCGCCCTGCGCAATATTGTCCGTATGTATCCTTATGACGTGGCGGAAAATGTGGATACCACAGGTGACGGTATAGCGGATGACGGAAGCCTTCGGGGTTCCAGCGAAGTGGTGGCGGAGCGTATCAGGCAGGAGATTCAGAGTAAAGTCCGCGAGGCGGGGCTTGAAATTATCGAGGCGAGAATTACTTACCTTGCTTATGCGCCGGAGATTGCGGCGGCGATGCTGCAAAGACAGCAGGCATCCGCAGTTATCGATGCCAGAAGGCTGATTGTGGATGGCGCCGTTGGTATGGTGGAGATGGCGCTTCAGCGCCTGTCGGAAAGAGAAGTGGTTGAGCTTGATGAGGAGAGAAAAGCCGCGATGGTTTCGAACCTCCTGGTGGTACTTTGCGGAAATAAGGATGCCCAGCCTGTCGTAAATTCAGGAAGTTTATATTAACATATGGCGGATAACAGTAAGAAACAGGTACCGCTCAGATTGTCCGCAAAATTATATGATGCCATTGCAGCCTGGGCAGAGGATGATTTTCGATCTGTAAATGGTCAGATAGAATATTTGCTGACAGAGTGTGTCCGCCAGCGGAAGAAAAACGGAAGGCCGGTACCCCATGAACTGGATGTGCCGCCGGAACTTGATATTGAGTAGATTGTGATGATATTTAAGAGTAAAAGTGAATAGGAAAGAATGAGAAGGGCAGAGATGAAACGAATGATAATGGTTTTCATCTCTGTCTTTCTTATTCCGTTAATATAACGGTTGCAGTATAAAGTTTCTGAATATATACTGGAAACAGGATCAAAAATAACGGACGGATGGCATAAAGAGGAGGAAAGATACATGGGAATAGCAGCAGCGTTTATGGTGCCTCACCCGCCGCTCATTGTACCTGAGATCGGCAGGGGAGAAGAGAAAAAAATTGTACAAACGATCGATGCATACGGGGAAGCTGCAGAGCGTATAAAAGCGTGCGGACCAAATACCATTGTGATTCTCTCGCCTCACCAGACCATGTATGCGGATTATTTCCATATCTCTCCGGGAAAAGGGGCAAAGGGAGACTTTGGGAATTTCGGGGCAAAAGATGTCAGATTTGAGGTCTCCTATGATACGGAATTTGTGGAAGAGTTATGCAAACTGGCAGCAGAGCGCAATCTGCCCGCTGGGACAATGGGGGAGCGCGAGAGGAAACTGGATCACGGGACGATGGTGCCCTTATATTTTATCGATCAGTTTTACCGCGGATACCGGACAGTGAGGATCGGGCTTTCAGGGCTGCCCCTTGTAAAGCATTATGAACTGGGAGAATGTATAAAAGAGGCGGCGGATCGTCTTGGCAGGAAAACAGTGGTAATTGCCAGCGGAGATCTGTCCCATAAATTAAAGGAAGACGGTCCCTATGGATACCAGGAGGAGGGACTTGTGTATGACAGGCAGATTATGGAAGTCATGGGAACAGGAAACTTTTCCGAACTGTTTGGTTTTTCGGAAAAATTTTGCGAAAAGGCGGGGGAATGCGGGCATCGATCTTTTGCTGTTATGGCGGGAGCCTTTGATAAGATGAAAGTAAAAGCTGAGAGGCTTTCTTATGAGGGACCTTTCGGAGTTGGGTATGGAATCTGTGCATATGAGCCCCTTGGGGCAGACGCCGGGAGGAATTTCGGGGAACAGTTTAAGGAAAAAGAAAGAAGGAGACTTGAGAGTCTGCGGGAGAAGGAGGATGTATATGTAAAGCTTGCCCGCAGGACCATTGAGAAGTATATTATTTCGGGAAGAAAGCCGTATCCCGGGGAGGATCTGCCGGAAAAGATGAAAATGGAGATGCCGGAGGAGATGTTTAAGCGCCGGGCGGGGGTTTTTGTTTCTATCAAGAAGGATGGACAGCTTCGGGGATGCATGGGGACGATTCAGGCGGTGCAGAACTGTATGGCTGACGAAATTGTAGAAAACGCGATCAGTGCCGCGGTGCGTGATCCCAGATTTTCACCGATAGAACCGGAGGAGCTGGAATATCTGGTGATCAGTGTGGATGTGCTCGGGGATACGGAGAAGATAGCTTCGCCCAGGGAACTGGATACGGAGCGCTACGGCGTGATCGTGACGAAAGGGAGAAAAAGAGGACTGCTTCTGCCGAATCTGGAAGGTATAGATACGGTGGAAGAACAGATTGCGATCGCGAAACAGAAAGCCGGGATCGGACCTTATGAGGCGGTGGAACTGGAAAGGTTTGAAGTGGTCAGACATCATTGAGATCTGTTTGCCGGTGATAAATTTTTATAAGCGGGGTTGAGAGATGGAAAAAATCTGTCAGGTATGTATGCATCATTGCAGGTTAAAGCCGGGACAGTGGGGAGTCTGCAGGGCGAGAAAAAACGAAGAGGGGGAGATTGTCTGTAAAAATTATGGGCAGGTCTCTTCTCTTGCCCTTGATCCGATTGAAAAAAAGCCGTTAAGGCGGTTTTTTCCGGGAAGCAAAATACTTTCTGTCGGAAGCTTCGGATGCAATCTGCGCTGTCCTTTTTGTCAGAATTATGAGATTTCCATGGTGAGGCCGGAAATGTCGGCGGATTCATACTTATCTGCACGGGAGCTTGCCGAAATTGCGGGAAAATGCCGGGAAAAAGGAAATATCGGGGTGGCGTTTACCTATAACGAACCCCTTGTCGGATGGGAATATGTGCTGGATACGGCGAAGCTTGTGAGGAAGGCGGACATGAAGAATGTACTGGTGACCAACGGAACGGCTTCACCGGAAATACTGGAGGAGCTTCTGCCGTATATCGATGCGATGAATATCGATCTGAAAGGATTTCGGGAAGAATATTATAAAAAGCTGGGCGGCAGCCTGTCAGCCGTAAAGGAATTTATTGTCCGGGCGGCGGCTAAATGCCATGTGGAGATTACGACACTGATCGTGCCGGGAGAAAATGACAGCGTGCGGGAAATGGAGGAAGAGGCATGCTGGATTGCCTCCGTAAAGAAAGAGATTCCTCTGCATATCAGCCGCTTTTTTCCCCGTTACCGGATGGAAGATGCCGCCGCGACAAAGGTGGAGAGCGTTTATAAACTTGCGGATACGGCGGGAAAGCATCTGGAATATGTTTATACGGGGAACTGCTGAAATGTTTTATATAACGGATTTTCAGGATATCATTGTGAAATCTACATAGAAAAACCGCAAAAAAGGCGTAAAAATAGAATTATTTGTTATGGAATCCGTAAAAAAAGAATGGTATACTCTATGGTAGACACTTGAGACGAAAGAAGAATGAAAAGGCTGCTTATGCGGCGGAATGAGAGGAAAGATGGCGAAAGTAATAGCAGTTGCAAACCAGAAAGGCGGCGTAGGGAAAACAACGACTTCCATTAATTTAACGGCAGCCCTTGCCAAGCAGGGGAAAAAAGTTTTACTGATCGATGCCGATCCCCAGGGAAATGCTACCAGCGGATATGGTGTTAATAAAAATGAACTGGAAAATACAATATATGAGCTGATGCTTGGTGAGTGCTCTATCGGCGAGTGCCTGCTGACAGATGTGATTCCGGGTGTTTCTCTGATCCCGGCAAACGTAAATCTGGCGGCGGTTGAGATCGAACTGATCGATGCGGAAAAGAAAGAATTTATTTTGAGAAACGAGATCGATTATATCAGGGAGCAGTATGATTACATTATGATAGACTGTCCGCCCTCCTTAAGTATTTTAACTGTGAATGCGATGGTGACTGCGGATACCGTGCTTGTGCCGATTCAGTGTGAGTATTATGCACTGGAGGGGCTCAGCCAGTTGATTTATACGGTGAATCTTGTCAGGGAGCGGTTAAATCCGGTACTGGATATCGAGGGGGTTGTGTTTACGATGTACGATGCCCGGACAAACCTGTCCATGCAGGTGGTGGAAAATGTGAAGAGCAATCTGACGCAGCATATTTTTGAAACCGCAATCCCAAGAAATATCCGGCTGGCGGAAGCGCCGAGCCATGGCGTTCCGATTAATATGTACGATGAGAAATCAGCGGGTGCGGAAGCCTATGCGAGACTGGCGCAGGAGATTATCGAAAAATAATCGGGCAGGTTTGAGCGGCATGGCTAAGGCAGTTTAAAAACAGGGCTTAGCCGATTCAGGGAAACAATCAGAAAAGGATCAGAAGAAAAAGAATGGGGGCAATATGGCGGCAAAAGGAGCGAGAGGATTAGGAAAAGGGCTGGATGCGCTGATACCGGGTGCACAGATTCCGAGGAAGACAAAAGAGGAGGCTGTTGAAAGCGCCGAAGACAAAGGGCAGGAGAAACTTGTAAAGATTACGAAGGTGGAGCCCAACAGGGAACAGCCGAGAAAGAACTTTGATGAGGATGCCCTGCAGGAACTTGCGGATTCCATAAAACAGTTCGGCCTGCTGCAGCCGATTTTAGTGCAGGACCGGCAGACTTACTATGAGATCATAGCAGGTGAGAGAAGATGGCGGGCGGCAAAGCTTGCCGGTCTGAAAGAGGTACCGGTGATCGTTAAAAGTTTTTCGGAGCAGGAGATAGTTGAGATATCCCTGATCGAAAACATCCAGCGGGAAGACCTGAATCCGATCGAGGAAGCTCTTGCGTATAAACGGCTTTTGACGGAATTTCACCTGACACAGGATGAAGTGGCTGAGCGGGTGTCAAAGAGCAGGACAACGGTGACAAATTCCATGCGTCTTTTAAAGCTGGATGAGAGAGTACAGCAGATGATCATTGATGATATGATAACCACCGGACATGCCCGGGCACTGATCGGGATTGAAGATAAAAATATGCAGTACGAGCTGGCGCAGAAAATTTTCGATGAAAAACTGAATGTGCGCGAGGTGGAGAAGCTGGTTAAGAATATCCAGAGCCCGAAGCCGAAGAAGGAACCCAAAAAGATCAATGAGAGTCTGGAACTTGTATACAGAGATATTGAAGAGCGGCTGAAGCAGTCGCTTGGCACAAAAGTATCTATTCAGTCGAAGGATAACGGAGCGGGAAAGGTTGAGATCGAATTTTTCAGCCATGAGGAACTGGAGAGGATCACAGAATTTTTTATGAAAATCAGATCTGAAAAATAGTATAAAAACACAAAGGAGAAACGGATGAACAGTGAGTTTTTGACAATGATCGGCTTAGGCGGCATAGATATTGGTTATATTTTAGTCGGCATCACGGCGGTGCTTCTCATTCTCCTGATCATGCTGATTGTGCTGATTGTAAAATATACCAAAGTAAAAAAACGTTATGACAGGTTTATGCGCGGAAAGAACGCATCCAGTCTGGAGGAAAATATACGCGGTGTTTTCGAGGACATGAAGATGCTGAAAAATAATGTGGAGAAAAATAAGAAGGATCTCCGTATGTTAAATAAAAATATGGAGAGGACCTTCCAAAAAATGGGCATTGTAAAATATGATGCCTTTAATACGATGGGCGGACAGTTATCCTTCTCGCTTGCCCTGTTGGATGGCAACGATGACGGTTTTATCATCAATTCGGTCCACAGCAGTGAGGGATGTTATTCCTATACGAAGGAAATAAAAGGTGGTACAAGCAGTATTACTCTTGGGCAGGAGGAACAGAGGGCGCTAGATGAAGCCATCGGATAATGAGTCAGGAAAACAAATATAATAAAAAAAACAGAAACGTTCATATTATATAAAGAACGTGCCTGGAAAAGAGGAGCATTATGATCGATATTAAATTTTTAAGAGAAAATCCGGAAATAGTAAAGGAAAATATCAGGAAGAAATTTCAGGATAAGAAGCTTCCCATGGTAGACGAAGTGATTGCGCTCGATGCTGACAGAAGAAAAGCACAGCAGGAGGCGGACGAGCTGAAAGCAGCAAAAAATAAGATTGCCAAACAGATCGGCGCACTGATGGGGCAGGGGAAAAAGCAGGAGGCGGAAGAGAAAAAGAAAGAAGTCGCCGTCAATGCGGCGCGCCTTGCGGAACTTGAGAAAAAACAGGCGGAACTGGAAGAAAAAGTAAATAATATTATGATGGTTATCCCGAATATTATTGATCCTTCCGTACCTGTCGGAAAAGATGATTCCGAGAATGTGGAAGTTCAGAAATACGGGGAACCTGTTGTACCTGATTTTGAGATCCCCTATCATACGGAGATTATGGAAAAGGTGAAAGGTATCGATCTGGATGCGGCGCGGAAAGTGGCGGGAAACGGTTTCTATTACCTGATGGGCGATATCGCGAGGCTGCATTCCGCAGTGCTTTCCTATGCCAGGGACTTTATGATCGGCAGAGGATTTACCTACTGTATTCCGCCCTATATGATTCACGGCAATGTGGTTTCGGGTGTTATGAGTTTTCCGGAGATGGATGCCATGATGTATAAGATTGAGGGAGAAGATCTGTACCTGATCGGCACCTCGGAGCATTCCATGATCGGAAAATTTATCGATACCATGATACCGGAAGGGGAACTGCCTCAGACACTGACCAGCTACTCCCCCTGTTTCCGGAAGGAAAAAGGCGCACATGGACTGGAAGAGAGAGGTGTATACAGGATTCACCAGTTTGAAAAACAGGAGATGATCGTAGTCTGCAGACCGGAGGAATCTCCGATGTGGTTTGAAAAACTCTGGCAGAACACGGTGGATTTATTCCGCTCTCTGGATATACCGGTGCGGACCATCGAATGCTGCTCAGGTGATCTGGCGGATCTGAAAGTAAAATCCTTTGATGTGGAAGCCTGGTCTCCAAGACAGAAAAAATATTTTGAAGTAGGAAGCTGCTCCAATCTCGGCGATGCCCAGGCAAGAAGGCTGAAGATCCGCGTCAAAGGCAGTGACGGAAACAAGTATTTTGCACATACATTAAATAACACCGTGGTAGCACCTCCCAGAATGCTGATTGCCTTCCTCGAAAACAATCTGCAGGCAGACGGCAGCATCAAAATACCGGAAGTACTAAGGCCTTACATGGGCGGACAGGAAATTATTTCCTGATATTCGGATAAAAACAGGTGAACAACAAATAAAGGAGGTAAAATCTTTGCATAAGTATTTACGTGCCATCGGTTTCAGTAAAATACAAACACCGAAGCAGATGCATGATCTGATTATGGATGTGATTCAGAGTGCGGACAAAAGAAGCTACACTTCAAATTCCGAGACGACGATGCTGGCGGAATTCAGCAAAGATTTTGCTGACCGGATCGGCATTACGGTTTGCGGTGAATTTGATGATAAGGATGAGTTTACCTTTGAGTACAGCTTTCCGTATTTTCGCGGAGAAGGTATTTCCACGGAGGAGGATATCTCTGTGGAACGACATGCCGAGAAAGAATCCTATGCGGGTGTCTGTAATGATATGCGGGTGGGAGTTTCTCTGATCTTCTATCTGCAGAATATGATGGACTATGCTAAAATCAAGTATGGCAACAGGCTGCCGATCCGGGGAACCAGTTTAACACTCAGCGCTCTTTCCACCAGCGGAAAGATTCTTTTGCCGATCCGAAAAAATGAGGCGGAGATGGCAAGGATTGAAAAAGAGACGACAAACCGCAATAAACTGATTGCGCAGGCAAGAGCAGGAGATGAGGAAGCAATCGAAACGCTGACGCTTGAGGATATGGATACCTATAACGCCATTTCCAAAAAGATCAGGAAGGAAGATGTGCTGAGCCTGGTGGATACCTACTTTATGCCTTATGGCGTAGAGTGCGACCAGTATTCGGTCATGGGAGAGATCACAGACTGCAGCAGCACAAAGAACAGGCTGACGGAAGAAGAGCTCTATATTATGACGGTCTCCTGCAACGACCTTGTATTTGAGGTGTGTATCAATAAAAAGGATCTGTACGGCGAACCGATGCCGGGACGCCGTTTCAGAGGGAGTATCTGGATGCAGGGTATTATTAATTTTCCTGAGGCTTACGGAGTTTCCTAGAACTCTTTTTATGATGTCTGCGCATTTCTTTTGCATGCTGCAGACGATTTCTGATCGCCTCCGCTTCCTCGGGTGAGATGAATTTTTCCGTCTTTACGACATAGACCGTATTATCCTCCGTCTTACGGATACGGATCTTGCCTTTCATATAACCATGTTTATCACAATATGATACCGCAAAATAATGCTTTCCGTTGGGAGAAAACCACTTAATCTTCCGACGGATATTTTTATGGCATATATAACAGCGGCAGCTTGTGACTTCCCTGTCGGCTAAAGCGTCCGCTTTGTTGGGAAATTCCCGTGAGATATATTTGGCATAGTTGTCAAATGTGATTTTAATTTCTTCTTTTCGGGTTCTGGGCTTGATAAAGGTATCAAAGGAGTAGTGTGCAAGCGCACTCTGGTCGGTGATTTTTGCCAGTACCCGGGCGGTATAATAGGCATCGCTGAAAGCCCTGTGAAAAGGGATGTCTTTTTCAATCTGCAAAAAGTCTACCGCATATTCCAGGGAGCGCCTTGTCTTTTTATCCTCAAAAGCAATGCTGAACAGCTTCTGCACGTCATAAAATTTTAAAGGCCTGTCAGATAATGGTTCCAAATCATAGTATTTCATATTTTTCTGCAGTTCTTCCAGGTCAAGAGGTCCCCATGTGCAGAACAGGAAATCTTCCCCGCACCATTCCCTGAATTCCCGAAAGACCTTCGGGAAGGGCATGCCGTGTTCAAGCTGTCTCATTTGCAGGTGAATCAGTTTTCTTGTAATATGGTTCAGCTCATGGTAAAGCTGAGGCTTTACAAGCTGGTTAAACTCGCCGATCATCTTTTTTTCTTTATTCAGTTTTATGGCACCGATCTCCACAATCTCAAAAGGAACACCATATACTTCCGGTTCCCGTTGCGGATTGCCCTGGTTCCATTCCAGATCAATTACGATATAATTCATATTTTTCCTCATTTTTGCGTTGCTTTTGGCTCAAACTGTTGAGCCTGCGCATGAACGAGTTTGTGACAAGCAACGCGCAGACACAAATCTCGCGATTGAAAATTTTAA
>OFHA01000295.1_pt1 | contig 45043 bp, 51 predicted proteins | sample 1521891 | NCBI WGS metagenome assembly OFHA01 (sample SAMEA3504089, study PRJEB24116) | mouse gut metagenome | biome: mouse gut; feature: mouse-associated habitat; material: faeces | place: Denmark | collected 2011
TTCTCGCTTACAAAAATTAATTCTATTAGAATTTTATTTTGATTTGTTAAAAATACGATATCTAAAATAGAAGTATAAATTATATCTTTTAATATTTCATAAAAAAATAATATTAGATTTTGGCAAAATGCATTTAATATTGTGGATATTAACTGCATTATTTTATGTCCTCCTTTCTTTAAGATTTCCTCAAATAAGGATTAAAAGAAGGCCATAATCTCGCCACTAGTAAAGTATTTTGTCTTGAATTTTCAGCGTAGCAGCTAACACTTCGGACTGGAGTGATGCTCATTGTTAATATTATTAGAAAGATACTTTAGGTATCAAAAAAATAGCCATTTAAACACAAGACTTAAAATTTAAAAATACTTCTATAAATAATTATACATTATTTTTGCACAAAATAAAAAAGACCAGCACGCTGGTCTTTATATTAAAACGTCCAAAGGAGGACGAGAACATAGAGTAAGGTTTCGTAAGCGCTTACGAATGAAATCTATATAAAGAGGATTTACCTCATCAAACAAAAACTTAGAGTATGTAATAATTTGTCTACTCTTAATCTGATTGTCTTTATTTTATAAACTAATTATATCTTTTTAAAAAAATAAAATCAAGAGATGAAAAAATCACGGCTATAAAACCGTGATTTTTAAAACTATTCTTCGCAAAGTGCCTCCAGTTCATCTAAAGATGCTGCATAAAATTTTCTCATTAGATATTCTAAAATACCATTATCTTCTGAGACTTCTTGCCTAATACGCTGCCATTTTACAGGATTCCCGTATCCTGGTACATATTTTAGTTCTGCACCATGCTCTAAAAGCCACTCCAAAGATTTCACACTATTTACAAGACTAATCCAGCCTGAAAGCATTCTCTTATCATAGATTTCTTTAGAATCTTCATATACAGCAGTAAGAACATCTGTATTAAGATAATCTTTTTGTTGTATGAGCTCTGATAAAAGCCAACTATGGCAAACAGGATTTTCTGTATCGTATTCGTGTGTAATAATTCCTAAGTCAAGAAGTGTTTTCATTGTGCTGCCTAAATATAAAAGGCTAGACCCTGAAAATTTAATGTCTTTTAGTTGATAAATATCTCCTCTTGGAGCTTTCCTAATTGGTGTTCCTTTAATCTTTGTAATATATACAATTGTTGCATCAATAGAATCCTCTGCAAAAAATATGTCATTTCCTTTTCTGGGGACAAAAACTAATACGTTATCCTTTTCTTTATTTAAGGATAATCTTCCTACTGCTACTACCATATCTTTTTCTCTCCTTTTCTCTTTTTTAAATTATATTGGTTACTTTTATTTAATTATACTAAAATTTCTTTTCTTTTAAAAGAATTGTAAAGTAATGAGGATAACACTTTTGTGTTGTGGCTTTAGATTTAGCAATATGGTAAAATTAAGATAACAAATAAGAAAGGAGAAAATTATTATGAATAAACACAAACAAAAATGCGATAAACTTAAACAAGTTAGAAAAGATATTGCTGATAAGATTGGTGTTGATTTACATTAAAAAGAATGTACTTTTTCAGGAGATTGTACTGGGACTTGTCCTAAATGTAAACAAGAAGAAGAAATCTTAAATAAATCATTACTTAAAAAAGCAGGACTTGCTGCTTTATCGGCAGGTATGACTTTTTCACTTGCTGCTTGTGGACCAAAATCTGACCCTAATGAAATTTTAATGGGAGTTGCTACTCCTGAGATTGAAACAGTAGAACCTCTACAAGGAGATATAGAAGCTCCTTCTACTAACGAGCCTTTAACAGGTGATATTGAATCTGTTACTATAAATGATACTTGTACAGTTGAACAAAGCTCAGGTGAAGAATCTACAGAACAACCTGAATTACCATTAGAACCACTTATGGGAGTTGCGCCTTATGAAGGAGAATAATTTTAAAATTTTAAGTATCAATAAACATAGATTAGGAACTGATGGAAAAGGTATTACAACTTTAATAGCTCTTAGCGGATGTCCACTTAATTGCAAATATTGTATTAATAAACAAATAATTAGAAATAACAAATATAAAGAACTTACTAAAGAACAATTATTAGAAAAAATCATGGAAGATTATTGCTATTTTGTTGCTACTGGAGGAGGAGTTACTTTTGGTGGTGCTGAACCTTTACTTCAAGCTAGACAAATCTTAGAATTTTCTAATCTTTTACCTGATGGAGTTAGTTTAAATATTGAAACTTCTTTAAATGTTGATTTTGATACCTTAAATATAGATTTTTTAGAACTTTTAAATAAGACTAGTAAATTCTATATTGATATTAAAACTATAAATAAAAATATTTATAAAGATTATACAGGGGTGGAAAACTTGCTTGTTATTAAGAATTTAAAATTTATTACTAGTAATAAATTTGAAGATAAATGTGTAATAAGAATACCTGATATTCCAGGATTTACTTCTAAGGAAGAAATTAATAAATCTATAAGCTATATAAAAAATATAGGATTTAATAATCTTGATGTTTTTAAATATATAAAAAGAGGCGATTGTTAACAATCACCTCTTTATTTTTTAGCTAAAAAATACTTCAATTTCATCTTTGTTAAGACCAATCGTTCCATCTAGAAGTTCCCATAATATCTCTATTTTTTCTTTATTGTTTGTATATCTTTCATCTACAAAACATAAGATATTGTTTATAATTCTAGACGCAGCTCCTCCTACATTAAAATTTTCATTAACAAAATTGAAAAAGTTTTCGCTTTCTTTTGACATTTTTCCCTCCTTACATTTAATCTTCGTGAAATAGTATGTTGATTATTTTTTCTTCATCCATTTTTTCAAGTTTTGGTAAAATTTCAGAAGTTTTTTCTTCCAGCCACTCTTTATATTCATCTGAACATAACACTGACATAGACATCTTCTCACAAGGATATTCTAAATCATATGCAATACTTTTGGCTCTTCTTTCTAAGCTATTAAGCTCAGGTACTACTTGTCTTATTACTTCTGATGAGATAACTGGGAATAAAAAATCATTGACTAAGGATACGCTAAACCCATGATTCGCAGGAATTCCATCAATAATAGCTTCATTCCAATCTTTTTCTCTTTCCTCCCATTCTTCATCAGAAATAGACTCTGGTTTATCAGTTTGGTTTTGATACATATACTCTAAAATAAAAGGTTTTGATTCGATAATTTCTCTGAACACTTCTTTTTCAGTATAAAGAGTAAACAGCAATTTATTAGAGGTAGGCATAATATGCATCTCACAACTAAAATCATATTTAAAATCTCTTTTGCTGGATATCTTGCTTTCCTTGCATTTTTCATCAACATAAAATCCTATGTTATAAAGAAAATTTATCCAAGAGATTTCGCTAGGTTCTTTGTCACAATATTCATTCATTCTTTTTTTGGCTATTTCTTCTCCAAAAAAACATTTGCAATCATAGATATATAGCAATTCATTGAGAATCTGTTTACTATACTCTTTATTTGCGACATTTTGAACCTCTTTCTTTAATTGCATAAGTAGATTATCTAATTCTCGTAAAGAATAATCTTTATCAAATCGATAACCATTATAAATTTTAGTACTCATCCTTTTCTCCTTTCTTTACTTTATGTAATCATTATACTACAATTTGGAAATTTCTTCAATGAAAACTAGGTATATTACATATCTTTTAATGCTTTAGTGATTTTTTATATAATTACTATGATTAAAATTTAAAAGCGGTACAAATAAGTCCAAAGTAATGTGTGTCCAAGTGACTCCCTTTATTTTGGGCTTATTTTTTGTGCCCAGGAAGGAGATTTTCTATGAAAAGAACAAACGAAAATAGAAAATATTCTTCATTCAAGACGACAAAGACAAGTTTCCTGAATTACTTGTTAAAGGTACTTTTAGCGGTTATAGTTATATTTATTACAGTAACTGTAAATACTTTTGCGATGAATTTAGGAGATGATAAAATAAAGCCAGTAATTCCTGTAGAAAGTGAAAAGGTAATGTATGGAAGAACCTATACTTTACTTACTTTAACGGATGGGAATGCTGGTATATACACAGGTGAATCAAACGATAGGGCAACTGATTATGTCGTTGCTGCATTAAATGAGGCTGGTATTGACTGTTATATGAATGATTATGATAAGGTTTTAGCTATTAATAATTATTTATGTGAACGATTTACTTATGCTAATTATGCAACAGAAGAAGGATACGTCAAAAAAGACTGGGTTCCTTTTACTGACTATTGTTTGATTGAAGGACAAACTGGGGCTGTCTGCGCAGGATATGCAGAAGCGTTTCAAAGCATGTGTATTGCATGTGGTATTGAATGCTTCTATGTAACAGGATATGTTTACCAAGGAGATGAGGGTGTTTATCATGCCTGGAATCGTGTCTTAATTGGTGAAAGATCTTATTACATCGATACCTGTTGGAATGATAGTTCCCAGAACGCATACTTTTTATCAACTGATGGTTGGGATGACCATGAAATTGAAAAAGAATGCGAAACTTATAGAATAAGTAGTCAGTGTCTCCCCCTACCTGACTACATGAAATAAATGAAGGATATTTTCGGAAGCAGCACAGCTGTTGCACTATGTGCACAAGTGTTGCTTCTTTTTTTATCTGTTTATTTTTTAGTTTCTTTATAGTATAATTTTTATATAAAATATGTTGTAAGGCAAAAAGTCTAAAAGTAAAGTGTTCCTAAGCGAAAACTTCTTTTTAGACTTTTTTTATGCCTAAAAAGGACAGTGAATGCTGTACAACTGAAAGGAGAAAAGGATGAAAAATACAACTAGACTTTTGGGCATAAATGATACTGGCAAGTTACATATTTTCTTAGGAGGACTTAGTATCGAAGCCCAAAACATATTAAAAATTATCGACAAAAAAGACCCTTATACTGCTGGGCATTGTATTAGGGTTGCTATGATGGTAGCAAATATTTGCAAATTGATGGGGATTGATGAAGATGAGTCCTTTGATTTTGTAAATGGTGCTGCTGTTCACGATGTAGGAAAGGCTGCTATTCCTGATGAAGTCCTTATGAAGGCAGGAAAGCTTACTGATACTGAGTTTATGACTATGAAGTCACATTCTCAGAAAGGAGCTTTATTGCTTGAACGTATGGGGCTTAATGAGACTGTTTCGGAAATTGCTCATTACCATCATGAAAGATGGATTGGAGGGGGATATCCTGATAGTCTGGCAGGTACAGACATTCCTCTGGGAGCGAGAATTTGTGCTATTGCTGATTCTATTGATGCAATGTCTACAACTCGCTGCTATAGAAAGCATTTATCTCCTGAGGTAGTATATAGTGAGATTGAAAAAAATGCTGGGATTATGTACGATCCTAATATCACGGCACTTGTACTTCCCAATTGGGGAGCTGTGCTTGGTGGTATTTATAACTAATAATAAAAGGACGGTGCGTGAGCACTGTCCTTTTATTATTTAACCTTTTGTTGATTTTAATGTCTCTAAAATTATTTTCTCAAACTCTTCTTTGTCATTTGTTCTAATATTTTTATTAGAAATATGGCAAAAACATTCAAGTAAATAATCTTTCTTGTAATTTCTTTTTAATGAACAATTGTTGTCCAAAATCTCAAAGTTGTCTAATATGGTATAAACTAACTTTGAAATATTAATCTTAGACAAATCTTTATCCAGCCATTCATAGTAGGCTTCGAAAATATTTGCAAAAATTTTAAGAATGGCGCTTTCATTATTATCATTGATAAGTTTAGATAGTATATTACTATTATTCACTACTAGTACCATTTTTGTTAAGGCAATTTCTCGCTCTAGTCTAGAAAGACTGGAAAGAATATGGCTTTTAAAGTTGTCTCCAGCTTTTGTAGCTACATCTGGGTTTGTTAAAATTGCCCAGATAATGTGTATTTCTTCGCATTTTTTTATGTCCATGAAATTTCTCCTATTCTGCCATCTCTAGTAGCTCTTTATCAATAATCTGATAATTTGCTCTGTGAATATAGAGAGGATATCCATCTATTGATAAATAAGTAAATTTCGGAAGGTCATCAGCTACTTCGAAGTTTACCGAATCACCTGAAAAGGCATATAGCGGAAGTCCATCTTGTGTTTTAATCACAATGATGGTACTTTTCCCGAATACGTTTTTAGCTTTATTGATCATTCCTGAAATTACTGTGTTATCTTTAAAATCCGTTGAATATGTATTAATCTCATCAAGATTAAAGTTATATTCTGGCTTTAAATGCTTGTCATAAAATACACAAGTATCTCCGCAACTTGTAATTTGGTAACCATCAATATTGATAGTAATTACGCTGCTAAGTGTGGGTTTTGTTTCAAATCCACTTGAAGTTGCAACATACTCATCTACAATATTGCTTTCAATATTAATTTTATGGCCACTTGCTGTAAGTGTTGTGTTTCCATAGTTGTCAAAAGAATCAATATTAAAATCATTTCCTATGAGGTTTCCTACTAATTGGTTCTTTTTGTTTTGGAGAAACGCTATTCCACTAATATCAAGCGTTGAACCTGCAACAATTACTCCGATAATTGCCAGAATAACAATTCCAGATAAAACCTTTCCAAAACCTCTTCTTCTAATACCTCTTCTTTCAAATAAATCTCTGTTCATTTTTAAATCCTCCTTTTCTCTTTTAACAGCGTAGCTGTACAGCGCACTTACAATGCGCACCTATGGTGTGCTGAGCGTAGCTGTAAATGCATTGCTTTTTAATGTTAACTTTTAATTAATTTTATCATTTATAAAAATAAAATTCAAAAAACCTATCAATATTGCTGATAGGTTTTTGTATTATATTTCAATTACGATGTTAAATATTGCTTTTCAGAAACATTCCTGGAGCTTCTTTCATCAGGTAACTGACTAAAAAGCTATAACGCTCGATTGCTTCTGACAAAATATGTTTTTCAAGCTCTCTTGCATCACATAGATATTCCTCCATCACATTTCTTGCTGTTGCATTTTCAGCAAGCAAGCCTGTTTCTCTAAATTGATGCATTTCTTTTAAAAAGATTAAAAGCTCAGTATCAGAAACATCTTTTAGATAGTCAGAAATATTTTTTGCAGTTTCTTTTTTAGGTTCTTCTATTGCATCTAAGATAACTTCTATAGCTGCTGCATAAAGAGAATTTTTATCATAAATTTCTCTATCTGTTTTTTTACTTAACGCTGCAATCTCTTCTTCTGAAAAAGTCATCTGGATACTTAATTCTTTCATTATTTTTCCTCCTTTTTAAAATAACCTTTTTGAGTTAAATATTCTAAAGTTTTGTTGATGTTGCAAATATATTGCCCATTTGTTGTATGGCTGTAATAATCATTATCTTCATATGTTCTAACACTTACAAAATCTTTAAAGATTCTTCTACTATCTAAGAACGTAAGTGTTGGGCATATTTCTTCTAAAAATACATACAGCTCTTCAAACTCTGGAACTTCATCGCTTCCCATAGCTGACCATAAAGGATTCCATTCACCATCATAGCTTTTGGATTCACCACTAATAACCCAACTTTCGGATTTTAAGTAGCCTCCCTTAAGAGCTCTTTTTGTTTCCTCACTTAATTTACCTAAAATATCAGGTTTTTTAACAACTTCTTTTTCAATGACTTCTACTTTTAATCCTGTTTCTTTTTTAATTCTTGAAATATCAGGATATTCGTATTTTGCATTTTTGATAGTTGTCTTGGAATCTACATTTCTTCTTCCATTATCATTATGAAGGCAAATATCCCTATTTTCCTTCCACCAGATAATAGTAATATCAAGTGTAAAAGCTTTGGGAGCTTTTTCCTTACATTCTTTGATAACCTTTATCACATCATCAGTGTTTAAAAATAGGCCATCTAAAATAAGACGATCTCGCCATGCGACAAACCATTGCGGTTGAGTAAAACGTGGTGCGTCAAAATGAATTACTTCGAATTCTTCTTCACTAAATGGATCCTTGTTTAGAAAATCTTGTTTTTCACTTTCCGCATAATATGTTTTTCCACTTCCTGGCAGTCCCATTAGAATTTCAACTTTTACTTTTCTTGTCATAATCTTCTCCTTTCAATCGATGGTAGTGTTTTAATATACTCTTTTTTCCAATCTTTCTTTTAAGGTTACTCGGCAACTAACTACTACCCTTTCTTTTAATGAAGGATCACTATCAGCAAATGCAAGCTGTATTGTGTCTCCTACTTGTGCTCTTTTAATATATGAACAACAGTCATCATATAATAAACAAGTAACAGAAAGTCCTTCTACATTAATACCATAAAGAGTTCTTCCTTTTATATTTTTTGTTGTGATTTTTGAAATTTTAGAACCTATTGTAAATGGTTTCTTTCTGTTTTTAATTAAAAGATCCAGATAGTTCTCATAGTTTAAATTGCTTTTGAGTTCTCTTTCTTTCCATGATCTGTATTTTTTTATTTCGTCATCTACAGAGTACTGTTTTGATGAGAATTTTTCAAATACAAGAATTTTTCCTGCGATTTTTTGAAAATAATCTTCACATGCCTCTTCTATAGAATCTCCATAGCCAAAAGTTAAACTATAAGATTTTGTACATTTCTCATCATCAAAAATATCACCTCCATGGAATCTAACAGAGTATTTACCATCTTCTTCAAAATCTTTATCAATTTCAAGATGAGTTACTCTTGTGTCATAGGCAATAAATAATAAAGCCTCTTTGTAATTTGTTTTCACAAATATTCCTCCTTTTCTCGTAGCGATTATTCGCAGCTTAATTTAACTTCTTAACTAATTATACCATATAAAGATAAAAGAGCACAAAATGTGCTCTTTTGTTATATAGTGTTACTAATTTACTTAGATTAATAAGAGTTTTTTGATAAGAGTTCACATTTTGAAATTAAATATTTTCTGTTTGTTCTAATTGGAACTAAATCATGTATCAAAATTTTAAAGAAATCTCCATTTTCTATTTCTTGATCTGGATAATTTATATCATATAAATAATAGTAATTATCATAAATATATGGGAAAATAGTAAGTTCATGTCCATTTATTATTTCTTTTCTTATATCTTTTGCTCTTACACTTGACTCTCTTGGCTTTGATTCTGATATGATTTTTTTGTACTCTTTAAATGTTGGATATTCTTTTATTCTTTCTTTTTTCAATCTTCTATATTCTTCTAAAAATAAATCAAAATTAATTTCTTCTCCTGTAACGCTTATTACACTTTTCCCTATAAGCTTATTGAAACATTCTTCACATGCTTCTTCCAAATCAGCACCAAATCCATAAACTGAATCTCTTGAAAAATCAGCTCTTATAAGATCGTAATTTGGAATAAATATTTTACTTTGATATCTGTCTTTTTTAATCTCTAGTCTAGTGTTTCCTATATATTTTACAAATTCTTGAAGTATATTCTCGTATCCTGTTTTCATAAAACTGCTTTCCTTTCCCCCTTTTGCTATACATATATTATATACTAATTATACTTATTGTTCAAGCTAAAAATATAAAAAGCACCTAGAAAAATCTAGATGCTTTTATTGTCATTTTACAAAATCGAACTTCGTTATAATATTTCCATAACTTGAAGTATCATCTCTATAATACCATATACGAAGAACTTCTCCTGTTTTTAACTTTTTTAATTCTGGAAAGTAGTCTTCATATGTATAGTAAATTGAATTACCATACAGTATATAAAGAGTATGTCCTTTTATCGTTCTTGTATCAATATCATAAACTTCGATAATTTCTCTTGTTAGTGGATTATCTTGGCTTATTGAAGATACATATTCATCAAAAGAGATATAGCAACTAGCCTCTCTTTTTTTAAGTTCTCTGTATTTTTCAAACTCTTCATCAAATAAGTATTTTGTTTCGTTTTTACTATATGGAAATACTAAAGTTTTACCTTGTAGTTTTCTAAAATAATCTTCACAAGCTTCTTCTTCAAAATCTCCATATCCTACACAATGCTTTGAGTCATAAATATCATAATTATCACTTATACAGTGTTCTGGCCAAATGCCATCAAAGACTGTAGGAGGGTCTTTTTCAACTAAGATGTGGCATCCATGCAACATTGCTGTGGAAGTTCCATATGCCTCCATTTCCACATCGAGCGTTGTTCCAAGATCTTCGGCAATAAATTCTAAAACCTCTCTATAGTTTGTTTTTAGCATAATATCACCTCGTAATCCTTCCTATCTGAGCAACATCACTGGTTTTAGAAACAGCTTCAATTATTCCATACATTGGGCCATTCACATAAAGAAGGTCACAAAGATCAGAATCTTTAATCATACCAGCATATTGAAATCCTAGATTTGCACTATGGGCATCAACACTCACTCTGTGTGCCAAAAGGTCTGCTTCAAGTCTTACTGTCTCTCCTACTGTAAATTCTCTCCAGCCTGTTTGATATACAATATATCTTTTATTTATGTCTGGTTTTTTATTCTTTAAAAAGAATTGTTTAAGCTTACTGGGCTTATCATATATTTTATTTTTCATATAATGTTTTCCTCCATTTTTTGTTTTTAATTATTTTCTTCTTTATAAGAGATATTATCTCCATTAAAGGAAACAACTAATTGTGGATCTTTATTGGTTTCATTTGCATAGTATTCTTCTTCTGAAACACTTATTACATCAAGGACTTTCTTTTTAAATCTTGTTTCATAATATTTATGCAGCATATCTTCGATAACATCGAAGAAATCTTTTGTAATTTCTTTTGAGAAATCCATTCGAAGTTTATTGTATAGTGGTTTTGCCTCATTTTCGAGTTCTACCTTTACAAAAACTTCAACATATCCAAAAATATTCATAATCTTATCGCTCTCCTTTCTTAAAAAGCACGACCCAAGAATATTCTTGGGTCGTAAATAACTTACTGAGTTACAGCCTGTGGTTTTACTTTACAGCTAGTAGCTGTTTCTAAGTTACTTCCTGAATCATAATATTCAATTTCGATGGAATCTCCAATAGTTGCAAAAACGATATTGATATCAAGATTACTAAATAGCTGATAAATAGTATCAGAACCTTCAATCTTTACATAGTAAATAGTAGTTCCTTCAAGAACTTCACTTGTAATATTTGAAATAGTTCCACTTTTCTTAGCAATAGATGTTTCATCTAGTGCTTTTGAATTACTTCCACTTGCTAAAGCCTTTACGTAATTTGCTTGTGCTTCAAGAAGGCTTGTTGAAACTGCAGCTTTAGTGTAATCCTTGTAAGAAACAAATGCATACCCTACAAGATTTTCTTTTTTATCACGCATAAGCATAAAATATGTTTCTTTTCCACCAACTTGAAGAAGAAGTGGGTAGGAAGCAGTGTATTCTTTTTCTTGAACCAGTCCTTCTGCTATTCCTTGTGCTTTTTCTTCTGAAATTCCATACGTTGTATAGTATGTAATTTCTCCAGTTCTTGAGTTCATCATCATAATACCATTTGAAGATTCACCTTTACCAGTAGGTGTCCAGCCTGTATAGTAATAACAAACACCATCAATATAAATTACATCGCTACCTTTGGTTTGTTCTTGAACTCCTTTTTGACCAAGAATAGAATTCCAGAATCCTTTTTTATAACTTCCATAATAAGTTAAATAATCATTAAAAAAGCTTTCTGGATAAACTCTATCTACATATTCAGGAATTTCATCCATTGAATAGTAGTTACAGGTTTTTGCCCAAGCATCAACTTCTACTACACCTTTTACTGTTTTATATCCTCCAATACCTTGAATACTATAAACAGTACCGATATAATGGAAATTTCCTTCATCATCAACTTCTGGAGAGATATCTGTTACATATCCAGAAACACCAATATCATTAAGATAATTGTTGATAATTCGTTGAGTTGAATCTCCAAAAGGTGCTTCTGTGGTTGTTACAAGGCTATCTTCGACAAATGTTGTATTACCATTATTTCTATCGATAATAAAATAGCCTTGATTCCCATCATCTGACCATTTAAGCCAGCTTTTAGGCTGCAAAGGAATTACATAGCAAAGTTGTCCATTAATACTTTGAGAAGTCATATCCTCTGTTCTTAACTCAAATTGACTTCCAAGCGCTGAGAAGCGTCCCATTTCTGTTTCTGCTTTTTTTATTGCCTCTGGAATTCCGATTAATGGGATATTTGATGTATCATTATTTTCTCCAAGTAGATTTGGAAATGCAGATGTTTCTTCTGAGTCTGAAATAACCGTTACCATATCTTCTACTTTAGTATAGTAACTTCTTGATTTTACAAATTCACTGGAAATAATTGCTCCAATTAGAACAACGATTATAGAAAGAATCCAACCCCACATTAAAATAATAGTTAATATGTTTTTAGGTTTGTTATAAGGATCTAACCCTCTTTCTTTTCTTTCTCTGTAATCCATTAAATCAAATTCCGAAACATCAATTGCTTTAGCAACTCCAAAAATACAGCCCAAAACAACTAAAATTCCTAAATCAAATAAGAATGAGTTGAGATAAAATCTGGTTTTTGTTTTCCACATAATAAACCATCCTACTAACAGAATGATGGAACTTGTGACTCCAAAAACCACTCTTCCTGAATTTGATAAAAATACTGTGAATTTTGCCTTGTTACTAGTTTCATTTTCTCTCATTAAAAATCCTCCTTTTCTCTTTTAACAGTAATACTGTTATACCATACTCTACAGTTATGCTGAGCATAAATCATACTACTGTGATTAATGTTTACTTTCACTCATATTATATAAATTTAGCTATAATTTTGCAATTATCATAGCTACGTTGTAAAGCTTTCGCTTTATATTTAATGATTTCATTTTTTCTTAGATTTTGCTATAATTAATATATAAGTTAAAATAAAGCGTAAAATGCAAGTACGCTATAATTAGAGAAAAGGAGGATGTTATGACAAGTGTTGCTAAAATTGGACTTTTTTTAGATGGATATAAGCCAGAAATTAAAAAGCCTATACTTACATGGACAAGAAAAAGGGTAAATCAGGAATTGAGAAACAAGTATCATCTGAAAGATGGTGAAAGTCTTAATTATTTTTATAATATGAATGAAGGTAAAGTTTCTCATGTTTTAGAAAATGTTTTATCTAGTGATGATCATGGAGCTAACAACTATGTTCTTATTAATAAAACAAAAAAAGAAATCAAAAGATATTTTATTGATTATGCCCCAGAGCTTGATGGTTTTGTTATTTGTCAAATGGTACTTGATGTTAGTTCTTTTGCTAGTTGCCAGATGATACTTGATACTGACGCATTTGATATTTCAAAGTATCCACTTTATATAAAAGTGTACTGGGAACAAACTGGTATTATGTTTATCGGTAATGATAAAAGTGCTGTTTATAAAGATCGTGAACTTGTTTGGGATGGTTATGAATGGCAATTATTAGAAGCTGATGACTATACTTTTCATAAAAAACTTGATAAGTTTGCGCCTTTTAGTCTTTGTTCTATTCCAAAAACTTTGGCTGGTATTAATAATGAATCTTGGGAGGAGTTGTTGAAACCATTATTGGAGATTTTTCCTAAATTTTGCAATATTGGTGGAAATAAAATTATTGATATTAGTGCTTCTTCTAAAAACTTTTTAGCATTTCTTAGATATGATGAGCCTAAAGTTAAACTCACAAAGACACAAAAAATGATTAATCATCTTATTAGTCTTCCTTTAAAAGGAATTGATTATAGTGATGATTATGATGATAAGATGGCATTTATTGAAAGAATTGAATCTGAAAATCCTTTGTGTGTTATCAGAACTATGGTTAAGGATAATATAAATAAAACTATGGTTGATGGTGCTAGAATTTATGTTTCTAAGAAAGAGGTTATTGCATGCAGACCTGACAATAATGGTAATTTTGTTCAGATGATGTTAAAAATTAATGCTGTAAATTGGAATTTTTCTCTTTTTGAGTTTGATGAAAGTGTTGTGTATGGAACAAAACTTGAATATTTTGGTTCTATTGTTAATAAAGTTTCTAAAAATGTTCAAGCTAAGCTTTTATGGAGTCTTTTAACATATCCATTTATTGAACAACTTTGCAAGGTGGGTTTTGAGGATGATGTTTTTGAAATTATAAAGCAAACAGATTATAGTAAAATAATTATTCCTTTTAATGGTTTATTTGGGAATATAGATTCAACAAAGAAATCATTAACTGGAGCTCTTGGTATTAATAAATATCAGCTAAAAAGGCTACTTATGGTTATGCATGATAAAGAAAACTTTCCTAATGGTGAAACTAACACCTATATGTATTGGGGTGATTGTTTCTTTTCACCACTTATCTCTATTAAAAGAGTTCTTGATGTTAATCATGGTATTAATATTAATTACTATAGTAATAAAGGAGATTATGGGATTGGGGATATTTCTTATTTAGATAATGAAAGTTTCGATATTTTGCTCAATATGGCTCAAAAGGTTCATAGGGCTTGTATTGGACTTGTGAATGGGTATCCTTATTATGATTGTACTAGAAAAAATAGGTTTATGGTTGCTTTATCTTTGATTAATAGGCTTTATGGATTTAGTACATTAAAAGCTATGATTGAACCTCTTTTATCAGTTTTAGTTAACAATAGTCAATTAAGTTTGGTATCTTTTTATGGAAGTCATCTTAATGCTTTCGATGTTTACCTTGATTATCTTGATATGGTTTATCAGCTTAACGATACAGCTCATTTCCGTGCTAAATTTGATCCTAATAATGTTGAAACTATTTCTGCTATGCATGATCTTATTCTTGATGTGTTTAATTGTAAACAACATGAAATAGAGGCTGCTAAATTTGATGAGATGGTTAAAAAATGGGATAAATGGACTTTTAGTGATGACATATATAGTGTGATTGCTCCTAGTACGCCTGATGATGTTGCCTATGAAGGAATTGAGCTTCATCACTGTGTGGGATCTTATATTAAGAGAATAGTAAATGATATTACTAACATTTTGTTTATTAGAAAAAATGAATCTCTTGATGTTCCCTTTTTTACGGTAGAGATAACTAATGACTCAGTTATCCAGCAAATCCATGGTTTTGGCAATAGAAATTCTAATACTGAGCCTGGTCTTGATGGCTTTATTAAAAAGTGGGTAGCGGCAAAGAAATTAAAAACTTCTAATTTTGATAAAGTCAGGTAAATAATTAAAGCGTCTTCATTAAGAAGGCGCTTTTTATTGTAAAAAAAATGAGATTCCAACGACGTCTGTCGCAGAGCCTTGTGCTCTTTAAGGAATCTCTTTATACTAACTTTTTAGAGAAAAGGATTCGTAACGTTAGAGTTTTCTCTCTTCGTTACAATTATATTTTAGTATAAAAATATTTTTTTGTCAACACTTCTTAAAAAATATTTTTTAATCATAATTTAAATCAACAAAAATTTATTGTTAAAATATGTTTTGTTCTTTTCAGTTAAGTTATTTTTTGTTATAATTATATAAAGAAGTTTTAAAGAATGTAGTTATGCACGGCATCGCTCTACACAGTGTTGTGTGAAACGCTACACTAAAAAGAGAAAAGGAGGAAGATATGGAGATTATTATTATTGGAGGATGTCCTGGAGAAGATCTTTCTGAATATGTTCTCAAAAACATCAATTTTGGAGAATATAACACAAAAAAAATGAAAGATAATCATGAACACACTAAACATGTTTATTTGCGTTTTCCAGAATGTTTTCAAACACATCCTAAGAATTATTTCGATGATGTTTTAAAAATCGCAAAAAATTGTATTGACAATGATGAATCATTATATGTAACAACTTTTTCTGAAAAAGTACTTAATGCCGTAAGAATTGCAATTTCGGAAAGTAAAAAAGAAATTCCTGCAGAATGTCATCAGCTTTTTAATCATGGAGAAATTAGTATTTCTACTATTGATGAAGGTGGAAGTCTTTCACATTGGCAAAGTGGAGTTTGGGATGCATGGGATGATGCTTTAGCAAGACTTTTATAAGGCACTTAATGAAAGGAGGAAAATATGGAGATTATTGTTATTGGAGGCCAGCCTAATGAAGATTTGGTTAGGTATTTAACTAATAATATTGAAATGGGACTTAATAATTCTTTAAAGAGCTTAATTGATAAGAAAAGTCATAATAACGTAGATCCAGAACATAAAGAAGATTTTACTTATTTATGTTTTCCTGAGAGAACTTATAACGAACAAATTATTCCAGAACATCCTGCTGAATTATTTGAAAGAATGATAAAGGTGACTAATGATTGTATTAAAAATAATAAGTCACTCTATATACTTACCTTTTCTGATCATGTACTTAATGGTGTAAGAGTTGCTATTAAAGAAAATAAAAAGGAAGTAATTGCAGAATGTCATCAGCTTCATGATGGAGGTGAGGTTTCTATTTGTCCCATAAATAAAGAAGGAGATATGTCTATCTGGGAAAAGGATATTTTTGATGTATATGATTCATCTTTAGATAGACTTTTGTTTAATATTTAAGAAAGGAGACGATTTTATGAGATATGGTTTTTATACTGATTTAGATGAATTAAGAGAAGAATATGATTGTTCAGATTTTGGATTTCTTGAAAATGAAATTCAATATAAAGGATTAACACCTCATGATTTTTTGCATGGATATTGTTTTGAATTTGCAAGATATTTAAATTTACTTTATCATTATCCAATAGAATGTATTTATGCAGAAGATGACTCTCTTATTCATGCATATTGTGTTATTGAAAAGAATAACAAGTCATTATTTATTGATATTAGAGGATGCACTGATGATTGGGATGAATTTATTGATGATTTTGCTGACTTCATGACCTATTATGATGAGCCTAATTATTATATAGAAAAACCCAAAAATATTCCTCCTTTATGTAAAGAGGATAATGTATATTTAAAAGATGTTTTTGCAGCTGCAAAATGTTTTCATGATGAAAATAATGATTTTTATGACGAAAAATATTGGTAAGGAGGCGTTTTATGGGATATGACATGAATTTAATGGTCTTTAAAAAAAGATCATTAGAAAGAATTAAAGAGCATACTAGTGTTGATGTTCTTGATTTCAATATAACTGATGCTTACAGCATTTATCTTTTTACTTTGCTTCATCCAGATGATTATGTAATACCTGAAGGTGAGGAGGCAAGATATATTCTTTCAGAATCGTATAGGATTTTAGATGATTTTTTCAAAGAAAAAGGTGTTAAAGTAGAAAATGATGAGGCTATCTTGATATCTAAAAAGACTTATGAAGATTTAGTTATTTGGGTAGAGGAAAAGCTTAAATCCACAACGCTTTTTGATCTTGCGTGGAAAGATGAGTTTGAGATTTTAACTTATGTAACGGTTTATCAAAATTTAAAAAGAGAAAAAATAGATTTTGATACAGAGTTTGTATTATTTATACATGATTGGTAGGATGTTATTATGCGAGATTGTAAAAAATTAACTAAGGAAGAGGCATTAGTGAAGGTTTTTGAGTGTGAGCCAATAATGAATTTTATCAGAAATGATGATATTTTCAAAAAAGAAATAATTCTTACTGGTTGGCATCACAGTCATAATCTTTATAAGTTTGCGGATGAAATTTCGAAGCTTACAGAGCTTCTTGGAGAGCCTGTAAGTAAGGGGACTTCTTTCGGAAAAACTTCTTTTTTTCGAAAAACTATTATTTGGCCATTTTCTTATAAAGAGGATGGTGCTATATTTGTGGTTTATTTATCAAAAGAAGGTCTTTTTTTAGAAGTTAATGATAAGGCACTAAAAAACATTGAAGATATTTTCAATGTATTAATATCAACAATTGTTAACGAGAAAAATATGCCTTTTCTTCCTTAATATTCAAGAACTCCCACTTAGACGCTATTAGGCGCCTTGAAGTGGGAGATTGTTTTAAATAATATATAATACTGGACAAGTTTGTTAAAAACAGGTTAGCTGACTACTCTCACCTTTAAAAAGGTGAGGTTCTATAAAAAGTATTCGCATATATATTAACCTAATGAAAATTAATATAAATTATAGAATACTTGTTTTTAAGGATAGCTTTCTAAGAGAGTCTTATACTTACTTACCTTATGGTATGTAGCTATACCTTTGACTTATTGGTTTTTGTAATAAGTCTTTTTTTATTAAAAATCATTTAATCCAAAATTCTTGTGTGCTTTATCTAATTCTTCTTTTTCTTTTATAGCATAATTATAGAGCATACGCTCTTCTTTAATTGTTTGTTCTTGTTTATTTAAGAAATCTTTAAATAATTTTTCACATTCATCAAAATTTATATGAGATTTATCTTTATAACAATAAAGTAGAAATGCACTATAAAGGTCTCTTTGAACGATATCTTTTCCTATTAGTTTTGTTCTTTCCGATAACTTTGGTTTTTTAGCTTCTTTTGTTATATGGTTATATTGACTTGCTTTATAATTTTTAATGTCTATATCAATAAAGTCTCCTCCATATCTTTTTATTTGGGATTCAAGTCTACTATTAAAATAACCTGGAGCCCTTTTATTAATTGAACTACCAAAACGTTTTTTCTTTTTATATAGCGTAGCTACAGAGCATGTGCTCTTTGTAACTTGTTTTTTACTTTCATCTTTCTTAGTGGAGGTACTTATCTTATCGCTTTTTTTAGTTTCTTTAGCTCTTTTAGCAAGTGCTTTAAAATTCATAGGTTCTTTTATTATTAAATCACATTGTTCTAATAACCTATTTACAAGATAATTATTATTTTGTTTTATGTATTTACTCTTTTTTCTATAAGCATTTTTTAATTTCATTAATGTTTTTATAGTATTTTTTGTATTTTTAAAACGTGAACCTTTAATAATTTTTCCATTCTCATCATAGTTTTGAGGATTATTTAATCTTCTTTGTCTTTCATATTTAATCGTATATTCTTTTATTTCTTTTTCATATTTTTTAATATTTTCACATAAAACATAAAAAGAAGCTTTAGTATCATTATAATAAGCGATAGTAGAAGTGCCTTCATCAAGGCCACATTTGCCGATACCTAATTTTATTTTTTTAGGGGCACTTCCTTCCATTATTATTTGTAAAAAATACTTATATTTATTTTTAAAGGGTTTCCTAATAATACGACAATACTTTATTGTTGAATTCATAGCTTCTTGTAAATAAATATCTTTTTCTCTTATAGGTTTTAATTTCATTATTTTTCCCATAACTTTTATAATGTCATTTGGGAAATATATAATACCTGAATTAGCTCTTTTATCTTCAAAGCTACTTGTTTGATTGTACTTTCTATAATGAATTTTAGTTCCACTAAAAATAGCCTTATTTACAGATTTAGAAAGATTTGTTCCTAATTTTTGGACTATATTTATGCCTATTCCTTTATTAAAAGCTTTTTTCTTTTGATATGCCATATATGAATGAATACTATATTCACTAAGCCCATAGGCTTCAATACATATGTTTATTTCTCTTAACCATAAAGACTTATTACTTTTAAAAGATTTTAATTTATTAGAATAATTGTTTAATTTCTTTGTAGAAATATTTATATCAATCTCTTTTAATTTATTCTCTATTTCTTTTATTAATTTAGAATATTTTTTATATTCTTCCATAGATTTTAAAAACCAGATATCTTGTTTTAACTCTTCTAATTTTTTAATACAATATTTAACAGAAGTGTTATATATCTTATTACAAATGTTTAGTTTTTTATCAAGAAATACTTCATCATTTTTAGTAGTATATATTCTTCTTTCTACTACAAATACATTTGATTCTTTAGCCATTATTTTTTATACCTTTTTTTGATTTTCTATATATTTTTTAACTGTTTCAAGAGAAACATTTCCCACAGTACTTATAAAAGCACTCCTTGTCCAAAGAGTAGGTATTCTACTTTTAAGAGCAGGGAATTCTTGTCTTAATTTATGAGAAGATATACCTTTTAATTTTTTAACACATTCAGCTATGCCAAATTTAGGATTACAATCAATTAAAAGATGAACATGATCACTCATTACTTCAATTTCTAATATTTCAAATCCATAAGTAAGAGCTACTTCTTTTAAAATTTCTTTTAAGCGAATATCTATACCATCTACTAAGACTTTTCTTCTATATTTAGGACAAAAAATCACATGATATTGGCAACTATATACAATATGATTGTTTTTCTTATATTCTTTATCTTTATTAACTAATTCCATAATACTTTCCTCCTTTATTAGATTGTATATATATTATATATCAAGATGTCATTTTTATCAAGAAAAAATTAGCTATAAACTTAAAAACTACGCTATAAAACGTAGTTTTTTTAAGTTATATAAAAATTCCTCTCACGTTTAAAAACGTGAGCTTCCTTTTTTACAATTCTGTGAAAAACTAACCTGTTTTTGCTTGTTTTTTAATTTTGCTTATAATTTTATACATATATTAAATATATGATTTGTATATTAATATAATTATTACATATGTATAATATAGATAAATTTCGGTGTGGTTAGTTTTAAATCCTTTCAATTAGTATTTAGTCATAAGAAAATTTAAAATTAATCAGAACGTAATTCAATATTTATAGGGTATATTTATTCTTAACCTTTTCAAGAGCTTTGTCTTCTTCATTTCCATAAAATTTATTAACAAGTTTAGAAAGATTAATTATAGCTTCCTCAAAAGTATCTCCTCCACAATCAAGATCTATATCATGTGTTAAACAGTCTTTTTGATATGGGCCACATTCTAACCAAACTTGTGTTAAGGTATTCAATGAATCATCATCCTCTACCATTTTATTTACTGGATTCACTTTTACAATTTCTATATCTAAACATTTTTCAAATTCATCACAAAATATGGGGTGATTTTTTAAATAATGCCATGATTCATAAAAACAGCATTGCTGCATGGCATGCGTTGTGTCTCCCATATAGATGTTCGCTTTCATTTTTTCTCTCCTTTCTTTCTTAAAAGAAAAATTCCTAAAATAATTATAAAAATAGAAATAAATTGAGATGTTGATAATATTCCAATATTTCCTCTTTCTATATCTCCTCTTAGAAATTCTATAAAAAATCTTCCAGTCCCATACAATAATAAGTATAATGCAGTTATAATTCCAATATTTAATTTCTTTTTATAATAAAAGTATAAAAGGATAGCACCTATTAAAAAATTATATCCACTTGAAATTAGCTGGGTTGGGAAAAGTCCTATATTATTTGGTGCATAAGTAGAATTTCTAAATATAATACTTCCAAATCCATTATATTCTTTTCCATAACAGCAACCTGCAAAAAAGCATCCTAGTCGTCCAAATCCTTGTGCGATAAAAACACTTGGAAGTATTAAATCTGTATAACTTAAAAAATCTAATTTTCTTTTTTTACAATACAAAAAGCTTATAACTAAGGCACTAATAATACCTCCATATACCACAAAACCATCGCCAGAAAGTAAAAAGTTTGGATTTTTAATTATATCTTTTATGTTAACTAAACAATATAGAACTTTTGCACCTATTATGCCACTAACAATAATAATTAAAGCTAGATTTGTAATTTCTTCTTTATTTAAATTGTATTTTTTACTCATATATGAAGATATAATCATTGCCGAGATAAAACCTATTGTTATAAGTAAGCCATAACTATGAATTGTAAAATTTCCTATTGTAATAAGTTCGTTGTACATACATTCTCCTGTTTAAAAGCTTTCATTTTCTTTATTATACTCATCTTGAAGCCATTTAAAGAGCTTTTTGCATTCACAAAGAGCTTCTTCTTCTGTATTTCCATAACCATAAATAATAGCTTCATTCATATCATATCCAACAATAGCATATTCGCATTTCCATGTAGGCTTAGACTTATCCATTTGTGTATAAGCATCTTTACAGTTAACTGAAATTTCATACCTTTCATGGGCCTGAGACCAAGGACTGTTGATCCAAATTGCAAGTTGTTCTAAGTATTCTAAATAATCTTTTGGGTCTGTAATTTCTATTCTCTTTTCTTTATCATTTGAATCAATTTCTTCTATTTTTATTTTTTCATTTTCTTTTGTAAATTCACATTCATAATCAAAAATATTAAAATATCCTATAATCATAATAACATCCTTTCTTAGATTTTAATTGTTTTTGTTTGAACCTCCCACCTCTAAAGAGGTAGGATTCCTACTTCATATGCCTGATGCCTTTCTTTTGGAAAGGGCTTACTCTGGCTCTCTAGCTAATTAACAGTGCACTGATAATAGCTAGTTAGTGCTATACACTATGTAGGCTTGAACTCCCGTTGTCCCCAACGGTACTTGGTTTTCTTTATTCTATTATTCTTTGTTTTGTATTCTATGATTCTTTAATTCTATATATGGTTAAATAAATAATTTTGTTAAATCTTAAATAGTAGTTTCTAAAAGTCTTTTACCTTCTTTTAAAAGATTAAATTTAGCGTTTTCATCTCTATCATGTGTCTCTTTACATATAGGACAAGTCCATACCCTATCTTTTAGAGTAAGGTCTTTATTCTTATAACCACATTTATGACATAGCTTACTAGAAGAAAAAAACCTATCTACTTTTATAAATATGCCTCCCTTATGTTCTAATTTATATTTAACAAAATTAAGAAATGTTCCCCATCCACAAGAAGAAATTTCTTTAGATAGGTGCTTATTTTTAACCATACCTTTAATATTTAAGTCTTCACATATAAAGACATTACATTCATTAACTATCTGTCTACTTAATTTATGGTGAAAGTCATGTCTTTGATTTCTTATTTTTCTATGTTCTTTAGCTAATTTTTCTTTAGCTTTATAGTAATTTTTAGAACCTGTATGAGTAGTATTGTTATATTGTTTTCTACTTAAAGATTTTTGTAATCTTCTTACTCTTTTTTGATGTATCTTTATCCATCTAGGATTATCTATAAATTTGGTAAAGTCTTCATTTCCAAATATGATAAAGTGTTTAATACCCATATCACAAGCATAGATTTTAGACGAATCAAAATATTTTAAAGGACTTACTTTGTCTATAACAACTTCCATTTGTAAAGATACATAATAATTATTTCCTTCTTTACTAATACAAGCACTTAGTATCCTAGTTCCATTTGGTTTTAATTCATTAAATATTTTGGATTTAGGTATAAATATTCTTATAAGCCCTAGTTTAGGTAGTTTTACATATGGTAGTTTTTCTTTTTCTATAAAATCTATATTATTATTAGTGGATTTAGTAGTATATTTATTTCCATTAGGTTTATATTTACTTACAAAGCGAGGAAAACCTAAACTTTTACTTTTCTTTCCTTTTTTAATATTTTCAAAAAAGTTATTATATGCATTATCCACATGTTCTATAGTGCTTTCTAATGCAAATTTATCCGATTCTAAAAGCCATTCATTCTCTTTTTTTAGCTTAGGTAAATATTCTTTTTTATATAAAGAAACAGTTAATGTCTTTTTGGTTTCATTATAATAATTAATTCTATCATTAAGATATGTATTTCTAACAAATCTAGCGTTACCTATTTGTCTATTTATTTTTTCTTTTTCTTCATTGGTAGGTAAAAGCATAAGTTTTATTCCATAATTCCATATTTGTTTATGATATGGCTCTAATAATTTATTTTTATCTTTAGTAATAGATAAACTTCTACCACTAAAAGTAAAATCTTTCGTATTTAATGTTAAAGGCATAACATATTTTCCCTTTCTATTTTATTAATATAATTATAGCACATATGCTATTATTATTCAATAATATTATATAAAAAACTCCCTAACTCATGACTAAAGTCACGAGTGTGCGGCGAGTAATTTAATCAATTTCTTTTTGTATTTCTTTTTTTCTAGAAAGAAACTTTTCTTTTTCTTCCCAAACAATTTCTAGTTCCATAAACTTTTCTTCTTTCTTTTTTCAGTTATTTTTTCTAAGAACAACTCTTTATTTGAATTAATTATAAGTTTTTCAGGGAAATCTATTTCTTCTAAAATTGGTAATATATATGGAAATTCTCCTATCTCTTCTTTAACATGTGCGTCGCTTCCTAAAGATATATAGACTCCATATTCTTTACAATATTTAAGGTATTCTAAATCTCTTTTTCTTGCACCTTTCCTAAAACCTTTTGGATTGTTTGATGAATTATTAAGCTCAATAATCGTATTTGTTTCTTTTGCTTTTTTTACCATAACTTCATAATCAAGAGGAAAAACTTCATCATCTGGATGACCTATAATTGTAATATATGGATTTTCCATAAGTTTAAGTATCGCATTTGTACAATTTTCTTTTGTTTTTGGAGTGTTTTCTTTAAAACAACACCCATGCAGACTTGCTATTACTACTTGTTGTCTTTGTAAACAAAATTCATCTAAGTCAATTTCACCATTTTCATCTAATATATTAACCTCACATCCAAAAAATACTGGGATTGAGGTATGTTTGTTTTCTAATATATGCATATTTGAAAAATAAAATGGATGAGCACTTCCTTGCATTGCTGGTCCATGATCTGTTATACATATTGCTTCCATGCCTTTATTTGTCGCTTCTAAAATCATTTCATCTATCGTATTATATGCGTGTCCACTTATTAATGTATGCATATGTGTATCTATTTTAAAATTTGTCATTTAAATCTCCTTTCCACTTTTATATAATAATTTTACCATATAATCTAAATTTTTTCAATAAAAAAGCTAGTCGAAACTAGCTTTTAATTATGTTTGCTATATGTTTTATTGATAATTTTGTTTATTTGCATTTCATCAAGAGTTTCTTCTTTTAGTAGTGTTTCTGCAAGTGTTTTTAATAATGAGTAGTTTTCTTTTAATAAATTAACTGTTTCTTCATAAAGCTTTTTAGAAAGAATGGATGCTTCATCTATTACATTTTTAAATTCTCTTTCAAATTGTGATAAATCAATCATTCCTTTATCGCCCATACCGTAAAGAGATAAATAGTCTTTTATTATGGAAGTTGCTTGTTTTATATCTTGGCTTGCTCCTGTTGTTATAGAATTAGGATCTTTAAAATAGATCTCTTCTGCAGCACGTCCTCCATACATAATTTTAATATTATCTTCTAAGTATTTTTTACTTTGTAACATATTATCATCTTTAGGAGTTCTAAAAGTAACACCTCCAGCACCCGATGAGCTTCCAATAATAGTTACACTTGAAACGCTATCTTCAGTTAAAAGCTTTGTAACAAGAGTATGCCCTGCTTCATGCCAAGCTACAATTTTATTCATTTCAGTTATTTTTTCTCTTTTTTTCTTATTGCCCTGCATCACTATTTTAAAGAAAGCATCATCAATATCTTCATAATCAATTTCTTCTTTATTTTTGCCAACTGCACAAAGAGCACTTTCATTAAGTAATGCTTCAAGTTCAGCTCCACTAAATCCTGATGTCTTATTGGCAATTACTTCTAAATCTATTTCTTTACTTAATTTTTTATCTCTACTATGTATTTCAAGTATTCTGGTTCTTCCTTTTTTATCAGGAAGCCCAACTGTAAGTTTAAGGTCAAACCTACCAGCCCTTTTAAAAGCACTATCTAACATATCAAGTCTATTGGTTGCACAAATTGTTATTATGTTTTTACTTGAATTAAACCCATCAAGTTCAGCAAGGAGTGCATTTATTGTTTGGTCTCTTTCACTATTTGTATCATTACCTCTTTGACTGGCAACTGCATCTATTTCGTCAATAAAAACAATACAGGGAGCTGCTTTTCGTGCTTTTTTATAAAGTTCTCTTACTCTTTTAGCGCCCACTCCCACATACATTTCACAAAAATCTGAGCCAGCTGCCGAAAAGAATGGTACTCCTGCTTCCCCTGCTATTGCTTTTGCAATTAATGTTTTTCCTGTACCAGGAGGACCATAAAGAATAACTCCTTTTGGGGGTCTTGCTCCAATTGATTCATATTTTTCTGGATTTTTTAAACAATCAACTAATCGTGTTATATCAGATTTTAATTCTTCTATTCCTTCAACATCATTAAATCTTACATCAGGAATTTCAACATCGCCTTTCTTTGAGGCATCTCCACCACCTACTTTTACCATTTTTTTGTCTTTTCTATATTTATAATATGAGATGCCAAAAATTGAAGATATAATTAAAAAGAAAATAATACTTCCTGCGTAATTATTTGGTTTTTTATTATCTTTGCTTGTTGTTTTTTCATCAAAAGCAAGTGCTTTGATATCTACTCCACATACTTTTAAGTATATAATTAAGTCTTGACTTACTTCTTCTACTTTTAAGTATTCTAGATTTTTCTTTTCTCCTTCTTTATCAATATCTCCTATTACAGCATAAAGATTTCCAGAAGTTGAATTTGCGGCTGCAGATAAGACATCTTTTGTTTTCATTTTTTCTTTTAATTCATCTTCTGTTATGATAATAAAATCTTCTAACCATTTCGTATTTTCTTCATTAAAATCCGATTCATTCACATTTCCACTATTTATAGAATTTTGGTCTACAGAATCTTGTCTTTGAGATGCTGCAAAAAGTCTAGCATCTGCTCCATTAAGCGGGATTACTGGACCTAATATACCTGGAGAATATTTATGAGCTGTAATAACATTAGTTGTAGTGTAAATATTCTTTGTTGTACAGTATGTTTCTTGCTGTTTAGGTAATTCTGTATCTTTAGCGTTTACTGATAAGGGTTGCATTAAAATTGTAAATATTGCTAAACATAAGATTAAACATTTATTTTGTTTTCTCATTCTTAAATAGCATTAAAATAGAAATGCTTTTTTCGCCTCCTCTTTTCTTTTTTACTAAAACTATAGCACAGATCTAAGAAAAATACAATGTAATATAACTATTTTGGGAAAATTTGTTTGCTTATTTTTAAATAAAATGTTATATTTATAGTATAAATTTGAAAGGAGAATATATATGAGGCAAATTTCTGAAGCTGCCAAAATTACTGGCGTTGTGGGAAAGATTTTAAAACTTATTGAAAAAGAAGAATTAAATGAGGCGCAAATTGAAAGTGTTTTAAAGGCAACTGGTGAAACTTTAGGACTTAAATTTATAGATCCTGAAAAAGAAAATGTTGATAATTAAAAGATATGTCTTCTAGCCATATCTTTTTTTGTTGTTTTTTTATATAATATCATTATAAGTAAAACAAAATATAAAATAATGTTGAAAGGAGAAAAGGATGTATATTATTACAAACAGAACACCTGATGGTGAGTATACACCATCTGTAACAAATAATAAAGAGGAGGCAATTAACTGGTTAAGGGAATGTAGTATTAATAACTATGTTGCAGCTTTTGGACCTTTTGAGTTTCATGGATTGGTTCTTAAAGATAATGTTTACGAAGAACTGGTTAAAGAAGGTTTGGTGGAGGAGTTTATTGATTTTATAAACAAGGATCTTGGCAAAACTGAGTCATGTAGTAGTATCGATGATGAAAGTTCTCTTATATTGTACACAGATGAGACATATAACAATATGACTATTTATGAGATTCCTGGAAAACTTGTAGTATAAAACATTGTAAATATTCCTTATTTAGCTCATATCAAAAGATATGAGCTTTTTATTTGCATTTTTATGAAAATAAATATAAAATAATTATAACTAGTTGATTTGTTTTTTCCTTTTTCGGGGGAACTAAAGTTTTGTATTTTTAGTTAAGGAGAAAACAATTTTGGGTGTATCTACATAAGAACACCTTGTCATGAAAGGAGGAAAATATCATGACAAAAATGATCATTGACCACGATTTACTCGTGGTGAAGGCCGCTCTCAACCTTCTTGTTTTGACACGGAAATCTTCTGTGTTAAATATGGTTGAGGCTAGAATCCAGATGCTCTTCGGAGTTCTGGGTGGCCTTTATTTGGCTGTCTGTTTTTCGCTTGTCAACTTCTTGGTTGGCAAGTGGATAAGCAATGCGATTATCCTTCGTGTTGCTACGCATATCTACCACATAGATATGTGTGTATCTGTTGTCTGTTTTATTGGCTGCATGATAGCGTATATCATCGCAGTCAATAAGGCAGCGAAAGAATAAAGCTTTTGGTCCTTTCCCCCGAAGGGCTAGAGCTTTTTTCTTTTGTCTAAAAATCGAAAAAGCGCTAACCCAAAGGTTAACGCTTTCTTATATATTATTAAAAGAGAAAAGGTTTGTAAGGAATCCTTTCCGCTCATCTGTGTTCCTTACAATATATATAATAACACATATGTGCCAGTTTGTCAACAGTATTTTAAAAGATTGGGTGTAACTAATTTTTCTGAGTTTTCTAAATTATAAACAAATACAAAATGTAGGTATCCATATAATATTTATCAATACATATAGTAATATCATATCAATTAAGAGATAATTAACAAATAATTACTAAAAATATACCCTATTTTCAGTAATTATTTTACCTATTACCCTAGGATATTTTTGTATACTTACTCAGAAAAAATAGTTACACCCTAAAAGATTTGATTTTTATCTTTTAAAATTTATATAATACATATACAAGTTAATTGGTCTTTAAGAGAAGAGGAGGATCTTTATGTACGCTTTTACGAAGAATATGAAAATGGCTTTTGCAGGCGCAAAGGCGGCAACTAATATGACAAGATTGCAGGAACTAAACATCACAAAGCAGGTTTTAAAGCTTGGGATTCAAAGTCTCCATTTTAGTCAGTCTCGTACTGATAGGTGTGGTAATATCTATCCAAATCGCTTGGTTGGAACATATGTCGATAAGGATGGAAACCCAATAGATTATCAGTTTGCCCTGAACACAGAACTTCCTGGTCCAGATTTGGGGGTTTTTGCGGATGGAGAAAACGTGATTATCTCTTTGTCTCCCTGGGAGCGTGGTTCGTATGCTTCTATGAAGAATGATACTGTTGTTGGTTACTGGTTCACTGGTGAGTATTATAGGCCTGTTATGAAATCAGAGGTAACACATGTTGAGCATATTGGTTGTTAATATTTTAGCCACCTATCTGAGTAACTTTAAGTTACCTGGATAGGTGGCTTTTTCTTAATTTTTAACTATTTCTTTTAATACTTCTAATTCGTCTTTTACCATTTTTGTTTTTACATCTTCATCTTCTGCAATTTGTATTGCAGAAACTATTGGATACCAATTTGATGACTTTAATTCATAGCTAATATCATCTTCTTTAACATAATAAATTTCTATTTTCTTTTTCTTAAAAGCTGCATATATAAGTTCTGTTATGCTTCCTGGACTTATGTTTGAATCAAAATAAACAATAAAAATATCACATTTATCTATTAATTCATTTTCTGTTTGGACTACTTCTTCACAAATACTTGATGTTAATGAACCATCACTTGCTTTTTCATTGTAAAATGGTCCTAAATATTGATATTTAAGGTTCCCAGACGAGTCTCTTATAAAGCTATGATTATTAAAATCAACAAAATCATCCTCATTACCAATTAACTTTGTTCTAAAATCATTTTTAAAAGATAATTTGTTATCAATACTCTCTTTAATAAATTTTGAAGCTATATATACTTTTGGTAATATTTTTGGTAAAGAAACTTCTTCTAACTGATAATTAACAAATTTATTTCCATACCAAACTAAATCATGTAATCCATATTTTCCTTTTTTCCATGAAAAATATACTTCATGTTTATCATCCATTTTCCATGAACAAGCATCAAATATATCTTTATTGTATTGAAATTTACTATTTAAAATAGAAGCCACATAATCTCTTTCAGTCTTTGGAATAGCATTTTTTATAATCCATGATGATAGTGGATTATCAACTTCTCCTGTTTTTGTATTTACATTTAGAAGTTTTAATGCAAAAGTTTCTATATTCGGATATTTTTTATTAAAATTTTTAATATCTTCTATAAAATGTCCAATATTATTTTTTAATAAAACATAATTTAGTCTAATTCTTGCATTTTTAAATGCTTCAGTTTCAAAATAATTATGCTCATATCCTAAAATTTTTCTGTCTAATTTATTATTAAAACTAGTAGTAGTTACTTCAAACATCCAACCATGAGATACAAATAAATCATATTTCTCTTTTTCAGGTTTTCTAAAAATATTTCCTGAGGTAAGAACTCTTTTTACTGGGATATCATAATCATCAAACATTTCTACAATATCTTTTAGTTTTTCATAACTATGTAATGTTGGTTCTCCATTTCCTCCAATAGTAACATAATGGAATTTATATCCAAGTTCTTTAAATTGACCTACATAAAGACTAAGTAGATGAATATCGTCTTTTACTTTAGGCCATTTCGTGATTTTTGCTGTACAATAAGGACAATGTTTATCACATGAAAAATCGCTTAAAATAATTTCTAATTCTTTATAGTTATAACTGCATGGCTGTGTATAGCTTTCGCTGTGCAATAATGTTGTATTTTTTACTAAAATCTCGTCCATAATTTTGTTTTTTCCTTTCTTTTATTAATCACAAATCGACTTGTCTTTTTCATTTCTTTAATTATGTCCTGAATTTTGAATACATACATTTGATTAACGACTCCTGAAAAATGACTAACTCTTTTTATTACTTTATCTATATCATAGTCAGATGGTCTTTTATTTGATATTTCTTTTACAGCGATGCTGTATAGTATTAATATCTTCTTTTGTATATGTATTTGTATCATCTAGCTCATTAATTAAAGTCACCTACCTTTATATTAAAATTTGATTTAAAATTCTTTTTTATTAAAGGATTTAATGCCTCATCGATATCAAAATTATTACTTTTTAGTTTGATAAAAGGTATCATTTTTTGTTTTAATTCTAAATCTTTAGTTTCTTTTTTATACTCTTTAGAAAAGACATAAAGAATAGGATTTCTTTTTAAAATTTGTTTTATTTTATTAAACATTTTTGTAGGTCTCCTTAAAATTATTCATATATTCTCCCATATCTAAAAGAATAAAATCTCCTTCATCGCTATCTTCGTTTTTTCTAAATTCTTTTATTAAATTTAAAAATTTTTCAGAATTAATAAATTTATAAAAGTCTTCTAGCGAACAATCAATGTATATATTATACATAATACTTATAATTACCCAATGTCTTATCTTATTAGATACTATATAGTCATATAGTTTTTCTAAATCATCTATATGCATTTTTTTCTTACCTTTAACGAATCTTCTAAATTGGTAAATTATATCTTTATACCAATAATCTTTAGGCATTCGTTTAATAATTTCATAGTATCTTTTTTCTTCTTCTGTTTCTGGTAAGAAGCTTTCTTTTTTACCTATAGTATCTTCCAGAAATCTTCTCATTTCATTCATATTTTCTGGACCAATATATCCATTTCCTATAAAAAATTCATATGGAATGTTATGGGCAATACATTTTATAATCTGTTCTAAACTTTTATCATCATAAGAAGGATCTATTTCTTCTAAAAAATCATAAAATAATTTTTCTCTTTCTTTTTCTTTACAGTCCATATATAAAAATATTAATTGATATATTTGGACTGGCCAATAACCTTTTCTCCTTAGCTTTTTATATAACGCTTTCAATTCTGCCATGTAAAATATCCTTTCTTTTTGTTGCTTCTTTATGCCATGTATACCATGTTCCAATTGCAAGTCCTACCCAAATAATATTAAGACACATTAGCCAAAATCCTTTATCTGGTAAGCAAAAATAAATATAAGCCATTAAAACATCATCAATAAGCCAAATAATCCATGCTTCAACTCTTTTAAATGCCATCATAACTGTTGCAGTAAAACCCATTCCTGTTGTAATAGCATCAAGTAAGGGGGCTGGATCATTTGTATTTTTAAGCCAAAAATACATTACAATACTAATTGTACTTAAAATTAGTCCATAAATTGCTCTTTCTTTTGTTGTACAATATTTAATTTCATTTACTTTTCCAAAAATCTTTTTTGATATTTTTTCAGAATACCAGGTACATAATCCTAATAATCCAAAAATTACATATATCATATTTTCTGCAACATCTCCATAGAGATGAGCAAAAAATGAGAAAATTGTAAGTGTTATTATATTCAACATATAAAACAACCAATTTTCTTTTTTATTAAACATAATTAAAATACTTTGAATTAATCCACATCCTGCACTAAAAATTTCTAACATAATTTTTATTGTTCCTTTCTTATTCAAGTCCTATAATTTGTCTGTATTTTTTAACTGAAATAACACCCATTTTCATGTCAATATATGCTTTTGTTTCTTCTGGGAAAGTTAGACTTGGCATACTATAGATATATTCTCTTATTTTTTTTACTGCGTCTTTTGATTCAATATGCCATTTACTTTCTTCTACACAAGCCTCACTAATTAAGCAAAGGCTTTTATCCATTTGTTCGATTAGATAAATTAATTGTTCTTTTGAAAGCTCTTCTAGAGCTTTTTTATCTGATTTACACATTTTTTTTACCTACCCATTCTTTAAACTCTTCTGGCCTTTCAAGGCACCAAGCTAAGAAACTTTCGATATATTCTTCTAATGTAACACCTTTTTCTTCTAAAATAGCAATTAATTTTTCATACTCATCTGGTGTTAAGTAAATTTGAGGATTTTCGTTATTGATTGGCTTTTTACTTTCTTTTTCGATAAGTTCTTTTGCATTTTCTGTAATATTGATTGTGATTTCCATAAAAATCTATTTTTTCCTGCTCCATTCTTAAAATTTTTCACTGCTTTTTACAATACAATTATAACACTTAAAGTATTTTTAAGCAATCAGTTTTTAATTTTTTTATTGAACTTTTTTAAGTTTTATGTTAGCATTATGATAACTATAATTAATAATCTAGCGAGAATTGGAGGATTTTATTTTGAAATTAGTTAACTTTTCTACCAAAATTGCCCAAACTTTAGTTAATAGACATAGAATTAGAAAACTTGGGGTATTTGAAGAATTAGGACTTATTTACATAAAAAATAGAAGTTATAATACATTTATAGATTCAGAAGGTTTTGCTTTTGATTTATCAGGACATAAGCTTGAAAGAGACGAATTAGAGATTTCTTTAAATAACAAAGGCCTTTTAAAAAAACTTTTAGAATTAATTATTTCTAATTTTGGATATAGTTATATAGATACTTTTATGGATAAAGGAGATAGTAAAATTAATGATAATTTTATGTCTAAAGATAAAAATGCTGTATCTATTGAATTTATTGATGATGTAAGCTTTATGTCTTCTAATACTTATGGTATGCTTTTAAATTTTTTATCAAGAGAAAAAGAGTTAATTCCAGATCGATGCTCTTTTGCTTCTAAAAATTCATATAAAGATAAATTTTTATTAGAACAAAAATTAGATTTTTGTTTAGTTCCTGAAATTAAAAAAATTAAGTCTACTAAAATACCCTATTTTTCAAATAATTATAGTTATTCTATAGGAAATGATATTTTTGGGTGTGATATTGAGTACCATAAAGATTTTGAGTTTACTGTTTTAAGATATGTGAGATATATTAAAAATACAGAAAATATTTTTGCTTATGAATTTTTTAGAATTTATATTATAAAAAATGAAATGGTTTCTTTTGTTAAAGATAATAATATGTGGATACAAGCACTTCCAAGAAATATGGCTAATTTTATTCCCTCTATCGTTAATATTAAGAGTAAAGATATTTTTATGAATAGTTCTTGGGAGTTTCTTAATAAATTAAAAAATAATGATTCATTATTTCTTGGAATTTTACCATATTGTTTTTTACTTGATAAAAATGTAGAAGCTTTATATGGTCTTGGGTTTTATAAATTTACTCAAATATTTGTTAAACATGGGCTTCTTTGTAATAATAAACTTTATGAGAAAGAGTTTATTCCTTTTTTAAGTAAAGAACAAAAAAACTTGTTTAAAAGAGTGAATTTTTCAAAGAACCAGCTCTTTTTAGTAGAGGATATTTTACCATTAAATAAAAGATCATTAAATTTAGAAGAAAATATTAATTATAATTATAGATTTTTATATTTTTTACTTGATATTATGCGTTCTTTAGAAAGTAATGGAATTATTGTTCAGTCTATTGATGATGATTCTTTTAAAGTTATAAGGGATTTTGCTGCAACTAGCATTTGTTCTAATCATTATCCTACTTATAGTGTATATGTTATGGATATTATCTCCAGAGAAAAAGGACTTAAAAGTGTTATTTCTTTTTTTAAGTATTATTTAGATGTAATTCCTAATATAAAAACTGGAGATGGTTATATTAAAATTCAAGATTTTTTTAGAATTATTTATGATTGTTTAAACATGATACAACAACTTAAAAATTATGATATTCATTATGATTTTAAATACAAATTTGATGATTTTAGAGATAATGGAACTCTTATAAAATTTCATGACGAACTTACTGATTTAGTAAATAGTATTGAGTTAAAATATAATAATGAAGAATATGAAAAGATAAAAGAAGATCTTTTGCTATATGAATATATAGATAAAGAGTTTTGTGTAATTGTTCCTTCTGATGCTGTATCTCTTGCTAAAGAAGGAGAGACTTTACATCACTGTGTAAAAACTTATATTAATAAAGTGATAGACAAAGAAACTATTATTTTATTTATTAGAAAGGCAAATAGCTTAGATAAACCATTTTTTACACTTGAAATAAAAGATAATGAAGTTAGGCAATGTCATGGTTTAAAGAATTGTAATATTGATACTGTTCCTAATTTAAAGGCTTTCCTTAAAAAATATTGTAAAGAAAAAAAAGTAAAATTTAATTCAGCAGATAATATTTTGGCAGTAGATTAAATAAAAAAAGAAAGGAAATCCTTCCTTTCTTTTTTTGTTTGCTAGGCCATTTATTTTATTTTTATTTGCTAGTTTTAATCTTGGCCTAGCATAGTTATTATATATTATCTCGACTACACGAGTTCTCGCCACTCCTGTCCTCCTATTATTTAACTTTATACCAATAAAGTTAAATAATTACCCATTTGTTTTGGCTGGATTTGCACCAACTTCTTCCACTTATAAGATGGACGCTCTACCTTATGAGCTAACAAAACATAACCTTTAACCAATTTAATTTGTAATTTGTTTTTGCAACCTAAAAGGTGGTTGCTCCTTATAATTTAATTTATAGTTGTATATTAATTTTAGTTAATATACAATTTGCTAGAATCTACTAGCGATTGTGCCTTATAATACAGCTACACTATGCTGTAGGCATAAAGTTTAATTTGTAATTTATATTTGTAATTTATATTTTTTGGTTAAAAGTACATCCTCGTCGAATATAATATATCCTATAAAAAATGTAATAAATGCTCATAATCGTATTTAAATCTCTAAAAGTAACTTCAGCTACACGGCTTCTCGCAAGCCCTGTCCTTCCTAATAACATGATTACTATTCATGTGTTTCTTCCTTTTCACATATTGCTCAATGGCAAAATCTCCTTAACCAAGCATTAACAAGAATATATATAATTAATATATATTCGCTTTAGTTAGGCGTGCTTCCTCGCTGAAGTTTTAATAATAAAAAATAATAAAAAATCTTATCTAAATCAAAAATTATCTTAAATCATATCTACTTCAATTCCTGCTTCTTCTAAAGCCTCCATAATGTCATATGCTTCATCTTCTTTTACCATGAGCCTACCTCCTGAGTCCCAGTCATAATCGTAACCGAGATTATCAAGTAGCTCTTCGGCTTGCTCTGGATCATCTACACATAGCCTTGTTTCTTTTAAGTCCATCTTCTTCCTCCTTTTCTCTCTTTTTTCAGTTGTACTGAAAATCTTTTAACTGATGATATTATTATATCAAATATTTGTTTAGATGTAAAGAAAAAACGACCTAGACGGGTGTAGATAAAAAACTTTGGTAGGAATGAATTTTTTATAAAAAAATAGTAAAATACCTTAAATTTTAGGCAAAAAATATAACAATTTTTTTTAATAAAAACTTTTGTTTTTTGTAAAAAATATCCTAATAGACTAAGAAACACATCATATAGGTTTTCTTTATCTATATAATGTGTTATTTAGTTTATTAGTTTACCAAAGAAAAATATCTACACCCGACCTAGACTAGGCCGTTTTTATAGCTTCAAGTATTCTTTGACAGTTATTTGTTCTTTCTTTTGGAAAAAAGTCATCTATTCTTTGTTTATAGATATCTTCTATTTTGCAGTCATTTTCTAAAGATTTTATTATTTGTGACACTGTTTCTTTTTCATCTTTTTCTACTGGGCCAAATCCATCTTTTTTATAATCGAAATATCCTTTATCATATGAATGGCCTTCAAAGAATTCTTTTTCATCAAATTGTGTGTAAATTATGGGTTTATCAAGATAAGCAAAATCAAAAAATACACTTGAATAATCTGTAATCATTAATGCATATTCTTCAAATATAGAATTATAATTAATTTTTTCTTTATTTACTTTTATAATATCATTTTCTTTAAAATGAGAAGCCTGAACCTCAAATAAAGGATGTAAGAAAAATGTGCCTTCATATCCTTTTTCTTTCATTTTGCTTAAAAGAATATTGTTATTTATGAGATTATTGTAAAATTTGAAAAACTCAGTTTCTTTAAAATCTTTATTATAAATAGGATTTTCTTTATTATCTAAACAACCTTTTACGCTATGTCTCCATGTTGGAATAATAGCTATTTTTTTATTTGTTTTTCTTTTATTTAAGTAATCATATCGTGCAAATCCTGTTAATTTTATAATATCAGAATCATAATAATAATCTCCATTTATAATAGAATCATATTCTTTTTTGCTTGCTGTTATAAAAATATTTATATCTTTACTCATTTTATTAAGCCATGTAGAAAGATCGTCTTTAGTTATTCCATGTTGTAAAAATATAAAGTCAAATTTATAAAGATCTTTCATATATTTTTTAGATTTTCCAAAAGGATTTATTACATAATCACTTGCTTGTGATGAAATTACTTTTTTAGATAATAAAAACATTATTTTATATTTTTTAGAATTATAATCAATTACTTTTCCAATTTTCTTTAATCTTTCATAATCTTTTGAGGATTTATCAATTACAAAATAAGGTCTTATTTTTTTATCTTTTAAATTATTTAAATATTTAAAAAATGCTTCTCCATTATCACCAGCAGCAGCTTTTCTATCTGATATAAGCCATATTTCTTTAGTATTGAAATATGATATAAGAATACTTATTATTCTTAAAAAAACAAGCTTCCAAACACCATCTTTAAAAAGTTTTTTATCATAATTTTTTTCCATTCTTATATGAGTTCGCCTACTCATATTTCTTATTACTAGTTTATTTCCTTTTCTTTCTATTAAGTTATTTTCTGTTTTTAAATAACCTACTGGATTTAGTCTGCAAATATCTAAAAATCCTATATTTATTTCAGTAGCAGGAACTGACTTATATGAAAACAAGAAATTTAGTTTTAATATATCGTTTTTAATTAATGGTATTGTAATTTTAAAATATTTATCATAATAAAAATGACCATCTAAGCATTTTTTTTCTCTTTTTTTATAATCTATGATTTTTTCAAGCTCGTAAGCTTTATCATTTTGATCTTTTACAAATATTTTATAATTATCATTTTTTATAGGAGTATTTATTAAACCTTCTATTATTACTTTTTCTTCTTTTATTTTTATATAACCTATTTTTAGAATAGAGCTATCTGTTAATGAAGTTATTCTTTTTGCTCTAAAAAACAAATCGAAACCTATTTGTTCAAGCTCATCTGTTATATCTTTATTATATTTTAAACATAAAGCATAGATTTTATGTTCTTTCCATATATGTCTTTGTGAAAGAATAATACTATCTTCTATAAAAGTAAGAATATGTCTAATCATATTTTTATATGTTAGCTGTTCTAAGTCGTCGAGAACGTTTTCTGGAGTTTCTCTTTTTATGCGCCATTGTAAATCATACATTAAAACATATTGAATATAAGGGCAAACAATTCCAGTTTTACTTATACTTATGTTAATAATTTCATTATGAAAAAGATGAAGAGTATCTATATAAAAGTTTTTGTTAAATCTACATCCATCAATAGCACTTGTTTCATCGGCTCTTTTTCTATACATATAATGAACTGATTTTAAAACTCCATATTGCTTTTTATTTAGTATTATTGTGTTTATAAGAAGTGAGTCTTCTCCATATTTTAAATTTTTATTAAAGTATAAGCCTTCTAATGCTTTTTTTCTTATAAAACAAGAAGCCATATGCATTGTTATTTGATTAGGATTATTGTATATATTAATTACTTTATCATGTGTAAACTTAAAATTTAAAGGATGTCCTAATCCTGATTTGGCTTCAAAATATTCTAGTTCACATGCTATTGCATCTATATCTTTATGTTTTTCAAAAAAAGATTCTATTTTTTCACATGCATTTAACTGCCATTTATCATCAGCATCTAAAAAATTTATAAATTTCCCTGTTGCATATTTAAGTCCATTATTACGAGCCTCACTTACTCCACTATTTACTTGTTCTAAATATATTATATTTTTTTTATATTTTTCTTTATATTTTTTGCATATTTTATCACTATTATCTGGGCTTCCATCATTAACTAGTATTAATTGGATGTTATCTTTAAATCCTATTGTTTGGTTTATAACACTTTCTATTGCTTCCTCTAAATATTTTTCTGCTTTATATATTGGTATAATAAAAGAAAATTTATAGTTCATCGTTTTTATCCTCTCTTCCTTCGCTAGTATCTTTCATAAATATAATTTTAAATGTTAAGAGCATAAGCTTTAAGTCTAAAAGTAATGAGTAATTACAAATATAATACATATCGAATTTTAATTTATCTTTTGGAGATGTGTCATATTTTCCATAAATTTGAGCATAACCTGTAAGACCAGCCTTTACTTTTAGTCGATATTTATATTCTGGATATTTTTTTTCATATTTATCATATATTTCTTTCATTTCTGGCCTAGGGCCTACTATAGACATTTCTCCTTTTAATACATTTATAAGTTGTGGAAGCTCATCTATATGAGTTCTTCTTAGAACTTTTCCAATAGGAGTTATTCTTGAGTCATTTTTTAATGTTGGATTAATATTATTTGTATTTATATACATACTTCTAAACTTATATATTTTAAAAAGTCTTTTATCTTTTGTGTATCTATATTGTGTAAAAAATATTGGGCCTTTATCTGTTATCTTTATAAAGATGCCTGATAATATTAGTAATGGAAGTGTTGCTATAAGTCCTATTAGAGATATAAAAATATCTAAAAACCTTTTACATAATCCCTGGAAGAATAGTAATTCTTTTGTATTATGCATTAATACTGGTCTATATCCTAAATAAGTCATTTTCCCACTTTGAATTAAGATATCTGCTGTTTTAGTAACTGAGTAACATTTTTTATTATTTTCATAACAATATTTTAATATATTATTTCTAAGTAGTGGATATAAATCATCAATAATAACTATGTTATAATTTTTTATAATATCTTCTATTTCTAACAAACAATTAGGTTCGCCACTAGGAACTTTATATGTATCTTTTATATCTATTAATTTATCATTTCGTTTTTTCTTTTTAATAATGTGTTCTATATCGCTTTTTTCATTCATGATAAGAACTGCATTTTGAATAGGTGTCATATGTGAATAAAATACTTGTAAAAGAGTTAAAATTATACAAGATAAAACTGAATTTACAAATATAATTAATCCTATTACTTTTATAGAATAAAGGTATGGATAGTTTTTTAACATACATAATTGTAAATACATGAATATGTTCGTAACTGTTGTAGCAGAAACCTCTCCAAATAATACATCAAGTAGTCTTCCGTGGCCAATATGAAAAACTTTAAATAATTTCATTACAAGCACACTAACTAAAGCATAAAAGGTCATAATTGCCCATGCTTTATTTGTGTTATTAAAATATGTAGCTTTTTCAAATTTTTGCCATATATAAAAAAATATTGTAATTTGCAATATTATTATTAATATTAATGTTATTTCTTTTACTAAATATTTTATCGTCCTCATAGTATTTTTCCTTTATGTATTATTTATGATTATAACAGAGTATTGGTTTTTTCACAATCAAATTCTTAATTTTTCTTAATTTTTCCATAAAAAAAGAGGCCCCAGCCTCTTTTTTGTTAAATAAAAACTATATAAATAAATATAAGTATAATAGTTGTTATTATAGGAATTTTATCTATATCTATTCTTTCTTTTTTTGAATGATCTTTTTTGGCTGCAATACATTGTTTTATGGTTTTTATTATTTCATATATTGTCATACCTACAAATGTTGGTAAAATACAAATTATTGCATATAGTATATTAAGATCTTCTCCCCATAAATAACCAAAAATAACTGTAGAAATAGCTGATATTAAAATATATACATATTTTAGATTTGTATTACTACTTTGAATTATCATTCCCATTAAAAGATATGTTATAGGAAGAATAAACATTAATGTTAAAATACCCATATCAAATGCTTTTTGACCAGTTTGGGATTCGTTTACAAAATATAATATTACTAACATTATTATTGTTAAGATACTCGGAATTATTATCTTCTTGTTTTTCATATTATCACCTTTCTTTCAAGTATTATTTTATATAATATTATTGTTAATAGTATAATACTATGTTTTTATTGGTTCTTCTAGTATATGAGTAAGCGATGTTGCTGAACTTCTTAAGTATAAAAAAGGTTTATATTTAGTCCATGAAATATATAAAACATTTACATCTTTTGCTTCTTGTTTTAGATATTTTTTATTAATAGCAGGAAGATGTTCTTTTTTTATTTTTACCTTTACTTCATCCTTAAAAGCTTCTTTTAGCTGATTTTTATCGTTTTCTGGTGTTTGTGTGTCCAGTAATATCTCAATACCTTCGAATCCTCTTTCTTTTGACTCGTTTATATAGTTTCTTATTTTTTGTATTACAAAAATATCCATTTTACGCCTCCTTTTAATAAGGGTGTAGATATTTTTCTTTGGTAAACTAATAAACTAAATAACACATTATATAGATAAAGAAAACCTATATGATGTGTTTCTTAGTCTATTAGGATATTTTTTACAAAAAACAAAAGTTTTTATTAAAAAAAATTGTTATATTTTTTGCCTAAAATTTAAGGTATTTTACTATTTTTTTATAAAAAATTCATTCCTACCAAAGTTTTTTATCTACACCCTTTTAATAAGTTTTTATTTATTTTTTCTTAAATGTATGATATCATATTTATATCTAATTGTGAAGGAAAGGAGAGTGTTATTATGTTTAATGTTAAAAAATCAATCACTTTAAAACTGATAATTATAAATATTATTTGTTTTATACTTACAGTAGGAGGCATGCTTTTTTCTGGTTGGTTTGGTAATAATTTTAGAGTTACTGTACTTCATCTTCAAGTTTGGAGATTACTTACTAGTATGTTTTACCACTTTGGTCTAATGCATTTAATTTGCAATATGTTTTCACTTATCAACATAGGTTTTGCTGTTGAAGCAATGTATGGAAAGAAAAAATTCTTGATAGCTTATTTTGGAACAGGTATAGTTGGAGGGCTGATTGCATCTTTTATTCATTTTGTTTTAGGGCAAAATATATTATCTGCAGGTGCAAGTGGTGCTATTTGTGGGCTTTTAGGACTTTTACTTGGAAGTATCTCTGGAAACTTTTCATCTAAAGTGAGAACTGTGTTTTTAACTATTTTACCTCTTTTAATAATTGGAATTGGAAGTGGAGTTGATAATGTTTGTCACTTTACATGCCTTTTCTTAGGAGTTATTTTAAGTAAAATATTTAAAGCAAATAAATAAAAAGAGGGCTTGGGCCTTCTTTTTTATTTGCTTAAATATCCTTTTATTTTTTCTAAAACTATTTTTTGACTAAAATATTCATTGTGTCCTACATTATCTAATGTTACAAATTCATAAATATTAGAGAAATAATTAGAAAGATTGACTGATAAATTATAATCTATAACCTCATCATCATACGAAGAAAAAATTAATGGTGATACTTTTACATCTTTTGCATATTTTATAGACTCAAATTTATATCTTGCTAATATTTTAAGTGGACCATGGAATATATTTAAACAATTATTATAAAGACTTAAAGCTTTATCATAGGGGGCTATTAATATAAGTCCGTCTATATCTCTTTCTGATGCTAAATATGTGGCAACTCCTGTGCCTATGCTAAATCCTAATACACAAATTTTATCTTTATCTACATCTTTTCTTGTTAATGCATAATCATATACTTCTTTTGCCATCTTAAACATTGTTTTATTTGATGGTGTGCCAGGACTTAATCCGTATCCTGGATAATCTATTATCAGAATATTATATTTTCCGAAATATTTTATTTCTTCTTTTATAATATTAAGACATGTATTTGAAGAATTTTGCATATTTCCTCCAAAGAATATTAATAGTGGAGCTTTTTCGTTAACTGAATTATGAATTAGCCAGCCATATAATTTGTCATTAATATTTATTTTTTCTGCTATTTCTATTTGTTCTAGCTCTTTATAAGCTTCTTTATCATGTGTTGGATGAAAAAACATTTTTTGTTGAAGTTTAAAGAAGCTAGAAATACCAAAAAGTATTAATAATATTAATATAAGATAACGTATGCGTTTTTTATTTATTATCATAATATTATATATTTTCCTTTCTTAAATATTTTTTGTTTATATTTTACTACAAACAAAAAGCATCTCTCAATTTGAGAGATGCTTTATCACGATTTATTTTAAAAGAGAAAATGTTAAGAAACGTATTTTTTCTTTTTGTTCCTTATGATATAAGTATAGCACATATGCGCTATAAAGTCAAGCACTTTTTTAAAATTATTTTTGACATATTATCTTGATTTAAAGTATTGCACTTTTCTTATTTGGCTTTTTGAGAGTTTCCAAAAGGTTGCTTGGATATAAGCGCCTTGCATAGTCCAGTCATTATCTATTTTTTCAAGATTAAAAATATTTTCCCAGCTTTTTTCTAATTCACGCTTCTTTTCATCAGGAGGAAGAGATTCAAACCATGCATCTTGTGCATCCCATTCCTCATCATTTGTTGCATAATTATGGTGCCATTTATTAAGTACATAATGCCAGGAGTCAAAATCGGTAAGAACAACATCTTCATCAGGAATTTCAATTTCCATACAAACGAGCTCTCTTCCTCTTTGGGCATGTGGACATCTTAAATCTGGTTTTTTTCTATTCCAATTCCAGGTATGCCATGCCCAGACTGGATATTTTATATTTAATGGAGCCTCGCCTATTTTTTCATGCATTTTTTTAACTAGCCAGTCATAAGCTTCTTTGAATCCCATTTCTTCAAGACATTCGGATTTATCGGCTTCGCAGGCATAATATCCTTTTTTCATAATTAAGTCATAAACTTCTGGCGGCTGTATTGTCCATAAAATCAAAAAAAATTACCTCCTTATTTACATATTATTTTAATATCAGATACATTTAAAGACCTCATTTACTGTCTAATCTATATATACTTATGAATATAAATTTATATAGATTTGCATCATAAAATATATTCATACTTGAAAGTAGCAGCTTTCTTGAATAATATATTGTAATATTGGTGTCATCTATTATTTAAGTAAAGAGTACTCCGACTATAAGAAGTTAGTCGGAGGTGAATTTACTAAATATCTTTAGATTGATTTTTAATATAATTAGCTACTATTTTGGTAGACTTTTCACTAACAGTACCTAGAAAATAAGAAGCACTCCAAAAATAAGGTTTCCAATAAAAAGGTTCTAGAAATTCTTTATATCTTATTCTTATATATCTAGAACTTCCTGTTTTTAGACCATTAATAAAATTAGCCAAATTAATATTAGGAATAGCTTCAAACATAATATGAATATGGTCTTTATCTGTATTTATTTCTAATATCTTTAATTTATATTTAATAAAATAATCATTAACATAATTGATAAGAGTTTCTTTTAAATCATCTACTATGACAGGATGTCTATATTTAGTAATAAGCACTAAATGATATTGTAATAAAAAACAACTATGTTGATTAATATAATATTCGTTTTTCTTTTCCATAAGTCTTTTAACCTCCTTTATAACCTTTACTTTTATTTTAAATAATTTTATCATAAAAATTAATATTTTTCAATATTTTTTATTGACGTTTTTTATAATAACTATTATAATAACTATATAAAAAGTATTAAAAGAAAGGAGGTAAATTTAAAATAGAAACTCTACATACTATAACTTATGTTATAAATAAAAATAACAATTTATTTACTTGGTGTAAAGAAAACTGTGAACTTGCTAAACTATTTAAAAATTCAGTTATTTTTAGACTTAGAGAAGTATTTTTTATGTCTTATAAAAATTTTAAAAATTTAAATGCACATCAATTACAAACTTTAATAGAATTTTCTAAAACTAATAATAGATTTAAACCAATAGGGCCTAAACATTATTTTCCTAAGTATGAACAAATAGACTATATGTTTAAAGTTAATAAAAATCCTGATTATTTTAATAACTTACCTATGCAAACAAATCAAAAGATAATTAAAAAAGTAGTAGAAAGCTTTTATGGTTGGCTTGAATTGTCTAAAAAATATAATATCGACCATAGCAAATTTAAAGGAAGACCAAGAATTCCTGGTTATGTAAAAACAGATAAAGTAAGTTTTGGTATTACTAATCAAGATGCCAAAGTTTATAAAGTAAAAGTAGATAAAGATAATATTCTTTATGAACTGAAACTTCCTAAAACCAAAAAGAGATTAACTCTTTTAAAGAAAAATATAAGTGATAGCCATACTTTTGTAGATGATGCTTTATATCAAGTAGAAGTTATTCCTTTTTATGATGTCTATAAAATAAATGTAACTTTTAAAACAAAAAAAGAACCTATTAATTTAGACAAATCTCATATATTAGCATTAGATCCTGGTATAAATAATTTTTTAA
>OFHA01000296.1_pt1 | contig 44993 bp, 42 predicted proteins | sample 1521891 | NCBI WGS metagenome assembly OFHA01 (sample SAMEA3504089, study PRJEB24116) | mouse gut metagenome | biome: mouse gut; feature: mouse-associated habitat; material: faeces | place: Denmark | collected 2011
GAGCAGAGGACTGAAAATCCTCGTGTCACTGGTTCGATTCCGGTTCTGGGCATTAAAGGAAAACCTTTATAATTACTACAGTCGTGGTAGTTATAAGGGTTTTTTATTTTTGTAGGATTTTCACTTACTTTTGCACTAATCTTATTGTCGCAAAACTAAGAATGTATTATGCCCAAAATACAAATATTAATGTAGGCACTGTATTCTATATTTATCTGAGCCGTAAAGCCAATGAGCAGGATACCTATTCATTGATATATAATGGTGTTGATCCATCTTACGGATGGGACAAGATTATCAGTTCATGTAGAAAAATGTGGAATTTAGAACATTTGTGAGGTATAATAAAAAAGAATATAATCTTATGGGGGTTAGTGACATGACGTTGATTCAATGTCCAGAATGTAAATGTGAAATAAATGATGAAAAAAAGCTATGTGATAAATGTGGATTTGATTTATTGTTGTATAAGCAGGCATACGAAAAGATTTATGAAGCAAAAATACAAGAACTAAACAAATCAGAGATGGCTAAGGAGCAACCCCAAATAGTATATAAAACTGTAGAAACACAAGCAAACTCTGTACATAAACCGGGATGCCCTTGTTGTAATAGCGAAGATTTAACCAGAATAACTTTTTTAGATAAAGCAGTTAATATAGCGATGTTTGGTATTTTAGGTAATAAAAGAAAATATCAGTGGCACTGTAATAATTGTAAAACTAATTGGTAGGTGAAATTTATGGCTTTGATAAATTGTCCTGAATGTAATAGAGAAGTTTCAGATAAAGCGGATATATGCCCTAATTGTGGATTTGGAGTAGCAAAGTATATTGAAAGACAAAATAAAATTTCAAAAATTCAGGAAGAGGCAGAAAAAGAAGCTTATTTATATGTGAAGAAAAAAAAGAGGGAAGAAGAGGAAGAAGGGGAACGAGTAAAAAGAATAGATGAGGATTTAAAAAGCATTATATATAACGAAGCTGTTTGTAAATATGGAAGTGAGTCATTAAAAGATGTAGAAAAAGCAGAGGAACTATTTTCACAGATTGCAGGATGGAAAGATGCAGATGTATATTTAAAAAATTGTAAAGATAGAGTAAGTAAGCTTGAAGAACAGAAAAAAATACGAGTAGAAAAATATAAGAGAATAAGGAAAAAAGCAATTGCGTTTGCAAGTGTTATAGTTATTTGTGTAGGAATGAGGCTGTAAAAAATTTTGTGTCTATGGGGAAATAATCTTTTCTAATAGGAATCAGATATGTAGAAATTTGCTGTCGAATATTGCCGCTTTCATGTTGTCGAATTTCTTCTCTGATAATAGTATTGCCAATCCTCTGCTTCCTATACATGTTTTTTGAATTTTTTGCATACTAATCAGGCATTAGCAGTAAGAGGGTTTTTCGTGGGCTCTGCCCACACCCGGCCTCCAGAATAAGGCTGGATGATCCTGGCAATACTGCTAATGCCGATAGAATAAGGCTGGGCTGGAACGTTTAAAAAAGTGTGGGGTTTCCAGCCTTTCCTTTTACAGGTACCGGGTTAGCCGCTCCCCGTACAGGACGATCAGCTGGTTCAGTACCTGGTCCCAGTTCCTGTAACGCTGTGTCCATTTTTTGACCACGTTCCCACTGGCAAGATACAGCATCTTTTCCAGCGCATTGTCACTTGGGAATACGCTCTTTGTCTTTGTCACTTTCCGGTACTGGCGGTTGAGTCCCTCTATGATATTTGTGGTGTACATGATACGCCGTATATCATCTGAAAACTGGAAGAAGGAACTGACATCTTCCCAGTTGTTTTCCCAGCTGCTTATCGCATAGGGATATTTCTTTCCCCATTTCTCCTTGATCTTTTCAAGCTCAGACAGTGCAGATGACTCATTTGGAGAATGATACACGGCTTTAAAGTCAGAAGAAAACTTCTTCAGATCACTGTAATTGACATATTTGAAAGAATTGCGCAGCATATGGATAACACACCGCTGTATCTGGGCTTGTGGATATACTGCCGCTATAGCTTCCTTAAATCCTGCAAGCCCGTCCACACAGAAGAACAACACATCCTGCACACCGCGGTTCCTCAGATCATTGAGCATCCCCAGCCAGAACTTGCTTGTTTCATTGGCCCCTACAGTGATACTCAGGATATCTTTATAGCCTTCTGCCGTAATATAATACCCAGCACAATGTAAGCCGCACGGCTTAAGATACGCCACTCTTCCCTGGCTTTATAATGGATGCAGTCCATGAATACAAATGGGTAGACCGGATTTAAGGGACGTGACTGCCATTCTTTTATTTCCGGCAGTATCCTGTCCGTGATCTTACTGACCATTTCAGGGCACAGTTCTATCCCGTAAAGCTCCTGTATCTGGTCATGGATACCCCTTGTGCCCATACCTCTTGCATAAAGGGAGACCACTTTTTCTTCAATGCCGGAAATATCCCTCTGGTATTTAGGGATAAGTTTTGGCTCGGATTCACCTTCACGGTCTCTTGGAACATCGGTCTGGAATTCCCCATACTGGCTTTTGAGGGTTTTTGGAGAATGTCCGTTCCGTTTGTTGGATGTGGGGGCATCACCTTTCTGGTTTTTTTCGTAGCCAAGGGATGCATTCAGTTCCGCCTCCATAAGTTCCTGGAGGATATCTTTGAAGCTGTCCTTTAGCAGGTTGTAAACACAGCCATGCTGCTTAAGTTGTTATCTGCGATAATCTGTCGAATCTGCTGTTTTGTTGCTGGCATAAAAATCCTCCTTTTCAATAAGAATTGCCATATCTTGATTCTTACCAAAAAAGAGGTATTTTTTCCAAAGACACAAACTATTTTACACTACCTGACAGTTCACTACTCGTCCGTTTGGGCTGAATTTACATGCACCATGATATGTTTTACCTTTTGGAAATTCTTTTCAATATCCTCATGGACTGCTTCCGCAATTTCATGAGACTTCCTCAGTGTATAGGAACCGTCCACTGCAATTTCTATATCTATATATATTTTATTCCCCAAAATACGCGTATGGAGCGAATCTATCCCCATAACTGCCTCATTTCTCATAACGCGTCCATAAATTTGCAGTTCTGTTTCCTCGTCACAGGAATGATTTACCACTTTATTGACAGCATCCTTAAAAATGTCATATGCAGCTTTCATGATAAATAGAAAGATTACAAGGCTGGCAATGGAATCCATAACCGGAAAGCCAAGCCTCGCTCCAGCAATTCCTATCAAAGCCCCCACAGAAGAAAAAGCATCTGAACGGTGGTGCCATGCATCTGCCAGCAACGCACTGGAGCCAATTCTTGCTGCATTAATTTTTGTGTACCAAAACATGGCTTCTTTGCTTACTATGGAAATAGCTGCGGCAGCCAGTGCTAAAATCCCTGGTGCCTGCAAATCGCCATAATTGCCTGGATGTGGATTGCAGCGCACCCGCCGTTTTTATCTACGGATGACAAACAAGATGCAGCCCTTTAGAGAGGGAGGAACAAACTAAGAAAATGGAGCGTATCAAGCTCTCCTTGAAGGGCTACAACTTCGGCCATGGGTATATCTTATGGGCAAAGACAGGGCGGACAGCCTTATTGGAGTTGGTACGGTTTTAACGGACGTGTGGAATGGTGTGCCTGTTTTGCTTCATGGTCAGCACATGGGCATACTGCGGCAGAAGTAATATATGAACGTGCAGATGCAGAACGGCCGTTTATGGGGCTTAAAAATTTTTCTGGTAATTTACTTCAATTAGTCTGCCCAAATAGCAGTTTTACATCTACCCAAAAAGTTGTATAATAAATGTAACTGTTTTTAACTATTCTGTACTGGCAGGATCTTATCAGCGCAGAGGTTTGTGACGATGCATTTATGATAAGCTCCGTCTGACAGCTAAGGAACATATGACCTGGCCATACGAAAAGATGATTTATATCGGAAAGGATCTTATGGCTACTACTTTATTGACCGTGATCTACATTGCATTCATTGGGCTTGGAATACCGGATTCCCTCTTCGGAACGGCATGGCCTGCGATCTACACGGAATTTGGGCTTCCGATATCCTTTGCAAGTTTTGTGACTGTGACCATATCCTGTGGCACGATCATCTCAAGCATTGTCAGTGCCAAAGTGATTAGAAAGTTTGGGACAAACAATGTTTCTGCATTCAGCACGGCAATGACAGCTATGGCACTGCTGGGATTTTCCTGTTCCGGCAGTCTGGCCGTGATGTGCCTGTTTGCGATCCCTTTAGGGCTTGGTGCCGGAGCGATCGACACAGCACTCAACAATTATGTGGCACTGCACTATTCTGCCACACATATGAGTTTTCTCCACTGTTTTTACGGGATCGGTGTGTCTGTGAGCCCTTATGTTTTATCATTGGTGATCAGCGGAAAGTACGGCTGGCGAGGTGGATATAAGATCGCATTTGGGATACAGCTTGTCATCACGCTGGTTCTGCTGTTTACCCTGTCCATATGGAGCAGGGCGCACGGAAGTGAACATATATCTGGCGAAAAAGAAATGAAAGTGCTGACGGTCAGGGAGATCATTCGGATCCCCGGCGTAAAACTTATGTGGTGTCTGTTTATAACATCTTGTGCGGTCGAATGTACCTGCGGCGGCTGGGGCAGTACATATTTGGTGGAATACAGGCATATACTGCCGGAACAGGCCGCAAAGATCGTTATGTATTACTATATTGGAATGGCTTTAGGGAGATTTCTGTCAGGGGTCATGGCAGCACGGCTGGACAGCTGGCAGATCATAACGGTTGGACAGTGTATTTTAGGCGTTGCATTCGTGCTTCTCCTTTTACCACTTCCAGCCATTCTCTCAGCAGTCGGTTTTTTTATGGTCGGACTGGGCAATGGCCCGCTATTTCCCAATTTCAATTACCTGACACCGAGAAACTTCGGAGAGGATGTTTCCCAGTCTGTGATTGGGACGCAGATGGCCGCCTCCTATGTGGGGATCATGATCGCACCGGCAGTCTGCGGTATTCTGGGGCAGAACGCCAGCATGGGTATTTTTCCGGTTTATCTGTTTGTTTTCTACTGTATCATGCTGATCGCAACAAACAGGGCCAAAAAAGTATTGGAGAGATGACCTTCCCTTTTATATATGGTTCAGACAGAACATGTCCGCATTTGGGGATACAGCGGGACATGGCCAGCGATCGGTCAAAGCAATGTGTGCGGCGTTGCATATTACTTAATGGAATCTGATTTATCCGGGAAAAACATATCTTACATAATAATGAATGGCTCCGATGTGGGAACCTCCTGCCAGTTGGCGGGGGAAGCTGTGACGAAACGCAGGAAGATAATGTAAGAAAAGGACAAGCCGCAAATCAAGCGGAAGCAAAACTCAATAGTTTGAAGGACGATATATGGCAAAAGATTTATACCAGAATACACAAAAAAATGAAAACACAGATTCCGGCGTAAGAAGACGGCGGAAGCAAAAAAGAGGAAACCGCATCATCGGTATCGCCGCACTTGGCGTATTGCTTGTGGCCTGTGGTGCGCCATCAGGAAGAGTGGAAGAAACGCAAAGGGCTGAAACAAAGGAAGAACCGAAAGGGTGGCCGGAGGAGCATGGCAGATGTGAGATGCAGGAGCTAGGCGGATATCTGTATGGACATACTTCCGTAAGCCCCTATGCCAGTGCAGAAATTACGGTAACGGATTATGAAGGGGTAAGGCTGGAGACCGATTGGAATGCGCCGTCAGCTTTTCAGTTCGCGGGAGAAGCGGATGTGACATGGCGGTTTTATAATTCTCTTGGGGAAATGGAGACGGCGCTGAACAAAGCCGCCGTGGAGGAAATGGACGAGGGTTCACTTCATTTTCTGTACTATACCTTTCCCATGACGGAGAACGGTTACGCCCTTGATCTATACCACATACTGAAAAGGAAATTCGATACAAAGGAGCATCCTCTGACAGCATGGAGCACAGACAACGGGAAGCTGTTTTGCTATATGCAGGAAACGGTGAAAGAGGTGGACGGCTATGAGTTTTCCTGCCTGGACAGCCGGGACTCAAGAGTCAATCTTTATATGAAGGATCGGATGGCATATGGACTTACCCTGTTAAACAGGCCGACGGAAGATGACGACGAAACGTTGGAATATGTGTTTATGGATGTTTTCCAGCATTACGGCGTTCTGGGAAGCGGCTGGGGGCTGGATGAAGAAAGCCTATACTGGGCCGATCATGACGAGCGTCTGACTGAACTGGAGAACCCCAAGCGCAGCTTTTTGGAGGTACGTGGGATCGACGAGAATTGGGAGTCTGCCGGGGACGAAGGGATCATGCGGTATTTCGGCTTGCTTGTGGAGGCAGATTACCAGTTGCCTCTTACGGAGGACGGCAGGATGCTTTCCCTGCACTTTTCGCTTGCGAAGGAGGAGGGGGAAGAAGAAGTTTCTTTAGCTTCCTTTTCCGATTTTATTGATGATTACAGGAAAGATTCCATTATTTCCGCCTCCAGATCCCTGGCGGAAAGTGAAGACGGGGCCTTTGTGGATGAAAAAGAAACATTTGCAGTGGAAGAGGATACGGAATTTCGTTATTATCTCTTAAATGGTTTTTGCATGGACGAGCCCTACGAGATGACAGTGACGGATATGGAGACCGGCGAAGTACTGCAGGAGTGCAGGGTATCCTTGAGCATTGAACTGCCGGATACCATCACTTATCCGGACTTAAACGGTGACGGTTATGCAGATATGCGGATTGGCGCGCCGGTCCATGGGAGCGGCGCGAAGGCGGTGGAGGAAGATTTTTCGCTGCCCTCTTATCTGCTCTGGGATCCCCAGACAGAGCAGTTTGTGCGTAAGACGGAAAAAGAAGTAGAAAACAGCAGGCGGGCGGTGGCAAACGGCTTGACTGAGGAAGAACAGGAGGAAAAGACCAAGCGGGAAAGGAGAGATTCTTTTGCGTTGGTCCATGAACTGCCGGAGTGGGAAGAACCAGGGGACTATATCAAACTCACAGGTGACAAGATGGTGGAATACGAAGTGAGGGAAGGGGACAGCCTCTGGCGTATCAGCCAACGTTTTTATGGGACTGGATACAAGTGGGCTTCGGTCGCAAGGGAAGGGGATGCGCCGAAGGATCCCAATGTTCTGCTGGTAGGCGAGACGGTATTTATACCGGAGATTTTTTATATCCGCAAAGACCCGTTTTCCAGAGGCGGCCTGCGCTCCGAGGGGAGTTTCCAGATAGAACAGCCGGGTGGGTTTGCCCATTATTTTCTGGATGGCGATATCACTTATGTGCCTTGGAAGGAAGAGAACCAGATCCACAGCCTGCCAGTGACGAATCCCGTGGGGGAAAATCCATTCCATAAAACGGAGGATTGGGAAGCGTTCCAGGCGGAGGTGATACGGTGCAGTGAAGAACTTTGCCCGGGAAGAGTATCCAACCTCACTTTTGAAAAGAGCCATATGGAAGACGGCTGCGACCTGTATGGGTACTTCTTCGAATATGATACGGGGGAAGAAATTCTGGAGTATGTGGATTTCTTTAAGTTTGGCAAAGCCAATATGTCGGAAGTAATCGGCGTGCGGGAGCAGGAGCCAAACACTGTGTTGGTGAATACCGTCCGCTATATGGCGGCCAGTTTCACTGATTACGGCGGCAAGCCGGGCATGGGCTGGGGCGACGGCGCAGCCCCCAACGTAGGTGCAGGTAAATGGGAGTACCCTTACCTTCACAATCTGTTCGAGGCGGCGAGGGAGCAATTTGGGGCAGAGGATTGAAGAAGGAATTTGGATCGTGGATGCCGCCTGCCTAAGCACGGCCCTGTAGCAAGGTTGATATGATATTTAGTGCAGGTATCCTGTGGTGCGGCATAGCTTGCAGGCAAAAGAAACCTGCCCTGTAGGGAAACAGGGCGGGTTTCTTTTAAGGTAGGCCTGCCTACACTTTCTGTGCAATAAGGGTATCCATGCAATGTTTATGGGGTGTGCCGCCGCTGTTGCAGTCAAAGACGTCCTCCCGGCAGCTATGGAACAGCCAGTCGTGGTAGTACCTGAACAATTCGCCGGAATACCAGGGGTGTCTTTTATCTTCATCTCGGGTACTGTCCGGCGCACGGTTTATAAAAGGCTTTTTCACGAATACATTCAGGGCGTTGATGCCCCCGTCTGTGGTATGTTCTTTCAGGCATTGGCAGAGGCCTTCTCTTTCGCCGGGGGATAAAAAGTGGAATACCCCGCTGCTGTAGATAATATCAAACTCTTCATCCGGGCGGTAATCAAGAATATCGGCTTTGAAAAAGCCTACCGTTACCTTATTGTGGTCTGCAAGTTTTTTTGCCTTTTCCAGCCCTGCCGCAGAGATGTCAAATGCTGTTACCGCATAGCCGCATTTGGCGAAGAAAACGGCATCCTTGCCTTCGCCGCATCCCAGGTCCAGTACACGGTAGGGTTTTACCGGCGGGAGAATTTTCATAATATCATAGCATATGGCGTTTGGCGTCAGTCCCCAATAGTATTCTTCGGTGGAGTAGCGGTTATCATAATCAGTTATCACGCTGCTATAGCCAAGGAGGGAATCAACGGTGGTATTAAGGGCAGAGGCCAGCTTTGGAAGCATTGCGATGTCCGGGTAGGCTGTGCCGTTTTCCCACTTGGATACTGCCTGGAAGGAGATGTTCAGCGCCCCGGCAAGCTGATTTTGGGTAAGTCCCAGTTCTTTGCGCCTTTTGCTGATTACTTTAGCTGTTTTCAAATTGTCCATTTTTAATTCCTCTTTTCTAAATAAAGTAAACACAGCGCTGTGAACGCCAAAAACAAATCTTTTTGCCGTTTACTATATTTTAATATAACCAGATTCCCATAGCAATAACGGGAAGGGAGAATATGGCGCGGCGTTTCAACTGATGGTTGAGCTCCCGTGGACAGCAAAGAGGGATGCCAAAAGGATAGGAAACATCATATCCCTGGTCACCTATTCCTTTTTTCTATGGTAAAATATAAAATATAAGTATTTGTTATTCGCGGCAAATGACGTTATAATTATAATAGCCAGCAGCAAAGGCAGTAGGCGTTTGGCGGCTGGCCATAGGAGAGCCATAGGAAAAGGGCAGTGGAAAGGAGTATTGAAGTGAAAGTAATTGAAAATAAAACCTTTGATGAAGAGAGGGCGTTATATGGGAGCAGGGGCATTGTGGTAAAGGATTGTAATTTTGACGGTCCCGCAGACGGTGAGAGCGCCTTGAAAGAGAGCAGCGATATCCAGGTCTCCCATTGTTTTTTTAATCTGAGATATCCGTTCTGGCATGACAGCCAGCTTAAGATCTCCGGTTCGGAGTTAACGGAGCTGTGCAGGGCGGCGTTGTGGTATTCGTCCAATATTGAGATCACGGATACCAGGCTTCATGGGATCAAGGCCCTGCGGGAATGCAGCCATGTGAAAATGGCAGGGTGCGATGTGGTTTCCCCTGAATTTGGGTGGTCTGTGGAGGGGCTGGTGATGGAACGCTGCCAGGTGCAGGGCGAATATTTTATGATGCGTTCAGCCGGATTGGACTTTACAGAGGTAGTGCTAAAAGGGAAATATTCTTTTCAGTATATCCAGGATTCTGTGTTTGATCACTGCAATTTCGATACCAAGGATGCTTTCTGGCATGCAAAAAATGTGGTGGTCAAAAACAGTGTGGTTAAGGGGGAGTACCTGGCATGGTACTGTGAAAATGTTACTTTTGAGAACTGCAGGATCATAGGGACCCAGCCCCTTTGTTACTGCAAAAACCTGAAACTGGTCAACTGTGAGATGATAGATACTGACCTGTGTTTTGAGAAGTCCCAGGTGGAGGCTGTGATTTCCACTCCTGTGGAGAGTATCAAAAATCCTCTGTCAGGACATATTTATGTACCTGCTGTAGGGGAAATTATTAAGGACGACCCGGCTTCCTGCGGGGAAGTGGTGGTACGAAAACAGAGCTGTTGCGCATAGGGCTTTTTTATTCCCGGTGACAGAAACTGGAAATGGGTGTATAATGGTGACAGTTCAGCCTTTTGGCCAAGCTGTTACTGGATACGGCTAATAGAAGCCCGCCTTTGGCGGAGCCGGATCCAATCTTGAAATGCAAAGCCCTGGGCTGGATAGTTGCATATATATGGACAAAAAAATTCACAGGGGGCTTGCTATGGAAATGCTGAAAAGGTTTTTTGCGCCGGTGGATATGACGGAAGGTTCACCGTGGAAGAAGATTGTAATGTTTACGGTTCCCATGCTTATCGGGAATATTGCCCAACAGCTTTATAACACTGTGGACAGTGTTGTTGTGGGAAATTATGTTGGGGACAATGCGTTGGCGGCAGTGGGCAGTGCGGGGCCGATTTTGAATCTGCTCATTGTCCTGTTTGTGGGGATCAGCGTGGGGGCGGGGATTATGGTATCCCAGTATTTTGGGGCGAGGCAGAGGGAAGAGTTGTCTGTTACCATTGGGAACTGTGTTACCCTTACGGGGATTGCCACGGTGTTTGTGATGGTAGTGGCGTCTTTGGTGGCAAGGCCCCTGCTGGAGCTTTTGGATACGCCGGCGTCTATTATTGGCTGGTGCCATTCGTATTTGCTGATTTTATTTATCGGATGTGTGGGGCTGGCATATTATAATATCTTAAGCGGGATCTTGCGCGGGCTGGGGGATTCTATGTCTGCCCTTGCTTATTTGCTGGTGTCTACGGTGATCAATATTGTCCTGGATTTACTGTTTGTGGCAAAGCTGGGCATGGGGGTCAATGGCGTGGCACTGGCCACAGTGATCGCCCAGGCGATTTCGGCTCTTCTCTGCCTGCTGCGGTTAAAACAGATGAGTGCGCTGTTTGATTTAAAGCCCTGCTATCTGAAGCTGCAGAAGAAAAACACTGGGAAGATTATCCAGCTAGGGCTTCCCTCGGGCATCACCCAGGCAATCCTTTCCATGGCGATGATTGTGGTGCAGTCTTTGACCAACAGCTTTGGGGAGATGTTTATTGCCGCCAATGTCATTGTCATGCGTGTGGACGGGTTTGCCATGATGCCCAACTTTTCCTTTGGGACGGCGATGACGACCTATGCAGGGCAGAACGTAGGGGCGAAGATGTATGATAGGGTGGAGAAAGGCGCAAAGCAGGGTACTGCCATTGCGATGGGGATTTCCACTGCCCTTACCGGGCTGATTTTGCTCTTTGGGAAGGCGCTTATGGGGATTTTTACCAAGACGCCGGAATTGGTGGACTTAAGCCGGGAGATGATGGGGATCCTTGCAGTGGGCTATATTGCCATGGCCGTTACCCAGAGCCTTTCCGGCGTGATGCGGGGGGCGGGTGACACCATGACACCCATGTGGATCTCCATTGCAACTACGATCTGTATCCGTGTGCCGATTGCTTATGGAATTGCCTTTCTGACCAGGTCAGAGCAGTTCCCCGGGGGAAGGCAGGAATGTATTTTTATTTCCCTGCTGGCTTCCTGGCTGATTGGGGCGGCGATTACCTTCTTCTTTTATAAAAGGGGTAAGTGGAAAGAGAAAGCGGTTTAAAAAGGGCAGGGGAATTTTTCCCTGCTCTTTTGCTGCACCATTTTCGGCAGGTATTTTTAAAACCATCCTGCTTGACATATGGTTCCTGGACAGTATAATGAAAATAACATAATAAAAAAGCGCCAAAGGCGGCGCGGAAACGAGGGAAAGATGAAATTTAAAGATATGCCATATGAACGTGTGGATTTGGAAAAGACCGAAAAGGAATTCCGGCAGATTATCCAGGAATTCAAGGAGGCGAAGAGCGGCCAGGAGCAGTTTGCCGTGCATCAGAAATACTATGAGTTTACCAAGAGGATATCAACCAATATTACAATTGCAAGTATCCGCCATGACATTGACACTACGGATAAGTTCTATGATGAAGAACAGAGCCATAACGACCAGATCCTGCCTGTGATCAGTAATTTGGAAGCTGCTTACAAAAAGGAACTCTATGAATCCCCTTACCGTGCTTATCTGGAGGAAAAAATCGGGCCGGTAGCGTTTAAGAATATGGAACTTGTGTTAAAATCCATGGATGAAAAGCTGATCCCTTATATGCAGGAGGAAAACGCCCTTACAACCGAGTACAATAAACTGATTGCCGGGGTTAAGATTGACTGGGAAGGGGAAACCCTGAATTTTTCCCTGCTGACCCCTTACCTTCACAGCAAAGACAGGGACGTGCGCCAAAGGGCTTGGGGCAAATTTTCCGAAGCCCTTGGAGGGATCAAAGAGAAGTTGGATGAAATTTACGGCAAGCTGGTCAAGAACCGCACGGCGCAGGCAAAGGAAATGGGGTATGAAAATTATGTGGAGCTTGGATATTACCGTATGCACCGGAACTGCTATGATAAGGAAGCGGTTGCCAATTTCAGGAACCAGGTGAAAGCTTATTTTGTACCATTTGCGGAGAAGCTCCATGACAGGAGAAGGGAGCGGCTGGGGCTGGAGAAATTGTCCTATATAGATGAGGGCGTGTACTTTTTAGACGGCAATCCTGCCCCGGTAGGGACACCGGACGAGATTATGGCCAGCGGCCAGAAGATGTATGCAGAGCTATCAGCGGAAACAAAGGAATTTTTTGACCGTATGATGGAGGATGAGCTGTTTGACGTGCTGGGACGCAAGACTAAAAAGATGGGCGGCTATATGACCCAGCTTGCGGATTATAAAGTCCCCTTTATTTTTGCCAACTTCAACAAGACAGAACATGATGTGAATGTGATCACCCATGAGTGCGGCCATGCGTTCCAGGGATATCTCTCTATGCAGGATGATATCCTGGAGCATCAGGAAATTACAATGGAGACAGCGGAAATCCACTCTATGTCCATGGAGTTTTTCACAGAACCCTGGGCGGAACTGTTCTTTGGCAGCCGGGCGGCGGACTATAAGACCATGCATTTAGAGGATGCGGCAGCTTTTATCCCCTATGGGTGTATGGTGGACGAGTTCCAGCATATTGTTTATGAAAACCCGGATATGACCCCAGCCGAGAGAAACGCGGTATGGGCGAAGCTGGAAAAGGAATATAAGCCCCATCTGGATTACAGCGGCGACCCGGTCCTGGCGGAGGGACGTTACTGGCAGCGGCAGCAGCACATTTTTAACTCTCCATTTTATTATATAGACTACTGTATCGCCCAGACCTGCGCTTTCCAGTACAAGGTTAAAATGGACGAAAACTATCAGGCCGCATGGGAAAGCTATTTAAAGCTTTGCAGGCTGTCTGCAAGCGACTTCTTTACAGGGCTTGTAAAGCAGGTAGGGCTGGAAAGTCCCTTTGAAGACGGATGCTTAAAGAACATGGTAAAAAAACTGGAAAACATGGTGTAGGAGCGTTCCAGCGGAAACGGGAAAGAAAACAGCAGCCGCCGGAACAAGTGCCCAGAGAAAATCCTGGCTGAAAAGCAGACAGGGTTTCCTCTGGAGCAGAAGGTACTGGTGAAGGCGGATGCGGGACTAATATATAGAAGGGAAAAGGAATGGACAAAATTAAGGAGATTAAGAAATTATGCGAAGAAAAGCAGATTCGCATGATTGATTTTAAGATGACGGACATTGACGGCCGCTGGCGGCACATTACAATCCCGGTGGAGCGCTTTGGGGAAAATACGTTTACCTATGGTATTGGTTTTGACGGTTCCAATTATGGGTATGCGCCTGTGGAAAAGAGTGATATGGTCTTTTTGCCCGATGCGGACACTGCATATATAGATCCCTTTGCAAAGGTCCCCACCCTTACCATGTGCGGCAATGTATGCACCATTGGGAAAGGCGGGAACCGGCCTTTTGACCAGTATCCGAAAAATGTCAGCCTGCGTGCAGTAGCGTATATGAAAGAAACCGGGATTGCGGACAGAATGGTAATCGGGCCGGAATTTGAATTTTATCTTTTTGACAATGTGCGCTATGAGGTTTCGCCGCAGCAGTGCGGATACCGCATTGACACCAGGCAGGCGGATTGGAACTGCCGCCTTGACACTACGGGAAATAATGGCTATGAAGTGCCCTATAAAGGGGGGTACCATGTATCAGCCCCTCAGGATGTAGGCTATGACTTGCGCAGCCGTATGTGCATGATGATGGAGGACTGGGGGATTAAGGTGAAGTACCATCACCATGAGGTAGGCGGCCCCGGGCAGATGGAAATTGAGGTGGAGCTTGCGGATATGCCTGAGATGGCGGACAATACCATGATTACCAAATATATTATTAAGAATATGGCAGCACAGGAGGGAAAAACGGCTACTTTCCTGCCCAAGCCCATTTATCAGGAGGCAGGCAGCGGGCTTCATGTGCATATGCTGCTTTTCAAGGAAGGAAAGCCCCTTTTCTATGATGAAAATGGTTATTCAGGGTTAAGCCGCACTGCCCATTATTTTATTGGGGGGCTGCTTAAGCATATTGCCTCCCTGTGCGCCTTTACCAATCCTTCTACCAACTCCTTCAAGCGTCTGGTCCCGGGATACGAAGCGCCGGTTACTGTAGGATATGCCACATCCAACCGCAGTGCGGTAATCCGTATTCCTGCATACGCTAAGTCACCGGAAACGAAGAGGTTCGAGCTGCGTAACCCTGACGCTACGGCAAATCCTTATTATGCATATGCTGCCATATTGATGGCAGGGCTTGATGGGATTGAAAAACAGATAGACCCGGCGGAAAATGGATGGGGGCCTTATGACTTCAACCTTTATACCCTGTCGGAGGAAGAACAGAGAAAGATCAAGGGTCTTCCCAAGTCCCTGGGAGAGGCGTTGGATGCCCTGGCGGCAGACCATGATTATCTTACCAAGGGCGGCGTTTTTCCTCAAAGGCTGATTGACTTATGGATTGCCCGTAAGCGGAAGGAATTAAAACAGTTGGAGCAGATTCCTAATCCGGCGGAGTTTAAAATGTATTATGATTTATAAATGTTAGGGATTGAAACGTTTATTTCGCTCTCTTTTAGGAAGTAAGTGTTACCGCATGGGGCATGTTTCCTAAAGGGGAGCTCTTATTTTTGTTGTCCATTTATTAGTAAAGAAATAGAAAAGCTAATATCTGCTGGCATCGAATCGTCCGGGAAACTTATTGAGATAGGTGCAAAAGACGCAATTCAAAGTAGAAATACCTGGATGGGTGTCTGGTACATTTATATGCATTAGAGGGAGCAATCCATGATACAGTAAAGAAAAGATGGCAATGTGGCAGTTCCCAGTGTGAAGCGTATTGTCATATTTTTCTTATAAAATAAGCGGTTATATGGTAATATATAGGAGCAAAGACCCGTTCTTTGTTCATTGTAATCATTTTAAGGAGGAATTGTTACGGAAAAAGAGGGGCATATGATATTTGAAAGGGAAGTTTATGGGACAGTACTTATAGTATAATGTTATTGTATAGAAAATTTAGAAACTAAGAAAAGGAGGTAGCCTGATGGGGAGTATTCAGTCTATTATAAAAAGATTGGGATATGAGAAGTCAGATAATTTATTATATTTATCAGAAATAAATACTTGTGAAAAAATATCTTGGCATGAAAAGAGGGTAATAAATGAGCTATCCCCATATGCAGTGTATCTTATAGATGACAGAGCCTTAGTTGCTTTTTTTGATGATTTGAGTGAAAGGGTAGATGAGGATATCCAATGCAAAATTTGGAATGCACAGATTCCGATAATAATTTCTGATGAGGGAAACTGGGTTAAAATTTATAGTGGAAAAAGTATGCAGATAAATGCTAAGAAAAAAATGCAGCTTTCTGATATTGCAAACTATAACATTGGCCAATGTGATGAAACTAATAATTTTTCATATTGGAATATTACCAGCAGTAGGACACTTAGCCTGTATGAAAAAGATTTATCAAAAAAAAATCTGAATGATTTTTTGATTGGAAATTTGAAATTTCTTACATCTGAGTTGAAAGAAAAATATCATATATCTTTTGCTAATAAATTAGTCCTTAGAATTTTATTTATAAGATATCTAATAGATAGAGGGGTGTGTATTGGATACAAAGGATTAGATAGTAATGTTAAAGAAACACAGAAAAATTTTCTTGAAATCGTACGGGAAAAAAAGGAAATTTTTTTACTTTTTAAATTTTTAAAGCAGGAGTTCAATGGAAATTTATTTGAAATGGACGAGCAGAGTGAATGGCGTGAGATAAGTGATTCCGCACTTATTATGTTGTATGGCTTTATGACAGCACAAATTGAAATGAAGACAGGACAATATTGCCTTTTTCCATTTTATGATTTTAATATTATTCCAATTGAGTTGATTAGTAATATATATGAAATTTTGTTAGGAAAAGAAAAACAAGATAAAGACAAGGCTTTTTATACACCTGAGTACCTTGCAGATTATATTATCCAGCATACAGTAGGAAAACGTCTTTTGAAAAGCAATCAATGCACAGTTTTTGACCCGTCGTGTGGGTCAGGAATTTTTTTGGTAAAAGCTCTTAGAAAAATTTTAGAGAAAAATGCAGTAGATGGTTATATTTATGACAAAGAAAAAATTAATAGATTGGTTAAAAGTAATATATATGGTGTGGATTATAATGAAGAAGCAGTAGATGTTACTATTTTCTCTTTGTATATTACACTTTTTGATTTTCAGGATCCCAAAAATCTAAAGGAGTTCCAATTACCATTGCTGAAGGGAGAAAATATATTTTTTGGAGATTTTTTTGATGAGAATATATTGAAACTAATTGATGGAATTAAGTTCGAATATATAGTTGGCAACCCGCCTTGGGGAAGGATACAGCAAGAAGGTTATAAAAAATATTGTGCAAACAAAAACGTTATACCTCAGGATGGAGAAATAAGTGTTGCGTTTTTGTTAAAAGTACAGGAAGTAGGGAATGAAAATACGGAATGTAGTCTGGTTATTCCTTCTAAAATTTTATATAAAGGGAAAAAGCCTTCTTGTGAATTTAGGAATAAGTTTTTAAGTAATGTTTGTATACGGCAAATATTAGAAATTTCATCAGTGAGAAAACAAATATTCAAAGGGGCAACAGCACCCGCGGCAGTGTTATCTTTTGAATGCCATAAAGCTCCGTATAATCATAAGCTGGAATATATCAGCCTTAAACCCAATAAGTATTTAAGGTTATATGGCATCATAATGATAGAACCTGACGATTTTAAGTATGTTTTACAAGAGTTGCTTTTAAAGAATGACTGGCTATGGAAAGTGCTGGTATATGGCAGTTATTGGGATTATGAGTTGATTGATTCTTTATGGAAAGAGATGCCGATAATTGAAGATGTAGCAAAAGAATATGGCCTTATATTGAAGAAAGGTATAGAAGACCATATGGGGGCCAGGCAGGATGCGTCACATTTGGTTGGAAGACGTATGATTGATTCGGATGGTTGTATAGAGCCTTTTTGTATATCTTTGGATAATGTGTATTTTTTCAATAAAAGCAAAATACATCGTGTGAGGGCACAAGAGATATTTGAACCTCCATATGTTTTGTTTAAAAAAGGATTGAGCTGTGAAGATTATTCAATTAGGGCTGCTTATACAGAAGAAAGATTATTATATAAGTGTACAATATCGTGTATAAAAGGAAGTAAAGAGGATAGAAATATACTTCTTAATTTCGAAGGCCTATTAAATTCTTCTTTGTTTACTTATTTGAATTTTATGCTTGGTTCATCAGTTGGGATAGAAAGAGAGCAGGTGTTTTTAGATGAATTGGAGAGGTTTCCATATGCTTACAGTGAGAATCTAGTTGAATTAGTAAAAAAAATGCATTTGGCAATTCAAAACAACTGGCCAACAGAAGGGATTAAGAAGAAAATTGATAATTGCGTTTTTGAAATGTATGGCGTACAAAACAATTATTTTATAGACTATGCTTTAAATGTGCAAATACCAATGCTTTGCGGAAACTATACTGAATCGAAGTGCAATCCCGCAATGCTTATAAAATATGCGGAGGTATTTAGTAATGTTTGGAATAAAAGATTAGAAAGAAGTAATTTAAGTTATTCAATAAATTTATATCCTGATATAAAAGGAAAATTTGCGGCATTTTTTATGCAGTTCTCTTTTGATAAAAAAGAAAATACGATAAACATTATGGAAGAGGTGGATGGCAATTTAGAATTATTGACTAATTTTATGATTTATAAATTGAATGATTGTTTTTATCAGACTAAGAATATAGGGGAGTTCGGTGATGACGCATTTGTTATTGTCAAGCCCATAGAGTCTAAGAATTGGCAAGCTGCAATGGCGGTAAAAGATAGTTATAGGGTATTAAATGCAGTGCTTCTTGGAGAGGAGGACTGTGGATGAGGGGGAAAATAAATCATAAAATAAGCGATGCATTGCGGCTTGATGATTTGGAGCAGATTACTGGTTATATAATGGAAATTTGTGAGTTGCTAGTAGAAGACTTTACAAGAAAAAATAGAAAGCTTCCCAATAATGAAAACAGAATTAGAAGTATAATGTTAGAAGAATACTTGGATAACGATATCATAAGAAGAAATTATGATATGTTGGATTATAGTTTCACCCCTGAAACACAAGAAAACTACGATGGGAAAGGAAACTACATTGGACGCGCAGATATAAGGATTAAATTAAAAACAGACTTTGATAAACATAGTGCATATTACATAATTGAGTGCAAAAGAATTGATGGAACAGAAGATTTAAATAGAAAATACATTGAAGAAGGAGTGGCACGATTTATAACTCAAAAATATTCGGCATATTATGGGAAAAATATTATGCTTGGATTTGTTGTAAGAGAAATAAATATGTCGGACAATGTGAAAAAAATCGAAGATTTACAGGACACAAATTTTGATGCCAAAATTCAGGGCGATTTTAAAGTGGTATGTAAAGAAAAGAATTGTGAAATGTATAAATGCACTTACCAAATAGAGCAAGGCGAATTGGAACTTAGGCATATTTTTTCTGATTTTTCTAATATCGTTGATTTACGGAGGAGGTAAATTATGAAAGCTGATTTACACATTCATTCAATATATTCTGACAGTTCCCGTTCGCCTGAAGAAATCGTAGCGCTTGCTAAAAAGAGAAATGTTGGTTTGCTTTCCATATGTGACCATGCAACCATCGGCGCGTATTCTGTTTTGCCGGAAATTTGCAGGGATAACGGGATGGAATATGTGTTGGGGGTGGAACTGGAAGTCCTGTGGAAAGGGGAAAGCCTGCATATGCTTGCATACAATTTCAATCCAAACGATGCAGATATGAAAACGTTTATGGATAAGCAGCATGAGGCGGCCGAGTGTGAATATATCGTTTATAATATGATGCAGGATTATCCTCAAATGTCTTTGGAAGAATACCGTCATTTTGCATATCCAAAAGAAAAGGGCGGATGGAAATATCTGTATTATGCGGTGGCCAAGGGGGCTGCAAAAACATATGAAGAAGCGAATGAAACCATATACGGCAGATATGGGATGCAGAACCATTTATCAAATTTGGGTGAATGCAATATGCCGGATTTCTGCGAAATGGTCAAACGGGCGGGCGGAGTGCCCGTTTTGGCACATCCGGGATATTTGTACGAACGAAATCCGGGCGGATTTGCAGCCATGCTTAGAGAAATGAGGGGGTGTGGGTTAGGAGGGGTTGAATGTTATTACCCATCACACACCAAAGATGCTACGGATATCTGTGTTCATTTTTGCCAGGAAAACCATATGCGAATCACCGGCGGTTGTGATTGCCACGGAGAATTTAACCAAAGTGAGGGATTTACGGTTGGTGCCCTGGAGATATCTTTGCCCATGCTTGACCTGGAAGGGATTTTGTGAGGAAGCTGCAATTATCGGATTTTTGCCCTGTTGGCTATGGGGAGAAGATCCTTCCCTCCTTAAATTGCAGGATCATCTCCCTGGTGAGGCTGAGATGGTCGTCCTCTAAGGCGATTTCCTCCCTGTGGAACCAGGCGGCCTCCGACAATTCCCTGGTATCCAGGGTGATAATATCGGAACCATCAAGGTCACAGAAAAATCCCATTAAGAGGCTCCGGGAAAAGGCCCAGGGCTGGCTTTTGTAATAGCGGATATTCTTTACTTTCAATCCCACTTCTTCCATAACTTCCCGGGCCACAGTCTGCTCTGCGCTTTCTCCGATTTCGCTAAATCCCGCTATAAGGGCATAGTTGGTGTAAGTGCGCCCTGCGTATTTGCTCATCAGTATGTAATCACCCTTTGTCACCCCCACAATGACGGCGGGGGAAATCCTGGGATACACCATGTTACGGCATTTGGGGCAGAAAAGCATCCTCTCTTTATGGTCAGGCTGCATATGGTGGCCGCACCTGCCGCAGAACCTGTTTGCCTGATACCAGCCAAAAAGGTGATGGGCAGTAATCCCTGCAAAAGCCGTATGGCGGGAATTGGCTGTCCTGAAGATGCGGATATCCTCATAGGAATAGCCACAAAGGGTGACAGGGGGGAGTGGTTCCTCAAAATTGGGGGCGAAGGAGAAGGGGGATGCCAGGAAATATTGAAAATTGTCAATGGAAAACAGATAATGGTAAGTACATGGGTACTCCCTTAACTCCGCCAGGGTAGGGTAACGGAGCTTTTCCCCCTGATACCTTACCAGAACCTTATTTTCGTGGAAGACCAGAATAAAATCATTGTCCTTGGGCTGGAGGTCTTTATATTCATTGTGATAAATCCGTGGGGTGATGTCCTGTATCATGGCCGGGGGCTCCTTTCTGCTATGGGCTTCCTTTCCCTGTAGTTCTTCTGCCGTGAATTTTCTGTGGTAACTGTCCTGGTTCTATGATAATATGGAACTGTTCCCGGGTCAATAGGGGGAAAGAAAGGCGGAAGAATATGAAATGGTTAAAATTTAAGATAAAGACAGTTACGGAAGCAGAGGATATTATTATCAGCACCTTATATGACATTGGGCTTTTAGGGGCGCAGATTGAAGACAGGGTTCCTTTGACTTCGCTGGAAAAGGAGCAGATGTTCGTAGATATCCTCCCTGAGGGGCCGGAGGATGATGGAATTGCTTACCTAAGCTTTTTTGTAGAGGAGATGGAAGGGAAGGGGGCGGCCGGGGGCAGCGCTTATCCGCCGCTATTTGTAAACGGGGAGGAAACCACCGGGGAAGCGGTCCTGGAGAACGTGAAAGGGGAACTGGAAGCCCTTAGGGCCTTTATGGACATTGGGGAAGGCAGTGTGCGCGTGGAGGAAACCCAGGATATTGACTGGATCAATAACTGGAAACAGTATTTTCACCAGTTTACCATTGATGATGTGCTGGTCATTCCCTCCTGGGAGGAGGCATCGCCAGAAGATACGGGCAAGCTCATCCTCCATATTGACCCAGGCACTGCTTTTGGCACAGGAATGCACGACACCACCCAGCTTTGCATCAGGGCTCTGCGCAGGTACGTAACGCCGGAAACCACGCTCCTTGACGTGGGGACTGGAAGCGGTATTCTGTCAATTCTTTCACTGATGTTTGGGGCAAAGAAAGCTGTGGGGACTGATCTTGACCCCTGCGCTGTGGATGCGGTCAGGGAAAACCGGGAAGCCAACGGGATCCGGGAGGAAGATTTTTGCCTGATTATCGGAAATATCATTACAGAAAAGGAAATTCAGGAGCAGGCAGGCTATGAATGCTATGATATTGTGGCGGCTAACATCCTGGCGGAGGTTTTGGTCCCGCTTACCCCTGTAATTACAGGACATCTGATAAAGGGCGGTATCTATATTACCTCCGGTATCATTGAAGGCAAAGAGCAGATAGTGGTGGAGGCAGCCAAAGCGGCAGGGATGGAAGTGCTGGAAGTGAATTATCAGGGGGAGTGGGTTTCGGTGGTAGCAAGAAAATAAAGAACTGTTTCTAAAAGGGAGCGGGTTTATGCATCAGTTTTTTGTAGAACCCTGTCAGATACAGGGAAAACAGATTGTGATAGAAGGCGGGGATGTGAACCATATTAAAAATGTCCTCCGCATGAAGCCGGGAGAGGAGATTTCTGTTTCTAATGGCATGGATGGCAAAGAATACCGCTGCGGCATAGAGGAAATCAGGGAAAGCCAAATCCTGTGCCGCCTGCGGTTTATTAAGGAGGAAGGGGTAGAGCTGCCTTCAAAAATTTATCTTTTCCAGGCGCTTCCCAAGGGGGATAAGATGGAAATGATTATCCAGAAAGCGGTGGAACTGGGAGTTTATGAGATTATACCGGTGGCTTCCAGGCGCGCGGTGGTAAAGCTGGATGAAAAGAAAGCGGTAAATAAAATTGCAAGGTGGCAGGGAATCGCAGAGGCGGCGGCAAAGCAGAGCAAAAGGGCCATCATACCCCTGGTAAAGGGCGTGATGGGCTTTGGGGAGGCGGTAAGCTACAGCAAATGCGCCCAAAGACGGCTGATTCCCTATGAACTGGCGGAGGACATGGCAAAAACCAGGGAGATTTTTGGCGGCCTTATACCGGGGGAAGATATTGCCGTTTTTATCGGGCCGGAAGGAGGGTTCGCAGAAGAAGAAATCCAGCAGGCGGTAAGGGAGGGCGCAAGCCCCATTACCCTGGGAAAGCGTATTTTGCGGACAGAGACGGCGGGCATGGCCGTTCTTTCTATATTAATGTACCAATTGGAGCAATGATCATATAGTATTAGTAGGATAAAAACGAATACTCTGTTCAGAAAGGCCAGTGAAATTATGGAGGTATATTTAGATAATTCGGCAACTACCAGATGCTTTGACGAGGTAGCTGCCCTGATGGCCCAGATTATGTGTGAAGACTACGGAAATTCCTCAAGTCTCCATAGAAAGGGCGTTCAGGCAGAGAAATATATACGTTATGCAAAGGACGTTATTGCCAGGAATTTAAAAGTAAATGAAAAAGAAATCTTTTTTACGTCAGGAGGGACGGAAGCGGATAATCTTGCCATCAGGGGCTGTGCCCATGCCAACTGCCGCAGCGGCAGGCACCTGATCACCACACAGATTGAGCACCCGGCGGTTCTCCAGACAATGAAGCATTTAGAGGAAGAGGGCTTTCGGGTGACCTACCTGCCTGTGGATAAAAAGGGCTGTATCCGCCTGGAGGACCTGGAACGGGCTGTTACCGGGGAAACCATACTGGTATCCATTATGCATACAAATAACGAAGTGGGCTCCCTGCAGCCTGTAGCGGAAGCGGGGGCGCTTATTAAAAGAATGGACCCAAGGATCCTGTTCCATGTGGATGCTGTCCAGGGCTATGGGAAATTCAGGATTTATCCCAAAAGGCTTAAGATAGATCTGCTGTCTGTAAGCGGGCATAAAATACATGGGCCAAAAGGGGTGGGCTTCCTGTATATAGACGAAAAGGTAAAGATAAAACCAATCATTTTCGGCGGCGGGCAGCAAAACGGCATCCGCTCCGGGACGGAAAATGTTCCGGCAGCGGCGGGGCTTGCAAGGGCCATTGAAATGGTATATGGAAACCTGGACCAGGAAGTGGAGAGGCTGTACCAGATGAAAAAGGCCTTTGTGGAGGGGGTTGGCAAAATTGACAATGTGGTGGTGAACGGGCATTGTGATGGTACCGGCGCACCCCATGTGGTGAGTGTCTCTTTCCGGGGCGTCCGCAGCGAGGTTCTCCTTCACGCACTGGAGGAGAAGGATATATATGTTTCCGCGGGAAGCGCCTGCTCTGCCCGTAAGCCCCAGCCCTCTGCAACCCTGAAAGCCATGGGGATTGAGCAGGGGCTGCTGGGTTCTACCATCCGTTTCAGTTTTTCTGTTTTTACCACCATGGAGGAAATAAACTATACTTTGCAGACATTGTATGATATAATTCCTATGCTTAGAAAATATACCAGACGTTAAAAGCTGGAAGCGCCCTCCCAAAGCGGCATACACAGTACGCCGTTTTGGGAGGGCTGGCTTCCGCAGGATAGGATGCCGGGAAGTTTTAGGCGGGAGTAGGGGCCTTTGGCGGTCCCCTGCCTGGGGTGGCAGTTGGAAAAGGCGGTACATTGGCCTGGAGAGTGGTTTACGCGGGGAAGAGAATGTATGTTTAATGTATTTTTAATCAAGTATGCGGAGATTGGCGTTAAAGGGAAGAATAAATATCTCTTTGAGGAAGCCCTGGCGGTGCAGGTGAAGTATGCCCTGAAGCGGTGTGAGGGAACGTTTAAGGTTACCCGCACGGACGGGAGGATTTATGTACATGCGCTGTCGGAGTTTGATTACGAGGAAACGGTGGACAACTTAAAGACGGTATTTGGCATTTCGGGAATCTGCCCGGTGATTTATGCAGAAGATGAGGGCTTCGAAAAGCTTTCCCGGACGGTAGTGGAGTATGTGGATAAAGTGTATGAGGACAAGCATTTTACCTTTAAGGTGCATGCAAGGCGGGCAAGGAAGAACTATCCCATGAGTTCCATGGAATTGAACAGGGAGCTGGGAGGCGTCCTTCTTGCCGCTTTCCCGGAAATGAAAGTGGATGTGCATCAGCCGGAGGCCATGCTTCATGTGGAGATCCGTGAGAAAATTTATATTTACTCTATGGAAATACCAGGCCCCGGCGGGATGCCGGTGGGAAGCAACGGCAAGGCAATGCTCCTTTTATCAGGGGGCATCGATTCCCCGGCGGCGGGATACATGATCGCCAAACGGGGGGTGAAAATCGATGCGGTTTATTTTCATGCGCCGCCTTATACCAGTGACAGGGCGAAACAGAAAGTAGTTGACCTGGCGAAGCAGATATCCCGCTATGCGGGGCCTGTATACCTGCATGTGATTAACTTTACGGAAATCCAGCTTCTGATTTATGAAAAGTGCCCCCATGAAGAGCTTACCATCATCATGCGAAGGTATATGATGAGAATTGCAGAGCGGCTGGCAAAGGAAAACGGCTGCCTGGGCCTGGCCACAGGGGAGAGCATCGGGCAGGTGGCCTCCCAGACGGTCCAGTCTCTTGCGGTCACCAATGAGGTGTGTACCCTTCCGGTATTCCGTCCCCTGGTCGGCTTTGATAAGATGGAAATCGTGGATGTGGCAGAAAAAATCGGCACCTATGAAACCTCCATCCTTCCTTATGAGGACTGCTGCACCATCTTTGTGGCGAAGCATCCGGTGACCAAGCCGAACCTGAATGTTATCAAACGGCATGAGCAGAATCTGGAGGGCAAGATAGAGGGGCTGGTGGAACAGGCGATTGCTACAGACCAGGTGGAAATTGTCAGGTGGGGAAATCTGTAGGGAGTTTTCCCTGCCCTGCCCCCAGGGCGCCCCATAGGCATAAAAAATGAGCTGGCACAAAGCCAGCCCGGTATGTTCATTAAATCATGTAAGGTTTTAATGTGGCGAGAACCTCTTCTATGTTATCTTCCGCATGGATGTTCAAGTCAATAGGCTTGGATAAATCCAGGCTGAAAATGCCCATAATAGATTTAGCGTCGATCACATATCTTCCGGATACTAAATCAAAGTCATAATCAAACTTTGTAATATCATTTACAAAAGACTTTACCTTATCTATTGAGTTTAACGAAATTTGAACTGTTTTCATTGCAACTACCTCCTTCCGTTGTTTCATACTCTCTTTTACTATAGTAAAGGGTTGTGGGAGAAAAGTCAATGATAAATCAAAACAAAAAAAATGGTGGATAATATGAAAAGTGTGGCATTTCATAATCTTGGGTGCAAAGTAAACGGATACGAAATGGACTATATGCAACAAAGCATGAAAGAAAAAGGATATTGTATTGTACCATTTGATGGAAAAGCTGATATTTATATCATAAATACCTGTACTGTGACAAACATAGCGGACCGCAAGAGCAGGCAGATGATCCATCAGGCGAAGAAAAGAAACCCAGGCTGCATCGTGGTGGCAGTGGGCTGTTATGTGCAGGCTGGGGGGGAAGAGGCGCTGAAGGACCAAAGCATCGACCTGGCCATAGGCAATAACAGGAAAAAAGACCTTGCCTTGCTTTTGGAGGAATACCTGGCAGCAAGGGAAGGGGAAAGGCAGGGAGAGGGCACCCTGGAGGAGAAAACCCTGGGAGGGAAATCGGTTATTGATATTGCCGGGGAGAGGGCCTGTGAACCCATGGGCATTACCTGTACTGCGGAGCATACCAGGGCTTATATTAAAGTCCAGGACGGCTGCAACCAGTTTTGCACCTACTGCATTATTCCTTATGCCAGGGGGCGGGTCAGGAGCCGGGGGCTGGATGAAGTGGCAGGGGAGGTAAAAGCCCTTGCGGGTAACGGTTACCGGGAGGTGGTGCTTACGGGGATACATTTAAGTTCCTACGGCATGGAGGGCGGGGGTGGTTTTTCCGGCAGCAGCCTCCTTTCGCTGGTCCAGGCAGTGGGAAGGACGCCGGGGATTGGGCGTATCCGCCTGGGGTCACTGGAACCCAGGATCATTACCCCCCAGTTTGTGAAGGGGTTAAGGGACTTGCCCGGCCTTTGCCCGCATTTTCATCTTTCCCTGCAAAGCGGCTCAGACCAGGTGCTGAAAAGGATGAATAGAAAGTATTCCGGGGAGGAATACTATGAGAAGGTATGTATGTTAAGGGAAGCCTTTGGAAATCCGGCAATTACTACGGATGTAATTGTGGGATTCCCGGGAGAAACCCAGGAGGAGTTTGAAGAAACAGAGCGCTTCCTGGCCAGGGTGGGGTTTTATGAAATGCATGTTTTCAAATATTCCAAAAGGAAGGGGACACCGGCGGCCGTGATGGAAGGGCAGGTCCCTGAGCCGGTGAAGGCCCAGCGCAGCAGCAGGCTTTTGGAACTGGGCAGGGGGATGTCCCGCAGATACAGGGAAATGTACTTACATAAGGAAGTGGAGGCGCTGTTTGAAGAAGAAAAAATAATTGCTGGTGCCGTTTACCAGGTTGGCCATACCAGGGAGTATATCCGGGCAGCATTCCCCGGGAAGGAGAGGCTCTCTGGCAGGATACTTACCGGGGAGCTTGTGGATTTCCTGGAGCCGGAGCTGCTGCTGTTTAGGCAGTGAGTGCCGGGTGTGGCCAGGTTTTTAAAGTCTTTCATAAGTAATGGATTGAATTTTGTTAAAAAATGGAGTAAGATAAAAGCGAACGAATGTTGTGATAAGAGGTGGCATTTATGCAGGATTTGGGAAATACACAGTTTTTCAGGGTGGAGACAGACAGCACAAGCGTAAAAGAGATACTTGCAGAGGTATATGCAGCGTTGACCGAAAAGGGGTATAACCCTGTGAACCAGATTGTGGGATATATCATGTCCGGGGATCCCACATATATTACCAGTTACAAAAATGCCAGAAGCCTCATCATGAAGGTCGAGCGGGATGAACTGGTGGAAGAGATGCTGACAGAATATATTAAAAATAATCATTGGAGATAGACAGGGAAAGATATGCGGATTATGGGATTGGATTTCGGCTCAAAAACAGTAGGGGTGGCAATCAGTGACCCTTTACTGGTCACTGCCCAGGGGCTGGAGATTATCAGAAGAAAAGAAGAAAATAAACTGCGCCAGACGCTGGCAAGGATTGAAGCGCTGGTGGAGGAATACCAGGTAGAAGAAATTGTCCTGGGGCTTCCCAAAAATATGAACGATACCTTAGGCCCCAGGGCGGAGATGACCCTGGAATTTAAGGAAAAGCTGCAGCGGCGCACAGGGCTTTTGGTACATACCTGGGATGAAAGGCTGACCACAGTGGCGGCGGATAAGGCCATGATGGAAGCTGGGATACGCAGGGAAAACCGGAAGGAGTATGTGGATAAGATTGCGGCTGTGTTTATATTACAGGGATTTTTGGATCTCAGGAAAAGGAAACAGGGAGAATAAGCATTGGAAAAAGTAAATTTTGTGCTGGACACCCAGGAAGAAGCAGGGTTTTATGTTCTGGAACAGACAAGAATAGGCGGATGCCAGTATATTCTGGTAACAGACGCTCCGGAAGGGGACGGAGAGGCGCTGATCCTGAAAGAGGTATCAGGGCGGGGAGAGAAGGAGAGCGTCTATGAAATCGTAAGCGATGACACAGAAATGGCGGCTGTGGCATCCGTATTCGAAAATTTGTTGGAGGACATTGAGCTTCAATAAATAGGAGGTAAAACTGATTGAAGAAAAACGAACCAAAAAGCAGCTCAGGGCTGAAGGTGATTCCCCTTGGGGGCCTTGAGCAGATTGGAATGAATATTACTGCCTTTGAATATGAAGACAGTATTATTGTAGTTGACTGTGGCCTTTCATTCCCGGAGGATGATATGCTGGGGATAGATTTGGTCATACCTGATGTGACGTATTTAAAGAATAACATTGAAAAAGTAAAGGGCTTTGTGATTACCCATGGCCATGAGGATCATATTGGCGCGCTGCCCTACGTGCTGCGGGACATTAATGTCCCTATTTATGCCACCAAGCTTACTATGGGGATCATTGAAAATAAGCTGAAAGAGCACAACCTTGCAAACAACACCAAGCGGAAGGTGGTCAAATTCGGGCAGTCCATTAACCTGGGGCAGTTCCGCATTGAGTTTATCAAAACCAACCACAGCATTGTGGATGCGGCAGCCCTGGCCATTTACTCCCCGGCTGGGATTGTTGTGCATACAGGAGATTTCAAGGTGGACTATACCCCGGTATTTGGGGATGCCATCGACCTGCAGCGGCTTGGGGAAATCGGGAAGAAGGGCGTACTGGCACTGATGTGCGATTCCACCAACGCGGAACGCCCGGGCTTTACGCCCTCAGAGCGCACAGTGGGCAAAATATTCGATACTCTGTTTGAAGAGCACAAAAATACCCGGATCCTCATTGCAACCTTTGCGTCCAATGTGGACAGGGTGCGGCAGATTATCAATTCCGCTTATAAATTTGGGCGGAAGGTGGTGGTGGAGGGCAGAAGCATGGTGAATATCATTGACACTGCCACCAGCCTGGGGTATTTGAGCGTCCCGGACAATACGCTCATTGATATTGAACAGATTAAAAATTATCCTGACGAAAAGACGGTGATCATCACCACTGGCAGCCAGGGCGAAAGCATGGCCGCGCTTAGCCGTATGGCGGAGGACAACCACAGGAAGATTTCCATTGGCCCCAAGGATACCGTTATTTTTTCTTCCAACCCCATTCCGGGAAATGAGAAAGCGGTTACCAATGTGATCAACGAACTGCTCTTAAAAGGTGCGGACGTGATTTTCCAGGATGTGCATGTTTCGGGACATGCCTGCCAGGAGGAGATCAAGTTGATGTATACCCTGCTCCGCCCCAAATACGCTGTTCCCGTCCATGGGGAGTACAAGCATTTAAAAGCCCAGGCAAAGCTTGCAGGAGAGCTGGGGATTGCCAAGGAAAATATTTTTATCCTCCAGTCCGGCGATGTCCTGGAGCTGACCCAGGAAAAAGCCCATATTACGGGCAGGGTCCCGGTTGGGGATATTCTGGTGGATGGCCTGGGGGTAGGCGATGTGGGTAACATTGTCCTGCGTGACAGGCAGCATCTGGCGGAGGATGGCATATTGATCGTAGTGCTGGCCTTAGACGGCGCTACCGATGAGCTGGTAAGCGGGCCTGATATCGTATCCCGGGGATTTGTATATGTCCGGGAATCCGATGAACTGATGGATGAAGCCAGAGAAGTGGTAAACGATGCGGTGGAAGGCTGCCTTGGCAGGGGGATTGCCGACTGGGGGAAACTAAAAAGCGCCATTAAGGACTCCCTGGGTGAATTTGTATGGAAGAAGACGAAAAGGCGCCCCATGATCCTGCCTATTATAATGGAGATATAAGGAGAGGCGGCCATGAAGGATAAACAAATGCTGGCGGCTGCTGAAGGCTTTGTAAGTGCAGTTAAGGACACAGAAACCTACAGGGAATACCATCAGCAGCTTGAAAGAATTAAAAGGACACCGGAGCTTTTTGAAAAAGTCAACGAGTTCCGCCAGAGGAATTTTGAGATACAGAATACCAGCCAGGTGAATGAATTATTTGACAAAATGGGCGCTTTTGAGAAGGAATATGAAAAGTTCCGGGAAAATCCTATTGTTGATGATTTCCTGAAAGCTGAACTTGCTTTCTGCAGGCTGATGCAGGAAGTAAACATATTTATTACGGAAGAGCTTCAATTTGAATAACCGGCGGATTTCGGGAAAGGCATGGTATTTTCATGAACGCAAAGTATTTAGTGGTCACTGTAGTGGAAATGATCATCAAGGTTGCAGTCATTGCCGCTTTTGTAGTGTATATTTTCCGCGGTGCTGCCATAGCATATGATTTTGGCTACCGGGTTTTTGCAGATGAACCCGTATCGGCGGCAGGGGGGAGGACCATGACCGTTGGCATTGGGGCGGATATGTCTGTGAAGGACATTGCGCTGATGCTGGAGGAAAAGGGGCTGATAGAGGATGCAAACCTGTTTATTGTGCAGGAGATGCTTTCCGCTTACCATGGCAAAGTCCTTCCGGGCATTTATGATTTAAGCACGGATATGTCGGCGGAACAAATGCTGGAAATCATGTCCACGGCTCCCGAGGGGACTGAGGAAAAAGAAAAATAAACGGAAAGCCGGGAATTGGGCAAACAGGTTCCCGGCCGCGTTTTTGGCTTAAAGGATGGAAAATTGTGATTACAGATGAAAGAGTCAGTGTGTTTATCAATTCTTTTGATTCAGGCAATACTCCGTTTTTAAATGAGCTGCAAGAATTCGCAATTAAAACCAATGTGCCTGTTATCCGCCCGGAAATGCAGCGCCTGTTAAAGCTGCTTCTTTCAATTAAGAAGCCGGAACAGATTCTGGAGGTGGGGACAGCCATTGGTTTTTCTGCGTTGCTCATGAAGGAATATGCACCTGAGGGCTGCAAAATCACCACCATTGAAAAATATGAAAAAAGAATCCCGCTTGCCCAGGAGAATTTCAAAAAAGTGGGGTGGGAAAAGGAAATCACCCTCCTTGCAGGGGATGCTGGGGTCCTTTTAAAAGAGCTGGAAGGGCCTTATGATTTTATTTTCATGGATGCGGCAAAGGGGCAATACCTTTATTTCCTGCCGGATATTTTACGGCTGATGCCCCAGGGAGGGATCCTGGTGTCTGATAACGTGCTGCAGGAGGGGGACGTGATGGAGTCCCGCTTTGCGGTAACAAGGAGGGACAGGACGATCCATAGCAGAATGAGGGAGTATCTTTATGGGCTTACCCACAGCAAGGAGCTGCGGACGGATATCCTTCCTGTGGGGGACGGTGCGGCGGTGAGTGTAAAGCTATAGGCAAATATTAGGGACAGAGGAGGAAAAATGCGGAAACCGGAACTTCTCATACCTGCCAGTTCTCTGGAGGTTTTAAAGACGGCGGTGCTCTATGGGGCGGACGCGGTTTATATTGGTGGCGAAGCCTTTGGGCTGCGGGCGAAAGCAAAAAATTTCACCAGGGAGGAGATGGCCCAGGGGATTGCCTTTGCCCACGCCCATGGGGTAAAAGTACATGTTACCGCCAATATTATAGCGCACAATAAGGATATAGAAGATGCCGGAAGGTACTTTAGGGAATTAAAGGAAATCGCCCCCGATGCCCTGATTATTTCCGACCCTGGCATGTTCACCCTGGCAAGGGAAATTTGCCCTGAAATTGATATCCATATTTCCACCCAGGCTAACAATACCAATTATATGTCCTGTCTTTTCTGGCATAAAATGGGGGCCAAGAGGGTGGTCATGGCCAGGGAGCTTTCCTTAGAGGAAATAAGCGAAATCAGGAAAAAGGTTCCGGCGGGACTGGAGATTGAGAGCTTTATCCATGGCGCTATGTGTATATCCTATTCCGGCAGGTGCCTGCTGAGTAATTACTTTACGGGCAGGGATGCCAATGGGGGGGCATGTACCCATCCCTGCAGGTGGAAATATACATTGATGGAGGAGACGCGCCCAGGAGAATACCTGCCTGTATACGAAAATGAGCGCGGGACCTTTATATTTAATTCCGGCGACCTGTGCATGATAGAACATATTCCGGAGCTGTTGGCGGCAGGAATTGACAGCTTTAAAATTGAGGGCAGGATGAAAACTGCCCTGTATGTGGCGGCGGTGGCCAGGACATACAGAAGAGCCATTGATGACTGTATGGAGTCAGAGGAAAAGTATCAGGCAAACAGAAAGTGGTACAGGGAAGAGATTGCCAAATGCACTTACCGGAAATTTACTACCGGGTTTTATTTTGGGAAACCTGGCGCAGATGCCCAGATTTATGACAACAGTACTTACATCAATGAATACACTTACCTGGGCATGGTGGAGGGGACAGATGAAAAGGGGCGGGCTTTTATCCATCAGAAGAACAAGTTTTCCCTGGGTGATACCATAGAAATAATGAAGCCGGAGGGGGAGAATGTGCAGGCGGAGGTTATTTCCCTGGCCACTGGGGAAGGGCTGCCGGTTGAAAGCGCCCCCCATGCAGGCCAGGCTCTTTGGGTGGGGCTGGGCGGAAAGGCAAAGGAGCACGACCTGTTGAGAGTGCGCAAAGAAGCCCCACAGGAAGGCTGTACAAAGGCATAGGGTTACCGCCAGCCCCTTGGGCATCCAGCAGTAAGGACATTGCTTCCAGATAATGATAGCAGGAAAGGGAGAGGAAAAATGAGCGAAGTAATTAATGTAGAAGAACTTTTTGCCAGTAAAGTATTTACCCGTGCCGTTATGCGGCAGCGTTTGCCCGAGAAAGTTTATAAGGAAGTGATCCGGGTGATGGAAAATGGCGGGGAGTTGTCCCTTGCCACTGCGGATGTGGTCGCCAAGGAGATGAAGGATTGGGCCATTGAAAACGGGGCGACCCATTATACCCACTGGTTCCAGCCTCTTACAGGTATTACGGCGGAAAAGCACGATTCCTTTATTTCCCGTCCCGATGAGAGCGGGAAAATGTTCATGGAGTTTTCCGGCAAAGAACTGATCAAAGGGGAACCGGACGCTTCTTCGTTTCCCTCCGGCGGCCTGCGGGCTACCTTTGAGGCGCGGGGGTATACCGCCTGGGATATGACTTCCCCTGCTTTTTTGAAGGAAGATGCTACAGGAGTGATACTCTGTATCCCCACCGCGTTCTGCTCTTATAAAGGGGAAGCGTTGGATAAGAAGACGCCCCTGCTGCGCTCCATGGAAGCCATCAGCCAGCAGGCCCTGCGGATTGTGCGGCTTTTTCATAATACGGAAGCGTCCAAGGTAGTGGCCGCTGTGGGGGCGGAGCAGGAGTATTTTCTGGTAGACCGGGAAAAATATTTAAAAAGGCAGGACCTGATCTTTGCAGGGCGGACATTGTTTGGTGCCCCTGCACCCAAAGGGCAGGAGCTGGAGGACCATTATTTTGGGACCATCCGGGAGCGTGTGGGCGCGTACATGAAGGATTTGAATATTGAGCTGTGGAAGCTTGGCGTTACAGCCAGGACCCAGCATAATGAAGTGGCGCCTGCCCAGCATGAGCTGGCGTCTATCTACGAGACAGCCAATATTGCCGTTGACCACAACCAGCTTGTAATGGAAACCATGAAAAAGGTGGCAGGCCGCCATGGCCTTACCTGCCTCCTCCATGAAAAGCCTTTTGCGGGGGTGAATGGTTCCGGGAAACATAATAACTGGTCCCTTGCCACGGACAACGGCGTCAATCTCCTTGACCCGGGGGAAACACCCAATGAAAATATCCAATTCCTGTTAGTACTTGCCTGTATCATAAAAGCTGTTGACATCCATGCGGATCTGCTCCGCCAGAGCGCTTCCGATGTGGGCAACGACCACAGGCTTGGTGCCAACGAAGCCCCTCCGGCCATTATTTCCATTTTCCTTGGGGAACAGCTTGAAGATGTTGTGAAACAGCTTGTGGAAACCGGGGAAGCGGCCCACTGCTTAGAGGGGGGCAAGCTGGAGACCGGGGTGTCTACCCTGCCTGACCTGGTAAAGGATGCCACTGACAGGAACAGGACTTCGCCTTTTGCTTTTACGGGAAATAAGTTTGAGTTCCGTATGGTGGGTTCTTCTGACTCCATTGCAAGCCCCAACACCATCTTAAACGCCATTGTTGCGGAAGCCTTCTGCGAGGCGGCTGATATCCTGGAGGCGGCGGAAAATTTTGACCTGGCAGTCCATGACCTGATCAAAGAATATTTTACGAAGCACCAGAGGATTATATTTAACGGGGACGGCTATTCCGTCCAGTGGGTAGGGGAAGCGGAGCGGAGAGGCCTGCCCAATATTAAGTCCATGATTGATTCGGTGGAAAAACTCACAACCCAGAAGTCCGTGGATTTGTTCAGCAAATTTAATATTTTTACAAAGACCGAGCTGGAATCCCGCCAGGAAGTGCTGTATGAAACATATGCCAAAACCATCAATATTGAAGCCCTTACCATGATTGACATGGCATCCAAGCAGTTTATCCCTGCGGTGGTGCGTTATACAAAATCCCTGGCGGATACGGTGGTTGCGGTGCAGGATGCAGGCGCGGATGCATCCGCCCAAAGGGAACTGCTGAAGGCGGTATCGGAAAAATTATTGGCTATGAAGGGAGCCCTGGAGAAACTCAAGCAGGCGGAGGCAAAGGCGGGAGCCATAAGCAGTGCCAAAGAAAAAGCCTTTTATTACAGGGATGAAGTCAAAACTGCCATGGAAGCGCTCAGGAAGCCGGTGGATGAGGCGGAAATGCTGGTTGACAGGGAAGTATGGCCTGTACCTGGTTATGGGGATCTGATTTTTGAAGTGTAGGAAGAGAGCGGCCTCTGGCCGCCATGCCTAACAAACGCCGTCACGCTTCGCGGGCCGGCTTATTGTAATAAAAGCAAAAGCCCCATGGGAAGGGGCTTTTGCTTTGAGGGAGACATTACCCTTTGCTTAAGGGATCTCGGAGAAGGTGTCAGTCTACCTTTATTTCCAGGTAACCAAGAAGCTTGCTCATGTCATATTCCGGGATGATGCCCAGATTGGAGTCATAGAATTTGCCGTCATAATGAACCAGGTAATGGCAATAACGGCCCATCTTTTCCATCATAATGCAGCATTTAGGCAGGGAAGTATCCTGCCCCTCTGTATAGACAATGATATCGCTGTGGTCTATGCCATAGTAATTAAGGGCGGAAATCACACGGCCCATGGTTCCCTGCCACACACGGCAGTCCATAACGCTTATGACCTCTGCAAGGGTAACGCCGGCAAGCATTGCCACACAGGTCTGGCCGCAAAGCCCGTCCTCCGGCTGGATGATGATGTCAAGCCCGTCAACCTTCCGGATCGGATTGTCAAAGCTGTAGGGGCTGTTCTGGTTCATCTGGATCAGGCTTCCTGTAATATGAAGAAGGATTTTGTGGGACTTACTGATATCAATGTGGGAAACATCTTCTTCCTGTAAATGGATTTTGTAGTTTCCTTTTTCTTCCGGGATCAGTTCACAGGCAATGATTTTGTTATCAAGCACAAGATCGGCCTGGATAATGTCCCGCTGCTTGCAGACTTCCCAAACGTTAAAGGGAATGCGGATGGTGTAAAGCTCATTCTCTTTTTCGATTTTACCACTAAAAAAATACCTCATAAACATAACCTCCTGGACTGAAATACATTTGTAGACGCTTTTGTAGTTAACGATAACAGATTTTGAAAGACTTGAAAATATCTTTTTTTATTAATTTAGGTAAAGTATTGAAAAAAATACAGCATGTCAAAAAAGTAACAAGCTTTGTATAAGTTGCACAAAAAAACAGGCAAAATTTTTGCAAAAATTTTTAAATAAATACTTGCCAAATCTGTAATAATCTAGTATACTATGACTTGTGGTTGAGACATTGGGCTATCGCCAAACGGTAAGGCAACGGACTCTGACTCCGTCATCTCAAGGTTCGAATCCTTGTAGCCCAGCGAAGAAAATCGGTGAATTTATTTCACCGGTTTTTTTGATGTTTCGAAATGCAGTGTTATGGGGACAGTGCCGGGATATTGTCGGTGTGGAATGGGATGAATTAGAAAGTTGATTTGTTATTTAATACCCGGAACTGCAAAAAGGGATTAAGCCAGATATGGATGCCAAAAGTGTGAGGCTGGATGTGTATGTGTGGGATGGCAAAGGCACTGTTTATGACATAGAAATGCAGGTGGCAAATGCGAAGGAGCTTCCCAAAAGAACAAGGTATTACCATTATCAGAGTATGATCGACCTGCAGATGATTGATAAAGGGCAGTCCTATAAGAAGCTGAATCCAAGCTATGTCATCTTTATATGCCGGTTTGACATATTTGATACGGGAAGCATATTTACACCTTTGAAAATATCTGCAAGGAAGATAAAAATATCCTGCTGGGAGACGGGGCGGCAAAGATATTTTTAAATGCGGATGGGAGAATGGAGGACGATGTCAGCAGAGAACTAAAAGCGTTTTTGGACTATGTGGCAGGAAAGAAGTCGGAAGATTCATTCGTGAAGAGATTGGAAGAGGCAGTAAAGGCGGCAAAGAAAAACAGGGAATGGAGGCATGAGTATATGACGCTGTTAATGAGGGACCAGGAGAATATTGAAAAGGGAATTGAAAAAGGAATCAGAGGAATGGTATCGGCATTGAAGGAGTTAAATATTCCGGACATAACGATTATGCAGAAGATTCGGGAAAAGTTTGATCTCTCAGGGGAAGAAGCAGAACAGTATATCAGGGGATGATATATCCCAAATAAGGGACGGCCAGGAATATCGCCAAAGCCTGTATATGGAAGAGGATGGCCGGGCTGGAAAAATTCCAGCCCTTATTTTTATGGGGTGAAAGAGATTATGGAAATAAAAAGTTTCCAATCCTTGCAGCCCTGCGAATTTAACCTGGCAGATTTGTTCTGCTGGGTTTTTTTATGCCTGGAAATGTGATAGAATACAAACAGCCTTATAGCCTCATTGTGAATGGGTTACCAAAACTATGAGAAGTAAAAAGAGAGGTATTGCGGGGGAAAAATGCTGTATATAATAATGAAAAAGGGGAAAGATTGGCCATATGGGATCGAAATCTTCTAAAAATATCAGGACTCTTGACATGTATGTCCGGCTGTGTGAAGGGAAAGTAATCAATAAGCCGGAAGAGGCAGCGCGTTTCGGGGTGGATGAACGCTCTATCCAGCGTGATATTGTTGATATCCGCAGCTTTCTGGATGAGCGCAGGATGGGTGCGCCTGCAGACGGCAGAAGGGTGGAATATGACCGGAGTGTAAAAGGGTTCGTGATGGCTGGGGCGGAGGGCTCTATGATGTCCAATAGCGAGATCCTGGCAGTGAGCAAGATTTTGCTGGGAAGCCGTGCCTTTACCAAAAAGGAGATTGACAGTATTTTAAGGAAGATGATGGAAGGGTGCGTCCCGCTAAAGAACATGAAGCTTGTTAAGGAGCTGATTTCAAATGAGCAGTTCCACTATGTGGAGCTGCGCCATAAAACAGATATCCAGGACAGGCTTTGGCACATTGGGACAGATATAAAGGAGCATCGCCTGATTGAGATCAAATATTCCCGGGCAGGGCATATGGAAGAAACCATCATGCGGACGGTTGAGCCTGTGGCAATCCTCTTTTCGGAGTATTACTTTTACCTGAATGCATTTATTGTTGAGAAAAATGAAGAGGGCAGATATGTACATAAGTATGATTACCCGGCTGTTTTCCGCATTGACCGTATCAAGGCTTTCAGGGAGACAGGGGAAAATTTTCGGGTTTCCTATGCGGACAGGTTTGAGGAAGGAGAGTTCCGCAAGCGGGTCCAATTTATGTATGCCGGGCATCTGATGAAGATCCAGATGAAGTTTTATGGGGAGGACCCGGAGCCGGTATTGGACAGGCTTCCAACTGCCAGGGTTATGGGGCAGGAAGGCCGCCAGTACTTTATCAGCGCAGAAGTCTATGGGACCGGGATTGTTATGTGGCTGCTCAGCCAGGGAGGCAGGGTTGAGGTCATCCGCCCGGAAAGCCTCCGGCAGGAGATGAAAAGAAAGGCAGAAGAGATCCTAAAGCTGTACAGTTAGGTTCCCCAAAAAGAAAGAGCCTCGGAAGATAATTCCGGGGTTTCGCTAATATTTTCCCGGAGTAAAGGCAGTGCTGGTGAAAGTATGATTGTAAAGTTATAAAAATATGTTATAATTCATTTTGAAAGGCGGCGAATATGTACTTTTTTGACAGCAGAATCAGATACAGTGAATTGGATGAAACTGGATGCCTGAAGCTGGAGTCTTTGCTGGACTATTTTCAGGACTGTTCCACATTCCATTCGGAGGATATCGGCCTTGGGGTAGCATATCTGAAAGGGCTGGGCAGGGTTTGGGTAATGTCTTCCTGGCAGATCGTGGTAAACTGTTATCCAAAGCTGGGACAGCGGGTTATGGTGGGGACTGCCCCCTATGGCTTTAAGGGATTTGTGGGTTACAGGAATTTCATTATGAAGGATGAAAAGGAGAACTGCCTTGCCTGTGCCAATACCCTTTGGAGCCTTCTTGATACTGGCACAGGAAAACCTGCAAGGCCGTCGGAGGAGATGCTCAAAGGGTATGTCCTGGAGCCAAAGCTTGCCATGGATTATGCCCCCAGGAGGATTCCCCTGCCGGAGTGCCTTAAAGAGGGGGAGCCGGTGCTTATAAGGCCCTGCCATCTGGATATTAACCATCATGTGAATAATGGCCAGTTTGTCAGGATTGCCATGGAGAGCCTGGGGGGCGGCCAGAAGGTGGCGCAGCTCCGGGCAGAATATAAGAAGCAGGCCATGCTGGGCGATGTGCTGATTCCATATACGGCCTGTGAGGGCGGCAGGGAGGTGGCGGTTCTTAAGGATGGGCAGGGCGCTGTCTATTGCATTGTGGAGCTTCAGGAAAAACGCCAGGAAAAGAAATAAACCAGGGATAGTTTGCGCCGCTCCTGGTGGGAAGGTAGGATGCTGTGAAAACACATTTTCACAGGCAAATTTGCACCTTGGCCCAAGTCCGCAGGCTGGGCAGGAATGGAGGAGTTTATGATAGAATTGGGAAAAAGGCAGCAACTGGCCATTGTTAAAAAAGTGGATTTCGGCATTTATCTGGCGGATCCCGAGGAGGGGGCCGACCCGGGGGAAAAGGTACTTCTGCCAGGAAAAGAAGTGCCGGAAAATGCTGCGGTGGGGGATACCATAGAGGTATATATCTACAGGGACTCCAAGGACCGCATGATAGCAACCACCAGGCAGACGGAGCTCTCGGTAGGCCAGGTGGCGGTGCTGACTGTAAAGGAAGCGGGGAAAATAGGCGCTTTTTTGGGGTGGGCGTTGGAGAAAGACCTGCTTCTTCCATTTAAAGAGCAGACAAGGCGGGTACAGCCAGGGGAGGAATGCCTGGTGGCACTGTATGTGGATAAAAGCGGCAGGCTCTGTACCACTATGAAGGTGTACCATTATCTGCGCACGGACAGCCCCTATAAAAAGGATGACCGGGTTGAGGGAAGGGTCTATGAAATCAGTGACCGTTTCGGGGTATTTATTGCTGTGGACGACTGCTATTGCGCGCTGATTCCCAGAAAAGAGCCTGTCCAGGGGCTGGAGCCGGGGGACCGGGTTGCTGCCCGGGTGGCGGAGGTGCTTGAGGACGGCAAGCTGACTTTAAGCCTGCGGGAAAAAGCGTATATCCAGATGGGGATGGATGCAGACAGTTTGCTGGAGATGCTGGAGAAGGAGGGCGGCAGGCTTCCCTTTAACGATAAAGCGGATCCGGAGCTGATCAGGGAAAAAACCGGCATGAGCAAAAATGAATTTAAGAGGGCGGTAGGCAGCCTGTATAAAAAGCGCCTGGTTGCAATAGAGCCTGATGGCATCAGAAAAATTTAAGGATGGTTGTAAGAATGAACAGTAAGAAAGCGAACAGGGTGTTTTTGGTTACCATGTTATGTTATATTGTCCTGATCCTGGGGCTGTCCCGGTTTGCGCCTGGCCTTATGGGCAACCTGTTTGTAAGCAATCTGGCAGTGGAGCTGGTTATTACGCTGCCGGTATTGGCAGCAGCGGTGGCATGTGGGGAAAAGCTGCCCGCGTTTCTGGGCTTCCGGAAAATACGGATAAAGTCCCTTCTGATGACAGTGCTGTTTACCTTCCTGACAGTACCGGCTTTGACTTTGTTTAACCTGATTTCCCAAATCTGGGTGGAAAACGAAGTTGCGGCAATGCTGGAGGGGCAGCAGGCAGGGCAGATGTCTTTCGGTATCCTGTTTTTGTCTACAGGTATCATTGCGCCCATATTTGAGGAGGTGGCATGCAGGGGGGCGTATTACCACTCCTACAGGAAATCCGGCAGTGCTTTTCGGGCAATGCTGCTCTCATCCCTTATTTTTGCCTTGGTGCATATGAACTTTAACCAGGCGGCCTATGCGCTGGTGATGGGGATTTTCTCTGTGCTGCTGATGGAGGCAGCGGGGAGCCTTTGGGCCTCGATCCTTTATCATGGGCTGGTGAATGGCAGTAATGTGCTGCTCATGTACATGGCACTTAGGGCGGACCCCGATGCATACAGCGGGCAGGCAGCGCTGGTGACCAGCAATTTCCTTATTTACGGCATTGGGGTATACCTGATACTGGCGGCGGTGACTTTGCCCTTGGCCTGGGCTGTTTTGGTCTGGATCAGCGGCCACCAGGGACGCAGCAGTATTTTATCCCAAATCTGGAAACAGAGGAAAGAGAAAAAGGATAAGATGCTGACAGTACCGCTGGTACTGGCCCTTATCCTCTGTGTCAGTCTGATGACAGGCGTTTTCTCATTCCTGCTTGTAAAGCTTGCCGCTGCCTTTGGCATTGTTCTTTATTGAATATGGTTAAACAAGCATATCAATATTGCTTCCAACATTGGGGTTAACAGATAACTCCATAGAGCGGTCCATCATGTTGATTAAGCTGGCACCCACTGCTTCTGAGCTTTCCATTGCTTTATCAAGTACGGCAATCCCCACCTGGTTGGTAAGCTGTACGTTTGCCAGTGCGGTTGATAATTCGGGAATATTCATTTGCCCCTCCTTTCCGCTGTACAGGAGTCCATGCCTCCTTTAGCGATTATTTCTATGTTCAGTGTACCATAAATTGGGCGTAAAGTAAAACCTATGATTTCCTTTTTTGCTTCTGTTTTTTGTGAAGGTTGCCCAGTGCCTGAAATTGGAAAAAAAAGGCAAAAGACATTCATATTTCACAAAAAAATAAGAAATACAGGTAGATTTTTTTGTACAATTATATTAAAATGAAAAAAGAGTTTTTGGGGAAGCAGATTTATACATGAGAACTGTTGTTCAATTTGCATAATAGAATCATCGGAAGGAGAAGGCCAATGATTTCAAATCAGATACTGCAGAACACGATTGACGGGCTTAAAGTGATTGCAAGGGTAGATTTTTGTATCATGGATACGGATGGTAAGGAAGCAGCCTCCACAACGGCCAGTATGTCCGGGTGTGGGCCGGAAGCGGTGGCGTTTGCGAAGTCCCCTGCTGATTCCCAGGAAATACATGGATGCCAGTATTTTAAAATACTGGATGAACAGCAATTGGAATACATTTTAATTGCTGCCGGGACAGGGGAAGATGTCTACATGGTGGGGAAGATGGCGGCGTTTCAGGTCCAGAACCTGCTCACCGCTTATAAAGAGCGCTTTGACAAAGATAATTTTATCAAAAACCTTCTGCTGGACAATCTGCTTTTGATTGATATTTACAGCCGAGCCAAGAAGCTCCATATCCAGGCGGATGTAAAGCGGACAGTGATGATGATAGAGACTGCCAATAGCAGGGACAGTAATGTCCTTGAAATGATGAGGACATTTTTTGGCGGCAATACCAAAGATTTTATTACGGCGGTGGATGAAAACAATGTGATTGTGGTAAAGGATTTGTCTGAGGGGGACAATCCCCGGGAAATTGAGCGGATGGCAGGGACTATCGAAACTTTCCTAAAAAAGGAAGGGCAAAGGGACGTACATATTGCCTATGGCACGGTAGTGAAGGAAATTAAGGAAGTGAGCCGGTCCTACAAAGAAGCGAAAATGGCCATGGATGTGGGGAAGATTTTCTTTGATGACAGGGATATTATTGCCTATAGTGAATTGGGCATTGGCAGGCTGATTTACCAGCTTCCCATCCCTCTTTGCAAAATGTTTATCAGGGAAATTTTCGGGGGCAGGAGCCCTGATGAATTTGATGAAGAAACCCTTTCCACTATTAATAAATTTTTTGAAAACAGCCTGAATGTGTCCGAAACCTCCAGGCAGTTGTTCATTCACAGGAATACGCTGGTATACCGGTTGGATAAACTGCAAAAAAGCACTGGGCTGGATTTGCGCGTTTTTGAGGATGCCATTACTTTCAGGATTGCGCTTATGGTAGTGAAATATATGAACTATATGGAGGGCTTTGAGTATTGACGGGAGGCTCTCTGGTTTTTAATGATAATTCTCAATAGATTCCCCCAGAGGTCTACGGGCGGCCTGCGGGAAGAAAGATACAGGTGGTGTAAAATTGGTAAAAGGCAGAAAGAGAAGAAGACAGATTGCTGACAGGGATGAGATCATTACCCTGTCAAATGTGAGTAAGGCATATGCCACAGGCGCACCGGCGCTGAACGGAGTTGAACTGCATATAAACAAGGGGGAATTTGTATTTATAGTGGGGGACAGCGGTTCCGGGAAATCCACGATGATCAAGCTGCTTTTGCGGGAGCTGGTGCCTACCTCCGGCGATATCAATGTGATGGGGTATGACCTGGTAAGGATCCGGCACGGGAAGATACCCAAATTCAGAAGGAACCTGGGCATTGTTTTCCAGGACTTCCGTCTCCTTAAGGACCGGAATGTGTACGAAAACGTGGCTTTTGCCCAGAGGATCGTACAGGTGCCCAATAAGGACATTAAAAGGAATGTGCCAAGTATCCTGGCCACTGTAGGGCTTGCAGGAAAATACAAAGCCAAACCGAGGCAGTTGTCAGGAGGGGAGCAGCAAAGGGTGGCAATTGCCAGGGCACTGGTGAACCGCCCCGCCATATTGCTTGCAGATGAGCCTACAGGTAATCTGGACCCGAAAAATTCATGGGAAATTATGAAGCTGCTGGAGCAGATCAATGAAAACGGCACAACAGTGCTTGTGGTAACCCATAACCGTGAAATTGTCAATGCCATGCAGAAGCGTGTTATCACTATGAAGAAAGGCATCATCGTCAGTGATGAGGAAAAAGGTGGCTACATCGATGAGGATTAATACATTATTTTACTGCATATGGCAGGGAATACGCAATATTTTTAAGAATAAATGGTTCACACTGGCATCTGTGGCGACAATCTCGGCATGTCTGTTTCTGTTTGGACTGTTTTATTCCATTTTGACAAATTTTCAGCACATGGTAAAGAACGCCGAGCAGGGGCTTTGTGTCAGCGCACTGCTTGAGGAGGGGCTCAGCGATGACCGTGTGGCGGAAATCCGCAGCATGATTGTGCGCAGAACAGAGGTCAGCAATGTGGAGTATGTGTCCGCGGAGGAGACATGGGCGCAGTTTGTCGAGGAAAACAAGCTGGGAGACGTCAGCTTTTACACGGAAAATCCGCTGGAGGACTGCGCGCACTTTGACATTTATCTAAGTGACGTGTCCATGCAGACCGCGCTGGTAAACTATCTGGAATCTATCGAGGGCATCCGCAAGATCAACCAGTCATTTCTCACAGCGCAGGCGCTCACCGGCGTCAATGCCATTATTGGCTATGTCTCGATCGGCATTATTATCATTTTGTTTTTGGTCTCAATCTTTTTGATCAGCAATACGGTTGCCATTGGTATTTCTGTCAGAAAAGAAGAGATTCAGATTATGAAGTATATTGGCGCGACGGACTTTTTTACCAGGGCGCCGTTTGTGATTGAAGGAATGGTAATCGGTGTGATTGGCTCCTTCGTTCCGCTGATTGCAGTTTTTTTTATCTATAATGAAGCGATGATGTATGTGGCAAAGCGTTTTCCGTCCTTGTCACAGCTTTTGGCGTTTCTGCCAGTGGAGACTGTATTTACGAATCTAGTACCCGTGTGTATCGGGCTGGGCGTGGGCATCGGTTTTATCGGAAGTTTTACGACAGTAAGAAAGCACCTGAGCGTGTGATAAAAGTGCGGCATGAGAGCAGCATGGAAATACAGCATTAATTAGAAAGGGCAGGTTTTATGCAGAGAAGGCACTGTGGATATAATAGATATAAGAAAGTGGCATTTTTGATGGCGGTGGGACTCTTCGCAGCAACAATGTCTGTGGGAACACCGTCGTTTGTCAGCCGGGCGGACAATATATCAGATCTCAAAAAGAGCATTGAACAGAAGCAGCAGGAGATCAAGAACGCACAAAACCAGAAAAAGCAGCTGCAGTCAGGAATGACCGATGTCCAGTCCATCATCAGCGATCTCGAGCAGTCCAAGAAGAACCTTGCGGCATATGTGACACAGCTCGACGGCAATCTCGCGGAGGTTCAGGCCAAAATCTCAGAAATCAAGGAGATGATTACACAGAAGGAGTCGGAGATTACACAGACGATGGAAGAGCTGGACGCGGCGGTGGCAAGAGAGGAAACCCAGTATCAGGGTATGAAGGTGCGCATCAAGAACATGTATGAGCGCGGTGATTACTTTTACTTCGAGGCAATCCTCAACGCGCGGTCGTTCGGCGATATGCTGAACCGTGTAGACTACGTGGAGAAGGTATCAGAATCAGACAAACGCATGTTTGAAGAATACCGTGCGACGCGGGAATATGTCGAGGTATGCAAGGCGCAGCTAGAGTCCGAGCAAGAGCTTTTGGAGGAGGCGAAACGCAATGTCGAGGCGGAGGAGGCATCCTTGGAGAGTCTCATCACACAAAAGCAGGCAGATATCAAGGCATACGAGACAGACATTCACAACAGAGAGCAGCTTTTGCGGGAGTATGAGGCGGAGATTGCGGCTCAGAATGCCGAGATCAAAGAGCTTGAGGAGATTTCCAAGACCTTGCAGAAACAGCTTGAGGAGG
>OFHA01000297.1_pt1 | contig 44991 bp, 39 predicted proteins | sample 1521891 | NCBI WGS metagenome assembly OFHA01 (sample SAMEA3504089, study PRJEB24116) | mouse gut metagenome | biome: mouse gut; feature: mouse-associated habitat; material: faeces | place: Denmark | collected 2011
TACCTGTCCGTCTGGTTCGCTTTGACGTTTTTGCTGCGGAAGAAATAAAGAAGCACCGCCTTGACAAAATGCCAAGGCGGTGCTATGATAATTATGGGAAACGCCATAGGGCGGTTTGGCCCAGTTTAGTTTCGAGATTTAGAAACCGTCACCGGGCTGGGGTGGCGGTTTCACCTTTTGATCCGTATCGTTACAGTTAGACCGTAAACATGAAACGTAATCGTAATCGGCACAAGCTTCACCCCCTTTTAAGAGGTGTAGCCAAACCACCCCGCCTTTTAAGCTGGCGTTCCCATAGGTGAATCATAGCACGAGGGCCGAAAAATGTCAAATAAAAGCAGACAGCCGTCCGGACCGGACGGCTGCTGTTTTCCGATTCAGTCCTCGCCCTCCAGGAAGTAGGAGGCCTCCATGTCGGCGGTAGCCAGGGCGAAGGCCAAGGGGTATTTTTGCAAAGCCTGTCCCACCATGCGGTTGTCCTCGGGGCCGGAGAAGCCCATGTGCCAGCGGATTGCCATAGCCTCCTCCCGGGTGAGGCGGATGAAGCCGTTGGTGATGTAGACGCTCTTCTCCCCGTGGCCGTAGGGCAGGGGGTCGTCGAAGGTGTAGGTGGGAACCTTTTCCCACTTGCCGGTGGCGTCGTCCTTCACGTTGCGGAAGCCCTTTTTGTAGCAGCCCACCTTGCAGAGGTCGTGGCACAGGGCGACAATAGCGATGGACTCGCCGCTGTACTCCAGGCCGTACAGCTCCTGAACCCGCTCCCGCTGGAGGTAGTCCACCAGGCAGTAGTATACGTTCAGGCTGTGCTCGCACAGCCCGCCCTCGTAGGCCCCGTGGTAACGGGCGGAGGCAGGAGCGGTGAAAAAGTCGCTCTGGTTTTCCAGATAGTTGAGCAGCTTGTCCGCCCCCTCCCGGGTGATGTGGGTCTTGAAAATTTCAATAAATTCCTCTTTGCAGGACATATGCAGTCTCCTTCCTGATTCAGTGCTTCCATTATATCACAAACGGGATGGAGTTTCCAGTAGGGCAAGGGCTCTGTCCAGGGTAATTGAACGAGAGAACAATGTACCAATGACCTCCTCCAAAGGCTCCCTCTCTGAGGGAGCTGTCAGCCGTAGGCTGACTGAGGGAGTCCCCAAGGGCCCCGCAGGCCTCCGGAGGACTCCCTCCGTCACGGCTTCGCCGTGCCACCTCCCTCGGAGAGGGAGGCTTTTGGACCCCGGTCATTCACATTTTATTTGCTCATTCAATTTCCCTGGCTTATTCAATGTTTTCCATTGAATTCCCCGCCCCACTGTGATATGCTGTAGGCAAAGGGGGAATGCCCGAATGGAGGAACCCGCGCTGAGCCAAGAGGTCCTCGACGCACTGGACGAGATTGACCGTATCCTTCATCAAATGCTTATGCTGGCGGAGCTGTCCGCCGGTGACGGCGAGATCAACCGCCCCAATCTGCAAATTGTTCTGGAACACCTCCAGCGCAAAATCGACCGCATCGCGGACCGGATCAGTTAGAGATTAACTCACAAGCCAGCAATGTTCACCCATAAATTTAAATCGCAGGTATTAGCACTTGAATATAAAAGTGCTAATACCTGCATCGTCACTCTACCCTAAATCCCACAATTTCCAAGGGAAGTTGGTTATCAATATATACGGTCACATTTCTTTGAAGAATCAGCAATGACTCGGGATACCAACCACCCGCCTCATCCTTGCCAATTCCCAGGTGGATGATCTCATCCGGCTGATGGTCCAAATACAACAAGTAGGAGGACCTCAAGCTCCCGATTCGTTTCACCACCTTAACCGCATCTCCGCAATGCAGCATGGTGATAATATGATGGAAGTTCATAATCTTTTTATACACTTCCTTGTGCCTTGGGACACTGGTAACATGCTCCAATGTTAAGCCACCACACTTCAGCAGTGCATATAATTCGTTTGCAAATCTGCCCCGGACCTGCCTCAGCGGGAGACGGCCAATTCCCAGCAGATGGGGAACGTTCTGCTTTTTGATTTCAAAGGAAATCTCTTCCCCATTTGAGAACAAAAAGGTACATACATTTCCCATCAAATCCCGTTCATAGTCTTCAATGAGCTGCCGCAGATAATCCGACATAGTTCGCACTTCCGTTCAGAAAAAGCGGCATCCTCAAAAGAAGATGCCGCTTATCACTCTGGCAGCAGAAAAGCACACGCTTTTCACATTGCAATCTAATTATAAGCCCCAGACGCGACAGGGGAAGGGCGGCTGCCAAGCCCTCCTAGAGAATTCTCTAGCTGACTATAGTATACACAAACTATGATTTAAAATCCATATGTAGAATATACAAAATTCAGTCAAAAAAATTGAACAACATTTCAAGATAATCTTGTCGCATTCTTGTACCCTCGAATTATATTTCAAAAGCGAATTGTTGTCAATACATTTTCACCAATCCAGCCGCAGTACCTCCCTGGCCCGGACGCCCTGGGCCTGGAGGGCGGCCAGATAGCTGGCCCCGTTCCCCCCGCCGATGGAAACGAGAATGCGCGGCGTCATGGGGCACACCTCCTCCCCCACAGCCCCGTCCGGAACCGGGCAAACACCACGGTGACGGACAGCCCCTGGGCCAGCAGGGCGGCGGCGTTCTCCGGGACGCGTCCGGCCTGACCCAGCTGGGCCAGGCCGGTTTGAATCAGCGTTTCCACATTCACACCCCCAGGGCGGCCAGCAGGGCGGGGACGCCCAGTGCCAGTCCCAGCCCCACCCCGGCGGCGCACAGCCCGATCCCCAGCGCGCCCCCGGGAATCCCGCCGGGGCAGGTGCCCAGCTTCATCCGCCGCAGGAGCACCACGGCCAGGGTGACGGACACGGGCACCAGAAACAGGGGGAAGGTGCCGGGCAGCTCCCGGCCCCCGGTGTAGATGGCGAAGTTGATCACGAACAGGATCATGAGAACGTAGGCGATGCCCATCCAGGCGGCGGCCCGCTTCTCAAAGGACGCGGGCGTGTAGCCTTCGGCGGGACAATCCCCATTGGGCTGCTGTGTGGATTTCTGGTTGGACTGCTCAGCCATTGTTTCGCTCCTTCAGCAGATCCCGGATCTCCGTCAGCAGCTGCTCCTCCGCGGAAGGCTGGGGCGGGGGAGGGGGGGCCTCCTCCTTCTTCCTGTGGAGGCGGTTGATCCCCTTCACCAGACAGAACACCACAAAGGCCATCACCAGGAAGTTCAGCACAGCCTGGATGAAATTGCCGTAGGTAATGACGGCGGGCCCGATGCGCACTTCCAGACTGGCGAAAGACATGCTGCCTGTGAGGATGCCCAGCAGGGGCATAACGATGTCGTTGATCAGGGAGGTGGTGATGTTGGAGAAGGCGCCGCCGATGATGACGCCCACGGCCATGTCCATCACGTTTCCCCGGGCAATGAAGGTCTTGAACTCCGCGAGAAAGGTGTTTTTCTTCTCAGAGGCCATAAAAGTGATTCCTTTCAGTATAAAATGCGTGTGAATATACGGGGCAGATCAAAAGGGCCGCCGCTTACCAGTGACCGATCTCCGTGCGCATATGGGTGCGCTTGACGCCGGTCTGCATGTTGAAGAGGATCTTGTTCAGGGAGGTGATCTCCTCCTCCGTCAGCTTCCCGGGATCAAGCTCATAACCGAAAGTCCCGGCCATGGCCACCACCCCTCTGGTATGGAGGCTCACACTGCGCCCGGTCTGATGGTTCGGCACCGCGGACACATGGGATCCCACTGCGGAAACCGGATAGAAGAAAGAAGTCCCATACTGGATCCGCAGCCGATCCACCGCATCCGTGTTATCGCTGCACCAGATCTGAGGCGTATAGTACAGCATGCCCGGGTCAAACCTGCCGCCTCCGCCGCTGCAGCCCTCTATCAGCACATCCGGATATCTGCACCCCAGTTTTTCCAGGAAATCATATACTCCCACCACATAGTCATATGCCACCATTCCGGCCTGATCCTGCATGGAGTAAACATCCGTGAGACTCCTGTTCATGTCCCACTTCACATAGGCAATGTCCCCCTGGTCTAAAACCCTGCACACAGCCTCAAAGACGGCACTCCGCACCTCTTCCCTGGAGAAGTCAAGAACAAGCTGATTCCTGCCCCGTACCGGCTTTCTGCCCGGTATCTGCAGCGCCCAGTCCGGGTGCTCCCGGTAAAGACAACTGTCCTCGGAGACCATCTCCGGTTCAATCCAGATCCCGAACTTCACCCCGTAGCCATTGACTTTCCGGATCAGCTCTCCCAGGGTACATCCCAGTTTCTCCTCGTTCACCTGCCAGTCCCCCAGGCCGCTGTTGTCATCCTGCCTTTTTCCAAACCAGCCGTCGTCCATAACCACCATGTCGATCCCCAGATTCGCAGCCTCCCGGGCCAGATTGGTGATTGTCTCCCCGTTGAAATCAAAATATGCCGCCTCCCAGCTGTTCAAAAGCACCGGCCTGGGGCCGTCCTGAAACCTTCCCCGGCACACATGATCCCGGATACACCGTTGGAACTGCAGGGACAGCTGTCCAAGCCCCCTGTCTGTGCAGCTTAAGATGGTCTCCGGAACCACCAGGCTCTCCCCCGGCTTCAGGGTATAGTGGAACAAATCGCTCTGAAGTCCCAGAAGCACTCTGGTCTGTCCAAACTGGTCTTTCTCCGCCTCACAGAGAAAATTTCCGCTGTACACAAATACCATGCCATAGCAGACTCCGTGCTCCTCCGTGGTATCCTTTCCCGCAAGAATCACCGCCGGATTGTACTGGTGGCTGGAAGTTCCCCTGCGGCTCCCTATGCTGAAGCTGCCATGTCCCAGATCCCTGCGCTGAAGATTCCGCTCCATGGCATGCCGACCCCAGAAACTGAGCAGGTCATACTGTCCCGTGATAAAATCCAGACAGGCCGAGGCAGCCTTTTCCACCGTGATGGCGCCGGCGCCCTGGTTTAGAATCCTGGCGCTCCTGGTGATAATATCCGCCTCCTCCAGCACACCGTATAAAAGCTGTACCTGCACCCTGCTCACAGGATCCTCCAAAAGGATCTCCAGGGTCTCCGCCTCCTCCTGGAGCGCGTGAACCGCCGGAAGTCCTTTCAGGGCATATTTTCCTTTCCGGACCTCCCAGCCTGCAAAGCGCAGGTCACAGCACTCGGATCCGTCCCCATTTTTGACCACCAGGGCGCTGCTGCGGAAATCCCCCGTTCCCGCCCCCGGATACTCCTGGGGAAGCACATCCAGGGAATACGTCCTGTCAGCGCCTGCATCGGCGGGATTTCCCGAAAATCCCCTGTCATAAAAACAGAGCAGGTACTCCATGCTGCCGGAAATCCTCTCCCCATAATACAAATGCAGTAAAAACCCATAGTCATCTACCTTCATCTGATAGGTAGTATGGGCCGTATGTAATGTAAAAATCTTATTCTTCTCCTGATATTGTATGGCCATAATCTCTCCCTGTTCTAAGTCCCGCCATGACTGATGTCAGAGGCATTCCGCTGCTCCCCCAGGGCTTGAATGCCCCACATTTACATCGCTTCCTGCCGTTTCCTACAACTGCCTGGGGGCGGCCCCTGTAACCGGAGCCGCCTCACTGCATTGAACTGCTATATTGAATTGCTGAATTGGGCTGATTTATTTGGATCTTTTCCTACTTCACCGCCCCGTTTGTTACCCCGTTCAAAATCTGCTTCTGGCAGACAAGATAGAAGATCAGAATCGGGATCAGGGACAGCAGATAGGACGCAAACGCCAGGTTATAATTGGTGCCGAACTGGGACTGGAAGTTCAGCTGCGCCAGGGGCAGCGTGTTCTCTCCCGAGCCCGCCATAATAATCAGGGGCGTCATCACGTCATTCCACACTGCCAGGGCTGTGATCACCGCCACCGTGGCGTGCATGGGAGTCATCACAGGGAAGATCACCTTCCAGTAGGTAGTCCAGGTGGAAGCTCCGTCAACCTTGGCCGCCTCCTCCAGGGCCATGGGAATATTCACCAGATACCCGGAGTAGAGCATAATGTTCATGGGCATGTAGAACACCACATACAGGATGATGACGCCGGCCCAGTTTGCCAGGTGCAGCTCCGCCGTCTGCTTTGCCAGAGGCATCATCAGAATGGCAAAGGGCACAAACATACCGCTGACAATGAAGAGATAGACAAAGTTATAAAATTTGCTGTGAGCCTTGTTCCTGCCCAGAGCATATCCCATAAGGGAGTGAACCAGGATGGACAGCCCCACCGTAAGCACGGAGATCAGAAGGCTGTTCCCCAGGGAGCGCCAGAAGTTTGTCACCTCCATAGCCTCCCGGAAATTGTCCAGGCTCCAGGTCTTGGGCAGGGACAGAATACCACTGATGCTGTTGGTCATCTCCGAAGGCTGCTTGAAGGCAATCACAATGGTCAAATACAGTGGAAATGCAATGGTGGAGAGACCCAGGATCAGCAGCACCAGCACAAGCCTGTTGGTTTTTCCCACGGTCGAAGTATGTTTCATAACTGCTCCTCCTTTGAACTGGTAAATTTCATCTGAGCCACCGAGATGATCACAATCACAATAAAGAATACCACCGCATTAGCGCTCTGGAATCCGAACTGTCCTCCAGACATACCGTTGTTGTAGATCAGGTAGGAGATGGACTCCGTGCTCTGGGCCGGGCCGCCCTTGGTCAGGGCCATGATCTGGTCAAACACCATCAGGAAATTCTTCACGCACAGCACCATGTTGATAGAGAAGAAGGGGATGATCAGAGGGAAGGTCAGGTGACGGAACTGCTTCCACCCTGTGGCCCCGTCCAGGCCCCCTGCCTCATACACATCCTCCGGCACCGTCTGAAGCCCGGAGATATAGATAATGGTGTTCATTGCCACTGCCTGCCAGGCGCACACAATCATGACGCCGATCCAGGCTTTGCTGGGGCTGGACAGGATGCTGGAGCGCAGAGCCTCAATCCCCACCATGTCCGCCAGAGCAGGAAGAATATAAGTAAAAAAGTAATTGAAGATATAGCCTACAATCAGGGAACCAAGGATATTGGGCAGGAAGTAGGCTCCCCGGAAAAATCCCTTGGCCCGGATCCTGCTGTTGAGCCCCAGGGCCAGAATAATGCTGATCACATTCACCACAATGGTGGCAACCACCGCCAGCTTAATGGTAAACAGATAGGATTTCCCCACACGGGCATCTGAAAACAGGTCAATATAGTTCCGCAGTCCCACCCAGTCGAATTTTCCAAAGCCTCTGAAATTGGTAAAGCTGTATACCACACCCCGGATCAGCGGAATGGTATTGAAACAGACAAACAAGGCCAGAATCGGTATGGTGATCAGCAGAAAAGTTCTTTTTCTATCATTTTTCATTCTCTCTCTCCTATATCCGGCCCCGCCGGGCAGATCCATCCATGCCGCGGCGCAGCCTTAATTTCAGGCACTGCCGATAATCTCTTATTTACTCCCGGACTGTTCGTATTCCTGAACCATACGGATGATATCCCTGTTGTACCGCTGCCAGTTCTTGTCAAAGGTCCCCAGGAAATCGTCCACATCTTTCTCCAGAAGGAAGGTCTGCAGCAGAGCGTCCACGGACATTTCCGCAGGATAATAGTGGTCCTGATAGTCCGTCATATTGCCCGCCTCGATAAAAGGAAGCATTCCGTCCAGCATGGAGGCCAGCTCAAACTCTCCCTTCTTGCAGGGAACCCCGTTCTGGGCCTGGAGATACTTCTGGAGATTCTCATCCTCCAGCAGAAAGTCCAGAACTTCATAAGCAGCCTCCTTGTTCTCACATCCTGCCATAACACAGAAGCCCAGGTCAATGCCGGAGTTCAGTGTACGATCCTCTTTCTCCTCCCCCGCAGGCATCACAAAGGAGTCCATATTCAGATCCGGATTCACAGACAGAATCTGAGGCGCCGCATAGCTTCCTATGGGGTACATTGCGGATTCTCCCCTGGCAAAAGCGGTACAGGCGTCATTGTATCCATAGGCAAATGGGTCATCGGGCCCATAAGGCAGCAGGCTGAGATATTTTTCCGCCAGCACTCTGTACTCCTGGGTGAAGGAGGTGCCCCCCCTGTTGACCTGTTTGGCCGTATCCGCCGGTGAAAGTTCCACCGCCATAGCGTTCCAGGGCGCCAGACAGGTCCAGGTATCCTTAAACCCGAAATAGAAGGGCAGGATCCCCTCCGCCTTGATCTCCTCACACAGCTCCATCAGTTCCCCCCATGTCTCTGGAACCTCCCAGCCATGCTCTGCAAACATATCCCTGTTGTAGAGAATCCCGGCCGCGTTGGCGGCGTAAGGCAGAATGTATGTACCGTCCTTGGGCACCAGCTCCAGAGCCTCGGCAATGTCCAGATATCCCTGGTTGATGTCCTTCATCCCCTCATAACCGGAGATGTCCTCCAGAATCTCCGCATCCACGAAATAGGAGTAATTGATGTCCCCTCCAATACCTATGATGTCCGGATAGTCCTCCCTGATAAATCTGGTCTTCAGGATGGTCATGGCATCGTTGGGGGAGCTGATGGTTAGATGAATATCGTCATGTGTCGCGTTGAACTCATCTTCCACCGTCTTGAAATAGTTGGCCGCTTCCGGTTTGTACTGCACGATCTCGATCTCTATCCGGTCCGAAGAATTCCCGCAGCCCTGGAGAGCCAGGGAAGACACCCCGCAGCCCAATGCCAGTCCCAAGCATTTTAACCTGTTTCCTTTCATAGAATTTCTCCTCTCTTTTTGATAATGGAATTATAACATATCATAATGCCATCAATAAATGCATGCATTTTGGGTGTTTTATGCCTTTTTGCTAGTTTTGCAAGAATTATTTGAAATCATGCGGCATTATGGTATATAATGGTTCCTGCCCCAGAGTGACAGCCGGCCAAGGGAGGTAGCCTATGAGCGAAGTGATCTTTTCCGTTTTTCCAAGTGAAAATTTTGTAGACCTGGACATGTACCAGTTCGGATGGGAACAGTGTGACCCCTCCCACTCCTTCGGGCCCGCCGCCAGGAACCATTACCTGTTCCATTACTGCCTCTCCGGCACGGGCATTCTCTACGCCCAGGAGGAGGGGAAAATAGAATCCAACGCCTTCCAGATTAAAAGCGGACAGGGTTTTATGCTCTTCCCCCACCAGATCTGCACCTATATCGCGGACCGGGAGATCCCCTGGGAATATGTATGGATAGAGTTTGACGGTCTGAGGGTCAAAGAGGCTGTGGAATCAGCCGGACTGAAGCCGCAGCAGCCGGTATACCGGGCGCGGCACAAAGATATCGCAGAGACCATGAAAAATGAAATGATGTATATGGTAAATCACAAGGATGAGCCGCCCTTCCATCTCATCGGGCACCTCTACCTGTTTTTGGACAGTCTGGTCCGCTCCTCTGCCTCTCCCCGGACGGAAAAGGCAGGAGGCCTGCGGGATTTTTACATTAAAGAAGCGTTTTCCTTCATTGAGCAGAACTTTCAGAACGATATCTCCGTGGAGGATATCGCCGCCACCTGCGGCCTGAACCGAAGCTATTTCGGAAAAATCTTCCATGAGCACATGGGAAAATCCCCCCAGGAATTCCTTATCTCCTACCGCATGACCAAAGCGGCGGAACTTTTGAAGCTCACGGAACTGTCCGTGGGAGACGTAGGAAATGCCGTGGGCTACCCCAACCAGCTGCACTTTTCCAGAGCCTTTAAAAATGTATACGGTATCTCCCCAAGGCAGTGGCGGAATGAACACGGCGGCGGGAAGCCTTCCAGACAGGCTCCACCCATTCAGATTCACAGCGGACAGGCCCACCACACCGGCCACTCCCATCCTCATTTGCGTTAAGCCCACACACAGCAAAGGGGGCAGAGAGTTTTTCTTCACCTCTCTGTCCCCCTGCCGGGCTTCTGTATACAGTTTATTCCTCTCTGGTCACATTTTGATTCTCCTAAATGTATTCCTCCTCAGCCGATAAACCTGGCCAGCTGGCGGGCCACTTCACGCACGTCTATGGGTTTGGGCACATGGGCATTCATGCCGCTCTGTATACATTTGCGGATATCCTCCGCGAACGCGTCCGCAGTCATGGCGATTATGGGAAGACCTGCGTCCTCCCGCTTCAGGGCGCGGATGGCCTCAGTGGCCTGGTAGCCGTTCATCACAGGCATGCGCACATCCATGAGCACCGCGTCAAAATATCCCACGGAGGAAGCGCTGAATTTTTCCACGCACACTCTTCCGTTCTCCGCCCACTCCAGCTCCAGACCAAGATCTCCCAGCAGTTCATGGGCAATCTCCCAGTTGATCTCATTGTCCTCCGCCAACAGCACCCGCTTCCCGGCAAGCTTTCCGCCCGCCTCGTCAGAAGATGCGTTCAAATTTACCTCGCAGGCATTCTCCCAGAAGGATCTCAGTCCATAGTACAGTGTGGACTTAAACAGAGGCTTGGAGATAAACCCTGTCACACCCGCCGCCCTGGCCTCCTCCTCTATCTCACTCCAGTCATAGGCAGATATGAGCAGAATGGGAATATCATTGCCGTAGCGTCTCCTTATCTCACGGGCTGCTCTGATTCCATTCATCCCGGGCAGTTTCCAGTCCAGAAGAATCACATGATAATCATCACGCCGCCTGTGGCGCTCCTCCACCATCTGTATGGCCTCCTCGGCGCTCATACACCACTCCGGCTTCACCCCGATGGATTTCAGGGAGGCAACCGCACTCATACAGAGCTGCTCGTCATCGTCCACCAGAAGCATATTCCACTCTGGCAGCACCATGTCCGCCTCCATCACCTGGGCCTTCTCCAGATCCAGAACCACATGGAATTCCGTTCCCTCTCCAATCTTACTCTTCAAGGTGATGGTGCCTCCCATGGCGTCCACTATGTACTTGGTGATGGCCATTCCCAGACCGGTGCCCTCCGTCTTCTGCACCCGCTCCGTGTCCTCCCTGCTGAAAGAGTCAAAGATAACTTTCTGGTATTCCTCCGACATGCCGATGCCCGTGTCCTTTACCAGCAGATGGGTGCGGACAAATGCATCCCCCTTGGGAGAATCCTCCTCATAGAGAGATACCTGAATGGCTCCCTCCTCCGGGGTAAACTTCACCGCATTTCCCAGCAGGTTAATCATCACCTGATTCAGCCGCACACTGTCGCAGCACACATTCTCGGTAGTTATGTCCTGGATGGAGATGCTGAACTGCTGGCATTTCGCCTTCACCTGAGGCTGGATGATGCTCACAATGCTGTCCATAACCTCCCTGAGGGAGACCTGATCCACATTCAGGGTCATCTTCCCGCTCTCAATCTTGGACATGTCCAGCACATCGTTGATCAGCCCCAGCAGATGCCTGCTTGACAGGGTGATTTTCCGCAGGCAGTTCTGAACCTGCTCCCGGTTGTCCATGTTGGCGGTGGCAATGGCCGTCATACCCACAATGGCATTCATGGGGGTCCGAATGTCATGGCTCATGTTGGAGAGGAAGTCGCTCTTGGCCTTGTTGGCGTGCTCCGCCTCCCTGCGGGCCTGCTCCGCCATCCTGCCCGCCTGATCCAGAGCGCGTATCTGGCTTTTGATCTTCTTGGAATACTGGAAAAAGAACAGTATCATGCCTGTCAGGGACACAAAGCATACCCCATAGACCATGTAAGTCCACTGGCGTCCCATGTCACTCACAACATCATCCAGGGAATCATAGGGCAGAATCGTCACCAGATACCACTCGCTGTAGGGAAGCTTCGTACAGTGCAGGTGCTGGCGTGAATCCCCTGACTTCAGCACCTGGGAGTAAGCCCTGCTCTCCTGCATGGCCGTCCTCAGGTCATGGATGTGACGCTGTGCATAGTCCTTTTCATCCTCCGGAAATGACTGCAGCAGGGAGTCCAGATAACTCTCCTTCACCGTCCAGCCCCTCCGCAGCACATAACTTCCGTCCTTGCGGATAATATAAGACTGCACAAGCGTCTCCTCCTCGTCCAGGAAAAGCACCTCGTTCATATATTCCACTGAGAGAGCCGCCACCAGGGCAACGCTCTCCTCCCCATTCTTCATATGGTACACGCCGGGAACCCCAAAGAGAACCACCCCGTTTCCCGAGGCATCCTCCGCCACGGCAATCTTCTGCTCTCCCCGGCGCATGCTGTTCAGGTAGGGCTCCGGGTCCAGCACCGACAGCTGTTCCCCATAGATCATCTCCAGATCCCCCTGGGCAGAGTAAAGAGCCAGATAGGCAAATCCCCTGGCATTTACACTGTACGCAAGCTCCCGGTACAATTCTTCATGTTCCATACTGCCCGGAGGCGTGGTCTCCACAATGGACGCCACCTGGGAGAGACGCAGAGTGATGGTGGTCTCATAATGCAGGCGAATCTGTTCATTCATTCCCGTCATATAAATCCCGCCCACATCCTCAATGGTCTCCGTGCTCTTCCATTTCATAAAGAACGCCAGCGCCATAAAGCTCCCAACGATCACGGTGAATAATCCTATAAGCCATATCTTAAAAAATCGGACTGATCTGTCTTTTTCCATCCTCATGCCTCCTTGTCCTCACTGGCTGCCTTCATTCCCTGCAGGCAGCGCAGGGCAGCGGACACTGCCCTCATTATAACAGACTTCCCTTGTTTCGGCAACAATCAAAAAAAGATATACCATCCCCTTTTTCTGTCACAGATAACAGATCCGACAGGCCGCTGAGCTGTTACCGTCACAGACATTGCCACAGAGACAACAATAAAAAATCCCTTCCTCCTCTGAATTAACCAAAAGATTAGGGACTTCTAATCAAATGCGGAAGATGGGACTTGAACCCACACGGCATTGCTGCCACAAGATCCTTAGTCTTGCTCGTCTGCCAGTTCCGACACTTCCGCGCTCTCAGCACATTTAATATCATAGCACCGGTTCTGCCATATGTCAACACTTTTTTCCAAAAATATTAAAAAAATTTCATTACGCTGAAAATCCGAAACATGTCCTAAAAAGATTGCCTTTTAAAATAAAGTATGTTACCATTACCCTCATAGTTCACCGCATGCTCCGCCGGATGCGGTCTACACATACATATTGGGGAGGCAGAACATGAAAAGAATAATCGCACTATTGTTGATCGTACTGTCCGTGGCCACTATGGCAGGCTGCGCCAAGTCCAACAGTGACTCAGGCAGCGGGGACAACAGCACAGGGTTTGCCGAGGACGGATATGCCCGGGGCAACTTCAACGACACCATGCACACCTATTTTTTTGATTTCACCATTGAGAGCGCCTACGTCTGCAGCGAGTTTGAGGGATACACCCCTGCGGCAGGAAATGAGCTCCTGGTGGTGGAGACAGTGGTCAAAAATACCTTTACAGAGACCATTACCATGTATGACACCGATTTTCAGGCACAGTGGAACGACGATGCCGATGACGCTTACAACTTTCCTGTCACAGACTACAGTTTCAGCAGCGAAGTATTGCCGGAAGCCTATGATCTGAAAGTAAACGAAAGCCGCACCGGGCTTCTGGTCTACGAGGTTCCCGAAGGACATGATGACTTCTCCGTTTCCTCCCAGGAAGCCTTTGAGACCGACAATATTGAGGACGCATACGGGGACGTTTTCTTTGTCTACTTTACCGCAGAGCGCAAATAACTGAATCGTCCTCAGGAAGCATTTGTTCCCGGGACGGTGGAACCGGAAACCTGCGCTTTCCACGCCAGACACAATAAGGGCCGGCGCACTGATGACCAGTTGGTCAAAAGTGCGCCGGCCCTTTCAGGCTTCCCTTACCGCTGTACCCGTCCGGAGGCATCTCCCCCACACAGGGTCTCCACCTCTTTCCGGCTTACCAGATTGAAATCGCCGGGAATGGTGTGCTTCAATGCAGACGCCGCCACACCGAACTCCAGCGCCTGGCGGCAGTCCCTGCCGTCCAGAAAACCGCAGATCACCCCGGCCGCAAAGGAGTCTCCACCGCCCACCCGGTCAACGATGGGGTGAATGCTGTATTCCCTGGAGTGATAGAATTCTCCGCTCTCCCCCGCATAGAGACAGGCGGACCAGCCGTTGTCGGACGCGGAGCGGCTTACCCGCAGGGAGGAAATGCAGTATTCAAAATGAAAATCCGCTGTCATCTGCTCAAAAATGGATCTGTAGCCCCCAAGCTCCAGGTCTCCCCCTGTCACATCCGTCCCCTCCGGCTTGTAGCCCAGCACCAGTTCTGCGTCCTCCTCATTTCCTATGCACACATCCACATACTGCATCAGATGCCTCATAACCTTCTGCGCCTCCTGGGGCGTCCAGAGCTTCTTTCTGTAATTCAGATCCACGGACACCTTCACCCCATGCCTTTTTGCCGCCTGCAGGGCTTCCTCCGTGAGAACCGCCGCCTCCCTGGAAATTGCCGGAGTAATGCCTGTAAAGTGGAACCAGTCAGCCCCCTGGAAGACTGCGTCAAAATCAAAATCTGCCGCCGTGGCCGTGGAAATGGAAGAATGGGCCCTGTCATAGACCACCTTGGAAGGCCTCATGGAAGATCCGCTCTCCAGATAATAAATGCCCAGTCTCTCGCCGCATCTGGCAATATGCCCCGTGCCCACATTGTACTTTCTCAGAGCCGCCACGGCACACTCCCCGATCTCATTGCCGGGCACGGCAGTGACAAACTCCACCTCATGACCGTAGCCTGCCAGGGACACTGCCACATTGGCCTCCCCCCCGCCGTAATTGACGTCAAACTCATCCGCCTGGATAAATCTCTCAAAATTAGGGGTGGAGAGCCTCAGCATAATCTCACCCATGGTAATAATCTTTGCCATTCCTGTCCAATCCTTTCTCCGGCATTCCCGCTGCGCCCCTGCCGCCCTAATCCTGTCTCTGCATCAGATGTACTGCGAAGCCGCCGATTTCCTCTTTCATATAAATTGCCACATATTTTCCCTGTTCATCCCTGCTGGGCTCAAAAAATTCCACTCCCAGGACGGTGGTCATATAGTGCACAGCCCTCTCGATATAATTGGTCCAGATGGCAATGTGTCCATGGGTCCCCCGGAAAGGCGTGTTCAGCACCTCCACAATCTTGCCCACAAAGGTACCGCCGCTGTTGATCCGCTGGGGCAGACCAAAGAGAAATGCCATGCGCTCGGCGGCCTTTCTGGCTTCCGGCTCGCTCTGGCAGTTTACGCCGATATGGGCCAGGTCAAAGCCCAGCATGGTGTGGACGGCCTCCCTGGTCAGCTGCTCAATTTTGTCCCACTCCCCTGCCTTCACCAGGTCCGAAGGAACCATCCAGGAGCCTCCGCAGGCAATCACCTTGTCAAAGCCAAGGTAGGAATTCAGATTTTTGGCATTGATCCCTCCGGTGGGCATGAATTTCATGCCGGTATAGGGAGCGGCCATGGCCTTAATCTTCGCAAGTCCCCCGGACTGCTCCGCCGGAAAGAATTTTACCACCTCCAGGCCAAACTCTATGGCCTGCTCCATGTCCGAAGGCGTGGAGATCCCCGGCACCATGGGCACTTTTTTCTCCAGACAGTAACGGACTGTCCTGGGATTTAATCCGGGGCTTACAATGAACCCGGCCCCCGCCTCCACCGCGGCATCCACCTGATGGGGGGTCAGAACGGTGCCCGCCCCCACGCACATCTGGGGGAAATTCTCAGTCATTATCCTGATGGCTTCCGCCGCCGCTCCCGTCCGGAACGTCACCTCCGCACAGGGAAGGCCGCCTCCGCAGAGGGCCTTTGCCAGGGGAAGAGCGTCCTCCGCCCGATCCAGTTTCACCACAGGAACAATGCCAATCCTGCCAAGCTTCTCCAATACTTCGCTCATACTACCTCTTTCCGCGCTTTTCGCGCACTCTCACCCAGACTCCTGTCTCACTTTTATCCCGGTTTCTCTTATCCCAGAATCTCCTCCACCGCACTCCGGATCACTCCCTCTGTGCAGTTGTCATAAAAATACTCCCCAAAGCCTTCCCCTGCCAGGGCCCCTTTTACCAGATCCCTGTCCAGCTTTCTGAGGATCTCAGACATGTCCCTATGGGTTACTTCCTTCACTTTGTCCAGAATTTTCTTGTTGCGCTGCTCCGGCTCCACCCTCTCAGGAGGATACCCGCCTCCGCCGGGAGCACAGAACAGTTTCTCAAAAATATACTGCAGATTCAGCTCCCCGCCCCATCCGAAATTCTCCGCAAAAGGAAGAGCTACACAGTTCCCGTCATTCACCTGGGAAAAGAGATAGGCATCCAGGGGAGACGTAATATGTCCGCAGAGCACTCTGGGAAAGGAATTGCAGGCCAGCATGGCGCCTTCCCCCGTGCCGCACCCGGTAATCACATAGTCCGCAGCACCGCCGTTCAGCAGCACCGCCGCCAGAATGCCGTTCTGCACATAAGTCAGGGAATGGGGATCCTCCGCCCCCCGCATGCCGTAGTTAAACACCTCATGCCCCATGGGTTCCACCACCCTCTTCAGGGTCTCAAAAATCATATCGTTCTTCGCCGCCTGGCTGTTCTCATTGATCAATGCTATCTTCATCTTCATACCTCCTGTGGGCGCATTCGGAAGACTCCCCTCCGGCCCCGGCGCCTTTCGCTTACTTCAGCCCCTGAAAGGCGGCATACATGGCCACCGCCGTCCCCGGTACCGTCAGGCATCCGGCTGCCTGCCGATATAGGCCAGAATCCCCCCGTCCACATACAGAATATGTCCGTTCACCGCGTTGGAGGCCTCCGAGGCCAGGAACACCGCAGGCCCTGTCAGCTCCTCCGGCTTCAGCCACCTGTTGGCAGGAGTCTTGGCGCAGATAAACTGGTCAAAAGGATGCCTGCTGCCGTCGGGCTGAATCTCCCGCAGGGGAGCCGTCTGAGGGGTCTCAATATACCCCGGCCCAAGGCCATTGCACTGAATGTTGTACCGGCCGTACTCGGAACAGATATTCCGGGTCAGCATCTTCAGGCCTCCCTTGGCTGCGGCATAGGCGGACACAGTCTCCCGGCCCAGCTCCGACATCATGGAACAGATATTGATGATCTTGCCGTGACCCTTCCTGATCATGGAAGGAATCACCGCCTTGGACACAATGAAGGGAGCGTTCAGGTCCACGTCCACCACCTGCCGGAACTCCTCCGCTGTCATCTCGGTCATGGGGATCCTTTTGATAATGCCCGCATTGTTGACCAGAATGTCTATGACCCCCACTTCCCTTTCAATCCTGGCCACCATGGCATTCACCGCCGACTCCTCCGTCACGTCGCACACACAGCCGAAGGCCTTGATGCCCCTCTTCTCATAGGCCTCGAGCCCTCTGTCCACCAGCTCCTGACTGATGTCGTTGAAGCAGACTGCGGCTCCTGCCTCCGCATACGCGCAGGCCACCGCAAATCCAATCCCATAAGAGGCCCCTGTGACAAGCGCCACTTTTCCCTCCAGTGAAAAATTTGTAAATTGTGACATTTTCTCTTTTCTCCTGCTCTTATTTTTCCCAGATGTGCAAATTGTAGCATAAAAGAAAAAAGATTTCCATCAAATTCCACAAATTTTTCAAATACTCTTACTCCCTCACTCCCCCGAACGGCCGCCCCGGCCCCAGGTCCTCCAAAGGCCCACAGCCATCAGCACCACCGCCGCCATCTGCAGCGCCGTCCTAACGGGAGGCCACACACTGCCCTGGAAGATCAGAACGGCAAAGTTGAGCAGCAATCCCGCCGAAAGTAAAACAGAAACCTTCCTGCCCTGCAGCATCAGGCCCTCCGGCGGCCGCCCCTGTCTTTCATAGAGCTCCACAAGGATATGATTTACCCGGAACATCTCCCGCACAAGCCCTGCGATCAACCCTCCCAGCACCACCCAGGACACAATATCCATCCCTGACACATCCCCCTTCAGGGACATCATATACGTATTAAACATCAGAAGCAGAAACTCTATCACAACAACAACCTTGAACAGCTTCCTGATCTTCCTGTAATGTTCAATGGTGGACTCCACGTCTGTGTAGAGCTCAAAGGGGCCCATCTCCGCTCTTCTGCGCAGCATCACCCAGTATCCCCACAGGCTGACAATCTCCACCCCGGCCTCCGCCATAAACTGTCTGTAGTCCCCGCTGACCCGGAACATCCCCTCCGAAATGTCCACCTGGTACAGATATTCCCCCGGGGCACATTTCTCAAAAGTAAAAAAACCCATAAAGAATCCTGTCATGGCATACCCCTGAGCCGCCATGTCATTGAGCCAGACCGTCTCCGCATCCTTGTCAAAAGATATCCTGAACCTGGTCATTGTCTCTGCCATTTTCTTCTCCCTCCATCAATTCTGCATTCCGCAGCAGCTCTTCCAGCCGCTTTCTCTCCTGCCGGAAAATCTCCTTTCCCAGCTCTGTTACCACATATTCCTTTTTCCTGCGTGAATTCTTCTCCTGGCTGTAAATCCGGATCCATCCCCTGGCGGTCATGGTCTGGATGGCGCCGTAAAGCGTCCCCGGCCCCAGGCTCAGCCGTCCATGGGTAAGCTTCTCCACCTCCTGGATAATGCCGTAACCGTGGTTCGGCCCCCGCACCGACAGCAGTATATAAAATAAAGCCTCCGTCAACGGAAGATTCCTCTCTATGTCCATCCCCTCCTGTCTGCCTCTTCCTGTCTGCGCCTTTTTATATTCCCTGCAGGCTTTTACACCTCTCGGTTCTTTCCTGCTTTTCTCAGCTCCAATATATCGTCTGCCGATATATTGTGTTCTAAATATATCATCCGCCGATATATATGTCAAGGTTATATTTGTGCAGGGAGGGCCGCAGCCGGCCTCACATAAAAGCCCAAATAAAAACACTCCTGTCCCGGTCACTGTCGTACCAGATACAAGAGTGTCTTATTGACTCATACGGATTATTTTTTCAATTCTGCATCCTGATCTGCTCTTCCAGGATCAGAGAATACCTTCCCAGTTCCTTTCCCTCCAGATCCTCTCTGTGCATGTGCACCCCGGTGATCTGATGGTTATCATAAGTGGTATAGTAATAAATGCCCTTATCCACATTACAGCAGCAGGTATAGACCGTGATCTCATACCCCGCCTGCGAACCCCTCTCCTGTCCTGTGTCCGTCCCATATGTGCGCAGCCCTTCTCCTCCTGCCCTCTGCCCGGAGAATTCTCCGGCAGCGCCCTCAGAACGATCCCTCCATACCCGGCAGCATCCCCTTGGATTGTCCACCGTGCCCAGAATATGGAAAAACTGGCTTACGCTCTCCCTCTCGGACTTTCCCGACACAGCGTTCATTCTGGTGAAAGCCGCCCTGACAAAACGGGACTGGGAGGACAGATCTCCGGGAAGCCCCAAAGCCCCCATGCCCCGGCTGTAAGTTCTCAGAGGCAGTCCGGGGGAAAAATGATTCCCGGGTTCATCCACGGACAGTCCCATATAGTTGTTCAGCTGAAACATCTGCAGCGGAAATGGCGGGTTATTCGTCATTACACCCACGGGATTATCGTGAATATGAAGACCATCCTTCATGGACTCCACCACAATGGACCCTTCCCTGCCGGAGATCATCCAGTGGAGCTGAGCCACCGGCAGCCTGGAACTGAAAGCTTCCCCTGTAAGATGAATCCTTCTCAGAAGATCCCTTGCCTCCTCCAGGGATGCGCACTGCCCCAGGATCCAGGGAATGAACTCAAAAAAAGCCACATTGTCCCTGCCCCGGACCTGCTCCCCGTAAAATGCATTTCCCACAAAGTTCAGCCCTGCCATACCCAGGCCCTTCTCATTTACCGCCTCATAGTACAGAGGACAGCCCTCCTCCACATGGGCCATACCGATCATGGCATAATGCTCATCCAGCTTCCTTCCGTTCCGGAAAGAATAAGGGAAACGGCGCGGTGTCACCACAACTTCCTCCCCAAAAGAACACTCATAGTCCAGGGTGCGCCCAAAATAAAAATCCTCTGTCTCGTAAGTCGCCGCAGTACACATATTCCTGCCTCCTTCTCCTGTCCCGGCAAACCGTTCTGTGTATCAGTATGCCCAAAACAGCAGAAAAACGTCCCCGGATCAAATTCATCCCAAATATTTCACCGCGAGAATGGCGGCACCCAGAAGGGTCAGCACCACCCCCGTGGCCCGGTTCAGCGTCACCGCGCTGGCCCTGTTGGCAAATTTTGCGGCAATTCTGGCCCAAAGCAGTGTAAACGCCACACACAACAGCAGGCACCACAGGTCGGGCATGCCCCCTATGGCAAAATGTCCTGCCGCCCCTGTGAAAGCGGTAAAAGCCATAATAAACACGCTGGTTCCCACCGCAGTCTTCAGCTCATAGCCCAGAAAGCCTGTCAGGAGCAGAAGCATCATCATCCCACCCCCTGCGCCCACAAACCCACAGATAAATCCTACGGCGGTGCCGCCGGCCACCGACTGTATCACCCGCTTTTTCCTGCTGACCCCATTCATGGACTCCCTGGTGGTCATTACAGGCTTCAGGATAAACTTAATGCCCAGCAGAAAAGTCATGAACACGGAAAAGCTTCCCATGGCGGCATTGGGCACCTGGCTTGCCACCCAGCTCCCTGCCAGGGTAAACGCCAGCACCGCGCCCATCATAACCAGACCGTTTTGTATGTCCAGATTTTTATTCTTCCCATAGGTGTACGCGCTGACGGCGCTGGCAAGAACATCACTGGCAAGAGCAATACCTACCGCTTCATAGGCGTCAAGTTCCAGAAACGTGATCAGCATGGGACTGATCACCGCAGCCGCGCTCATACCTGCAAACCCCGTGCCCAGTCCCGCCCCCATTCCTGCCAGAAAACAAATGATCAATGTAAACACAAAGTCCCACTGTCCTTTCTCATCTTCCTGGCTGCGCCCGCAGGATCTTGTCCATGGACTTCCCTTTGGCCAGCTCGTCCACCAGTTTGTCCAGATACCGGATCTCCTGCATCAGGGGCTCCTGAATCTCTTCCACCCGAATGCCGCAGACACAGCCTTTAATCAGCTTCCTGTTCTCATTCAGCTGCGGGGCATTCCGGAAAAAATCACCGTAGCTCACCGGATTCTGCAGCATCTCCTCCAGATCCTCCTGGCTGTAGCCGGTAAGCCACCGGATAATTTGATCCACTTCCTCCCTGGTCCGCCCTTTTTTCTCAGCCTTTCCCACAAGAAGAGGATAGATTTTGGCATAACTCATCTGATACACTTTCTCATTTTCCATATGCTCCTCACCTCCTGTAAAGCTTGAACTGGCTTACCATATATGTCAGGCTGGCCGCCTCGGCAGACAATTCCTCACTGGCCGACGCTCCCTCCTGGGCCGTGTCACTGTTGCTCTGCACCACCACCGATATCTGGTTGATCCCCTCGCTGACCTGCATGACTTCCTCGGACTGTTCACGGGAAACCGCCGCAATGCCGTCAATGGCGCCCACCACAGAATTAATGCTGTCCATCACTTCCAAAAGAGTATCCGCAGCCTCCGCCGCAATCTTCGTGCCTTCCTGCACAACCTCCATGGAATTTCCTATCAGCTCGTATGTGTTCTTGGAAGCCTCGGCAGATTTCCCTGCCAGAAGCCGCACCTCCTCCGCCACCACGGAAAAGCCCTTCCCCGCTTCCCCTGCTCTTGCCGCCTCCACAGCCGCGTTCAGCGCCAGAATATTCGTCTGGAAAGCGATATCCTCAATGGTCTTGATAATCTTCCCAATCTCCTGGGAACTCTGGTCAATCCGGTTCATGGCATCCACCAGTTCCTGCATCTTATGATTGCATGCAGACACTTCCTCGCCTGCCTGGTGGGTCCGGCTGCGGACTTCCACCGCACTCTCGGCCGTCTTCTTTGCCTGTCCCGATATCTCACCGATGCGCGTTGCCAGCTCCTCCACGGAACTGGCCTGTTCCACCGTTCCCTGGCTCAGGGACTGGGCGCTTATGGCCAGCTTGTCACTGGCGGCGGACACCTGGCTGGCTGAGCTGTTGACCTGGAGCAGGGTTTCGCTGAGCTTCAGCTTCATGTTCTGTATGGAGCGCAGAATGTTCTGAAACCCTCCCACATAAGCGCTCTCCTGCCGGGAGCTCACATCCAGGTTCTGTTCCGCCATCTGGTTCAGCACGTGGTCTATGTCAAAGATGATGGAGCGCAGGCTTCCCACCAATTCTGCCGCCGACTCCGCCAGCATGCCTGTCTCGTCCCGTCCCCGAACCTGAGGCACCGGCGACTCCAGGTCTCCCTTCACCAGCAGCTTCATCCGCTCCGCGCAGGCTTTCATAGGCTTGCTGATACTGTTTGCCAGGAAAAACGCCACCAGACTGGACATCAGGATGGACACCCCAATCACAATCAGGTTAATGACGATATTGGCGCGGGTGCTGGACAGATAGTCCACCTGAGGCGCCGTGACGGCAATGCTCCACCCATTGGTACCCTGAACCGGCGCATATGCCACAAACATATCCCCCTCGGGACCTTTGTAGGTTCCAAATCCAGTGGCTCCCTGGCACATGGCCTCGTGAATGGCGGCCAGTTCCTTCAGAGAAGAATCACTCTGAGCCTCTTTCCCAATATTCTGCACCATAACCGTATCCATGGTAATGTCCGCGATGGTATCACCTGACTTGTTTATCATATACGCTCTGCTGTTCTCACTGAGCTGAATAGAAGACACGATATCATTTAGAAATGTTTCTTCAGGAACCAGATACACTACTCCGGCAACATTGGAGCCATATACTCCTGCCGCGTAGATAGGAGCCGCCACCATAATGGAGAGCTCCCCCGTGATCTTGCTGATCAGAGGGTCCGACACAAAGACTTTTCCCTGCATGGCCTGCTTCACATAATCCCTGTCGGAATAATCATTGCCGTCAAAAATGCTGATGCCATCCGATCCGATCACATTCCCTCTCTGAAAACCATGCATTTCAATACGGGTGTTGATGATCTCCTCTTTTTCCTTCTTACCTGCGCGCCAGCTGGACAGCTGAGGAACACAGCCCGTATTCATGGCCACATTCTTATAGGCATCCAGTTCCTGCTCTATGCGCTCCGCCGCCAGAACCACCGCCTGGCCCATCATCTGTTCCACCGTGTTGAGCATGCTGTAATAATTCAGCGAAATACTTAATGTCCCCACCACAGTCAACGCCGCAAGAACAATCAGTATCAGACACAAAGTTACCTTAGTACGTATACTCTTCATTTTCCTCCCCCTGTTTTCTGTCAGAATGCTGCTTCCAGGCTGCCTCTGATCCTTTGCCACAGGAACTTATCCATAAAGAAAAAGGCCGGACCGCAGATTTATTTGTGAATAGTTCCCTATGTGTATTATATAGAGTCCAATCACACTTTGTCAATAAAATTGTCAACTGCTTTGCCCGACCCTGTTTCCGTCAGCTCCTCCGCCCCCAATGACTTCGTCATACAGATCCAGCCCAAAGCTTGTCAGCTCCGGGGCATGGGCTATCATCTTATAAGTGCGCCTGCCGCCCTCCATGCGCTGGGCACTTAAGAACACCGCCCCGAAATCAGGATCCTGCAGGGCTTCCTGATATACTTTCCTGGCAAACGACAGCAGATGTGTCACCGTCAGAACCTTCACGCCGGCCTCCGTCAAAGCCCTGACTATGTCATAGGCTATGACCGAACCTTCCTTTTCCGTGGTGGAGGCAAAGGACTCATTGAGCAGAATCATGGAATTTTGACCCAGATGATCAATAATCTGACTCATACGTCCCAGCTCCTCGTCCAGTCTGCCGCTGTTCATGGCGCTGTCCTCCCGCCTGGTGAAATGGGTGAAAAAGAAAGGAAAAACACCGCTCTCAAAGTGCTCTGCCGCCACCATAAGACCACACTGGAACATTACCTGGGCAATGCCCACACTGCGCAGAAAAGTGGATTTACCGCCCTGGTTTGCGCCTGTCACCACCAACAGGCTCTTCCCCTCAATGTCACAGGTATTCCCCACAGGCGTCATTTTCTGTTCAATGCTCATGACAAATTCCTTTAATTCCCGAAACTTCAGACAGTCCCCGGAACCTGCCGCAGGATAGCAGTAGGGCAGCTGAAAACGCTCCAGATAAGCTCTCAGATTGACTGCTCCACGGTAAAAAGCGGCCTGAAAACGCAGCTGGTCAAAAAACTTTTCAAATGCCTTGAAAAAGGGCTCGCAACAGGAGACAATGTACTCCACCCCTGTGTATTCCAGAAGATCTGTCTGGCCTCCCAGAGATGCGTCCCGGTTCACATAGACTACATTTTTTCCCCGAATTCCCAGGTACTCCTGTGCTCTTTCCAGAAAATTTCCGCCGGAACTCTGGTATTTTCTGCTGTCCGTCGCCACATCCTGAAGCCTGAAATGGCAGAGTTTTAAGCCGTCTCCCACACTGCATCCCGCCAGGATTCTGGGCCTGTTCTCCATGGGTGCATTCACAGATTCCGTGTGTTCTTTTTCATTGGCATAAAAAGCCACATCCTGCAGAATCTTCTTCAAAGTCCGCTCCATGCCGTCGGAAAATTCCTCCTGAAGCCGTCCCTGCAGGGCAAGAAAACCTCTGGAATAATGTTTTCCCCCGTACTCTTCCAGCAGCCTCTTCAACCTGGACAGTCCTGTCACAAACAGCTGCAGCACATGTATCTTCGTCACCAGCACTCTCGGCGAACCCTCCCCTGCCTTTCTGCCCGCCCTGCGCCCCAGTCTGTCCCACTGGTCCAGAATGTCACAGGCCAGCTCATAGAGACTGCGTATAAAATTTTCCTCCTGAAGGCAGTCCCTGAGAATCTCCTGGCGGTACAGAATCTCTTCCGCTTCCACAGGAACCATCACCACCTTTTTCATGGTCTCCTCCAGATACAGATCCGCCTCCCGGATCCGCTTGACTTTCCCATCCTCCTTCACCACCTCCTTGGCGGCGGCAAGAAACAGGGTCTTCAGCCCCAGATCCTGCACAATCGCCTTCTCATCAAAATATGGTTCCGGATTCAGCCACTCCTTCTGCGGATACAGTAAATATACCTTCATGCCCCCTTTCCTCCCTGGGCCTCTCCGCCCAAATCCTGCGGCCTGCAGCGCCGTCCCAGTCTCTCTTTCAGTCCCGCATAACTGAGCCCGTGCTTCTCCACCAGCTGGCCTGAGTCCGCACTGTCCGCGGCCTCTCCCCGTCCGATCAAAAATGTGTGCTCTCCCCCAGGACCCAGCAGGGCCCTGAGGCTCACAATCTGCGGGTGAAACCGCCCCAGTTCCCTCAGATGGGTCACATAGATCCCCATGCAGCCCTGGGCCAGAAAGTGCTCCAGAACCCGCTTTCCCATAATGGTTCCGTCATAGTCTGCCGCGGTGGTAAACAATTCATTGATCACCACAAATGCTCTGGCATGTCCGCCGTCCGTCCTGTCCCCCCGGGCCGCCGTCATCATGGGCCCCAGCCGCACAAGCTCCTCCATCAGTTTTCCCCTTCCCGACTCCAGACTTTCCTCCACAGAAAAATGCGTCAAAATATCTGTAAAGTGGTACAGCTGCGCTGAGACAGCCGGTACATCCAGTCCCATTTTGGCAAAGTAGACCAGCTGTCCCAGACTCCTGGCAAAAGTGGTCTTGCCGCCCTGGTTGGGCCCGGTCAGCACAAAAAAGCGCTCCCCTTCCCGGCAGATCATGTCATTGCTGACCACCTTCCTTCCCTCCTCCAGGCTCAGACAGGCAAGGGCCAGGTCATATAATCCCCTGGCAGACATTCCGGACATCCCCTGGGTTTCCTCCAGTATCACCGGCTGGGCAAAGGCAAATCCCCTCTCCTGCATCCTCCGCTGAAACCCACAGAAGGAGAGATAAAATCCAATCTCAGAGGCAAACCGCGTCAATTCCTCACAGGCATATTCCCCATAAGTCTTATAAAAAGACTTCAGCTCCCTGAAAAGATCCGGCTTCAGCTTCTCACAGACCTTCACTATCTCAAACTCCAGCTCCCCAAGTGCCCCCGATGCTTCAAAGGGACTTTTCATACGCCTGTCCTCTCCTGGAAAACAGCGCTCCAGAAAGGTCTCATATTCCCCCTCCACCTCTCCCAGAGACACTGTGATCCTGTCCCCTTCATATACCAGAATCAGTCTGAGACTGTAAAGCTGCTCCTGGAGCCGCCGCACCTGTTCCCGCATTTTCTCAAAATCCGCCCCGGACAGACAGCGGTACAGAAATTCCCGAAATTCCTCCATCCCCCGGGATCGCAGCGGTATCTTTTCCAGTTCCCCGGAAAGCTCCAGAAAAGCCTCGCAGTAATATCCGATTTCCTGTACATGCCAGGCTCTCTTCTGCAGCTCCTGATCCGCCTGTTTTTTCTTAAAAAAGACTTCCCGCCTGGCTTTCATTTTTTCAGAGAAACGGCACAGAATGCGGAACAGTTCCTCCTGCCTGATGTCCGCATAAATCTCCCTGCGGTAGTCCTCGCATTCCCTGTCCGCGGGAAGATAATAGTAAAAGGGGGACACATCCTCCCCCCAGTCCCTGCTGATCCTGTGGATCACCTGATCCAGGTTCAAATCCACATAGAACGCCGGCCGGGCCTTCTCCTTTTCCAGGTTTTCTTTCAGATCCAGTATGCTGTAAAATTCCCCTCTGCACCTTCTCCCCATAACCACTGTCCTTCCCCGCCCACGCGTTCCCTAAAACCTTCCTCTGCCTGTCCTATACCTGAAATAAAAGGCTGTCCGCAACTGCGGAACAGCCTTTTATTGTCTGCCATTTATCCAAGCTGCCCTTCCAGCACCCTGGCAGCCTCCTCCATGCAGGCCGGAATCCCTGCGGGATTCTTGCCTCCCGCCTGGGCCATGCCGGGACGGCCTCCGCCGCCTCCGCCAACCAGTCCGGCGATGCCCTTGATCAGGTTGCCCGCATGGGCTCCCTTCGCCATGGCATCCTCTGTGGCCATGGCCACCATGTTCACTTTGCCCTCCAGGCTGGACAGAAGAAGAATGACGCCCTCTCCCAGTTTATCCTTCAGCTGGTCGCCCAGATCCCGGAGTCCGTTCATGTCCACGCCCTCCACTGCCGCAGGCAGGAACTTCACACCCTTCACTTCCTTCACATTGTGGAGCACATCTCCCAGGGATTCTCTGGCCGCCTTAGCTTTCAGGGACTCAAGCTCTGAGGAAAGCGCTTTCACCTGGGCCATCAGGCTCCCGCACTTCTCCACCAGCGCCCCGGGAGTGGTGCGAAGAGCGGCGCTGGCGTCCTCAATGGTTTTCTCCAGCCCCTTATAGTAGGCAAGCACACCATTTCCGGTGATGGCCTCTATTCTGCGGATACCTGCCGCAATACCGCTCTCGGACAGAATCTTGAAGGAAGAGATAACTCCCGTGCTGGCCACATGAGTACCGCCGCAGAGCTCCACGGAAAAGTCTCCCATTCGGACCACACGGACCTTCTCCCCGTATTTTTCTCCGAACAGAGCCATTGCACCGGTTTTCTTGGCCTCCTCAATGCCCATCTCCTGAGTCACCACCTCCAGGTTCTCCCCGATCCTGGCGTTGACCATCTTCTCCACACGGTCAAGCTCTTCCCCTGTCATTGCAGCAAAATGGCTGAAGTCAAACCGCAGTCTCTCCCCGTCCACATAGGAACCGCACTGTTCCACATGACCTCCCAGCACTTCCCGAAGAGCTTTCTGAAGCAGATGGGTGGCGCTGTGGTTCCTGCAGATATCACCCCTTCTGTCCGCGTCAACAGTCAGCACAGCCCTGTCCCCCACCTTCACCATCCCTTTGGTAACGGTTCCGATATGAGCCACCTTTCCTCCCAGCAGCTTCACCGTATCCTTTACCTCAAAGCTTCCGTCCGCAGTGGTGATAACACCCCTGTCCCCGGTCTGGCCGCCCATGGTGGCGTAAAAAGGAGTCTCTTCCACAATAACAGTGCCCACCTGCCCGTCCGTGAGGGCTTCCATCAGTTCGGTTTCCGTGGTCAGCACCGTGATCCGGGAGCTGTGCTGCAGCCTGTCATAGCCCACAAATTCTGTGGTAACAGAAGGGTCAATGGACTCGTACACGGTCACATCCGCTCCCATGTAATTGGTCTCCTTCCGGGCCTTCCGGGCCATCTCCTTCTGCCGCTCCATACAGGTCTCAAATCCCGCCTGGTCGGTTGCAAAACCTTTTTCCGAAAGAATCTCCTCTGTCAGGTCAATGGGGAATCCGTAGGTATCATAGAGCTTAAAGGCATCCTCCCCGGAGAGCAGATTTTTTCCCTCCGCCTCCATCCGGGCCTCCATCTGGGACAGAATGCTCAGGCCCTGGTCAATGGTTCTGCTGAACTTGTCCTCCTCCTGAGTGAGCACATTCAGGATAAACGCCCTCTTCTCCTCCAGCTCCGGATATCCGTCTCTGCACTCATTGATCACAGTCTCGCTGAGTCCTGCCAGGAATTTTCCCTGGATGCCCAGAAGCCTGCCATGTCTGGCCGCACGGCGGATCAGACGGCGCAGCACATAACCCCGGCCTTCGTTGGAGGGCATGATGCCGTCGCTGATCATAAATGTAGTGGAGCGAATGTGATCGGTGATCAGCCGGATGGACACATCCTTGGCCTCCTCCTTCCGGTATTCCGTCCCTGCGATCTGGCAGATCCGATCCCGAATGGCCTTCATGGTGTCAACGTCAAAGACCGTCTCCACATCCTGCACCACCACCGCCAGTCGCTCCAATCCCATGCCGGTGTCTATATTTTTCTGAGAAAGCTCAGTGTAATTGCCGTGGCCGTCGCTCTCAAACTGGGTGAACACATTGTTCCACACTTCCATAAAACGGTCGCAGTCACATCCCACGCCGCAGTCAGGCTTTCCGCAGCCGTACTTTTCTCCTCTGTCGTAGTATATCTCCGAACAGGGACCGCAGGGGCCGGCTCCCAGTTCCCAGAAATTGTCGCACTCCCCGTTCTCATCCCTGTAAAACCGTTTGATCCGCTCCCCGGGCACGCCCACTTCCTTCGTCCAGATCTCAAAAGCCTCATCGTCCTCACAGTAGATGGAAGGATAGAGCCTGTCCGGTTCCATGCCCACCACCTTGGTCAGAAACTCCCAGCTCCAGGCAATGGCCTCATGCTTGAAATAATCTCCAAAGGAAAAATTTCCCAACATTTCAAAAAATGTCAGGTGACGGGCGGTCCGTCCCACATGTTCAATATCCCCCGTGCGCACACATTTCTGGCAGGTAGCCACCCTGCGCCTGGGAGGAATCTCCTGCCCTGTAAAATAAGGTTTTAAAGGTGCCATGCCAGCGTTGATCAACAGCAGGCTGTTGTCATTGTGGGGCACAAGGGAAAAGCTCTTCATCTTCAAATGTCCCTTGCTCTCAAAAAAATCAAGGTACATTCTTCTAAGTTCATTCACACCCAACGGTTTCATGCGTTTCTCCTCCTAGTCTATTCTATCCGGCACTCTGTTCCGGTTCATGCCCTGAGGGCCATAAAGAAATGTCTCCATTTATAACAGATACTGTTCCCAACTTTACCTTTCCGGCGGGGATACCTTACATTATAACATGGATTCTCATTTTGTATAGAAGAAAATCGCGCAATTTTATTTTTATTCCCCCTTCCCGACGGGCAGAATCCGGAGTACCTTCCCTTGCTTTCCCCACTGCAGCCTCAAAAGCACTTTTTTGCACTGTCCCTTTACCATGTGTTCAATTCAACCGCAGCCGTTTTTATTCTTCCAGCCCCTTTCCAAACCGCACTTCGCAGTCCTTTCTGTAAAAAGAAATACCATAGCAGTCAATTTTCCGATATCCTTCTGCCCGCAGCTCCTCCCTGTATTTCTTTTCATAGATCTGCTCCAAAGCTCTGTCCGCATCCTTCCCCAGATTGTCAATATGCTCTGAAATCTTTAACTCCAGGATAAAGGATCTGCCCCGCAGGGAAGGGCTCTTCACCATCAGATCAGAACGTCCACTGCCAGATTCCCGATTCGACTTTACCAGATAATCCTGGCTCTGGCTCAGGATTCCGGCAAGAAAACCATGATAAAAGCTCTCTACGCTGTCATAAAAGCTGATGGTGGAAAAAAGCAGCCCGCCCAGAATATCCTGCATTTTTTCTGCGTCTCCCTCTTCCATAGCGTGGTACAGATCCCGAAAATCCTGCTTCTCTATGGTCTGCCGCAGCCATCCCATGATCGTATTCTGATAGATGGTCTTTACCTCCACATTAGGGATCCTAAGCTGCAGGAAAATAGAAGAATTTCTGAAACTTTCACTTTTTTTGGTGAGATATCCGGTAAAATAGAGAAAATTCCACAGATTTCCCCCTCTGCTGTGCATATCCTCGTAGGTGATCTCTTCATGCACCGGCACCTCCAGCGTCCCCCCTTCCAGAAGCGTCTCAATATGCCCCTTGGTCTCCCTGTCAGCTTTGTACACCATATCCTTAATAATGTCGTTTGAACTGGTATTGACCCAGTAAGGACGCGGAAATGCGTCAATATTCGTTCTAAGGTCATACAGATAATTAATCACACTCCAGGGATTGTAGACTTCTCTATCACCAAACATATACCCATCGTACCACTCCTTCATAACAGTAAAACGGCTCTCTACACCGTAGTCTGCCATCATCCGCTGTACCTCCTGTTCAGTGAACCCGAAATACTCACTATATTGACGGTCAAGAACAGAAATAATTTTCAGGTGATTCAGTCCGGTAAAAATACTCTCCTTGGAAATACGAAGACATCCTGTTATCACTGCAAACTGCAGGTAAACATTGGTTTTCAGCACGGATTCAAACAAAGAGCGGATAAAATCAACCATCTGGCCATAAAATCCTCTAAAATAGGCGTTTTCCAAGGGCACATCATACTCGTCTATCAGTATAACCACCTTTTTCCCTGTAACCTGGCACAGACATAAACAGATTTATTTCCCCTTTCAGGTCCAGCAGTTCTTTGAGTAACATTGATTTATCGTTATAATAATATTCTTTTATTACTTTTTTAAAATTATCAACGCCTATGGGTAACGGTTTCCTCATACCCTGCCTCCTCTATATCTGTGAACCTCTTCGCCAGACAGAATTATCTCATCTGACCCATTGTCTTATTCTCCTGACCTATAAGATCTGCCTTGCCACAAAGATCCCCTGTCTCTGCCATTAGAATAAGTTTAAAAGGGCCATTTGTATTCTCTACAAATGACCCTCCCAAATCAGATTGGAAAAAGCTCTTTTCCGCAAAAATTACTTATAATTCACAATCTTGCCAAAATCCGGCTTCAAGGAAGCGCCGCCCACCAGGCCGCCGTCGATGTCCGCCTGTGCAAACAGCTCCGCTGCATTGGATGCGGAAACGGACCCACCATACTGGATACGGACAGCCGCTGCTGTGGCATCATCATAGATTTCTGCCATGCAGTCACGGATCGCCTTGCACACTTCCTGAGCCTGCTCGGTGGTAGCCACCTTGCCTGTGCCGATAGCCCAGATAGGCTCATAAGCGATAACGGCGGAAGCTGCCTGTTCTGCAGTCACATTCAGGAATGCGATTTTGATCTGCTGACGCACAAAGTCAATGGTCACACCCTGCTCCCTCTGAGTCAAAGTCTCACCGCAGCAGACAATGGGAGTAATGCTGTGTTCAAAAGCCTTCAGGACTTTCTTGTTCACAGTCTCATCTGTCTCCGCAAAATACTCTCTTCTCTCGGAATGGCCGATAATAACATACTTCACACCGGCATCCACAAGCATTGCGGGAGAAATCTCCCCTGTGTAAGCACCCTTCTCCTCGAAATACATATTTTCGGCACCGATCTGGATATTGGTGCCCTTTGCTGCCTCCATTGCAGGGATGATGTCAATAGCGGGCACGCAGAATACCACGTCTACATCATCATTTTTTACAAGGGGCTTCAATGTATTAATCAGTTCCACTGCCTCGCTGGGAGTCATATTCATCTTCCAGTTTCCGGCAATAATTTTCTTTCTAGCCATGATTTTTCCTCTATTTTAAGTTCCGTTTCTTCTCTTCAATGCCCTTAGCATTTCCGTTCCGAAACTGTTTTAGCCTGATACCGCAGTTACTCTACTTCTATTTGTCGTCTGCTGCTGCCACGCCGGGGAGAACTTTACCCTCAAGGAATTCCAGGGATGCGCCGCCGCCGGTAGAAATATGGCTCATCTTGTCGCCGAAGCCCAGCTGGTTTACAGCAGCTGCGGAGTCGCCGCCGCCGATAATTGTGGTGGCATCTGTCTCAGCCAGAGCCTTTGCCACAGCAATGGTACCTGCTGCCAGGGTAGGATTCTCGAACACGCCCATGGGGCCGTTCCATACAACGGTCTTAGCGCTCTTCACTGCCTCAGCGTACATCTCTGCGGTCTTAGGACCGATATCGCAGCCCTCCCTGTCTGCAGGCATGGTGTCCACGCCGCATACTTCCGTCTCAATGGGAGCGTCAATGGGGTTGGGGAAAGCAGCCACGGTAACAGAGTCCACAGGAAGCAGCAGCTTTTTGCCAAGCTTCTCCGCTTTCTCAAGCATCTCCTTGCAGTAGTCGATCTTCTCATTGTCCACCAGGGACTTGCCGATCTCATACCCCTGAGCCTTCAGGAAAGTATAAGCCATACCGCCGCCGATAATCAGAGTATCGCATTTCTCAAGCAGGTTGGAGATAACATTCAGCTTGTCAGCAACCTTTGCGCCGCCCAGTATAGCCACGAAAGGCCTTACAGGGTTCTCCACCGCATTGCCCAGGAAATTGATCTCTTTCTGCATCAGGTAGCCCACTGCGTTCTCGCCGCCCTTTGCGGTAATGCACTTGGTAACACCCTCCACGGAAGCATGTGCCCTGTGGGAAGATCCAAAGGCGTCGCACACATACAGATCAGCCAGGTCAGCCAACTCCTTGCTGAACTCCTCGCCGTTCTTGGTCTCCTCCTTGCCACGGAAACGAGTGTTCTGCAGCAGCACCACATCTCCCTCTTTCATAGCTTCCACAGCCTTGGTGGCAGCCTCGCCGGTTACATTATAGTCTGCAACAAATACAACTTCCCTGCCAAGCTTCTCGGAAAGCCTCTTTGCCACCGGTGCAAGAGATTCACCCTCGTTGGGGCCATTTTTTACCTTGCCCAAATGAGAGCAGAGAATCACCTTGCCGCCGTCGTTAATCAGCTTCTGGATGGTGGGCATTGCTGCCACAATACGGGTCTCGTCAGTAATCTCACCATTCTTCAGAGGAACATTGAAATCACACCTGACCAGTACCCTCTTGCCCTTTGCGTTGATGTCATCAACGGATTTCTTGTTTAAGCCCATTTTTTAAATCCTCCATATACACACATAGTAATGCCTTGATAGAATCGTTCAAAAAGGGGCCCGGTCCTTAAGACCGGACCCCTCCAGGCCGTCACAGATTTTCGTCCTGCCAGAAAGACTGTCAAGTGCAAGCCCTCCTGGTGCGGGCAAAACTGCTTACCCAAAACGACTTCTGCAAACCTGCCAAGATACTTTTCTTATGCAAGCTCGCTGAAATACTTGATGGTGCGAACCATCTGGGAAGTATAGCTGTTCTCATTGTCATACCAAGAAACAACCTGTACAAGAGAGTTGCCGTCTTCCATCTTGGAAACCATGGTCTGGGTTGCATCAAAGATGGAGCCATAGGTGCTGCCGATCACATCGGAGGATACGATCTCGTCCTCATTGTATGCGAAGGACTCGGTAGCTGCTGCCTTCATAGCTGCATTGATGCCTTCCTTTGTAACCTCACCCTTGACAACAGCCACAAGGATAGTGGTGGAGCCTGTAGGGGTAGGAACGCGCTGTGCGGAGCCGATGAGCTTGCCGTTCAGTTCAGGAATAACCAGGCCGATTGCCTTTGCTGCGCCGGTGGAGTTGGGAACGATATTGCATGCGCCCGCACGGCTCCTCCTCAGATCACCCTTCCTCTGAGGTCCGTCAAGGATCATCTGATCGCCAGTGTAAGCATGAACGGTGGTCATGATACCGCTCTGGATAGCTGCAAAGTCGTTGAGAGCCTTTGCCATAGGAGCCAGGCAGTTGGTGGTGCAGGAAGCTGCGGAAATTACGGTATCCTCAGGCTTCAATGTGGTGTGGTTTACATTGTAGACAACCGTAGGAAGATCATTGCCGGCAGGAGCGGAAATAACAACCTTGCGTGCACCAGCCGTGATATGTGCGGATGCCTTGTCCTTGGAGGTGTAGAATCCGGTGCACTCCAGAACAACGTCAACCTTCAGCTCGCCCCAGGGAAGCTTGGAAGCATCGGCTTCCTTGTAGATGGTGATGGTCTTGCCGTTTACCGTGATGTTGTCCTCGCCTGCCACTACAGAATCAGCATACTTGTACTTGCCCTGAGAAGAGTCGTACTTTAACAGGTGTGCAAGCATCTTGGGGCTGGTCAGATCGTTGATTGCCACTACATCGTACCCTTCCGCATCAAACATCTGCCTGAAAGCCAGACGGCCAATACGGCCAAAACCATTGATTGCTACTCTTACAGCCATTTTAGATTCCTCCTAATATTTTTATAAGTTTCGGCAACCTCCATCCCCTGCAGGACATGTCAGATTGTCAAAATTTTATCAGCAAGGATATTTTACCCAATTTCGCAGCATAATTCAAGATGTAAATGAAAAATAATTGCCAAGTTTTCGGAAATTTTACAGATTATTTAGAATTGCCAGGAATTAGCAGGATTTGCTTTTCCACCGATGCTGTGGTATGATGGACAGGAACAAAATAATCAGTTTCGCAACGGAAATGCCCGGAAGATAATTCAGATGCGCTCTCGGCAGATGAATTTTCTTCCCCGCAAGGGCATTGCAGTGGAGAAACGGTACTGGAATAAAATCTGGAATAAATAATCAGTTTCGCAACGGAAATGCCCGGAAGATAATTCAGCTGCGCTCTCTGCAATGAATTTTCTTCCCCACAGGGGCATTGCAGTGGAGAAACGGCACTGGAATAAAAATTGCATTGGAGAAACGGTACTGGAATAGGAGGCCTGCCATGCCCATCATCGCCGACTGTCATCTGCACTCTTCCTTCTCCGGGGACTCAGACACCCCCATGGAGGACATGGTCCTGGAGGGAACCGCCCGGGGCCTGGAGACCCTGTGTTTTACGGAACACAACGACTTCGACTATCCCCCCTACCCCGACCTGACGGCGGACTACTTTATCCTGGACACAGGGGCATATCTCCGGACCCTGAACACCCTGAAGGAAAAATATACCGGGCAGATAAACCTGCTCTGGGGGGTGGAACTGGGACTTCAGCCTGGATGCGCAAAAAAAAATGCCGCTCTGGCCAAGGCTTTCCCCTTTGACTTTATCATCGGCTCCTCCCATGTGTGCCATGGAAAAGACCCCTGGTATCCAGGTTTTTTTGAAAACCGCCGCCAGGAGGAAGCCCTTGGGGAATATTTTGAGTCCATCCTGGAAAACCTTCGCTGCTTCCAGGATTTTGACGTCTACGGACACCTGGACTATATTCTGCGCTATGCTCCCCGGAAAGACGAGGATTATTCCTATGAAAAATACGCAGAACTCCTGGAAGAGATCCTGAAGACACTGATCCAGGCGGGAAAGGGCCTGGATCTGAACACCGGAGGCATCAAAAGCGGCCTGAGGGACTTTCATCCCTCCAGGGCAATTCTCAGACGCTACCGTGAGCTGGGGGGTGAGATTATCACAGTGGGCTCCGACTCCCACGGCACGGCAGGAATAGGCGCCCATTTCGCCTCTGCGGCAGAAGCCCTGCGGGAATGCGGCTTCCGCTATTACAGCGTCTTTGAAAACAGAACCCCCCGGTTCCTCCCTCTCTAAAAATCAAAAACTCTGCACAAACCTTCCTGCCATTTATGCAGGCTGGTATGTGCAGAATCGTTTCCGCTTCCTACTCCTCCTCTTCCTCCAGCACCTCGTTCAGAGCGTCCCTGGCATCCATAATCTCATCATGGTCCCCACTCCGCAGCGCAGCTTCAAAAGCCGTAATATAGCGGTCAAGTCTCTTCCTGCGGTCTCCCAGAGCCTCCTCATACATTCGCTCCGCTCTTGTCATCACCAAACGGTTCTCTTCGTAGTCCCGGGGCTGAATCTTTAAGTAGGCCAGCTCCTCCATGCGCCTGCGGATCTCCTCCTCAGTCATCTCATTGTTCTGGCCCTTGATAATCATCTTCCGGCTCTCCCCCGTGGACACCACTGTCACCTCCACCTCCAGAAGAGAGTTAATGTCATAAGTGTAAGTCACATCCACGGCTTCCCGGCCCTTGGGGCCCTTGGGAATGTCAATCTCCAGTTCTCCCAGAAACAGGTTGTTTCTGGCAAAACGGCTCTCCCCCTGGAGCACCCGCACCCGCACCTTGCTCTGGTTGTCCCTGGCGGTGTAGAGCCTCTCCGTGTGGCTGGCAGGGATCACCGTGTTCCGCTCAATAATGGGACAGAACCTGCCGTCCTCAAAACGGCCCTCGTCGTACTCCACCACCACCTCAGTGCCCAGGGTAAAGGAGCACACATCCGTCAGGATAACCTCCTTCACTTCCTCCCGGCGTTCCTTCATGGCTCCCTGGACCGCCGCCCCAAGAGCCACCGTCTCGTCCGGGTTGAGCTTTGTGTCAGGGAATTTGCGGAAAAGCCGGATGAGAAAATCCCGCACAATGGAAAGTCTGGTGGCTCCACCGATCAGCAGCACCTCGTCGATATCCCCCAATTTCAGCCCTGCGTCCGCCAGACTTTTCTTCACAGGCCCCCGGATCTTCATCAGCAGCTCTTCGCATGCGTCCTCATAGTCCCTGTATGTAATATGTTCTTCCAGTGTCTTGTCGTGGTACAGAAAGCTGATGCGGGCCTCCTCCCCCTGGCTTAAACTGCACTTGGCCTTCTCCGCCTCCCGGTACAGCCGCGCCTGCTCCTTCTCGGAGAGATTCTGCAGCTGCATCTTCGCCTTCTGAAGAAAAAGCTTTACCATCACTTCTGTAAAATCCTCACCGCCCAGGTAGTTGTCCCCTGCCACGGCGCGCACCTCCAGGATATTGTGGTACAGCTCCAAAATGGAAACGTCAAAAGTGCCCCCACCCAGGTCAAACACCAGGAAACGGGTGTCCTGTTCTTTGTCATAGAGGCCGTAGGCCACCGCCGCCGCCGTGGGCTCCGAGATCATCCTCTCCACCTTCAGGCCCGCCAGTTCTCCTGCGCGCATGGTGGCCTTGCGCCTTTTGTCGTCAAAATAGGCCGGGACACTGATGACCGCCTCGGTCACTTCCTCCCCAAGATAACTCTCCGCGTCCTCCTTCAGAGAACGAAGCACCAGACTGGACAGCTCCTCAGGCCGGAAATGCCTGCCGCTGAGGACATAATCCCGCTCCGTACCCATGTTCCGCTTGAACGTCTGGGCCACCGTGTCCGGATACAGGCTCATGCGCTCCCTGGCCGTCTCTCCCACATACACATTGCCCTCCCCGTCCACGCTCACCACGGAAGGCGTCAGGTTCCTGCCCAGCCTGTTGGGGATGATCTTCGGCCCTTCCTCTGTAAAATATGCCACCAGACTGTTGGTAGTACCTAAATCAATTCCTACTATCATTATGTAACCTTCATTCTCCCACTTTTATCATGGACGGCGAACCGTCCTGTCCACACAGTACCACAAGCCTCCCTCACGGGAAGCAGTACCCTTTCAGCATTATAGCACACCTTTCCGGCACTTTCACTGGAAAAATACGTTTTGGTAAAAATTATGTCTGCAAAAAATCCACCGCGTCACTCCTGCCCGCCAAACATAATATGCTTTATGGCCAGCATGAACTCATCCCAGGGCTGCACCTTCAGGTTGCCGAGAAGCCTCTCCCGGGCCTCTTCCCTCCGCCCGGTGCGGAGCAGATACAGGATCCGCATGCCTTCCATTTCCTTGCACAGGGGACAGGTACAAAAATGGCAGATGGCGCTTTTTTCGTCCCTGGCCAGAATTTCTTCCAGCTTTTCCTCCCCTTCTGCATAATAAGCCGCCAGAAACTCCAGATGCAGATGCCCTTTTTCCCGACTGTAATACCTGTGTTCAGCGCTGGCTTTCTCTCTGTTCAGCCATTCCTTCAGCCGCAGAGCATATTTTCTACCCGTCTTCTCATCTCCGCACAGAATGCAGGCAAAAACCGCGTCGGCAATCTTCCCCTCCATAAATTCCTCCTGAATGCCCTCCTTCAACATGTTGTCGAAAGCCTTCAGGGCGGCGGTTTTGTCCCCGAACACCAGCTCCACCCAGCCCATGCAGCAAAAATATTCCATGCGGGCATTTTTCTCTTTCTCCGACATCTGCGTGCGGGACAGGAAACGCTTTACTGCCCTGAGAGTGCCATGCACAGGATCCATCCCCAGCTCTTCCCCCCAGAGCGCCGCCAGGCGGCGGACCTGAGCCTCATTTCCCGCCTCAATGTACATGTCCATCAGCCTCTGATATCTGGTGTGAACATCACCCCTGTGATAGCGCTGGTAGACATTGGACGCCTCCTCATACTCTCCCACCCGGGACAGGCACTCTGCCAGATTGTCCCCAAACCAGATATTTTTGTTCTCCCCCGCCAGTTTCTCATACTGCCTGTAGGCTTCCAGAGCCTTCTGATAACAGCCCAGAAGGGAATACAGATTTCCCATATCCGTGTAGATCACCGGGGACATCTCTTCATCCATGTACAGAATAGCCTTTTTCAGAAAGACAAGGGCTCTCTCATAATCCCCCAGGTACTTGTACACAAAGCTCAGCCCGTTAAAGGCATAGGGATTGGAAGGGTTGATGTAAAGGGCCTTCTCAAAATCTTCCCTGGCCTCCTGGTAGCGGCGGGCCGCTCTGTGGAAAATCCCCCGCTCCACAAGCATAAAGTCATCGGGATAATGGTACAGGTATTCCGTCAGGATGGGCAGCCCCTCCTTGTAGGCTTCCATATCCCCTTCTTCCACCGCCCTCAGATACTTTCTGCGGAACTCCTTCAGAGCGCTGTTAAGCTGGCCTGTCTCCATGGCAGGATGGTTCCTCTGAAAGGCATAGGCATCCAGTATAGGGCTCTTCACCCCGTTTTTCGCCGCATCCCCCAGGACCGCCTCCAGATCCTCCTTGCACTGCAGATCCAGATAAACCTTGGCCAGGTATTCATAAGCCTTGGCAAAATTTGGAAAATATCTGATACACTGAGTGGCGGTGCGCACCACGCCTCCGGCGTTGAGCTGCTTTCTGTAGGCCTCCATGGAGTAGGCATAGGCGGCAAAGATCTGATACTCGTCCACCAGCTTCTGGGAGATCTCCAGGCTTTTCTCATACTCCCCCATCTCCGTGCAGAGCAGCGCAAGCTCCATAAGGATATTGAAATCTTTCATATCCCCTGTGAGCACGCTTTCCCCCTCCTCCACCGCGCGGGCAAAGTACTTCTCCTCCTTATAGCCCAGACTGTGAAAACACTGCATGCGGATCAGATGAACCTGGCGCAGCCTGTCCCGATCCTTTTCCTCGTCGCTGCTGCCCTCTGCAAGCTTCTCCTCCAGGGCAGCCTCCCATTTCCGGGTCATCTCTACAGCGTCCTCATAATCACCCTGCTCCACATAGAGCTTTGCCATAAGTCCCTTGAACTCCGCGTCCCGATCCTGGGGCAGACTCTCCTGGATTGACTGAGCCAGTCTGATTCCCCGGGCAAATTTGCCGTCCTGCAGATAACACCAGCACAGCTCCAGGCACACATCAAAAGTCGGCGGTTTTGCCTCCAGCTCCTTCTCAATGTTGATGTTGATCTTGGAGAGCAGCTCCATAAAATCGTCGCTGCAGCCGTTTGCGAGAACTTTCTCGGCGCATTTTTTTGCCTCCTTATACTCCTTCTGGCTGTAAAGCCATTCCGTCAGGCGCATGTTGGCCATGTAGTGGGAGTCGTTCTCCTGCTTCAGCTTCCTGTACAGTTCCACGGCCCTCTCTCTCAGCCGGTCATCTTTCTTCTCCTCCCCCTGGGCCCAGAACATTTCCGCGGCATTATAACAGACCATTCCGTCATCCGGATGTTCCCGGAGCAGTTTTTCCATCATGGCCGCGGCTTCCTCCCACCTGCCCTGCTCCACCTCCAGACAGGCCCGGCATACTTCCATGACGGGATGCCGGATGCCCAGAGTGTCGGCGCTCTCCAGCTGTTCAAGAGCCTCCTTTAGATTTTTTTCATGCAGCGCCTGCCAGCAGCGGTCATAGCACAGTAAAAATGCATCATAGTCTCCCTCCTCCGGGCCCTCAAACTGGCTGAACTCCACATCCTCCCCCCGCTCGCACCGGTCCAGGCAGTAGCGCATGAAGTTGGGCGGAAATTTTTCCCGCAGAGCCTTGGCGTCGCTCACAATGGAAAGCTTTCGGTCCAGCAGCTTCCAGATCCTGGTGGGCAGTTTGTAATGATTCATGAGAAACTGAAGCAGCTTCTGACGGCAGTTCTCTTCCTCCTCCAGGGACAAAAAGAGATCGTCGTCAAAAAGATCCTTCCACAGACTCTCATCCTGGCGGCTGCGGATATTGCCGTAAATCTCCCCGGCCCTTTTAACCCACAGGCCCGAAGGGGTGGTGTCCTGCTCCTCTTCCTCAGGGTCCTCCTGTTCCCGAAGAAATCTGCAGGCATCCTCGTACGCCCGGCGCAGACGCTTAAATCCCTCCGGATCATCCTCCGGATTCGTGCCCGCCAGTTTTCTCCTGTAAGCCTCTTTGACCGTCCTCTCGTCCAGGGCGAACTGCCCGTCCTCATTGTTCACTATCCCCAGTATCCGAAATGCGTCTCTCCACTTCTGATCCATCTTCACCTCCATCGGCTGCAGACCCCTGTCACACCCAGCCGAACCACAGGACGCTGCCGCCTGCCGCCTTTCTCACAGTCCCTAACCACAGGACACTGCCCCTCGCTGTAAGCCTCTTATCTTCGCCTCACCACCACAAAAGGGAGCAGAAGAATTCTTCTGCTCCTCGCCTTCACCCATGGCTAAAACATGAATTTGTCCGCAAAATAGGCATCCAGATTCTCCACCGCCACTCTCTCCTGGGCCATGGAATCCCTGAAACGCACTGTCACACAGCCGTCCGTCTCCGAGTCAAAATCGTAGGTGACGCAGAAGGGTGTGCCGATCTCGTCCTGGCGGCGGTATCTCTTGCCGATATTCCCCCTGTCATCGTATTCACAGTTGTATTTTTTGGAGAGCTGCGCATAGATCTTCTCCGCGCCTTCTCCCAGCTTCTTGGAAAGGGGCAGCACACCGATCTTCACCGGCGCCAGGGCCGGATGGAAACGCAGCACCGTGCGCATATCCCCGCCCTCCAGCTCCTCCTCGTCGTAGGCGGCGCAGAGGAAAGCCAAAACCACACGGTCGGCTCCCAGAGAAGGCTCCACCACATAGGGGACATATTTTTCCTTCTTCTCATCATCAAAGTAGGACATATCCTCCCCGGAAGTGTTGGCATGCTGTGTCAGATCATAATCCGTCCTGTCCGCAATGCCCCACAGCTCGCCCCAGCCAAAGGGGAAAAGGAACTCAATGTCCGTAGTGCCCTTGCTGTAGAAGCACAGCTCCTCGGGGCTGTGGTCACGAAGCCGCAGTTCTTCCTGCTTCATCCCCAGAGAGAGCAGCCAGTCCCTGCAGAATCCCCTCCAGTACTGGAACCACTCCAGATCCGTGCCTGGCTCACAGAAGAACTCCAGCTCCATCTGCTCAAACTCCCGGGTGCGGAAGGTAAAGTTGCCCGGGGTGATCTCATTGCGGAAAGCCTTGCCGATCTGCCCGATGCCGAAGGGAATCTTTTTCCGGGAAGTCCTCTGCACATTTTTAAAATTCACAAAAATGCCCTGGGCCGTCTCCGGGCGCAGATACACCACATTTTTCGCATCCTCTGTCACTCCCTGGAAAGTCTTAAACATCAGGTTGAACTGACGGATATCGGTAAAATTATGCTTTCCGCAGCTGGGGCAGGGAATATTGCGTTCCTCCACAAATTCCTTCATCTGCTCCTGGGTCCAGGAGTCCACGCTTTCCTTCAGCTCCTCCCCCTTTTCCGCACAGAAATCCTCGATGAGCTTGTCGGCCCTGAAGCGTTCATGGCACTCCCGGCAGTCCATGAGGGGATCCGAAAACCCGCCCAGATGCCCGCTGGCCACCCAGGTCTGGGGATTCATGAGAATGGCGCAGTCCACACCCACATTGTAGGGATTCTCCTGCACAAACTTCTGCCACCAGGCCTTCTTTACATTGTTTTTCAGCTCCACACCCAGATTGCCGTAATCCCAGGTGTTGGCAAGACCGCCGTATATCTCCGAGCCCGGGTACACGAATCCCCTGGCCTTGGCCAGAGCCACGATTTTTTCCATTGTCTTTTCCATAATATCCATCCCTTTCTTAACCTGCCCCTATTTCAGCAGGATGTATACAAGGCCCTCCACGCCGGAAGTGTCCACGCTCCCGTCCTTGTTCAGCACCGCCCCGCTGCTCACATGGGTTACGGTGCCTGAGCAGTATATATTTGCCTTCATGTCCGTAACCACAAGACTGCGGTCCGTCCACTGGGCCAGCTGGCTTTCCGGCACCTGCGCGCCGTCCTTCACACCGGTGAGCGCCACCCCGGCGGAAAATCCCTGCCGCACTGCCTCTTTCACCGTGCCGAAAAAGAAGACCTCCCCGCAGAACCGGGTGCAGCTCTCCCATCCGTCAAATTGATATTTAACCACCGCCAGGGAACTGTCCTCCTGCATCTCCACGCTCTCCAGTGTCACCGCGCCGTCCACACCCCTGGACAGGTTGAACTGCGCCGTTTCCTCCTGGGCAAAGGTCTGAAGCTCCGAGAGAATATAGTCGTCCCTGCTGAATTCCCCCACCTGCCACAGGGTGATCCGCCCTTTTTTTTCCACCAGTATGGTGGGGGCCTCAATGGTATCCGGCACCCCTGCTCCACAGCCTGTCAGAACCAGAAAACAAAGAAAGAGACAGGCGACCTTAACAAATTTTCCCATATCCCGCACCAAAACCCCAGGTCCTGAGGCGCAGACAGCTCTGCCTTATACCTTTCCAAAGCAAATTTTCAAAAAACAATGCTTTACCTAAGGTATTGTATCAAAAACAGGACTTTTTTTCAACACAGAGTTTTCAGAACCTCCAGGCTTTTAAAATCCCGCCCCACAATCTGCTTCATATATCCCCCGCAGACCCTCTGAAGCTGGGAAAGAACCGTGTCCGTCACGTTGAAGGTATAAAGTTTCTCTATGGGACTGGCCGCTATGTACTCCAGGGTATAGACCGTGGACTCCTCCAGGGGCTCCCCCTGGGGCGGGCCGGGGAATTCCCCGTTCACCACCAGGGCCTTGCACTCAAAAATGCACCGCACCAGGGGATTGGGAAGCGCAGGAGCCCCCAGCGCCCGCAGGGACTGATAGAGCAGCTTCAGCATCTGACTCTCATCGTTGTTTTCCCTGGTATAGTAATCTGCCACCTCGGCAAAATACATGCCATAGCAGGCTCCCACATAATCATTCCGAAGGGCTTCAAAGTAATTCTGAATATCCGCCTCCGCAAGGGTGTAGGAATTCCTGCCCTCATAGAGCCTGAAACTGCCAAAGGAGAAAGGGCTGGCAGCCGCCGAAAGGCGACTGCCCGGTTTCCTGGCCCCCCTGGCAAAAGCAGATATTTTTCCCCTCTCCCTGGTCAAAAGACTGATATGTCTGTCATATTCTCCCACCGGAGACTGTTTCAGCACAATTCCCGTCATCCATATATATTCCCGCATGGTCGATTTCTCCGCCCCCGTGATCTGCCCATTCTGCCAGCACCAGTACCGATTCACGTCATCCCGCCCATTGACGGCCTATCCATCCCCCTGTCACTGTCTGACATATGCTTCCTCATTCCAGAGGTGTCAGCCACGCCCTTCATGGTTCCGGAAATGTCATCCCCGTTTTTTATCATTCCAGAGGCGCCATCCCTGCTTTTTAATATTCCAGAGCTGCCGTCACACGATGCTTCACTCATCATATGAGAGTATATGCTGGAGCGGAAGGACAGATAGTCCTCAATCCTGCCGCTGTTCTCAAACTGCTTCCAGTACATTTCTTCCATCCATGCATCCTCCTGCGTATCTTCACTGTACCGGCCCGGCCCTCAGGGCACAGGCTGTTCCGATTGTGAGATGCCCCACAGAGCCTTCTCTCACATGTACTCTTAGAGTCTGCATTTTTTTACTTTCTTATACGCCCTGCCCTTTCCGTCCCCTGCCGGAAAGCTCTCTGGGATCGTAGCCGAAATTTTTCAGAAGAAAATCGCTGTCCCGCCAGTCCTTCTTCACTTTCACCCACAGCTGCAGATTTACCTGCATCTCCAGCATCTCCTCGATCTCCTTTCGGGCCTCGGAGCCGATCTGGCGGAGCATGGCGCCGCCTTTGCCGATAATGATACCCTTGTGGGAGTCCTTTTCACACACCAGCACCGCGTCGATATGGCAGATCTTTCCTCTCTCCTTCATGCTCTCTATGCTCACCGCAATGCCATGGGGAATCTCCTCCTCCAGACGGCGCAGAGCTTTTTCCCGCACCAGTTCCGCCACAATCTGACGCATGGGCTGATCTGTGACAGTGTCTTCATCAAAGAAGGGATACCCTTCTGGAAGATACTGGAATATGCATTTTACCAGCTCATCCGTATTGTCCCCCTTCAGAGCCGAAACGGGCACAATCTCCTTGAAATCCAGTTCCCTGCGGTAAGTGTCTATAAAAGACAGCAGCGCCTCCTTTTTCACGGTGTCAATCTTGTTGATCACCAGAAACACCGGTCTTTTTACCTTCTTCAGCTGCTCAAGGATATGGCGCTCCCCTGCGCCGATGAAATTAGAGGGTTCCACAAGCCACAGGATCAGATCCGCCTCCTCCAGAGTGTGCTCCGCCGTGCTCACCATATAATCGCCCAGCTTGTTCTTGGCCTTGTGAATGCCGGGCGTATCCAAAAACACAATCTGCCCCTCCTGAGTGGTGAGCACCGTTCGGACACGGCTGCGGGTGGGCTGGGGCTTCGGGG
>OFHA01000299.1_pt1 | contig 44819 bp, 35 predicted proteins | sample 1521891 | NCBI WGS metagenome assembly OFHA01 (sample SAMEA3504089, study PRJEB24116) | mouse gut metagenome | biome: mouse gut; feature: mouse-associated habitat; material: faeces | place: Denmark | collected 2011
AACAGTAGGTTGTTCACCGTCCACCAGTACCATAATTCGCTGGTTATTGTAATACCAGCCGCCGTCCTGGGCATTGTAGGTAATACCATAATCCGCATAATCTTTGAGCCAAGATTGAACAGATGCCCTCCCTACTTGTGCGGTCGTCCCTCCGGTGAGGCCGCTCATGCGGTCGTGCCTTTGTGTGTGCCAGTCATAAACCTCTTTGGAGCATTCTTTGACGCCAATGAGCTTATTACCGTCATACTCTGCCTCAATATCCACCGTCCCCGAAAAGAAATTCGTGAAACTTGCACCAGCTACGGGGTCGTTAAAAAATCTCACAACATTCCCGTTAAAAGTGTAGTAATGGTTTTCTTTGTCGTAGACCAAGCCGTAAGGCTCATATACGGAGTAGTCAACGCTCCCGCCAGGAATTTCTGTTGCAGAAGAACCGCTTGTTTCATTTCCCACAGCAGCGATAGTTTGTGGCTGATAGGAAATGTTTTGAGGAGTGCCGCCGTCAGGAGGGGCGCTTGCGGATGCACTGCACCCAGCCAAGCATCCCACAAGCAGCACCCCTCCAAGGGCTAACGCAAGCAGGTTTTTTGTGTTCATTGAAGAAACACCATCCTTTCTTTGAGTGTATCTAAAGAATACCACCCTTTTTTGTGATACGTTTGGGATTAGTTTGTGATTTATGTGTAGTTGAAAAGCGGCGGGCTAATTGCCCACCGCTTTCCTGTACCTGTTAAATTGTGAAAGAAAACTTCACCCCGGCCTGTGTATTGCAGACCGTACATTCACTTCCGTGCTGGTGTAGTATCTCCTGCACGATATACAGCCCTAACCCGCTTCCGCCGGTTTTACGGCTCCTGGATTGCTCCACACGATAAAACGCATCAAATAGTTTGGGTATACTATCCTCCGGGATATGTGCGCCTGTGTTTTCAACAGAAAATTCTATCTGTCCATGTTTTGTATAGACGGAGATGCAAATACTGGCTCTCTGTGGAGAATATTTGATTGCATTTCCTATCAGATTTGTAAACACTTTTTCCATCAACATTTTGTTTCCAGTTATGAGCGCGGATGGTGGAACATCGAGATGTATTTGCAAATCTTTCCCCGCAATCAAATCTTCGGTTTCGCTTAAATAGGATTTGATGATCTGAATACAATCCAAATGGTCTTTTTTGAAATCTGTCCCCGCAGTTTCCAGCCGAGAAATTGTTAATATCTCCTGCACCATTGTTTCGAGGGTGTTTGCAATTTCAAGCGATCTTGTCAAATACTTTTCACGATCTTTATATGCCCCAATACCGAGCAGCATCCCCTCTAACTGGCCTTTAATAATGGTGACGGGTGTTTTCAATTCATGGGACACCGCCGAAAAGAAATTGGTACGGGCCTGCTCCATTTCCTTTTCATGTTCAATATCGGCTTCGAGTTTCCTATTTGCGTCTTGCAAATCGGACAGAGCGATGGAAAGATTGTGCGATAGTCTGTTCAGGCTTTTTCCCAGGGTTCCCAATTCGTCAGTTCGTTGTTCATCAACTGTCCAATCCAACTGCAAGTCAGACATTTTTTCGGATATACGGCTGATTTCCAATACGGGCTTTGTAATCATACGGGAATATAGCCAAGATACGACAAGAGCGGCCACCAAAACAATTAGCAGGATAAGCGGAAAAATACGAATAAAGGATTGTTGTAGTTCCGCAATCTGTTCTGCTGCACCATAGACAATGAGCATATATCGGTCATTGCTATCAGCGAATGAAAAGTAATAATTGTTTGACAGAACAGGAACGGTTTCACCAAAGCTATTGGTTTCCGATTGTGCGATATTAACGCCCCATTCATTGTAAAATTCCACTGTGGGTAGCGGCACTAAATCGCCGTTGCTGTCATATAACTGAACAGAATTGATTTCCATATTCGCGATAAACTGATCGAACAAACCGCCGCTATTTGAGAAAGGCACTTGTTCTAATTCAGAAATAAAGTTCTGTGTTCGTTCATCTAAAATTGTGTCCAGCTTGTTGGAGTAGGTCTGCGGCATTAACCATGCCAACATTCCGAACACCAGCAGCGACATACAAAACAGCATAATCACGGTAATGAGAAACACCTTTGCAAAAAGACTGCTTTTAATTTTCTTTGTCAATTTTATATCCCACCCCTCGGATTGTCTGAATAAAATTAATTCCCAGTTTTTTTCTTAGGTTTTTGATATGCGTGTCAACCACGCGCTCTTCCCCATAAAAGTCATACCGCCACAGTTTATCCAAAAGATTTTGCCGTGTTAAAATGCGTCCTTGATGGGTCAGCAGTTCATTCAGCACTTCAAATTCCCGCTGGGTCAGTTCATAAGTGGTTTCGTCCACCATGGCCGTATAATTGTCGTAATCCAAAATAAGGTTTTGGTAAGCAATCGTTTTATGTTCATCCTCCCCAGGCCCGCCGCTCCGCCGCAAGACAGCGGCAATTTTGCGAATTAAAATCGGCACGGAGAAAGGCTTTGTAATATAATCGTCAACTTGCAAATCCAGCCCCCGTATCTGCTCTTCCTCGCCATTCAATGCGGTAAGCATGATAATGGGAACCTTAGACTGTTTGCGTATTAGTTCACAGACGGCAAAACCATCAATTTTAGGGAGCATCACATCAAGCAGAACCAAATCAAACGGTGCGGTTGAAAATACGGAAAGAGCCTCTACTCCGTCATTTGCTAAAATAATATCATAGCCTGCCTCTTGCAGAAAGTTCTTCAATAATTCTTGAATATCCAAGTCATCCTCGACAACTAAAATCCTTTGCATAATGCCGCCTCCGAAAAAAGCATATCATAGAATTTTGTGATTAGTGTGTAGTTTCCAAATTTCCTGCTTATTATACCTCTGTCCGGCGTATTTCGCAATCTTGCCGAGTGAAACATAATACTTCCTAAAAATGCAAGAAATCCCTCGCTCCCTTATGTAGAACCGGGGCCGGCACACCTAATTTCTGTTTGCTGCGTCGTTGATTTCAATCATATAAATGTCACAAGGCGATAGTTTCATATTTTCGGTAGACATTGCATTTCTTCTTTGAATGTCAGCAACGCCTTATCCCGTTCTGCAACCGTTACAAGTTCCGGGGCATTGATAGAATAAGTGACATTCGCATCAACGAAACAGGAAAAACCATATACTGTTTCCCCGTCCTCGTCCAGATAGTCGCACGGTCTGCTTTGTTTAGAGAGTGGCATAAAAAATGTAAGTTCTTCTCTCATATGCTCGCAGTATAATTCCTGGGACGAAAAGGGTATCGTGGTTGTGAAAAAGTTGTAGTTTTCGTCATCGTGGGATATAGTGTTGCCCACATCAGCTACTGCGGCAAGAAGCTCTGTCAATTCATCGGGTGTCAGTGCAAGCATTGCATTAAAATCGGCTATGCTCTGCTGTCCGTAATTCCCTGTCTTATATGCAATCAGCTTTTCATATGCAGCAGACGCAGTAGGGGAAACGGTGGGGCTTGAAGCCCCGGTTGTTAACTTTACAGGTTGGCTAATAGTGGTTTCGCCACTCGGTGCAGCAAAGCCTGTATAGATAAATCGTCCTCAACAATTAAGAGTTTACTCATAACGCACCTCCTAACCGCAATTATAACAGAGTAATGTGAATCTACTGTATAGATTTGAATTTTTTTCATCTTTTATCGACCGGTTTTTTGCGTCCTTTGGTCAGCCACATACGCTGAATTTTGCCACCATAATTATAAACGGCCATCTGAATGAATACAAGAATTAAAAAATAGGCAAGCAATAGCGCGGGCAGATTTACGGAAAAGAGTACTTTTTTCTCAGGGTGATGCGATGTCCGGAAGAACATCTGCCGGTTATTGAGGGAGCATTAGACAGGGCTATCCGGCATCAGGGCATTCTGTGCGTCGGGGAATGCAGCTATCCTGTATTTTAGAGAATCTTGATAATACCCTTTTGTTTGCAGTACAATATTATTTTGGGAAAATAGGACTGAAATGAGTCCCATGGTTTTCCGAAATATAAATAAAATATAATAAATTATGATAGAAACCTAAAAGAGGTGGAACGGTTGGAACAAAAGATTAAACAGGATAATAGAGGGAACATAGGTAAAAATATCAGGGAAATAAGGGTTTCAAAGGGGATAGGACAGACAGAATTGGTTCGTTTACTGGAGCTTCAGGGCATCCCAATTACAAGGGAATGCCTTGTGAAAATAGAGCGGGGAATACAGCATGTGCAAGTTGATCAATTAAAGGCCATCAAGGATGAACTTAAAACGACATATGAAGAATTATTGAAATGAACAAATAGATATCATAAAGGATGACTGGTAATATGGCAAAATATAAGGTTAAAACCAGGGGATACCAGTTAGTTGTGAAAGCGAAGCTGACCCTGAGAGAAAAACTGGATGAAAGGCAATTTACCCTGTTTTCAGGCAAAAATATCAGAGGATTGCTCAAAGCAAAACGTCTGGGCAGGAATGCCGTGCAATATTCGGGTCCGATTGGAATCAGTCTGGTAGAGAGACTGAAGAAACCGATCGTTAAATATGATTTTCTGTTTATCATGGAGCAGGTCGTGTACATCTTCCAAAAATTGAAAGCTAATTCCCTGGCCGCAAGTTCTGTGGTATTGGATTTAAGACATGTGTTTATAAATGAAACTACAAAGGAAGTACTGTTTATATATCTTCCGTTGGAACAAGCAGGGCAGGAGACAGATATATTTGCCTTTATGGAGTCTATTATCTATTCTGCGATTTCTGCCCGGGAAGAAGATATGGACTATATATCCCGATTTGTATATTTTATAAAGAGCCTGAATGTCTATGACGGGGAGAAGATAGAAAGATTTATAAGCGGTGAGGACAAAACGGTTGTCAGTACCATAAAAAGGCATGATGCGAGGAAAAGCAGTTCTGCGACAGGGAAGCCTGGCGCGCAAAATGAACAGTACGACGGCAGGAAAACAGAGGCTACAGGACTGTTGGACCATGAGGAGGCCACAGGACTGTTAGGCTATGGGGAGGCTACAGGACTGTTGGACCATGGGGAGGCCACAGGATTATTGGACCATGAGGAAGCCACAGGATTGCTGGAGGATGAGGAGGCCACAGGGCTTCTGGTAGAGGATGAGGAAGCTACAGCATTGTTACAGGAGGAAGATCATAGAGACGCATCGCTGTGCAGACAGAGGACATATGAAATCATCTTAATAAACAAGTCTGTTTTTCGTGTCGGAAAAGAAAGTAAATATGCTGATTATGTTGTGCGGGATAATGACAAGGTCAGCAGGAGTCATGCGGATATTATTACCAGGGGTAACAGATATTTTATTATGGATCTCAATTCCACAAATGGGACATATATAAACGGCAGACAGATCCCGGCGAGGCAGGAAGTGGAAATATTTAACGGTGATTGCCTGAAACTGGCAAATGAGGAGTTTGAGTTCAGAATATAACCGGGGGCGGGGAAAGGTGCATTTTACTGTTGCGGCAGAGACGGATGTTGGAACAACAAAAGAAATAAATCAGGACAGTATCCTTGTCAGACACGGGAAATATTCCGAAGGAGAGGTGCTTATGGCCGTGATCTGCGACGGGATGGGAGGACTGGATAAGGGAGAACTTGCGAGCGCCACGGTAATCCGGGCTTTTTTGCAGTGGTTTGACAAAGAACTGCCATATGAGTTGGAAAATCCGGACATGCAGGTTATCGGGGAGAAGTGGTCTCTGCTTTTGAAAGAGTTAAATGTCAAGATTCAGGAATATGGGCAGGCCAGAAAAATATCCCTTGGGACAACGTTTACCGGCATGCTGCTTGCGGGCAGTCAATATGTGATTGTGCATGTGGGAGATAGCAGAGCCTACCGGATCGGGAAAAATTTGCGGCAGATTACATCGGATCATACCCTTGTCGCCCGGAAATTAGAGCGGGGAGACATGACAGCGGAGCAGGCTAAAAGGGATAAACGCAGAAGCATGCTTCTCCAGTGCGTGGGGGCGTCCGACATTCTAAATCCCGATGTGCTGGTGGGGGATACGGAAAAAGGCATCTATATGCTCTGCTCCGACGGTCTCAGGAATGAGGTGACAGAGGGAGAGATCTTTGATGCATTTAATCCTAAGAAAAATGGTGACAGTGAGGCTATGCATGCAAATGCAGGCCATCTGATAAGGCTTGCAAAACAAAGACAAGAAAAGGATAACATATCCGTAATACTGATCAGAACTGACTGGGAGTGATAGTACATGGCTGAGGCAGGTTTGATTATCGGTGAAAAATACGAGATACTGACCAAGATCGGCGAGGGCGGCATGTCTGTAGTGTATCTGGCCAGGGACACCCATCTGAACAAGCAGTGGGCAGTCAAGGAAATCCGAAAAAAGGGCAGAGAAAAAGAAGATGATGTGGTGGTAAACAGCCTTCGGGTGGAAGCTGATATGATGAAAAAGCTGGACCATCCCGCGCTGCCCCGCATTGTGGATATTATAGAAAACAATGTGACGATTTACGTTGTGATGGATTATGTAGAAGGCTTATCTCTGGACAAGATATTGGCAGAGTACGGAGCGCAGCCGGAGGAAATGGTCATAGAATGGGGAAAACAAATCTGTGACGCGCTGATATATCTGCATGGACAGAACCCACCCATTATCTACCGGGATATGAAGCCGGCCAATGTTATGCTCAAGCCGGAGGGCAATATCAAAATCATTGATTTCGGCATAGCCAGGGAATATAAAGAACAGAGGCTGGCGGATACCACACTGCTTGGAACCAAGGGATATGCGCCGCCGGAACAGTACAGCGGACAGACGGATGCCAGATCGGACATTTATGCGCTGGGAATGACATTGCATCATCTGCTCACGGGGATTGATCCCAGAGCGGGGGAAGCATATGCTCCTGTCAGAATGTGGAACCCTGAATTATCCGAGGGTATTGAACTGATCATCAACAAATGTGTGGAACCCGCGGCGGAAAACAGATACCAGAACTGTCAGGACATTCTATATGATTTGGAGCATCCCGGTCTTATCACTGAGGGCTATAAGAACAAACAGAAGAGAAAATTACGTATATTTTGCGCTGCGTTTACACTGGCAGTTCTCTGTCTGTTCTCGGGTATAGTCTGCGGAAAGATGTCGGAATACATCAATAACAGTGATTATGACGTGCTGATCTCCACTTCCACCGCGTCTTCCCTGGAGGACAAGGCGGCCAGCTACAAAAGAGCCATAGAAATATATCCGGAACGTACTTCGGCCTATCTGTATCTGCTCCAGGCATATGAGGACGAGGGAAGGTTCAGCAAGTCGGAAAATGATGAATTTCTGGCATTGTACAATGCTCATAGGGATTCTTTTGACGAATCCGGAACGGATGTGGCTGAACTTAAATATAAGATCGGAATGATGTATTTTAATTACTATACGGAGGATGACGGAGGATACAGTTTTTCCACAAGAGTGCAGAAGGCATATTCTTTTTTTGTAGAAAATTATGAGAGCGGAACAGAATTTGAGGGAAAAGCATTATCGGACTGTTACTACCATATATGCTCTTTTTATAAGAAATATATTCTGAGCGCTTCCACGGTGGAAGAAGCATCAAAGGATAATTTTGATATTTTGTTTGAAACCATAGAAAGCGCCCTGAGCAGTGTGGAGAATGCCGGCGCCTACGATCAGCTATCTTTATACAACGGTACATTTATGCTGCTGTATGATCAGAGAAACAACATTGTCCAGGTGAATGTGGAGCAGGAGGAGGTTCTGGCCCTGCTGGAAAAAGTACGGGATCGCGCCGCCGCTCTGACGGTACAGAAGGAACAGTCTCAAAAATTGCAGCAGGAAATACTGGACAACTATGATACATATAGAGAGGCGATTGAGAGGGCGTATAGAAATGCCCAAGAGAGGATTTAGATATGGCGGAGACATTATCCTTGATCTCGCTGATTTCTTTCCTGGCCGCCGGAGCGTTTGGCATATTGACGGTGATTCTGTGGTTTGTGTTTCGGATTCCCACTGTACAGGGAGAACTGTCGGGGAGAATTGTCAGAAAAAGTATCGAGCGTATGCGTAAAAGCAATGAGGAGGCAGCAAAGCCCGTCTGGGAACCGGGAACAACCATGGGAGAGCATCAGCAGTCCCCCGCTCATATGAGACAGGCAGAGAAAAGCAGGAGCGGGGGAGAAAAAGCGAAGACGGATCTGCTGTCCCAAGGCCCGCCGGGAGTGGATCATGGCGGGAAAACGGAACTGCTGACAGGGGAAAGGGGCACGGAAGCCGCTGCGAAAGGGCCGCTGAGCCGCAGGGCGCCCATGGTCAAAATAGTTCTGATAGAGGATATTCTTTTTATACACACAAGAGAGGTGATTGAGTGAACCGGATGAAAAGAAAGCGGTGGTATTATCGCCTGGCCGCAATTTTATTGTCTTGTTTTTCCGGGACATTTCTGCTGATGCCCCTGGCCGGCAGGTTTCCCCAGAAAAATGCCAAGGTAGTTCTGGCTTGTGTGGGAGCATTGTTCTGGATAACAGGGATCGGCGGCTACACACTGCTCCTTCTGGCCCACAGGGCGGAACGCAGAACGGACGGGAAGGATGAAAGGGCAAAAAGAACAGGAATTTTTCCTGTAAATACAGCGGCCTTGATTCTGGACATTATTTTTGCAGTGGGAGTAGTGATCCTGACTCTATGGTCGGGAAAATTGTTCATGCAGCGCTATGGGGCGTATGTGTTACTCTTTGTAACCACCATGGCTTTTCATATGCGGCTGCTGCTGGGTCTCTGGCCGGACAGAGGAAGAAAATGCTCCAAGGGGGGTATGAAGAATGACCGGGGTGGGAAGAAAGGCACCGGGAGGTAAGATGCGGGTCATGGATGAGATTATAAAAAGATACAATGTACGAAAGCGTCTGGCCATAGGGATGTCCCTGGTGATGGTGCTGGGGTTGCTGTCAAATTCTCTTATGCAGGTGAGAGCGGAGAAAAAAGAGGTAATTATTACAGTGACAGAAGATGACGGGGGCCCTGTGGAAGGTGCGTCTGTCATTTATACCATTACCAGGGGAAGTGCCGGGTCCGTATCGGGTGACGGCGCCGGAACCGTGTCGGGAGGCAGCGTCAGCGATGGGAACGGAAATATGCCATTTCCGGAGATAACGGGAAGCGGTACAACGGATGCTCAGGGGAAAATCACGATAGGAGTATCGGCTTTTACGGAGGGAATGACAATCTCCCTGGAAATCTCCAAGGAGGAATTTGGCAAAAGGATTGTCCCGGAACAGGCCCTGGAGGCCAATGTGGCGGTATCTCTCAGGAAAATACCCGAGATCCGGGTACTGGAGGGGGTATACAACAGGGCGGACCAGGAACTGGTCACAGTGATAAGCCGTGACAGTGACGGCGATGAGATCCGATATTCCACAGACGGCGTTAACTGGCAGGAGGAGGTGCCCACGGGGAAGGAGGCAGGAGAATACGCCGTGTATGTGCAGGTGTCCAGAGAGGGATACGAACGGTTTGAGACGGGAAAACTCACGGCCATAATCGAGAAGGCGAAATTCGATGTGGAGCTAAGTCCCTATAAGGCGGACTATGACCAAGAGGAACATCCGGCCCTGTCCTTCTCCGGGCTGGAGACAGGGGACAAGGTCATCTGCAGGTTAGAGGGGGCGAACAGGGACATCTGTTTCGACTATGACGGCGCCGATTCGGTGAAAGTGCCGGCATTCCGGACCCCGGGGGAATATGTTATCAATGTCAAAGTGGAAAGGGAAAACTATGAAACATATGAGGAGCAGATTACGGCGGTAATCAATTCGGTGGACATCCCGGGGCTGACGGCTGCTATGCGCAGTGATCTTGTATATAACGGGCAGGATCAGGAACTGTTGGAAGCGATCGAAGGGCTGGAGGACGGCGATAGGGTATCTTTTGCGGTCAAACCTTCGGCAGATGCGTCACAGTCCGTTGAATGGAAGGTACTGACAGATCAGGAAAGACCTCGAGCCTGTGACACAGGAACTTATCAGGTGGGGATCAAAGTAGAGAGAGAATACTATAACGAAACGGAAATAATACCTATTCCGGAAGTCTGTATTCAAAAAGCAGAGCCGCAACTGGTATTTGTGGATTGGCCCCAGGGAGACAGGGTTGATTATGACAGTCAGGGGGACAATATCTACCACTTCTCAGTAAGCTGTAACGCGCTGCAGCCCCAGGAGATATCATACAGTGTGGAAAATGTGGTGGAGGATGATGAGACCGACATCGCGGAGATTGCGTCCGTGGTGGAGAACGGTGAAAATGACGGGAATCTGATAATCACCCAGGCCGGACATATTATCAGAGTCACGGCCACCACGGCCGAAACTTCAAACTACACAAGCGTATCAGCGACTCGGGATCTGGTCATCCGGGATACGGACGAAGACCTGATCCGATTTGGGGAGAGCCAGGTCAACTTCACACTGGGGACAGATAATGAGATTTCCGTGCAGAGGGCGGAAAAGCGCCATGAGGATGATAATGGGGCGGTTACATATGAAGGAGAGGTAACGGGTTTCGCAGGGGAGCTGAAGGATGTGGGAATAGAACTGTCCGACAGCGGAGAAGTTTTGCTGGAAGACCTGGGACTTTTAAGCGATGCGCTGGGGAAGAAAGGGAGTCTGAACATTGTTATTACCGCCAGCAAAAGAGAGGGAACCAGGGAATATGAAGGGGGAATCTGGGGCGTATATGCAGAATGTCAGGCCCGTTATACCATCCTCCTGTCCACGGAAGAGATCCCGGAACGGGCGTATACAAAATACAATTCTGCGGGAGAGGAAATCCTGCCCGGGAATCTGGTCAACGGGTGGCACAATACGGCGGTTACGGTTCGACCGGCGGAAGGATATAGCATAGCCCGGGACAGGGTTATAAATGCTTTTGGCCATAGTGTGGTATTTGGAGGCGGGGAAGGCAACAGGAAAGATGACCAGGGCGTTAAAAGCAGAATCATCTATCTGAAGAATGAGAAAACAGGCGGAATCACGGCTCCCATCACAATTGACCTGGAGAAACTGGATAATGAGAAACCTTATGATCTGCAGATTCATTTCCCGGAGCCGGAGCAGACGAAGGACGGAATAAAGTATTACGACGGAGAGATTACCATCATCTTTACCGCAAAGGATGATACTTCGGGCGTGGAAAAGTTCCACTGGTCCTATAAGAGTGACGGCGGTGCGGGCAGTACCCTGAAGAATGCCGAAGGGGATCTGGAGGCAGTACAGGATAAGGAAGATCCCACAAGATATACAGCTTACCTGACACTCCCGGAGAAGGAGGCGGAGCAGCTTAGAGGGCATCTGGAGGTATATGCCCAGGATGCTGCCGGCAATTTGTCGGATGTTTTGCCTGCTGACGGAATCTTTGTGGTGGATACCATAGCGCCGGAGCAGAACGTCAGCTTCGGGCTGCGGGATGGGGACGGAACCTGGCAGACGGTGGGGACAAAGCATTATTTCTCCGGTTCCGTGGACTTTGTATTTCACATTTCCGAGGCTAATTTCTTCGGGGAAGATGTACATATAAGCCTGTCAAAGGACGGGGGAGCGGCCCGGGAGCAGTCTGTCACATGGAAATCCGTCGGAGAGGGGGAGTATGAGGCAATGCTTACCCTGGAGGAGGACGGGAATTATGTAATAGGAATGAACTACACGGACCGCTCCGGCCATGAGATGCCCTCCTATACTTCGGGAACCATAGTGGTGGACACCACGGCACCGGTGATTGAGTTTGCCTATGAAGATCACAGCGGCGAGAATCCCCAGAGGGCAGTCATCACCGTGACGGAGCATAATTTCCGTCAGAGCGATATAGTGGTGACAACAAAGGCAGAGGACATTGCGGGGCAGGAAGTTTTGATCGAAGATCTGCAGAATTATCTGAGAAACTGCCGGTGGGAGCATGAAGGGGATGTACACAGGGCGTATTTGTCAGATGTGTTTGCGGACGCGATCTATGTCCTGACATGCAACTACCAGGACCTGGCGCTGAATCCGGCGGAGGTGAGGACGAACCCCTTTGTGGTGGACCATACTCCGCCGTCGGCGGACAAAATGTCGGTAAGTTATTCCGCTTCCGTAAAGGATACGGTTCTGTCAGTTATTACCCTCGGGTTCTATAATCCTGCGGTCACCGTGACGTTTACGGCATATGACGACACGGCGGGAGTGGATTATTTTACATGGAGTTATAAGCGGCAGGAGGGCGCCAGTGCGGAAAATCTGGAGCAGTATGGGGATACGCAGATCGCTGCCGTGCAGGATTTTGCGGACCGGGCAAAATTCACCGCGTCCATAACGCTGCCCGGTGAACAGGCCCGGCAGCTTCGGGGAAGTATTGCCTTCACCGCCACGGACAAGTACGGAAATGAAAGTAAAAAATTGACGGACAGCGGTTATGTGTTGGTGGTTGATACCGTATCGCCTGTCATCACGGCGGAATATTCGCCTCCTGACAATAGCTTTGGAGGCAAGCTGTATTATAATAAGGCGCTGACGGCCACCTTTACGGTTGCGGAGTCAAATTTTTTCAGCGAGGATGTGATTGTGATGCTGGCGAAAGATGAGGAAGAGCCGATTCGGGTAGAGCCGGTCTGGACGGATCTCTCTGCGGACGTGCATGAGGGGACCTATGTGATTGAGGCGCCGGACAGCCACGCCAATGACGGTGATTATGTATTTACGGTAAGTTACACGGACAGAAGCGGTAATGCCATGGAGGAGTATACCTCCGACATATTTGTGATAGATACCATACTGCCGGTTATCGAAGTGCAATATGACAATGGGAGTCCCGTAAATACATTGGCGGACGGCCAGGGAATGACAAGGAAGTATTTTCCCGCTCAGCTGAGTGCTGCCCTCACCATCACGGAACACAATTTCAATCCGGAGGATATCGAATATAGCATTGCGGCCGCAGATGTGGCCGGCAACCCGCTGGACGCCGACGCGTTGTACAGGGTTACCGGATGGAGTTCCGACGGGGATGTCAACACTGCGACCATCGTATTTCCGGGAGACGCCAATTATACATTTGACATTGCGTATACGGACCTGGCCCTGCATGAGATGGCGGATTATCCCACGGAATATTTTACGGTTGACACTTCCATGCCCGAGACCCCGGAGGTGACTTACAGCGCCAGTGTGCTGGACACCATACTGGCGAATATCAGCTTTGGATTCTACAATGCCCAGATGACCGTGAATGTCACGGCCGTGGACAGGATTTCCGGTGTTCATGGCTTTGTCTACAGCTATTTGAAGGCGGACGGGGTAAGCACGGTCAATGCGGAACTGGCGGAGCAGCCCATAGAGGAAGCCCAGATCAGCTTTTCGGAGGGGGGAGCCGCGGCCACTGCCAGCTTTCAGATTTCCCAGGCGGCTCTCGCCGCGGGAAATCAGTTCAACGGCACCGTCAGAGTCAGAGCTACCGACAGGGCGGGAAATCAGACTGACGATCTGCAGGACGGGAAGCGGATTGTGGTGGACAACATCGCTCCCACAGCCACTGTGGAATATAATATGCCGGTGCAGGAGGCGGACAATATCTCCTACTATGACGGTGACATAAACGCCACGGTCACCATCCAGGAGGCAAATTTCTATTCGGAGGATGTGACGATTTCCGTGACCAGGGACGGGGCGCCTTACACCGTAACGCCGGTGTGGAATGACAACGGCACGGATGTTCATACAGGAAATTTTACGCTCACCCAGGACGGGGACTATTTTGTGGAAATCAACTACGCGGATAAGTCAGGAAATACCATGCAGCAGTACCTGTCGGAACAGATGACCATAGACACGCAGATAGAGGAAGCGGTCATCACCGTCAATGGTATGGAAGGGGACGGGAAGGCGTTTAAGGATGAGGTAGTGCTGGAAGTCAGCTTCGAGGATACAAACTTTGAAGACTATGAGATCCTGCTGACCCGGACAAATTTTGCCAATAAGAACATGGATGTGACGGAGCAGTTTGTCGGAGGACGGGTGACCACAAACGCGCTGGGAGGCTCCGGGCGTTTTGACACATTTTTAAAGACTCCGGAGAACGACGGGATCTATACGGTCAAAGTCAGCCTTTCTGACAGGGCGGGTCACACCGTGGAAAAAACGGTGACTTTTACGGTAAACAGATACGGCTCGGTATACGAATACAGCGATTATCTTGTGAACTTGATCAAGGATGGCGGAGCATATATACAGAGGATGGAGGAGGATCTGCTGATTACGGAATACAATGCGGACCGCCTGGTGAGCCAGTCCATTGACATTGAGATTTCCAGGGATGGAAAGCCGCTGGAGAATTGTGACTATACAGTTATACCACAGAGCAACGAGACGGCGGAGGCAGAGAACAAAAACTGGTATCAGTATCAGTACATCATCCCCAAGGAGAATTTTTCCTCCGACGGCGTATACAAGATATCGGTGTCTTCCACAGATCAGACCGGAAATACACCGGAGAATACCAATTATGAGGACAAGGCAATTCTGTTCAGAGTGGACAGTACGGCTCCGGAGATCAACAGTATTACCGGACTGGAGAGCGCCATCGTCAATGCCACCAGTCTGGAGATTAAGTATACTATTTACGACACCATAGGCCTGGAGTCCGTGGCTGTCTATCTGGACGGGAAAGAAAAAGAGAACATTACGGATTTTGCAGAGGATGCTCAGAATTATTACGGAAGTCTGCTTCTGACAGAAAATCCCCAGGCCCGGAGAGTGAGGCTGGTGGTGAAGGACCTGGCCGGCAATGTGACGGACACGGACGCGGAAAATTTCATAAGCGCATTCGCGTTCACTCCTTTTGTCACCATATCCACCAATGCCGTTGTACGCTGGTATGCGGACAAGGCGCTCTTTTGGGGAAGCATTGGAGGAGCGGCCGCAGTGGTCGGATCGGCAGTGGGAAGCGCCATATTGTTCAGACGCAGAAGAATACGGACAGCCAGAGCATAGCAGGGGAAAAGAGGTGGGAATATGTACATGCTGAAGGACCGGGGAATTATCAGCGAGGTAAACTGCGGCAGTAATTTTGAATATGTACTGGAGAACAGCGCCCATTTTGTCAATACGGACTACAAGGTATTGCAGAGCCAGACCAACGGCATCTTCGTGCAATGCATGAAGATGCTGCGCAACGGAAAACTGGCGCTGTATTATGTGACAGACGACTACAGGCATCTGGAATCCATGTCTGCCAACATTACCCCGGACATACTGGTGCTGGTGGTGATCAATCTGCTGGCGGATGTGATAGAAGTCAGAAACAATGGTTTCCTGGACTGCCAAAACATTGATTTATCCTGGAATAAGGTGTTTGTGGAGCAGAATACCCTGAAGGTTAAGCTGGTATATATCCCTGTCAGCGAGAGGGTTTTTGGCAGCTATGCAGAGTATGAAAGCGAATTGCGGATCAGTATCGTAAAGCTGATCAACCTGGTGTTTTCCTCCCCCGAGGAGCGTCTGAAGCATCTTGTGAGTGATCTGCGGAACGGCTCCCTGTCCCTGGAGGAAGTATACAATAGATCCAGAAGCGCGGGAATGCCGCCCATCATAAATCCGCCCGCGACAGATGATATGCCGGGGACGGAAGAGGAACGCATCCGAATGGTGGCCCTGAATGCGGCGGAGCCCTTTGAAATCCTCATTGACAGGGAGGAGATGCTGCTGGGAAAAAAGCGGGCGCTGGTGGACGTGGTGATTTCCTTCAACAATATGATCAGCAGGAAGCATTGCAGAATCAGCAGGGACAACGGAGCATTCTATATTTCCGACGAGGGAAGTGCCAACGGCACATATGTAAACCGGGTCAGGTTGTCCCCGGGGCAGCGGCAGCGGATCAAAAAAGGAGATATTATCCGTCTGGCGAACAGTGATTTTCGGATAGTTTAAAGCAAAGAGGTGTGCACATGCCAAGACCGAGAGTGATCATAGCGGACGAGGACAGGGGCTACATCATGCCCCTGCAGCTGAAATTTGTAAAAGAGTTTTTTAACCGGATAGACCTGGAGATTGTCACGGACAGGCAATATTTCCTCGAATTGTTTTCCCAGCCTCAGAAGGCGGATCTACTCATACTGTCAGAAGAACTGTATGACTCATCCCTGCAGAAGCATAATTTAGGATACATTTTTGTGATGACAGAGCAGAATGAGGAGACCGGGACAGAAGAATTAAATGTGAATAAGCTGTACAAATACACCAGCGTGAAGGAAATCTTTAACGAGATTGTGGGGAAGAGCAAGGAAGCCCTTCATATGGAAAGGGATGAAAAGCAGGAGACCCGTATCATCCTTGTCACCTCCGCCAACGGAGGCGTGGGGAAAACAACCATTGCCATGGGGGTGAGCGCGTTTCTCACACGATATTATGGAAAGCGAGTGCTGTATCTGAACGCAGGCAGGCTACAAAACTTCCAGTATATGCTGGATAATGATACGCCCATCACATCTCCCGAAATATACACGAAGCTGCAGAATCCCTCGAGTCAGATCTATGAAGAGATCAGGCATGTCCTGCGGAAAGAGGCGTTCAGCTATCTGCCCGCATTCAAGGCCGCGCTGATGTCCATTGGTCTCAAGTACGCAATATACGGTAAAATTGCCCTTTCCGCAAAAAAAAGCGGAGACTATGACTTTATTGTGATTGACACGGAATGTACCTTTGACGAGGATAAGGCCCGCCTGCTGGACACCGCAGACAGGGTTGTTATCGTTACGGAACAGAGCGTCAACGCGGTACATGCGGTGAACGCGCTGATCTCCAATATCAACGGTACGAAATCCGACAAATATATTTTTGTCTGCAATAAATTTGAAAAAGAGGCTTACAATGCGTTGATTTCCCCTTCGGTGACGCTCAAGTTTGCAGTCAATGAGTATGTGGAAAAATTTTCGGTAAGTGGTATCACCAAATGTGAGGAACTTTCTGAAAAAGAAGGAATTAAGAAAACGGCGTTCCTGCTGTTATAGCGGGACGTCCGATTGGGGCCGGGGTGCTCCGGTGCGGAGGATTCAATGGAAAAATCTACGATTATTATAAGATTTATTATCACCAAAAGAGGTTTTGAAGTCGATGTGGATGTCCCGCTGGATATCACCGCCAACGAACTGGTGCTGGCATTGAGCAGCGCTTATCAACTGGGAATAGACCAGGCCGATATAAAGAAGTGCTATCTGCAGGCAGAAAATCCCATTGCCTTGCTGAAGGGAAACAGAACCCTGCGGGAATTCGGGCTGAGAAACGGAAGTGCCGTATATTATACCAACGAATGTTAAGTGTTTCGGCTATATACATAATAATTGAATGGGTGACGGGCAGATGAATGAGAGATATAAGGTAGTTCTTTCCAACAAGAATATATATAAGGAGATAGAGATCACTTCGGAGCGAAAGTCTCTTGCAGTGGGAACTGCCATGGATTCTGAGGTGAGACTCAGAAAAGAATTATTTTTCGGAGAAATACAGCTTAAGTTCCAGATGACGGACGGCCTGTGGAGCGTGCTGTGCTCGGATAACCTGTACTTTGATGTGGGGGATGTCAGGAAAATGATGAGCCTGCGGCTGGAACATGGCGCAGCGGCGAAGGTCTGCTACCAAAATTCGGATCACGAAGTATTTACGCTGGAATTTGGTATTGACTTTGACTACGAAGAGAAAAATTATGACAGGAGGATATGGATTGACGACCTGGGGCAGTTGCTGGTAGGAGGTACAGAGGAGGCGCAGATCCGCCTGGACAATCCCCATGTGGGAAAAGACTCCTTTATATTAAAAAAAGAGGGGCAGCGCTTTGTGCTGTATGACAGAGGCTGTCGGTACGGCGTATATGTCAACAGGGAAAAGATCGAAGGGAAAAGAGAAATAGAGGAGTATGACTTTATCTCTATCGTGGGAATCAGCTTTTTCTATAAAAGGGGATCCCTCTATACATCAAAAGATCCCTCTATTACCGTGAACGGTTTGCGGCAGGAGGCGGCCCGGCCCGGGACAACGGTGCTGAAGTATCCCAAGTTTAACAGAAACACCCGAATCCAATGTGAGATTCCGTCTGATAAAGTACAGATACAGCAGCCGACGGCCAAACCCAATCAGCAGAAAAAGAGTATTATTCTGTCGCTGATTCCTACCATTGTCATGCTTGCGATGACCATAGTCCTGCGGGGGATTATAGACGGCGGCGGTACGCTGGTGGTCTACAGCGCCGTATCCATGGGGATGGGCGCCATTATGTCCATTGTCACCTATGTCCAGGACCAGAAGAAGTACCGGGTGGAGACCCAGGAGCGGGAAAAGGCATACAGAGGCTATATCGAGGAAAAGGAGACGCTGATTCAAAGCAGCAGGGAAAACGAACTGCGGGTTATGAGGCTGATCTACGAATCCCTGGACGACAGCATACAGGACGTAATGGACTTTGGAAAAAGGCTGTTTGAAAAGGGTCCTGAAGACGAAGACTTTCTGAAAGTATATCTGGGCACCGGGGCCGTGGAGTCGGCCAACCAGATCCAGTTTTCGAGACAGGAGTTTGTTGACGCCACAGATCCCATAAGCCTGTTGCCGGCGGAAATCGCCCAGAAGTATAGGCGTATGGAGAATGCTCCCATCGTGGTGGATTTGAACCATTCCGGCGGAGTGGGGATCGTGGGGGAGGCGGCGCAGCTCGGTCAACTGCTGCGCAATATGACTTTGGATCTGGCGATCAGACATTTTTACCGGGATGTGAAACTGGTCTATCTGCTGGACCGGGAATATGTCCGGGAATTCCATTGGGTGCGCTGGCTGCGAAATGTGAATAACGATAAGCTGGATGTAAGGAACATCGTCTGCGATGAGGAGAGCAAGAACCTTCTGCTGGAAAATCTCTATGTGATATTGTCGGAGAGGGAGACATTGCTGGCCGAGAAAAAGGAGTGCAGATTTGAGGAACGGTACATTGTGTTTGTGACGGACGCCTCCATGATCGCGACCTATCCTGTATCCAGATATGTGAAAGACTGCGCAAATTATGGATTTACCTTCGTGTTTTTGGAAGAGCATGAGGAGGAGATTCCCCGGGGCTGTACGGAGATCATACGGCTGGGCGCCGGGGGAACGGGAGAAATTCTGAATACCCGCAACGGGGATAGTGCGGTCTCCTTCGAGTATCCGGCCGTCACAAACAAATTGGCGGAAGAAGTGGCTCTGAAACTGGGAGCCATCCATGTGGATGAAGTCACCCTGGAAAGGCAGTTGACAAAGAGAATCACAATGTTCGAATTACTGGGAATTATTTCCGCAGAGGACCTGGATCTGGAACGGCGCTGGAGAGAGGCCCTGGTATACAGGACGCTGGCGGCTCCCATCGGGGTGAAAAGCAATAATGAGACTGTTGTGCTGGACATCAGCGACAGGGCGGAGGGACATGGGCCCCACGGCCTGGTTGCTGGGACCACAGGCTCCGGCAAAAGCGAAATTCTGCAGACCTATATCCTGTCCATGGCAACGCTGTATCATCCGCATGAGGTGGGATTTGTCATCATAGACTTTAAGAGGGGAGGAATGGCCAACCGGTTTGCCGGTCTTCCCCATCTGATTGGGACCGTCACAAATAACGACCGGCGGGAGATAAAGAGGTTCCGATTGTCCATTAAGGCAGAGATTGCCAGACGGCAGGAAATGCTTTTGGAGGCGGAGGTCAACCATATAAATGAATATATCAAGTTGTATAGGGCAGACAGGGTTAAACGCCCCATGCCCCACCTGATCGTGATCGTGGACGAATTTGCCGGGCTGAAGGCGGAATATCCGGATTTCATGAAGGAACTGACAGCGGCGGCTCACACCGGCCGCACCCTGGGAGTCCATCTGATCCTGGCAACCCAGAAGCCGGCAGTGGTGGACGCCCAGATCTGGTCTAACTCCAAGTTTAAACTCTGTCTGAAGACGCAGACAAAGGAAGACAGTAACGAGGTGATTAAAACGCCCCTGGCGGCGGAGATTGTGGAAGCCGGGCGGGCTTATTTTCAGGTTGGCAACAATGAGATATTTGAACTGATACAGTCGGCATACAGCGGGGCAGGGATTCCGGCGGGAAATGACGCGAAGGAAAATGTGTATGAGCTTTATGAGAGAAACCAGTGGGGTAAAAAGAAGCTGGTCTATACCAATAAGAAGAACAACAGAGACAGCAAAAACAGATCCCAGACGGATGCTCTGGTGGATTGTGTCAGAACGTACTGTGAGAGCAGCGGTATCCACAGGCTGCAGGGAATATGTCTGCCCCCTCTGAAAGCAATCATAAGGACCGATGAACTGGATTATGGGGATGCGGGTCTGCCGGGATATTCCATTCCCATCGGATGGTACGATGATCCGGAGCAGCAGCGGCAGGGAATCATGGAATTGGAACTTTCCGGGGATAATATATTTATCGTGGGATCGGCGCAAACGGGGAAAACCAGTCTGCTGCAGACCATTGCGTATGGGATTATGAGAAAGTATTCTCCCGACCAGGTCAATATATATATGATTGACTGCGGCAATATGACTCTGAAAAAATTCGAGAATTCCCGATATGTGGGAGGCGTAGTGTTATCCAATGAGGAAGAGAAATGCCAGAGCCTGTTCAATCTGCTCAATACCCTCGTCACCCGGCGGAAAAGGGTACTTTCGGACAGAGGGGTGGGAAACTTTGCCCTCTGCGCTGAAGCAGGGTACACGGATCTGCCTCTGGTGGTGCTGATGATTGATAATATGGCTGGCTTTAAGGAATATTTTCCGAAGCAGGCGGAGCGGATAGACAGCCTGTCCAGGGAGGCGCAGGGCGTGGGAATTTGCATCATTATTACTGCCGCCGCATCAAATGCGCTCAGCTACAGGGAACAGACATACTTTGGGCGGAAAATGGCACTTCGCTGTAATGACAGCCAGGAATACGACAATATTTTCGGGCATTGTGGGGAAACGCCGGGTGGAAATGCCGGCAGCGGGTTGTTTATGTCCGACGGGCGGATCCTGGAGTTCCAGGCGGCTATATTTGGAAAAAGCGTGAAAGAAGGGGAGAGAAGCAGGGAATTGAAAGAGTACATAGAAGAGAGAAACAGGGATTTTGAGGATAGAACGGAAAGCATTCCCATGGAATAGGACCTGCGGAGGAAAGCCGCTTTTTACACTTGATTTTATCTTTCAACTGATTTAAAATAAATTCAATGGAGACCTTTAAAGTCCGAAGAAGTAAACTGGGAGGTTGCTGTATGCAAAAGCGGATATTGGTAGTGGATGATGATGCCATGAATTTGAACAGGACGAAAAGAATCTTGGAGAAAACGTACGAGGTTCTGGTGGCAGATTCGGGGAGCAAGGCATTGGACTTACTTTTATATGAAGAAGTGGATTTGATCCTGCTGGACATTGCTATGCCGGACATGGACGGCCTTGAGACTTTTGAACGCATGAAAGAGTTTCACAATGAGGCTCCGGTGATTTTTTTGACTGCCTCGGGGGATGAGGATGACGTGATGAGCGCAATCAGGCTGGGAGCAGTCAACTATTTGAAAAAACCATTTTATCCGCAGGATTTGCTGCAGCGGATTGCAAAGGAGCTGGATAAGAAATGAGAGCAGAGGCGCAGGTAAGTACACATTTGCTCATGGCTGGCGTTGTCAGTGTGTTCAGCACAGTGCTGATATTGGTCACCCTGGCCATGTCATGGGAATTATGGATCGTTCCCCTGATCGTTCTGGGCTGTATTGTGGTATGGTGGCTCCACATCGGGAGAGTCGGCTCGGGAATTCTTTATGAGAACATGTGTGCCTGGCTCATGTTGGGTGGCTTTTTCTTCTTTGGGGTACATAAGGCAAGCCTTTATGAAATACCTTCGGTAGCATGCGTGCTATTGCTGGTATTTTCGTTTTTGAACAGGAAGTGCCTGTTGTATATAACAGGTGCTTTTTATATGTCAGTGCTGTTATACCATTTCCTTTTTTTTCATGATATCGCAAGTACTATGGAAATTCAAGATGCAGTACGTCTGGGAATCGGAGCGGCTGTGGTGGCGGGAGCCGGGCTGATTGCGAGATACCGTGTCAACAGAAGCAACGAGGAGGGGGCGCGATATAGAAACATGCTGGCGCAGCTTGACGCGGCCAGGAGGCAGAACGCCGATTTCCTGTCAAATGTATCCCATGAACTGCGGACTCCTATCAATATGGTAATCGGCATCGGCGAAGTGGCCCTGTGTAAGCAAAATGTGGCTGAGATTCACGAGGATATACAGTCCATAAAGCTGGCCGGTAAACGTCTGTCCAGCCAGATCAATAATATTCTTGACTATACGGAGATCGTGGAGGGCACGCTCACGGCAACGAAAGAAGGATACAATATCACTTCGGTGGTCAACGATGTGATTACCATGACGGCGCTGCAAAGCAGCAGACACCATCTGGAAATGGTGTTTGATGTTGACCCCAAGATCCCTTCGATTCTTATAGGGGATGCCGAAAAAATTTCTCATGTGCTTAAAATCCTGGTGGAAAATTCCATAAAGTTTACGGAGGAGGGGGGCATCAATGTCTGCATCGGCTTCAGGCGTGAGAGTTATGGGGCTAACCTGATCATAGATATATGCGATACGGGCATTGGCATGACGGCCGCTCAGATGACGCAGATGGCAGATGATTTTTATCAGGCGGATTCCGGGAGCCGCCGTTATGCGGGCGGCTTAGGCCTGGGGCTCCCCGTTGCCCGTGGTCTGCTGCATTCCATGGGCGGTTTCGTTCATTTTGAAAGTAAGGAGCAGCAGGGCATGCAGGCCCACATTATCATTCCCCAGGGAGTGGGGGATGAAACCCCCAGCATTTCGGTGGCCAATGCCGGGCAAGTATGCATTGCTTGCTACTTCAGGCCGGAGAGATACAGCAATGACGAGATTAGACGGTATTATGACAGAATGATCCTGCACCTGGTGGAAGGGTTGGGCGTTGAGGGATACCAGGCTCATAACTTTGAGGGGCTGGAGAAACTGCAGCGGGAACATCATTTAACCCATATGTTCATCGCCCAGGCAGAATACATGGAGAACAGCGACTACTATGAGGAAATGGCCGGAAAAATCAGAGTGGTGGTGATTACGGACAGGAAGTTTGCGCTGGGCAGGGACAGCAGACTGATGGTCATCCGTAAACCGTTTTCGGCTCTTTCCATTGTCAATCTTCTCAATGGACAGCTGGATGCCAACGGATTTGAAAAGGCACAGGCGCCGGGACGCAGGCCGTTTACCTGTGCGGGAGTCCGGGCGTTGGCCGTGGACGATGAGGAGATGAACCTGGTGGTGGCCAAAGGCGTCCTGGGGAGTTACGGCATAAAGGTGGATACCTGTCTCAGCGGCAGGGCGGCAGTGGAGCGGTGCAGCCGGATGTCCTATGACATTATTTTCCTGGATCATATGATGCCGGGATTTGACGGCGTGGAAACGCTGCTGCGAATTCGGGAGATTAATAATGGAATGTACCGGGATCTGCCCATAATTGCCCTGACTGCCAATACAATCAGCGGCGCGCGGGAAATGTTTAAAAGCGAGGGATTTACGGAGTTTATACCAAAGCCCATTGAGCGTTCCCTTCTGGAGCGGGTACTGCGGCGCGTGCTGCCGAGAGACAGGTTCCAGAATGACGGAGAGACGACTGCTTCGGCTGTGGTACCGATTTCAGTACCGGAGGAAACGGATTGTGTATCCTGTGCCGAAGGAAGTGAGTCGGAGGCAGAGCAGCTCTCCGGGTTTGATTCGTTGACGCAGGCCGGCATTAATGTGGAGATGGGGTTGGACTTCTGCGCGGGCGAGAAGGATTTTTATGTGGAGATGCTGCAGATGTTCGATTCCCAGGCCGAAGAAAAGAAACAGGAACTGGAGGATCTGTATAAGGCGGGCAACTGGGCGGATTACGCGGTAAAGGCCCATGCATTAAAAAGCACATCCCTTACCATAGGAGCAGAAGGGCTGTCGGCCTATGCGAAAACCCTGGAGCAGGCGGGAAAGAATGAAGACGCAGAGTATATCCGGGAGAATCATCCCGTGCTGCTGGACATGTACGACGAGGTTTGCAGGAGCATTGCAGGGCAGTTGGACAGTTTGTAATTTAGGAGGAAATGCAGCGTGATAAAAAAATGGTTTGAAATAATCTTTAACCATAAGATCAGTCTGCGGGAGCGTATGTTCCGCCTGGTTACAGGCATCAGCATGATCGCGCTGATATTTGTATTGCTGATGAGCAGAAATCTTTTAAGCCTTTTCATCTTGGTGGTAAGCCTTATTTTCATGGCTTTGGTTGTAAAGTACAGCATTCGAAAGGGTTGTATTAACACAGGTGCCACGGCCATTGCGGTGCTCCTCCTTCTGCTCTTTCCGGTGAGTTTTTTTACGGCGGGCGCGATATACGGCGGGGCGCCTGAATGGTTTGTGCTCTGTTTTATTTACATCAGCATTGCCCTGCAGGGAAAGCGGAAAGGGGTGTTTTTCCTCCTCTGCTCGGCGGAGACGCTGCTCTGCTACTATATCGCGTACCATTATCCCCTGTTTGTGGAGAGGAATACCACGGCCCAGGCCTATTTTGATTCCGCGCGTTCCGTTATTCTTGCGGGAGGATTGACCAGTATACTGCTGCTCTTCCAGAATCATCTCTATGAGGAGGAGAATAAACTCTCCATACAGCAGAAAAAGGAAATTGAGGAATTAAACCGGGCGGAAAACCATTTTTTCTCCAGCATGAGCCACGAGATCCGTACCCCCATCAACACCATCATCGGATTGAATGAGATGATTCTGCGGGGAGACATTCCCGAGGATATTGCCGAAAACGCCAGGAATATCCAGGGGGCCAGCAAGATGCTGCTCACTCTTATCAACGATATATTGGATTTGTCTAAAATCAAGTCGGGAAAGATGGAAATTGTAAACACCTCCTACGAGACGGGGGCACTCTTTTCGGAAATTGTCAATATGATATGGATCAAGGCAAAACAAAAGGGGCTGGATTTTCGGCTGCAGGTGGATTCCTCCATTCCCAGCATGCTCTGCGGGGACGAGGTGCGAGTCAAGCAGGTTTTGATCAATCTTTTGAACAATGCCGTGAAGTACACAAGCGAGGGTTCCGTTAAACTGTCCGTTCGCTGCGAACGCCTGACTCTGAACAGGGTGCGGGTCTGGTACTCTGTGGAGGATACCGGGCAGGGGGTGAAAAAGGAAAATATTCCGTACATATTCAACGCCTTTAAACGGGTGGATGAGAGGAAAAACCGTCATATTGAGGGCACTGGCCTGGGGCTTAACATTGTTAAACAACTGGTGGAACTGATGGGAGGTGAAATCAGCGTCAACAGTGTGTATACCAAAGGATCAACCTTCATTGTGTCGCTGGAACAGGACATTGTGGACAGCAAGGAGTTGGGGACATTTACCCTTGAGTCCCGCACCAGGAGCCATGAGGGGGAGCAGTATAAGCAGAGTTTTGAGGCGCCGGAGGCGCATCTGCTGGTGGTGGATGACAATGATATGAATCTGCTGGTGGTGCGCAAACTGCTTTCGGAAACAAAGCTGCATATCCATACGGCTTCCAGCGGTGCGGAATGTCTGCGGCTCACGCAGAATCAGCATTATGACGGCATTCTGATGGATCACATGATGCCGGAGATGGACGGGATAGATTGTCTGCATGCACTGCGGGCGCAGCCGGGAGGCCTGTGCCAGAATACTCCCGTGATAGCACTGACGGCCAATGCGGGGAGTGACAATCAAAGCATTTATCGAAAAGAGGGGTTCAGCGGATACCTGGCCAAACCGGTCAACGGCGCGCTGCTTGAGGCCGCCGTATTGAGCATCCTGCCGAAGGAACTGGTAAAACTTAGTGAGGAGACCAGTCAGGCCGAGATCGGAAAGGATATCCTGATCTTTGAGCAGGCCAAGCGCCTGTCCATTATGGTCACCACGGACAGCGTGTGCGACCTCCCGGAATCACTCACGAAAGAGTTCGGCATTTCCGTATGCCCGTACTATGTCTGCACGGATCAGGGGCGTTTTCTGGATGAAATTGAGTTGAAGGCGGATGAATTGCTGACCCATATAGAGGAGGGGAAGAATGGCGTATCGGAACCTCCGGATGTGGAAGACTATGAAAGATTCTTTGCGGAAAAACTTACCGAAGCCCAAAATGTGATACATATTACCATGGCCAGGAATGTCAGCCGGGGGTATCAAAATGCCGTGGAAGCGGCGAAATCTTTTGAGAATGTTACGGTGGTGGACTCCGGACATCTCTCCAGCAGCATGGGGCTTGTGGTGTTGTATGCCGCTTATCTGGCGGAGAACCATGCCACAAAAGCGGAAATAGTCAAAATCGTGAAAAACCTGCAGCGATATATTTCTTCGGCGTTCATCATTGACAGTACCCATATGATGTGCCGCGCAGGAAGGATTTCCAAGAGGGTACAGATTCTCTGCGACGCGCTGCTGCTGCATCCCATCCTGGAACTGCGGCATAGCAAAATGGTTGTCGGGGACATGAAGATGGGCAGTTTCAAGCATGTTACCAGAAGCTATATCCGAAAAGTGCTCATGGACACAAGGAATATTGACCGGCGCATCCTGTTTATTACTTACGCCGGAATGGAGGAGCAGAGCCTGGAGTATATCAAGGAACTGGTGCAGCAGCACTGCCCGTTTGAGAGGGTATATCTGCAGAAGGCATCCTCCGCCATCTCCTGTAACTGCGGACCGGGGTCGTTTGGGCTGCTGTTCATGAAGAAAAATGAAGCGGAGATATCATTCTCAGGTTCATCAAAGTGGGAGACGGATAATTGAGTGCCGCTTGATGTGTTTTTGACGTAGAAATGCCGTAGACTGTAGACGTGAAGGTCTGTAAACCTCTGTGCTTGCGGACCTTTTCTGCTACATTGCCCTATATCAACTGCATACATAGTCTAAGAAAAAAATATAAATATTGATATTCCCTATTGCAAAAAAAGAGATTCTGTGATAACATACATTTGTTAGGTCGCATTAAAGTTGAGAACACTACAAATTTTGTAATGCCGTCCTGTGATTTGGCTCCATGGTCAAGCGGTTAAGACATCGCCCTTTCACGGCGGTAACACGGGTTCGATTCCCGTTGGAGTCACTTTTATATGGTGCGATAGCCAAGTGGTAAGGCATCGGTCTGCAACACCGTCATCGCCGGTTCAAATCCGGCTCGCACCTCTGGAAAGGATCCCGACTGTTCGGGGTCCTTTTTTACGATAACTCTGATTCTGTATGGAAATTGCTGCTGCAGCATTGGAGAAAACGGAGAAGGATTGTAATGGGCCACAGGAAGAAAACAGGAATTACGATTTTTTTGAGTATATTTGTCTGTCTGATCGGACTGGCAGGCAGCATGGCGGGCAGTCTGCGCTATGGGTTACGGGATAAGGCAGTTGATACACTGACGAGGGAGTGGGATCTATCCCAGATGCAAATCACAAAGATTGCGGCGTTTATGTCCATGGCTCAGTTTTTTGTGGTGATGGTAGACACCCCGGGGATTCAGGAAGCAGGGGCCATTAAGCTGTTGGATGCGTCGTATACGAGAGATTATATTGCTGCCAAAATGCGGGATTACCGGGATGATCTTCTGACAGGCAACGGAAAGGGCAGATTTGATTTTGAGGAGATCCGGCAGCTGGAAGAGGCGCACAGGGAGGAAGTCTGCCGGGATCTGCAGTACAATATTACTGCTGAGGATATGACAAAATACGAGACTATTTGGGATAATCTGGGATTGGCGGACAGGACCGCCCTGGAGTATTACCGAATTGACCGGCCGGGGTTGTTTTCTGCGGCGGGAATGATATTGTCCGGCTGGTTTCTGTTTCTTTCGGTACTGCTGGTGGCAGGGACAGGTGTGGGGCTGTGGTTTCTCAACGGACACAGCTTTGCGGGACATGGCATTTATGGAGGGGCTTTGCTGGCTGTCGGCATACTGGACTGTGCTGCCGCAGTGTCCTGCGGATGGGCAGCGGAGGCTGTAAACCGCTTTGTGGATATGCGGAGTAATTTGATGGCGTTGTTTTTTTCTCCCGTAGGCAATATGCTGCTGGGACTGGGAGTAATTTCTGCGCTGCTGGGTGTACTTGCGATTGCACTGTCTGCCCTGGAGAAGAGGAGATAGAGATCTGAAGGACCTTGGCTGCGGAATGCAGTCAAGGTCTTTTTTACGGAGGATACAGGGAGGTAAGTTTAAAATGAGTATAATGGGCTTTGTGATCGTGATTTTAATTTTTATTGTGGGCATCGGTCTGGTCAATGAGAAGTGGATTCACCTGCAGAGTGATATCTCTTTGGTGCTTTTCTCTTTGATTGTCAGCCTGGCGCTGCTGCTGATAGACATGGCGGTACCGGGGGAGTCACTTTCGGAACCGCTGCATCAGATTGCCAGTTTTGAGTTTGAGGCATATCTGCTGGACACGGTGCTCTGCTTCATGCTTTTTGCTGGGGCCAGTAAGGTAAATCTGGGAAAATTCCGTCAGAATCTTAAGGCCATCAGTCTGCTGGCACTGTTGACCACGGTGCTCTCCTCCCTCCTGTATGGTGTGCTGTTCTGGGGGGCGGCAAGATTGTTCCATGTGCCGGTGGATATATGGGTGTGCATTCTGCTGGGCTGCATAGTTTCCCCCACCGATCCCATCGCTGCCACCGGCATTTTAAACAAGCTGGGACTGTCCAAAAATGTGACTTCCGTGATAGAGAGCGAATCGCTCTTTAACGACGGCACAGGGGTGGCGCTTTTTGTATTTTTTAAAAGTATAGTGGGTCGCAGCGGGGGGAGTAATTTCCTGGTGGTGATGCTGAAGGAAGTGATGGGTGCGTTGGTGGTTGCCCTGGCCGTGTCTTTTCTGCTGGGCCAGTTAATAAAGCTGACCCGTGAGCCGGTGAGGCAGATTCTGATCAGTGTACTGGATGTGGCGCTGGTATATGCGATATGCGAACATTTTGGATTTTCCGGGGTGATCGCTTCGGTGGTCTGCGGCATGTATTTTGCCTATGTAATGGGAGGACAGGAGCGGAAACGTCAGGTATATGACCCCCATAACCTGTATGTGGACTTCTGGGAAATATTGGACAGCATACTGAATGCGGTTCTCTTTGTGATGATCGGACTGTCGGTGTTGAATGTGCATATCAGCTCCCATATCCTGTTTATTCTGCCGGTATCGGTGGCGGCGGTGATCCTGTCCCGTTTTGCCGGTGTGGCCCTGTCCAGCCTGCTGTTGGGAAAACACAAGATTCCCAGCAGCTACAGTCTGCTGGAATTCGTGTCTCTGATGACCTGGAGTGCCTTGAAGGGCGGCCTGTCTCTTGCTTTGGCCATGAGTACCCGGGAAATTCTGGATTCGGATGTATACCTGGTGATACTGAACACGGCCTATATCACAATCCTTTTTACGGTGGTGGTACAGGGGCTGACAGTAAAAAGCGGCTATCGTCTCATTGAGCAGCACAAGGCCCGCCGGGTCCGCCGGCAGAGTGAGCGCAGGCAGGAAATATAGAAATTCACGGATAATTACGGACAGAAGGAGAAGAGCAGATGAAAATTATTATAGTGGGACTGGGGCAGACGGGGACTTTACTGGCTCGGCGGATCGCGGCAGAAGGGCATGACACAGTGGTAATAGACTGTGACAAGGAGAGGGTGGAGGCGGTCACCAACCTTTACAATGTCAGTGGGGTGTGCGGCAGCGGCGCGTCCAAGGAGATTCTGCTGCAGGCCGGGGCCGCCACGGCGGATGTGGTCATAACAGTATCCCCCATAGACGAGATCAACATGATGGCATGTATGGTGGCTAAAAAATGCGGCGCCCGATACACCGTGGCCAGGATTCACAGACCCGAACTGTCAGGAGACGGGGACTATTTTGCGGAGGCTTTTCAGATTGATTATATTACCAATCCCAAGCTGGATACGGCGCTGGAGATGTACCGGCAGATCGGAATGCCCGGAAAGGTAAAGGCGGATGCTTATTTCAGCGATGTGGCCACAATCATACGGATCAACATGGACAAAAACATTATCCCCGGCGGCAGCATGCCTCTAAAGGATGTGAAGGAATTTTTCGGCACGGATATGCTGGTGGCCACTGTCACCCGGGGAGAGAAGCTGTATATCCCCAAGGGGGATTTTGTGATCCAGCCCGGAGATGTGGTGGGCATCATTGCCGCAGATACGGTAATCCCCCAGATTATCATGAAATTGGGTCTGGCCCATAAGACTGCCAGGAAGGTGGTGCTGGTGGGGGGCGGCACAGTGGCTTATTATCTGGGAAAGAAACTGTTGGAAAATAAGAAGAGCGTTACAATCCTGGAGAATGACCGCAAGCGCTGCGCAGAATTGGCGCAGCTGCTGCCTCAGGCGGAAATCAGTTTTGCGGATGGGGTGGATGCCGAAGTTCTGCTGGAAGAAGGCATGAAAAAGGCAGATGTGTGTGTCTCCCTGACCGGAAACGACGATGCCAATCTGGTGATTTCACTGTTTGCCTGGTCCTGTGGTGTGAAGTCAGTGATTACCCGTGTCAATGCCACTGCCTATGAGAAGCTGCTGAACAAGGTAAACATGGATATCACTATCTCCCCGGCAGTGATTTCCGCAGACCGGGTTATGGGCTTTGTGAGGAATGTGACGGTTCACAATGCCAAGGGCAATGATATTCAGTGTTTGTACCAGCTGGCGGGAGGCATGGCAGAGGCGATAGAATTCGTTGCCTATGACAACTGCAAAAAGCTGGGGGTGGCTTTCAAACAGCAGGAGTTCAAGTTGAAAAAAGAAATTTTGGTGGCCATGCTGATCCGTCAGGGACAGGTGATTATTCCGGATGGCAACAGCTGTATCCAGTCCGGGGACCGGGTGGTGGTGATCAGTAAGAGAGGTCACGGACTGAACACGCTGAATGATATTTTTGCCCTATAGCCCTGCTTCCAGCGCGGCGAACACCTGGCCTATGGGTTCCTGGATGCACAGATCCGCAAAGCGGTCCCTGGGAGTAGGGGACATGTTTATGACGATCAGATGCTTTCCCTGAAAATAGTCGATGAGACCGGCGGCGGGATAAACCGCCAGGGAAGTGCCTCCGATGATCAGCACATCTGCCTGCCGGATGGCGGTGACGGCTCCGTTTACAGTGTCCTGGTCCAGGCCTTCCTCATAGAGCACCACATCCGGTTTTACCGGGCCGCCGCATTTGTCACAGCGGGGCGCATCTTTTGATTTCATTATATAGGCCAGGTCGTAAAAGGCATGACAGTCCTCACAGTAGTTGCGGAGTACGGAGCCGTGGAGTTCGTAGACATTCTTGCTGCCGGCGGCCTGGTGCAGGCCGTCAATGTTTTGGGTAATGACGGCGTCCAGCCTGCCCGCTTCCTCCAGGCGGGCCAGCATCCGATGGGCCGTGTTGGGGCGGGCATCGGGAAAAAGCATTTTATTGTGGTAGAAACGGTAGAACTCCTCCGGTTTTTTGCGGTAAAAGCTGTGGCTCAATATGGTTTCCGGCGGGAAGTCATACTGCTGATTATACAGCCCATCCACGCTGCGAAAGTCGGGGATTCCGCTCTCCGTGGAGACCCCTGCGCCGCCGAAAAATACGATGTGACGGCTGTCTCTTATAATCTGTACGAAACGATCTGATTCCTTTGACATGGAAGTTTCCTTTCTGATTTAGAGTTCCGCATCTTCTCTACAAGCACACGATGCGGGTGCTCCCCATGCGCCCACAGTGGTGTGCGCCTGTGGAGCAGTGTACTTTCCGAGAAGATGCTGATTAGAGTTCCGCATCTTCTCTGCAAGCACACGATGCGGGTGCTCCTCATGCGTTATTTAAAAAAATGACCGGGCAGTACAGGAAAGCACTTTCTCCTATTCTGCCTCGGTCATTTTCACTGGCCCTGTCCCCGCAGACTTTTACCTATCTGCCATGGCGGGCACAGGAACGATTATATTTCCTTATAGGCGGGAACAAAGATGGGGAAGGTGTCATTCCCTTTGAGTTCCTTGCCGGTGGAAATGGTTACTTCCTTATCTGTGATTACATATTCCATCTCCACATTGCCCATGATGGTGGTGTCCTGCATCAGAATGCAGTTTTTCACCACAGAGCCGCGGCCAACCTTGACGCCTCTGAACAACACACAGTTTTCTATCTCGCCCTCAATTACGCAGCCATCAGCCACCATGGAGTTCCTGGCTCTGGATCTGCCTATGTATCGTGTGGGATTGTCATCCCGCACCCGGGTATAGATAGGGGAGCGGTCGAAAAGGGCGCTCAGGTTCTCGTCCTGCAGCAGGCGCATGTTCTCGTTAAAATAGCTGTTTTTGTCACTGATGCGGGCGGTGTAGCCGGTGTATTCATAGCCGTAGACCTTCAGCTGCTCCAACTGGGGAGCCAGGATGTCGCGCTCAAAATAGCTGAAGCCATGGGCATATGCATTGGATATCTGCTCGATCAGTAATTCCCTGTCAATCAGATAGATATTCATGGAGAAATTCTGGGGGCCATGCTCCTTGGGGTTGGTCTTGATCTGTGCCACCCGACCGCTGTCCCCGTCAAGGTTCAGGGTATAGTACAGATCGGTGGTCAGGGTGGGCTGCAGATTCATGAAACCGTAAGGAATTTCTTCTTTTTTATATGCGATAGTCACATCAGCGCCGCTGGCCACATGGGCATCAATCATGGCATTAAAGTCAAAATTGGCTACGATGTTGGCATCGGAGATAACCACATATTTCTCTTTTTGTATCTTCAGGAATTCCAGTATGCTGGCCAGCGCCTCCACTCGGCCATTGTAAACCTTAACGGTTTTCTCGGCGAAAGGGGGGACAATATTCAGACCTCCATGTTTGCGGGTCAGGTCCCATTCCCGGCCGGAACCCAGGTGACGCATCAGAGAACGGTAATTTTTGCGCACAATTACGGAGATATTGTCTATACCGCAGTTTACCATGCTGGACAGCAGAAAGTCGATCATGCGGTAACGGCTTGCAAAGGGGATGGAAGCCATCAGACGCTCGCTTACCAGTTCGGGAACCTGATTGTCATAGCTGTTGGGAAAAATAATGCCCAGGGCATCCTGATTTGTATTTACCATAGTGATTCACCATCCTTTACATCATTTTCTACCATGGCCTTGGGACCCACCAGTGCTCTGGCGCCAATGTGCACGCCGGGTCCTACGGTGGCAACGCCGTTCTCATCATTCTCCGGCATTGCGCCCACCACGGCATTGACGCCGATCTCGGCATTTTCCGCCACGATGCAGTGCTTTACGGTGGCACCCGCATGAATGACGCTGCCTCCCATCACCACGGCGTCCTCCACAGTGGCACCGGATTCCACTTTGACGCCCGCAAAGAGAATGGAGTGCTTCACATGACCGTTGATGCGGCAGCCGTCCGTGATCATGGAGTTTTCCACCACGGCGTTGGCCCCGATCTTGTGGCCTGTCATACCGCTGTTGCGGCTGTATATCTTCCAACTCTCATCAAAAAGGTTGATGCCCGAGGTCTCGGGATCCATAATTTCCATATTGGCTTCCCAAAGGGAGGAAATGGTACCCACGTCCTTCCAGTAGCCGTTGAAATGGTAGGCGTACATCTGGCGGCCGTCCCGGAGCAGATTGGGTATAATATTATTGCCGAAGTCGTTGGAGGAGTTGGGATCCGCCTCATCCTCCACCAGATATTTCTCCAGAATGTCCCTGTTAAAGATGTAAATGCCCATGGATGCCAGATTGGATTTGGGCTTTTTGGGCTTCTCCTGGAACTCCGTGATCTTGTCATTCTCATCGGCAACCATCAGACCGAAACGGGAAGCCTCTTCCCAGGGTACCTCCATGACAGCCACACTGAATTCGGCGCCTTTTTCTTTATGGAACTGCAGAAAATCATTGTAATCCTGCTTGCAGATCTGGTCGCCGGAGAGGATGATTACGTACTCAGGGTCATACCGCTTGATGAAAGACAGGTTCTGGTAGATGGCGTTGGCCGTGCCCTTGTACCAGTCAGACCCCTGCGCCTGCTGGTAAGGGGGAAGCACATGTACCCCGCCATACAGGCGGTCCAGGTCCCAGGGCTGTCCATTGCCGATGTATTCGTTCAGTACCAGCGGCTGGTACTGGGTCAGTATACCAACAGTGTCAATTCCCGAGTTGACGCAGTTTGATAAGGGGAAGTCGATGATTCGATACTTTCCGCCGAAAGGAACTGCAGGTTTAGCCAGCTTCTGTGTCAGGGCATACAGCCTAGAGCCCTGTCCGCCGGCCAGAATCATTGCAATCATTTCTTTTGCCATACGGATTCTCCTTTTTGATACTTATTTGGTGTAATTTGCATATTACACTTTGTTATATATTAGCATTTCTGGACAATATAAACAAGTACTTAATGAAAAAAACAAAAACTCTTTTTAAATAAGAAAAATTTAAGAATTCCGACACGCTGCGACAGTTGAGCAAGTTTGAATTTTCTGCTATAGTAGAAAAATAGAAATGGTTTACCTCCGGCAGGGGGCAGTATCGGGAAGGAGGAAGGGCATGCGCAGGAGAAAAAAGGATGAATTGATTCCCTACAGCAAGACGAAGAGGGTCATATATGTTTACCGGCGGGGAAAAAAGCGACCGGCCGGCGTCATAGCGGGAGGAATATTGCTGGGGATCGGAGGCCTTTGCCTGTTATATTGCCTGTTTATTCTGTTTTTTGTGAGTTTTGGATCCTGGTTTTTTCTGGTGTGGAGCATTGGCGCACTGATACTGCTTCTATGGGGAGGTCTGCTGGCAGCCCGCAGGACGGAGCGGCTTCCCCGCTGGGTTAAAATTTGCTGGGGACTGCTGGTGGGAGTGGGGTTGACGGCTTTTGTTGGAGTGGAGGGGCTGATCCTTACGGAGTTTGGAGCCAGAGCCCGGCCCGGGGCGGACTATTGTGTGATTCTGGGTGCTCAGATAAAGCCCCATGGACCCAGTGATATGTTAAAACGCCGCCTGGACAGGGCTGTTGTCTATCTGACGGAGAATCCGGAGACCCAGGCCATCGTATCCGGCTGTCAGGGCAGCAATGAGCCTATGAGCGAGGCCAGGGGTATGTATGATTATCTGGTGGGTGCGGGAATTGCCCCGGAACGTATCCTGCTTGAGGAAGATTCCCGGAATACCTGGGAGAATCTGGAGTTTAGCGGCAGGCTTCTGAATCCTGGGGAGGACAGGGTGGTACTGGTGAGCAACAACTTTCACATGTACCGGGCGCTGCGGCTGGCCGGTGGTGCAGGCTACAGAAAGGTAGAGGGACTGTCAGCCAGTTCGTATCCCCTGATGCTTCCCAACAATATGCTCAGGGAATTCATGGGTGTGGTAAAGGATTTCTTTGCAGGGCATTTTTAGCTTGCCGTCCCGCCGGGGTCAGGCTGTCAGCGCAGCAAAAACATCAGTGAGGTATACACTATGGAGATTAATATAGGTGACATTCTGAAATTAAAAAAGCAGCATCCCTGCGGCAGCAGGGAGTGGGAGGTACTCCGGGTGGGAGCGGACTTTCGGCTGAAATGCAAGGGCTGTGGACATCAGATCATGATTGCCAGACGGTTGTTGGAGAAAAATATCAGGGAAATTGTTCCGGCAGAGTGATTTTTTGGGAATTTTCGGGGGAATGCAAAGTTTTTGCTTGCTTTTCCAAAGGCAGTATGTTATCATTGATAGCTGTGATATATTAATTCCTTGCTCCCGGCGAGGCGGGGGCCAGAGACCAAAAGGAGGTAACTTTAATGAACAAGTACGAATTAGCCGTTGTTGTTAGCGCTAAGATCGAGGACGAAGAGAGAGCACAGGTTGTTGAGAAGTGCAAGGCTCTCGTGGAGAGATTTGGCGGTACCATCACAGAGGTGGACGAGTGGGGCAAGAAGAGGCTTGCTTACGAGATCCAGAAGATGAAGGAAGGCTTTTACTATTTCATTCGGTTTGATGCAGAGCCCACCGCGCCTGTAGAGATCGAGAGCCGTGTCCGTATTATGGACAATGTCATCAGATACTTAGTCGTTAGACAGGACGAGGCATAAAGAAAGCGAGATAAAGCATGAACAAAGTAATTCTTATGGGACGTTTGACCAGGGATCCCGAAGTGAGATATTCACAGGGAGCCAGCCAGACTGCGGTGGCGCGGTTTTCCATTGCGGTGGACAGGAGATTTAAGCGTGAGGGAGAGCCGGACGCCGATTTTTTTAACTGTACCGCATTTGGCAAACAGGCCGAGTTTATCGAGCGCTATCTGCGTAAGGGCGTGAAGGTTGTGGTTTGCGGCAGGATTCAGAATGACAACTACACCAACAAGGAAGGTCAGATGGTCTATAGTGTCCGCGTCATGGTGGATGAGATTGAATTTGCCGAGAGCAAGAATGCATCGGCGGGCAATGGGGACGGCGGATACAATGGCGGTGGCTACATGGGCGGCGGCAACAGCGCTCCTGCGCCCAGTGGTGCAGGCGATGGCTTCATGAACATTCCCGATGGGATTGACGAGGAATTGCCGTTTAACTAAAAGGACGATTATTTAAAGATAGGAGGCACTGAAAATGGCTTACAATAAAGCAGAGAAATCTGATTCTCCCATGAGGAAGAAGGGCGGTATGCGCAGAAAGAGAAAGGTGTGCGTATTCTGCGGCAAGGACAATGTGATTGATTACAAGGACACCAACAAACTCAAGAGATACGTGTCCGAGAGGGGCAAGATTCTTCCCCGCCGTATTACTGGCAACTGTGCCAAGCATCAGAGAGCGCTGACTTCCGCAATCAAGAGAGCGCGTCATGTTGCGCTGATGCCTTACGTTCAGGATTAAGGCCGGAAATAAAAAGTCGAAATAAAAGGGAACACTGTGGATTAAGAGCGTCAGCTATTTCACAGTGTTCCTTTTTGGATTTGCCTGTAGAGCGCACATTTTTTATAATTGATGATGGGATATCATGGCGTCACGAAATTCTTCATAGCTATTCGCCTTGGCGGCGGCCTTGTGCCAATGACGCAGGACGCCGGTATCTTCTTCCGCATATATGCGGCTTAGAATGTCCTGCGGGGTTTCGCCCAGATCCTCTAAAAGCTCTAAAATATCCTGGCGGCGGCGCTTCAAATCGCCAATGTTTTTCCCTTGCTCCAGCCCCTGCTGCCGACCTTGCTGCAATCCCTGTTCCAAACCCTGTTCCAAACCCTGTTGGTGGCCTTGTTCCAGCCCCTGCGCTCGCCCCTGCTCCAGTCCTTCGGTCATTCCCATAGCCTTTCCTATGGACATTCCTTCATTTATGGCAATATTTCTCAGATAGATCCGGTCCCGCTTTATTCTCATATGTTCTTCATACAATGCCCTTAGCCGTGCTCCAAGATTCATAGTCATTACCTCTTTTACTGCCTCCATGATACCCGGATTTTCACTATGTATCATATGGAGGTCCTCTCTGTGTTCCGCTCTGAACAACCGAACCCAGTCATCAAGCCTGTCTCCGGTGAGTTCTTTGTTCAGTTCGATAACATGTATTTCGAATTGATCTGAATACAGCCTTCCTTCCTGGTCACGTAGAGAATATACTTTGTGATATCCCGGATAAGCGTCCCAGCTAAATCCCAGCACACATATTACTATGCATTTCTTTAACAGGGCGTAGTCCTCTCCGGCATGCACCCCTTCCACGTACATCCTGGACAGGTAAAACAGGCTTCGCTTGTCCCAGGCAGGGATGTTTTTGATCTGCAGTTCAATATTGACCCGGCAATCATTATTGAACAGCAGCTTTACATCCAGAATACCTTCCTTATCCCGTCTGCCGCGCCTGCCTAAATATGTATTTTCCAGGCGCGTTTCCGAGATTTCCTCCGGGGGGATTCCCAGAACATCGCTGATAAAATATCTGCGCACTGTTTCATTGCGCATCAGTTCTTTGAAAGCCACATCTGACTTTGGGGGAAGAAACTTCCCCTGCATTTTTTGCTTTTTCACTTTGCACCTCCTTGGCTTGCAGGAGATGCCGGACAAAGACATTTTCCGATCGCAAAAAAAATATTTCTGCCGTGAAAATCTCCTGCTTTTTTCAATTGTTCTTTTTTGAATTTAAAGCATAGATTTTCCGATAATTTGAAAATTGACTTGCTTTGTCAAAAAGTGAAAAGAAATATATGCTTTAAAAGTATATTAGCATATAAGAGAATGATTTGCAAGAGATTTTGTAAAAAAGTATGCCTGAAAGCCGATGCGAAATGGAAATCTGCGGCGAAGCGCCGGCAAAATTTTTTCATCCCCCCATTTTACCCGGATCTGTCAGGACTCGGGTAAAGGTTTTGTATTATGACAAATTAATTAGTGGAATAATGCGGCAAACTATGGTACAATATAACCGTATTCGAACCGGGAAAGGACCGGAAACATCCGCGCCATACCCGGAAAAGGCTGGGGCAGCAGGCTTAACCTGCGCAATGCGGGCAGAGGTAATTATGGCAAAACATATGAAAAAATACATCAGACTAAAGGGACGAATTAAGACCTATCTGAACTTTATTATATATCTGGGGATACTGCTTTGCGCCGTATCGGCGGCGGTATTCCTGATTGATTACCGGGCCGGCGGCATTGTAACCTGTTTTACCGTGTTTTATCTGGCAATCACCCTTACCCTGTATTTTTATAACAAGCCTCTGATCATGAACGAACTGATCAGCTTTGCCACGGAATACGGCCAGATCCAGAAAAAACTTCTGCGGGAACTGGAAATCCCCTATGCGCTGCTGGACGACGGGGGAAAAGTGATCTGGACAAACACCGCTTTTGAGATGGTGGTACACCAGCCAAAGGGTTACAGTAAATCTCTCACCAGCCTGTTTCCCACTCTCACCAGGGACCGGCTGCCGGATGACAGCGGCCTGGACGAGGCCCAGTATGAACTACGCTATGAAGGAAGCGAGTATGTGGTCCGTTTCAAGAGGATTTCCCTGAAGGAGATGGCTGAGCACAGCGATATGATTCAGGCGGAGGGATATAATGGCTATCTGATTGCCATGTATCTTTTTGACGAGACGGCGCTGCATATCGCGTTGCAGGAAGTGGACGACCAGTCTCTGGCAGTGGGAATGGTCTATCTGGACAATTACGATGAGGCGCTGGAGAGTGTGGAGGAAGTAAGGCGTTCCCTGCTGATCGCTCTTATAGACAGGAAGGTCAATAAGTACATTTCCGGGCTGGATGGTATATCCAAGAAGCTGGAAAAGGACAAGTATCTGATCATCCTGCGGAAAAAGGCGATTGCCCAGTTACAGGAGAACCGCTTTGAACTGCTGGAGGAGGTCAAGACAGTCAATATCGGCAATGAGATGGCAGTGACCGTGAGCATTGGCGTCGGTGTTGACGCGGCTACATATGCGCAGAATGCTGAGTTTGCGCGCACTGCAATCGACTTGGCGCTCGGGCGCGGCGGAGATCAGGCAGTGGTCAAGTCGCCGGATTCAATCGTCTACTATGGCGGAAAGAGCCAGCAGATCGAGAAAAATACACGCGTGAAGGCAAGAGTGAAGGCAAACGCGCTACAGGAAATCATTACAAGCAAGGACAAAGTACTGATCATGGGGCACCGGCTGGCGGACGCAGATGCGTTTGGCGCGGCGGTCGGCGTAAGCTGTATCGCGCGCGCGATTGGCAGAAAACCGCACATTGTCATCAATGATATCACAACCTCTGTAAAACCATTGGTAGAACTGTTCCGCGACAGAAATATCTATGAGGACGATTTCATCATAGGCAGCACAGAGGCGCTCGAGATTGCGGACAGCAGCACCGTGCTGGTGGTGGTCGATGTCAACAAACCAAGCATCACAGAATGTCCGGATCTGATCAAGAGCTGCAAGACAGTGGTGGTGCTCGATCACCACAGACAGAGCTCAGAAGTCATTGAGAATGCGACGCTCTCCTATGTAGAGCCATACGCGTCGAGCACCTGTGAGATGGTGGCGGAGGTACTGCAATATATTGCGGGCACGGTCAAGGTGCGCAGCAACGAGGCGGACTGCATGTATTCGGGCATCATGGTTGACACCAACAATTTTACCGCCAAGACGGGCGTCAGAACCTTTGAGGCGGCAGCGTTTCTAAGACGCTACGGGGCAGATGTGACGAGAGTCCGCAAGATGTTCCGCGATGGTGCGCAGGAGTACAAGGCAAAGGCAGAGACGGTGCGCAACGCAGAGATTTACAGGAATGCATATGCGATGGGCATGTGTCCCTCAGAAGGGCTTGACAGCCCGACAGAGATTGGTGCGCAGGCTGCCAATGAACTGCTTGGCATCAATGGCATCAAGGCAAGCTTTGTCGTGACAGAATACAATGGAAAAATATATATTTCAGCCAGATCAATAGACGAGGTCAATGTACAGATCATCATGGAGCGTCTGGGCGGCGGCGGGCATATGAATATTGCAGGCGCGCAGCTAACAGACACGACGCCCGAGCGGGCGGTGTTTATCGTGAAGGAAACCTTGAACCAGATGCTAGAAGAGGGTGCCATTTAATTACAGAAAGGACAAAATATCATGAAGGTAATATTGTTGGAGGATGTGAAATCCGTAGGAAAAAAAGGAGATCTGGTAGAGCTCAAAGAGGGCTATGCCAAGAATTTTATCATTCCAAAGAAACTGGGCGTGGAGGCGACAGACGCAAACAGGAATACATTGAAACTGCAAAAGCAGAATGAGGAGAGGCTTGCAAAGGAGCAGCTTGAGGCGGCAAAGGCTCTGGCAGCAGAGTTAGAACAGATGACCGTCAACGTGGAAATCAAAGGCGGTGAGGGCGGCAGAACCTTTGGCTCTGTATCCTCGAAGGAGATTGCCAAGGCAGTCGCAGACCAGTATGGCAAGGAGATTGACAAGAAGAAAATACAGTTAAATGAGGCGATCAAGACGGCTGGAACCCACGAGGTGTCGGTAAAGCTGCACCCCAAGGTGTCGGCATGCTTAAAAGTGCATGTTGCGAGCGTCTAGGAGGTCTGTGCTATGCCGGAAATGGACGAGGCAGTCTTAAAACGGGTTCTGCCGCACAGCATCGAGGCAGAGCAGTCGGTGATTGGTTCCATGCTGATGGACAAAGAGGCGATTACCATCGCAAGCGAACAGCTTCATGGCGAGGACTTTTATGGAAAACAGTACGGCATTCTCTTTGACGCGATGGTGGAGCTCAACGATGAGGGAAAACCAGTAGACTTGGTGACATTGCAGCAGCGGCTCAAGGAGAAGGGGACGCCGCCTGAGATTTACAGCCTTGAGTACATACGAGATGTGATGGCGGCTGTGCCGACCTCCGCGAATATCAAGCACTACGCAAACATTGTGGCGGAGAAGGCAGTACTTCGAAAACTTATCCGCGTCAATGAGGAAATCGCAAATAGCTGCTATGCGCAGAGCGAACCGCTCGAGTCTATCTTAGAGACTTCTGAGAAAAGTATTTTTGATATTATACAAAAGCGCAACAGCGGCGACTTTGTACCAATCAGGCAAGTGGTCATGAATGCCATGAATCTGATTGAGGAGGCGTCCAAGAACAAGGGGGCAGTGACAGGAATCGCGACAGGGTTTCTGGATTTGGATTATAAGACAGCCGGAATGCAGCCCTCCGATCTGATTTTGGTCGCGGCGCGTCCCTCCATGGGAAAGACAGCGTTTGTGTTAAACATCGCACAGCATGTAGCCTTCCACGACGGCAAGTCCGTTGCGATCTTTTCGCTGGAAATGTCAAAAGAGCAGCTTGTAAACCGTCTGTTATCCCTAGAGTCGAAGGTCAATTCGCAGGCAATCCGTACAGGAAACATGAAGGACGACGAGTGGGAACGCCTGATCGAGAGCGCTGATGTGATTGGAAAATCAGGGCTTTTGATCGACGACACCCCGGGAATCAGCATCGGTGAGCTGCGCTCTAAATGCAGAAAATTCAAGCTCGAATATGATTTGAAAATGATTATCATAGACTACCTGCAATTGATGTCAGGCTCGGGCAAAACGGAGTCAAGACAGCAGGAGATTTCGGATATTTCAAGGTCGTTAAAGGCGCTTGCGCGTGAGCTGCATGTGCCGGTGATAGCGCTTTCGCAGCTTTCGCGTGCTGTCGAACAGCGTCCAGACCACAGACCGATGCTGTCGGATTTGCGAGAGTCCGGCGCAATTGAGCAAGATGCAGATGTCGTGATGTTTATCTATCGCGATGACTATTACAATAAGGACACAGAACTTAAAAATGTGGCGGAGATCATTATCGCCAAGCAGAGAAACGGTGCGATTGGCACAATCAATCTGGCATGGCTGCCGGATTATACACAGTTTGCCAATCTGGCGAAATAGAAGTATTCATCATTCGATATTTTACAAAAGAGGACATGGAAAGCGCATGCCCTCTTTTTTACTTTATGCACACGGGTATTATCCCTCCCATATAACGAAGAAAGGAGTTTATGAAGTGGTAAAGGAAAAGTATTTGATCAACGAAGCTGCAAAAGAGGTGCATGTGGAATCGCATGTGCTAAGATACTGGGAGGAAGAGCTGGAACTGCCCATCAAAAGAAATGAGCAGGGACACAGAATCTATACACAGGAGGACATTGATCGGTTTATAGATATCAAAAATCTCAAAGACCAAGGCTTACAGCTCAAGGCAGTCAAGACCTTATTAGACCGGGTACAGAGTGACGATGGAGGCGGAGAGGATATGAGAGCAGACAATCCTTTTGCACAAAAGCAGTTGACAAAAATATCAAAAATGGGGGAGTCAAAGATGACAGCGTTAAAGTGTGCAGACGATGCAAAGTGGAATGAGCGTTTTGCCAGCAAAAAACAGGAGTTTGCTGCAAGCGAGGCAGTTCCGACAGGCGAGGAGGAGCGGCGCAGCATGAGCAATATGATTCAGATCAAGGAGATGCGCTCACTCGATGAGGTGCCTGACTGTGCCAAGGAAACGGCAGTCAGCGAGGAGACAAAAGATCAGACCATGCGGTTACAGTACTTGTTCCAGAAGCTCATCAAGGAAGCTGTTGCTGCCAACAATGAGGAGATGGCAAACCAGCTCGTAGAGCGCATCACAGAGAACGTAAAAGGCGATCTGTGCAAAGAGCTTGACTATCAGTTCCGCCTGATGGAAGAGCGCGATGAGGAGCGTATGACGACAAGGCACGAACAGGAGGACAAGCGAAATGAGGAGTATTACAAGCGGATTGATGAGCTGCTGCGCCAGTACAGCGGGAAAAATACCAAATTAAAAGACAAAAATAAGGAGAAGAACAAAGAAAAAACCAAAGAGAAAACGATTTTGTTTCCAAATTCGAAGGAGAAGGGAGAACCCAAGGCCAAGAAGGAGTTCCATTTCTTTAGAAAGGCTGTGGAGGCTAAAATTGAGTAAGGAGTGGACAAGCATTGGCTGGTACATAAAAAGGTGTTGCCGTGAGCGCAACACCTTTTTTATGAAATTTATGCTTTTTGTGTTTTGCTGGATGCCTGTCTTATGCCTGCTCAATGGAACCTGTAGGGCATGCGCCTGCGCAGGAACCGCAATCGATGCACTTAGCCGGGTCGATCTCGAACTTGCCGTCGCCCATGCTGATAGCGCCTACCGGGCACTGTGCCTCACAAGCGCCACAAGATACACAGCCGTCATTAATTACGAATGCCATATTGATATCCTCCTTATGTTATGAAACTATATGAGATTGATATAAATTTATCAACTATGCTTCTATTTTAATATAAAAGAAGGCAAGATACAAGAGGCAATTATTCCAATTCTTCGCGACGCTTGCGGATACCGTCCAGGATCACCTTTTTCTTCTCGATCAGCTGATTCTTGTCCATGGGCTCTACACCGTCCAGCTTGTATGCCATGCCGAGCTTCTCATATTTCGGCTTGCCCATCGTGTGGTAAGGCAGGGCATCCAGCGCTTTGAGGTTGGTAAACGCGCCGATGAAATAACCGAGCTGGTACAGATACTTGTCGTCGTCGGTGATGCCGGGAACGATGACGTGGCGGATCCACATGTCCACATGCTTCTCGTTCAGATATTCCGCGAAAGCGAGGATTCCGTCATTGGGCTGGGAAGTCAGCTCTTTGTGTTTCTCGGGATCAATGTGTTTGATGTCGAGCATCACCAGATCTGTCATCGTCATCAACTCGTCCAGTTTGGCAAGCCATTCGGGATTGGCATTCTTCTTGTAGGCGATGCCTGAGGAGTCGATACAGGTATGGATATTCTTCTTCTTTGCCAGACGGAACAGATCCAGCAGGAAATCGACCTGCATCAGGGGTTCTCCGCCTGTCACGGTGATACCGCCGCCTTTGTAGAAGCTGATATTGCGCTCGTACTGTTCGATAATGTATGCCGGTTCCATCAAAGTGCCGCCGTTCATTTCCCAGGTATCGGGATTGTGGCAGTACGCGCAGCGCATGGGACAGCCCTGCACAAATACGACGAATCTGACGCCCGGCCCGTCTACGGTGCCGAAACTTTCTAAGGAGTGTATTCTACCCTGCATAAGTTAAACCCTTCTTTCTGTTCGAATATTTATAGTATAACCCTTACCGGTCAAAAAAACCAGACTTTTCGCATATAAGAAAGCCAGAGAGCGGGCTCCCTGGCTTTCGGATCATCTGATCAAACTGCTTTCGCTGTCATCCGTGCAGTCCTTTG
>OFHA01000301.1_pt1 | contig 44757 bp, 35 predicted proteins | sample 1521891 | NCBI WGS metagenome assembly OFHA01 (sample SAMEA3504089, study PRJEB24116) | mouse gut metagenome | biome: mouse gut; feature: mouse-associated habitat; material: faeces | place: Denmark | collected 2011
ACAGGTGAAAAGCAATATTCAGTTAAAATACAGCAACTATGTGGCTTTCAGACACTTTCACGGCTGTGCCGTGAATAATCTAGGTAGAATTATAGTCCAAATACCCATTTGCCAGCAGGCGGTCCATAATTGCAATTTTTTTCACACCCTCAGAAGCTGCACCAATGGAAAATTTCTGGTTCTTTGTATTTTTATAAAACCACTTTCCATTCCCCTCATCATAATCCACTTTCCCATCTATCACATCATTGACTATCTTCCGTGAATTCGCAAACACGGTATAATTCCTTCCCCGCGAGGGTGAAATCTGCAAAGCTTTTACAAGGTCATAATACGTATCGTCAAACCCAAATACCCTATCAATTTCCCAGGATTTTAAAATCACAGAAAATAATGACAGTACTTCCTTTGCTGGGATGAAAACAGAATTACCCATCTTTCCCTTTTCAGGCGCAGCAGCAGCTCCCACTTTGCTGGATGCACTCTGTGAAAATTGGTAACTAACTTTTTCATCTTCAAACTGTATTTCAAAGCTCAGAACATCTTTCGCCGATTTTAATACCATATCACCAAGTTTTTCTACCTGAAATGTCCAACGGAGTTTTTCGGAAAGAACTTCACTGATTGTTTTTATATCATCGCCTCTCCTATATTCCTCCACTGAACGAACCGCAGAATAAAGTGCCTTAAGCAAAAATGTTTTTCCTGTCCCATTTTCCCCGATGATAAGGTTTATGTTTGAAAATCTGTTGTTTGAAAATTCCCCCAAAATGCCAAAATTTTTTAATCGGGCCTGCGTAATCTTGTACCCCAAATCTATCACCTTCCCTGTTACAAATCTATCCTTTCCAGTTCATGGATATTTTTATTCCGGTAAGCTAAATCATCCCGGACGGTAAAACCCATTTTTTCCCAAAATGAGTTGCCTGTTTTATTTTTCCCAAACACCACCAATGCCACTTTATGGATCCCTTCCTGCTCTAATGCCGCCAATGCGGAACGTACCAGCTTTTCCCCAATCCCCTGCTGCCGAACTTCCTCTTTTACAGCCGTATGGTAAATAAATCCCCTCCGCCCATCATGGCCGCTCATAATAACGCCTATCAGCTCCCCTTCCAGTTCTGCCACAAAGCAGGTGTTTGGGTTCCGGGCAAGGTACCTGGCAATCCCTTCTTTGGAATCATCTGTTGTGTTCAGCCCCATCCCTGCGGTATGTGCCCATAAATTGTATACCTTTTCATAATCCCCAATTACCATTTTCCGAACCATTTTTCATCCACTCCTTATCCTTGCTCCATGAAATATGTTTCAATTATACACTGATGTTTTTTTGCTGCCTTATCGTAATTAATCCCAACCATATATTCCCTATAATTCCCCAAAACACCACCAAGCCAGGGATTTCAGGCTGCCCGCTTGGCTAAAGGAAAGCTTCTCCGGCTCCGGGGACGCAGCTTTTGGCGCTTCCATATCCCGCGCCACCCGCCGGACCCCGGGATGCCTGTCAATGCCGGAAGCCTTTGTAAGCCATCTCCCGTCCCTGCGGGGGCGTGCCAAAAGCTGTATCTGCCCCTTCCCCGGGAAATCCTCAAATACACCCTCCAAAAATTCCACCACTGCCTTGTTCCCCTCAATCCTGTGGCAGTAAATGGTAACCCACACCCCTTCCCGGATATGGACGGCATAGACGTCCCCTGCCCTTGCCGGGCCTTTCCCTGCATCCGGCGACTTCGGGTAAAATTTCCTTGGCGCCCGTTTTTGCTCCAAGCACCCCGTAACTGTCCGGCACAGCGGAGGCATAGGCGTTGGCCGCTTTGCCAAATCCACTGGGGATATGTCTATCCATGGGAAAATTTTTTCCAAAACACCTTCATGGATTCCAATGGAAGAATCCCACCATGCCAGCGGCGCCTGCACCTCCACCCGGACATTTGGGCGTTCCTCCCGTTTCCAGTAAGGGGTAAAGGACACTGCCATCCCCGGGTATTCCTCCGTATCCAGAATCCCCAGGAATGAAAGGGTTTCCAGGAGTTTCCCATATACCCATTTCTTAGATGTGGGCAGCAGCTTTTCCTTCCAGAGGGCATCCCGGACTTTGCTGTACCTTGCATGGGGCGGCATGGAGCGGATGACTGCCAAAACCGCCCGGAAGGTCCACACATCATAATCCACAGGCATGGGGCGGCTCCCCATTTTTTCCATTTCCCGCAACGCAAGGACATGGCCGGCTGGATCCCCATCCAAAGGGGTTCCCTCCGTCATGCAGAAATACCATTCCTGCGCCACGTCCACTGCCCGTCCCCGGCACCCGCAGACTGCGCAGGTATCCGCAGAATTCCCAAAAGGCTCGTGGCTATGGGGCGGGATTCCCATTGCCAATACTTTTGCCGTCAGCGCTGACTGCCACAGGAACGGAGCCGACCACAGCCCAGCCAGAAATGCATTGGCGGCTTCCTGCAGGCTCCATGCGGCAGAGCGGCGGGCAAGCTCCTCCAAAACCTTGCCATGGCTTGGAAGGAACATCTGGTTCGGCCCATGCCCCGCGGCATTCAATGCTTCCAAATCCTCCGGGGGAATTGTTTTGGGGATGCGGTAAAGCCATTGCCCGCTTGCTTCATCAAAATATCTATTTTCGTCCTGGTAAATCTGTTTCAGCATCCATAACTGGGTTACCGTATCCATAAAACCGCCTTTCCTGTGGTATAAACCGCTTTGTCCCCTGCCAGACCCAAAACCATCCTCCGGCATCCTGCCAATTTCATACAACTATTATAACGGCTCTAAAAGCGTTTGGCAATGAAAAATCTTTTGCCCCGCCCTGGCTGAAAAATACAGTAACCATTTGACAAAACCTTTGTTTTGGACTAAAATCAACAAATACCATTATATAGAAAGAAGGTAATGATACAAATGAAAGAAAATCCTCTTGGATACGAAAAAATACCCGTCCTGTTAAGGAAATTTGCTATCCCTTCCATTATTGCCATGGTTGTAAGCTCCCTGTACAACATTGTGGACCAGATTTTCATTGGGCAGGGGGTAGGGTACCTTGGAAATGCAGCCACCAACGTGGCTTTCCCCATCACTACGATCTGCCTTGCCGCTGCCCTTCTGGTAGGGGTTGGCGGCGCGGCTAAGTTTTCCCTGGAATTAGGGGCTGGGAATGTGAAAGAAGCACGGCAGTGCGTAGGGAATATGTTTTGGATGGCGGCTGGGTTTGGCCTTGCCATCTGCCTTGTGGCAGAGCTTTTCCTGGATCCCCTGCTGTATGCCTTCGGGGCGACGGACACCATCCTGCCTTACGCCCACAGCTATGTGCGGATTACGGGCATCGGCATCCCGTTCCTGCTCCTCACCAACGTCTTAAGCAACATTATCCGGGCGGACGGCAGCCCAAAGTATTCCATGGCATGCATGGTAATCGGGGCAGTGGTAAACACGGTCTTAGACCCCATTTTTATCTTTGGGTTCGGCATGGGGGTTGCAGGGGCAGCCTGGGCTACTACCATTTCCCAAGCGCTCTCCTTTTTGGTTGCCCTGCTGTATCTGTTCCGTTTCCAGACGGTAAAGCTGGGCAGGGATTTTTTCAGCCTTTCCCCTGTAAAATGCATGGAAATTGCCTCCCTTGGCATCAGCAACAGCTTAAACCAATTGGCAATTACTTTGCTGCAGATTGTGCTGAACAACTCCCTGACCCATTACGGCAGCCAGTCCATATACGGCCCTGAAATCCCCCTTTCCGGCGCAGGCATTGTCATGAAGGTAAATTCTATCGTCATTGGCGTGCTTGTGGGGTTTGCCCAAGGCTCCCAGCCGATCCTTGGGTTTAACTATGGCGCAAAACAGTATGGGCGGGTAAAGGCTTTGTACAAGCTGGAAATCCAATGCTCTTTTGTGATGTCCGTCCTTTCGTTCCTGGCGTTCCAGTTCCTCCCAGAGCAGATTATTTCCCTGTTTGGCTCCGGGGATGGGCTGTATATGGAATTTACGGTGCGTTTTATGCGGATTTTCCTGATGATGGTAATTATAAACAATGTGCAGATGCTCTCAGCCAGCTTCTTTTCAGCCATTGGGAAACCTATGAAAGGCATACTGCTGTCCCTTTCCCGGCAGGTGCTGCTGCTGATTCCGCTGATTCTGGTGCTGCCTGTATTCTTTGGGCTGGACGGGATTCTGTATTCTGCCCCGGTGGCTGACGTGCTGGCGTTCTTTATCAGCATTGCCGTGATACGGAAAGAATTTTCTGAGATGGGAAGGCTGGAACTGGAAGGGGCTGGAAGTGAAGCTTAAGCCACAATTTCTGAAGGAGGCGTAACGGGGCTGCCGCCTTGCCATCCGCTGACGCAGCCCCGTTACGCCTCCTTCAGTATTCTCAATACTCATTTCAAAGATATGATTCTCTCCCGGCATCCATGTGCTTCACAGGATGCTTTCCCAGATGAAGCGCTATATGTCAACCCTTGGGCATCAAGCAAGACTTTTTCTTCATCTGCAGATTTATATGCAAGGGACTCATGCCAAGGGGAAGCCCTAAATCCTCTGTGGCTGCAGTTTGCAGTATCCCTGCCGCCTGACAGGTTACAATACCCCCTTACAAATCCATAATGCGGTTTAAAATCACGTCATTACAATTTCCTATTACTGCTTCTTCCCCATCTCCATGCTTTTTGCCCTTCCCTACTCTTTCCTGTACTCCACATGCAAAAGTTCATGCTCCCGGTTTTTCAGCAGGTCCCCATAGAGGGTTTCCACCAGCGGGTTTTCCTCACTGCGCTTAATCTGGAGGGCTTTGTCATTCTTGTAAAGGCCTTCGGCCCGCATCCGCTTCTCAGTGGAACGGGCGAAGGGCTGCCCTGCGCCGGCTACGCACCCGCCGGGGCATGCCATCACTTCCACAAAATCAAACTGCTCCTCCCCGCGCTCAATCTTTTGCAGCAGGCTGTCCGCATTTCCAAGGCCGCTGACAACGCCAATGCGGAGCATCCGCTCCCCAAAAGGCAGCTCGCATATTTTTACCCCCTCCATGCCCCGCAGGCCGATAAATTCAATTTCCTTCAGTGCCTTGGGGCTCTTGTCTTCCACTACCCGGCGTACGGCAGCTTCCGTCACGCCGCCGGTAGCCCCAAAAATCACCCCTGCGCCGGAAAAGATGGAAAATGGCATATCATAGGCTTCCGGCTCCAAGCGTTCAAACCGGATCCCGATTTCCTGCAGCATGGCAATGACTTCTTCGGAGGTTAAGACGTAATCCACATCCGGGATCCCTTTCCGCTTAAATTCTTCCCGGGAAGCTTCGAATTTCTTTGCCGTGCATGGCATAATTGCCACAGATACCGTTTCTTTCCCCTCTTTTTTGTCCTGTTTCTTATAGTACTCCTTGATGACTGCCCCAAACATTTCCATAGGGGATTTGGAGGTGGACACATATTTCATCAGGTGGGGGTACTGGGTTTCCACAAACCGGATCCAGCCCGGGCAGCAGGAAGTAAACAGGGGATACTCCCTGCCTTTTTCTTCCAGTGCTTCCAGCAGTTCTTCCGATTCTTCCATAATAGTCAGGTCTGCGCCTACGGAGGTGTCAAAAATCGCATCCACCCCCAGCCGCCGCAGGGACGCCACCAGCTTGCCAATGGTATTTTCCCCTGGCTCGTACCCATAGGCTTCCCCAATGGCAACCCGGACTGCCGGGGCAATCTGGACAACCACCCGCTTTTTGGGGTTATGGATGGCCTCCCATACGTCATGGCTGTCCCGCTTAATGGTGATAGCCCCGGTGGGGCAGACAGCCGCGCACTGGCCGCAGCTCACGCAGTTGGTGTCTGCAATGTCCCGGCCAAAGGCAGTGGAAATCTCCATTTTCGCACCCCGGTGGGCAAAATCAATGGCGCCTACATGCTGTATTTCGCTGCACACCCGCACGCAGTCCCCACAAAGGATGCATTTGTTGGGGTTTCTTACGATTGCCTTGGAGGAGGTGTCAATGGGACGGATGGGGTTGGTATTTTCAAACCGTACCCCAGGAATCCCAAACCGTGTCGCCAATTCCTGCAGCTTGCATTTCCCATTCTTTTCGCAGGTGGTGCAGTCCCGGCAATGAGCCGCTAACAGCAGCTCCAGAATCCGTTTCCTGTGGTAATAAAGCTGGGGCGTGTTGGTATGGATTTCCATGCCATGCTTGGGCGGCGTGGAGCAGGATGCAATAATGCCGCCCCACTGGTCCTCCACCACGCACATCCGGCAGGCCCCATAAATGGATAAGTCGGAATAATAACAAAATGTCGGTAAGATAATCCCTGCCTTCCGAATGACTGCAAGGATATTTTTTTCATCAGAAAACGCCACGCGCTCCCCGTCAATTATCATATATTTTTCCATGTCGGCCGCCCTCCTACACTTCTTTTACTGCGTGGAAATTGCAGCCTTCCTTGCAGGCCCCACACTTGATGCATTTTGCCGTGTCTATGGTAAATGGTTTCTTAATTTCGCCGGAAATTGCCCCTACCGGGCAAAGTTTTGCGCATTTGCTGCAGCCCTTGCACAGCTCTGGGTCAATCGTAAGGTTCACCAAAGCTTTGCACTGGCCTGCCGCGCATTTTTTGTCCACCACATGGGCAAGGTATTCTTCCCGGAAATATTTCATGGTGCTTACTACCGGGGACGCCGCAGTTTTCCCAAGCCCGCAGAGAGCCGTTGCGGAAATGGTTTCTGCCAGTTCTTCCAGCAGCGTGATATGCTGCATGGTCCCCCGGCCTTCGCAGATGTCGTTCAAGAGCTCCAGCATGCGCTTGGTGCCCTCCCGGCAGGGGATGCATTTCCCGCAGGACTCGTTTTGGGTGAAATTCATAAAAAACCGCGCCACTTCCACCATGCAGCTTTTGTCGTTCATTACAACAAGGCCGCCGCTGCCAATCATTGCCCCTACTTTTTTCAGGGAATCGAAATCCAAATGCAAATCCAGATGGTCCTCCGATGGGTTGATGCACAGGCACCCGCCGGAAGGCCCGCCAATTTGCACTGCCTTAAAGGAACCCCCTTTGACGCCGCCTCCAATGTCAAAAATCACTTCCCGCAGGGTAGTCCCCATAGGGACTTCAATCAGCCCGGTGTTCATGACATTCCCGGTAAGGGCAAACGCCTTGGTCCCGTGGTTTTTGTCCGGCCCTATGGTCTTATACCACGCTGCGCCCTTATTGATAATGGGAGGCACATTGCAGTAAGTTTCCACGTTGTTTAAAACGGTTGGCTTTTCAAATAGCCCTTTTTCTACGGTACGGGGCGGCTTTACCCTCGGCATGCCCCGGTTCCCTTCAATGGACGCCGTCAGCGCAGAGCCTTCCCCACAGACAAACGCCCCCGCCCCCTGGCTGATTTTCAGTTCAAAATCAAAACCGGAGCCAAGGATATTTTTGCCCAAAAGCCCTTTTTCCTCTGCTTTGTGGATGGCAGTCTGCAGGCGTTCCACCGCCAAGGGGTATTCTGCCCGCACATAGATATAGCCGTAATGGGCGCCGGTGGCAATCCCGGCAATCAGCATGCCTTCAATGACGCGGTGCGGATCCCCTTCCATCATGCTCCGGTCCATAAATGCACCTGGGTCCCCCTCGTCGCCGTTGCAGACTACATATTTCACTTCTTCTTTCTGCGCCAGCACCTGGGACCATTTCCGCCCAGTGGGGAACCCGCCGCCCCCGCGGCCCCGCAGGGATGCCTCTGACACCTCATCCACAAGCTGCTGGGGCGTCATGTCAAACAAGGCCTTGGCAACTGCGCTGTAACCGCCCACTGCGATATATTCCTTGATAGATTCTGCATTGATGCGCCCGCAGTCCTCTAACGCCACACGGGTCTGCTGCTTATAGAAAGGGATATCTTCCTGTTTTTCATAAGGAGTCCCCTCCCCGTCATGATATACAAGTCGGCTGACGACACGGTCATGCACAATGCTTTCTTCGATAATTTCCTGGCAGTCTTCTGCCTTTACTTTTATGTACAAAATGCCTTCCGGCTCAATCCGAAGCAGGGGGCCCATTTCGCAGAACCCATGGCAGCCGGATTTCTTTAGGCCCACGCTGTCGCCATGGGGCTCTTTTTCCAGCTTCAAGGCGCATTTAATGCCGCGTTCTATCATGATTTCCTGCAAACGTGCATAAATGTCCAATGAGCCTCCGGCCACGCACCCAGTCCCGGCACAGATTAGGATTTGCTTTTTCTGGGTTTTTAAAGAAGCTGCAAATTCTTTCCGTCTGGCTTCTAATTCTTCCCTTGTTTTAATTCTCATCTGCGGCCTCCTCTCCGGCTCCTACGCCCTCTTTTAGCTCCTTAATTAATTCCCGCGCTTTCTCCGGCGTCATGGCAGGGTGCACCACGTTGTTGACGGTACAGACTGGGGCAAGCCCGCAGGCTCCTAAGCAGGACACCGTTTCAACAGTGAACATCATGTCTTTTGTGGTAGGCTTCTCCTCCGTCACCCCAAGCAGGATTCTGATTTCATTTAAAATAGCTGTGGACTGGCGCACATGGCAGGCCGTCCCGTCGCAGATTTTAATGATATATTTCCCTTTTGGCTCCAAGGAAAAATTTTCATAAAAAGTTGCCACCCCATACACTTTCGCTTCGCTCAGATGCAGTTTTTTTGCAATATAGCAAAGCATTTCTTCCGGCAGGTAACGGTATACTTTCTGGATGTCCTGCATAATGGCAATGACTGCCGTCGGATCGTAGCCATGGGATTTTAAAATTTCATCCAGTACCTTTTGGTCCTTTGTTTCCAATCCTTCTCCTCCTTATATGATGGAACGTATTACCCATGCAATGCTGGGCTGGCTGCTTTTGCATCTGCATAGCCGCAGATGCTTTTTGGCTCTCACTTTAGTTGTTTCCCCCATAGTATAGCATTGTGAAATAATTAACGCAAATATTTTGTACAATATTTCTGGTGTTTTTTTGAGTTTTTTATACATTTTTCCCATTTTGTATATATTTAACCGCCGGATTAATCATATTAGGCCCAATCCCCTACCGCGAGGATTGGGCCTTAGGACCCACCAAGATAATTCCTATGAGAGGTTTAAAATCCCCCTCCTTAGCCTTTTGCCAGGACTTTCCATACTGCTTCTTTCCACCCCATGCATTTTTGCTCCCGCAATCCTTCCTCCATGCTTGGCTCATACTTCACCCGTTTCAGTTTTGCAAAAATGCTTTCATCCCATAAGCCAAGGGCAATGCCAGCCGCATAGGCAGGCCCGATGCCGGACAATTCTTCTGCGTCAGGAATCTGTACTATTGCTGCTGCAATATCACTCTGAAACTGCATCAGGTACGCATTTTTGGTAGGGCCGCCATCTACACGCAGCTCATCCACTTTTATTCCGGCATCTTCGCTCATGGCCTCCACAACTTCTGCAATCTGGTAGGCGATACATTCTACCGCCGCCCGGACAAGCTCTGCTTTCCCTGTGGTCCTTGTCATGCCTAGGATGGCCGCTGCCGCATGGCTGTCCCAATAGGGTGCGCCCAACCCTGTAAATGCCGGGACAAGGTACAGGGAATCTTCTTTCAGGGCTTCCCTTGCCAATGCTTCTGTTTCCCCGGGGGACTGTATTAATTTCAGGCTATCCTTGAGCCATGTAATGACTGCGCCTGTATAGTTCAGATTCCCCTCCAGCACATAATCTACTTTCCCGCCAATCTTCCATGCAAGGGAGGTCACTACGCCGTGGGTGCTTAACACGGACTGTTTCCCAATATTCATCATAATGGAAGAACCTGTCCCATAAGTTGCTTTTATCATCCCCGGATGCAGGCAGCCCTGCCCGAACAGGGAGCCATGGGAATCCCCCAGGACCCCGTGGATTGGGACTGGATGGGGGAGCAGGCCTTCAAAATCGGTTTCCCCAAAATCTGAATCTGAATCACAGACTTCCGCTAAATTTTGTGGGTCAATGCCAAAGGCTGCGCAGATTTCCCCATCCCATTCCAAGTCAAAAATATTGAATAGCTGTGTCCTAGACGCATTGGAATAATCTGTCTTATAAGATTTATGCCCTGTCAGTTGATAAATAACCCAGCTATCCATTGTCCCATGGCAAATGTTCCCTTTGCCGGCCTGTTCCTTTGCCCCATCGGCATGTTCCAAAATCCACGCAATTTTCGACGCTGGAAAATAAGGGGACAGGTTCAGCCCTGTTTTCTGGCGGATGCTTTCGCCCATGCCGGATTTTTCCACACGCTCACAAATTTCCGCCGCACGTGCACATTGCCACACGACTGCATCCCCAAGGGGTTTCCCAGTATCTTTTTCCCAAGCAAGGGATGTTTCCCTCTGGTTGCTGATGCCCACGCCAACCACCTTTGCCCGGTCAATCCCTTCCGTCAGCGCCCCTGCCACAGAAATAACATTCTGGTAAATCTCCATGGGGTCATGGGACACCCAGCCCTTTTCATTCACAATCTGCCTGTGGGACTTGTCTGCCCGCTTCACCAGCGTCCCACTCCCGTCAAACAGCAGCGCTTTTGTGCCCTGTGTGCTCTGGTCTATGCTGATTATATATTTTTCTTCCATATGCTATCCCTTTCTTATTGCAAACCGCCCGAGCGCAAGCCCTTGCTGTTTGGCGCATGGCAGCCCCAAGCGGCTGTTCCTCTAAGCAAACGGTTCAGAACACTGCCTGCATGACTTCCTCTTTCGTTGGGATAGACGCCGCTGCCCCACTCCTTGATACTGCAATTGCGGATGCCTTCGCCGCCAGCGCCATACCTGTCAATCAACTGCTCCATGGCAACGGCAAGGGCAGCTACATTTTCCACCTCATTTTCCTGAATTTTAATTTCCATATGTTCCTTGATATAGGAAACCATGGATGCCATCTTGCCCTTTTCTTCCTTGACTGCCTTGATTTCCTCTGTCAGCTCTGTCATTGGGATGGGAGATAGCTGGATGTTGAATTTTTCAAGAAGCTCCCCTTCGTTGCACATGGTTGTCCAGAAATCAAAAGGCCTGGTGGAAATCTGGAGAATCCTGATATTGCGGAATGTTTTCACCACATTGCACACGGCAAGGAAATCCCTAAGCCCCCGTTCAAATACCGGGTCGTTGAGCCTGCAGTTTGTCATATAGGTAAATGGAACACGGAACCTGCGCAAAACCTTCCCCGTTGCAAACAAGCCGCACTGGGTATCCCGGAGCCTTTCGCCGTTTTCCTCCGGCCGTTCATCCAACGGCCCCCATAACAGGACAGGCACGTCCAGTTCCTTTGCCAGCCTTGCGCAGAGATACTCGGTGCCAAAATTGCAGTGGGGCAGGAACAGGCCATCAATCTCCTAATTCCTTCAGCCTGTCTGCGGTCAGCTTTCGGTACTTAATTGCGTCCGGCGCACTGAAAATGCTCCTCCTTGTGGGGGCGAACCCCAATTTGATTGTTGCCATTTCTTTTCTTCCTTTCTGTTGCAATCCTATGTGCTGCTGTTTCGTTGATAGCCTATATTATAAACATTTATATAAATATTTCAATATTTTTTTATAAATATTTTATATAAAATCATAATTTTGTTTATATTTCACATTTTTCCGATTGCAAAACTATGCAAAATATACAAGAGGAATTTGACGAAAGTAAAAGATGTCTCTGCTGCATCTTATATTTAGAATGTTTTGATATATAAACGTTAATATGAAAATTTATATCAGATTAAAATGAAAAGACGGATACAGCAGCCTAGATCCAGGGCTGCCGTGCCCGCCTTTTTGGTGCAAATACAGCATATCAACTTGCTATGCCTCTGCCTTTTGTCCCAAATGATTTGAATTTAAGATAATTCTTTTACGCTCCCTCTTTCCACGAAATCGGTATAAACCTGTATTTTCGCTTTTACTTTTTTGGGGTCTTCGATTGCCTGTACCAGCTCCCGGACAGCAAGCTCCCCCATTTCATGTTTATATACATGGATTGTGGTAAGGGGCGGGTTCGACACCATCCCAAAAGAAAGGTTGTCAAACCCCACCACGGATACATCTTTAGGGATATCGTAGCCACATTCTTTCAACGCCTGCATTGCACCGATTGCAATCAGGTCATTATCTGCAAAAAAGGCTGTAGGGAGCGACGGCACCTGCCGGAGGTATTCCTTCATCCCTTCATAAGCGGTTTCAATCCGCGTCCCTACCCTTGCAATATGGTCTGGGCAGATTGGAAGCTGGTACTTCCCCATGACCCGCTGGTAACCGATTTCCCGGTACCGGAAAGCCTGAATCCGGAAATCACCCTGTATGTAGCCAATCCTTTTATGCCCTTTTCCAATCAGGTATTCCACTGCTTTTGCAGCTGAATCTGTATTGCTGATTAGCACACTGTCAAAAAAATGCCGGTCGCTCCACCCATCCAACAGCACAATCTTATTTTTTGCATTGGCAAACAGCTCTAAATCTTCTTCCATCATTTCCGTCCCCAGCAGCACGATGGCGCTTTCCGTGTCTGAGAGAATTTCATCAATCTGCATCCGGTAATCCCCATCATTAATATCCACATGGCAGAACACCGTTTCATACCCCATGCTCTTGGCTTGATGCTCCACCCCTTCAATCACTGCCGGATGGAAGGTACTGTCATCAATAATCAGCCCATTCCTCCGGAATATGACAAACCTGATTTTCTTTATCCGTTCTTCTGCCCGGTAGCCCAGTTCTTTTGCAACTTTTAAAATACGCTCTGAGGTCTGGGCATTTACCCCTTTTTTCCGGTTCAGGGCATTTGAAACTGTGGCTGGCGAAAACCCTGTAACCTCACTTATTTTCCGTATGCTTACTTTCATCAATGTCCGTCCTTCTGCTGATCCATCATCCCTGCAACTGCTGCATATAAGGCACTGCGACGCCCAGGCGCCAGAACCGCAATACATAAATTATCATGGGACAGTATAACATAGAATCGGAGTACCGTCCAGCCATTTGTCCTGAAAAATAGACTTGCCAGAGCCTGCCCCATATGGTAAAGCAGCTTCAGGATTACGGTAAAATCCCATACAAAGCCAAGGGGCAGGCAGCAGTAATCATCTTCCACCCCTGCCTAGGCAGGGAATGTGGTGGCGGCACGGGCAAATAGGTGTGAGGTTTTGCTATTTACTGCCCTGATGTTCGTTTACATTCTGTTTCTTCTTGTTTCTGCACCACCATGCGCCTGCCACTGAACAGCTACCGCCTAAAATAAACAAAACGAAAATAATAAGTTCCAACAAATCATTCATTATTAGTCCCTGCTTCCATGAATAAGTGAAATCCAGGATAAAAAATCCTTTCTTACATACATAATCTTGTATATAACAGCTATTTTGCAACAGCCTCATTAGTTTTCACTATTGATTTTTTTTGCAGATCAGGATTGCGACAGCCTCAACCGTAAGCACAATATCGTAGATCCATTGAACGCAGAAAGCTACCGTATCGTAAGTTATGGGTATACAATCTGATAGTTATTTTTTGACAATAGCCCGCCGCCTTTCTTTGCCTTTATTGTTATTCCACAGATTTGGCAGTATAACATAATATTGGATGCCCGTCCAGACATTTGCCTTTGGGGCTGGCATGGAGGGTTGCTTCTGGGAGGCTGATATGGTAAACTGGATGCAGAATGGAGGAAAAGATTATGAAAGATATTGTTTTGTTATATGACGGCTGCTGTATTTATGAAATTGTCATCCTGAACTATTTTTTACAATATACCAATAGCCAAGTATTGTTTTGCTTCACGGAAAAGCCTGACATAAAATCTATGGAAGGGTATTCCATCCATGCTGACATGCCTTTAAGCGAAGCCGGCTGCGGGGATGTCAGGAGTTTTATTGTGCCGGGCGGGATGGTACGGCAGATTGAAACGGATTTAGTGCTTAAAACCGTAAAGAAGCTGCACCAGCAAGGAACGCTGGTTGCCGGCATCTGCGCTGGCGTGGATATCTTGGAGCAAGCAGGGATTTTGGAAGGCATCCCTTCCACCCACAGCACAGATGCAGACTGCATAAGGGCAGGGAATGTGGTGACGGCACGGGCAAATGCATACGTGGACTTTGCGATTGAGGTTGGGAAAGCATTGGATTTGTTTGAAGATGAGGAGGATCTGCGAGGGACGGTTGATTTTTGGAAATATTTCAAAAGGGCACAGTAGATGCCTATTGTTTGATAGTCTCCTTCCCCCTCCATCCCCCCTGGAAGTACCGGAACACCGCTATCACAAGCCCCACTGCCCATCCCGCAGGGTTCGCCCACATAATTACCATCCCATGGGTGGCTTCCGCCAAAAGGTAGGTAAGCCCTACCCGGACCCCTAAGTTGCACAGGCTGCAGGACAAAAACCATCCCATATCCGCCGCACCCCGGAGCACCCCGTTGCTGACATTCATAAGCCCCATCATAAAATAAAACAGGGAAACAATGCTAAGGTACTGAGCCCCGACGGCTATGGCTTCGCTGCTGGACTCTGAATCCAAAAAAAGCCCTACAAAGCCAGTCCCTGTAAAATGCAGAAGCAAGGCAATCAAAAGCCCGATGCCAGCCGCCATGGCAAGGCAGATCCGGTAGCCCTGCCCAATCCGTTCCGGCTTCCTTGCGCCCATATTCTGGGCCACATAGGTGGAAACCGCATTTCCCACGGCCACCATGGGCACAATGGCAATCCCGTCGATTTTCGTTGCGGCTGTATACCCTGCCAAAAAAGCAGAGCCAAACTGGTTGACGGCGGACTGGACCAGCACCATCCCTACCGACACAATGGACTGCTGCACAATGGTAGGGATTGCCACTTTTACCATGTTTTTCAGCAAAGCCTTGTCAAAACGGCGGAATTCTTCCGTTTCAATCCCCTTTAATTTCCGCATCAGGAACCCGAAAGAAAGCAGCGCGGAAATCCCCTGCGCAATCAGGGTCGCCCATGCCACCCCCGCTACCCCCATATGGAGCTTTGCCACGAAATGCTGGATTGCCCGATACCATGCTCCCTTTGATTTGTCCTGACATAACCTTGCTCCACTCCTTATCTGCCGCCTATGGGCTGTCACTGGTCTGTCCAGGAATCAGACCTTGCCGGGACCTGGGGGTCGTACAGAGGGCAGCCCCCTCTTTGTATTTCCAGGAATTTAAATCCATGCTCATTGTAAAAGCCTCCATTCCTATGTGTTCTGTACCAGTTCCAGATATTTTGCTGGGACTTTTTCCGTCAGCCATACCCCGTTTTTGGAACGGAAAAAGGGGCAGCCTTCCTCCTGCATCCTGCCAGCCAGTACACGGCATACCACGGGCTTCCCATGCCTTCGCCCTACGTCCCTTGCTGTCTTTGGGTCGCTGGAAAGGTGCACATACAGGCGGCCTTTCGGGATTAATCCAGTCTTTTTGATAGAGGCCACGTATTTTTCTCCTGTCCCATGCCATAGGAATTCTGGCGGCTCCACATGCTCCAACTGCACATCCACTGGAATGGAATGGCCTTGGTTTGCCCGGATTCTGGTCTTATCCCCATTAAAGGAATAACGCTGCTTGTTGTCAGTCCTGACAATTTCCTCCAGCAGCCCCATGTTAAATTCCCTTGTCTTTGCTATTCCTGCAATAAGCCTGTCCACCTCTGCCCAGCCATGCTCATCCAAGGAAATGCCAATTGTTTCCGGCTTGTGCCGGAGTATCAAACTTAAAAATTTGCTTGCGCTTGCAGTATCCATTCCGAATCTCATCCTTTCTTTCCCGAACCTACAGTATGCCAAAGGGAATCCCTGATTTTCCTATGTATCGGAAATCCCTTTCATATTACAGAAGATTTCCCTTCACGTCAATTACTACATACTCTGCCTTGCAGCCAGTCTTAAACTGGATGGCCCAGTTGGAAATGCCAGAGGTAACGATAAAATTTGTGCCCCCGCGCTGTTCCAAGCCATAGGTTTTATCATCCAGCCCCAGCCATTCCCCCATATGGTTAAAGGGAAATAGCTGCCCGCCATGGGTATGCCCAGACAGCACCAAATCCACGCCCACTGCAGCCTGTGCATCATAGTCATGGGGCTGATGGTCCAGCACAATGCTATAGGTTCCAGCATCCAAATTTTCCACCAGTTCTTCCATAGACGTCCGGCCACCCTGCTGGCTCTCAGAACGGTCCTGACGGCCTATCAGGCAAAAACCGTCGCCTAGCAATACGGTTTCGTCCTGCAAAACTGCCACATTATTTTTCTTAAGCTCTGCAACCAAATCATCCCCGCTGTAACCACGGTATTCTGAGCCATAATATCCCTTGTCATGGTTCCCAAATGCATAGTAAACGCCATAAGTCGTTTCCAGCGTGCCAAGAGCCTCACACGCTGCTACCATATCCTCTTTTGAAGTATCGTCATCCACATAATCCCCTGTAATCACCACAATATCTGGGTGTTCTGACTGGATAGCCTGTACATGCGTAAGGAACCCTTCCCCACTGAAGGTATTCCCCACATGGGAATCTGCAATCTGCACAATGCGTAAGCTCCCCACATCCTTTTCTGTTGCCAGCGTGTATGCTGTCCGGGATACATGGTGGGCGAAAAACCAGCCGCAGGCCAGATATGCTACGGTAATCCCTAATGCAAATGCCCCAGCATAATACCTTGGAACTCCCTTCTCCTTACTGGTTCCAACGTAATCTGGCACATCTGGCCCGTTCTCCCTGCTGCCTTTGCGCTTCCTCCCCGCCAGCTTGCCAATTCCATCACAAACCAGCCAAAAAAACACCAAATGCAGGATGCAAAGCTCCCCATTGATTGCCCCAAAAGCCGCCCCTGTGCTAAGGGTAACTGCCAACACACAGGCAAGCCCTAAGACAAAACGGACCCATTTCCTCCTTTTTGCCGCCTTCTGTATTAAAGAAAACTTGGCAAACCTGCTGGACAGATAAATTATGCCGCCAATTGTCCCAAACAGAAGCATGCCTAACAGTAACATCCACATCTTTTTCTGGCTCCTTTCTGTTCCCAAAAATTGAGCACCCTTTGACGTTTTGTACTTGGGGGTGACATATAATATGTAGCTCCATCAATTAACTCTGCCCGTTCTCCATCTGGCAGAGCATAAATATCTTTCATGGTATAGATTTCTTCTTCCCTTACCACATTCATGTTCCATACGTCCTTTCTATCAATCTTTTTCTACACCGTTAAAAAACCTATTATTATTCTAGTATGTATGCCAAAATTATGCAAATACTTCTTTAATAATGGATGTATATACTTTTCAGGTATGGTTTCCAGAAAACATAGAACAAATAAAAAACTCCCATCCAAATTGTGTTACGAAACCTTACCAAAGACTTTTTCCCTTAAATAGACTTTACCGCTATTAAACTCCACTATCCTGCCCTCATAAAGAGAGTTAAGTGCCTCACATATCCTATCACACTCCAAATTTTTCCCTTCTTTTTGTTGATACCATTCCTGTACTTCATTTACAATACTATCTTCTTCAACCCCTGTCCCATATGCATTTTTTTCATGAAGGCAATAAACTATCCAAGACTCCATCTGGCTAATTTCCCGCTTGACAGACTTCACAATAAAAAAAGCAGAGGCGATCATTAATTGGATATAATTAAAAATATTTTCAGGCTCGCTTATAGATAATGCCAATTCCAAACCTGCTATCAGCGCCTTTTTAAAATCTATTTTCACATTTCCAGCCTTATAGGATGCCGATTTTTCTCCTAAAAATACCATCCCTTTTCTCGCATCCTCTGGTATCACAGTAATAAAATGATCTACTAAATAATCACCTACCGCTTCCCCCATCCCATATTCCAGTGATGTCTGTTCCAATTCCTTCTTTAAAAAATTATTATATTCATCTGCTTCTCTCCGTGTCATTTTTCTCTCCCTTAATACATTCTCTCTCCTCTATGCGGAGTATTCCATCTAACTTCCCTCTTTCCATCTTCAAAAGAAGCTGATCCCTATATTCATCATAGACATCCAAGAAACCACCATACAAATGGTTCCCATCCACAGTTTCGAAATCATAATCACTTTTATTTACAATAGCAAACAAACGGTTTTTCCGTTTTATCGGCGTTGGATGTTGCCAATCATAAAAAACCGTCTTATACAGCACCCTATCTGTATAATAATATAAATCAAAAAAATCCATGTACATCATAGGCGCCATGTAAGTATAATCCTTCAGTACAACGTCTTTTTCTTGCTCCTCCATGATTATTTTCAACACAATATGATAAGCTATCATATCTGCATCATATTCTTCTTTTTCAGGATGCCTATCACTATATTTCTTTCCAATGCTTGCTAAATAGGCATGAGCTATCTCATGAGCCAAGCTGAAAACCACAATCGTCCAGTAGCAATCCTCCGCAAGCTGCAATATCTGAATGTCCTTGTCTACTGTTTCTAGCAACACTTTATTTGCATTCTCACCCTGCATTTCTCCAAATATGCATACATCATTCATTAAAAATAAAACATATCTGAAACAGTTCCCATAAATATTAAGATCATCAAAATCCTTCGACCATTTCAACATTGCCAGAAGAAATGAACTTACTGTCGATTCAAATAATTCGTCGATATGTATAAATACTGGATTTTCCATGTCATTATAAATGTAGCTATTAATGGTGTTCTGATAACTGTTTGTCAATTCAATTGCTGTACCAGAATAGCTAAATTCTTTCACAAAATATTTCTTCACCAACTCAAACATTGTTTGCAGATTGTAGCGTTCCATATTTTCTTTTAACTGTTTTTCTGTGAAATAGGCAGAAAAATATTGAAGCATAATTCTAATTCCATGCTCTTCATCCTTTAATGAATTGCCGCCAAACTTGAAAATTTCATAATCATCTGGTGGCAACAAAAATTTTTCTAAAAAAGGCATATCTCTTTCAAAAAAATTCTTTTGCTTTTCACTCTCCATGATTTCATTCTCTCCCTTAATCTCTTAGCTTATTTCCCCTAAAAGTAAATTCTTACATTTCCTTCAAATCTTCGCATAATGGCAATAATTTATCCAACCTTTTTACTATTCTCTGCTGTTCTTCCACTGGCGGGAGCGGAATCATCATTTTTGATAAAGCCTTTCCATTACAATTTGGTTGGCATCCCTGTGTTTTCCCATTTTGCAACTGTACCCAATATACTTGGCTTTCCATAAAAAATTTTAAGTACCTAGGAACCAACTGGGCATTATACCTTGTCCTTATTAAATATCCTGCATAAATTGCATCTTCCACAAGGTCATCTACTAAAAATGATTTTCCAACTGTACCCCCTGTCCTTGCAAACAAAATATCATTTTTTTCCAAAAGATATGTTCCTATTTCTTCCTCCTTTATTTCACAATATGGAACACTATCCCAATTTACCGAATTATTTTGTATGTCACTGATACGAACCATTTTAATTTTTCCCATCTCTTGGGCAGGGGCATTATAACCATATTGAATGGAATATGCTAAATTCCCCCATCTTACCCACCTCCAATTTTCAGGGATGTCAAATGGAATTTCTTCTTCCTCAATATCTGGTAATGGCTTTTCCCTTTTTATTTTCTTATGTATAATCAATTCTTCTTTTTCTTGTTTAATTGATTCCAACAATTCATCCACACTGCTATCACTCTCCAACTGCTCTGTCAATTCTCCTTGCATAGCAGCCTGAAGCAGTGCATTTTTCATATCATTTGGGAACGATTTCTTTAATATTTCCAGTTTTTTTTCTATCTTCCCATATTCATCAATTATAGGCATAATCTCATTGATTTTATCAACAATCCTTTGCTGTTCTTCAATTGGAGGAAGAGGGATAACCTTTTGCTGAACCATTGGAACCGTTAATTGCTTAACAGCCGTTCCTATACCATTTTCTACCAAAACCTTTAAGGCACATTGTATATAATATAAATTTGTCTGTTTTAATGGAGTAATTACTAATAATCTGACAATCGGAACATAAGGATCTGTTCTAACAAGTGAAAATCCTATGGTACCACGTCCAGAAACAGTTAGGCTCTCCTCTTTTATAATTGCTTCATCTGTATATCCTAAAATTCCATCATTAGTTTCACCATTTGCAATAACAGGTATAGAAAACAACTTTGTTTTCTCTTTTGAAAAAATTTTGGGCTTATCCCCTCCAGCAGTAATAGTTTTCACTACATCTCCTAACCTAACCCATCTCCAATTTTTAGGAATATCAAAGAGAACATCTTCTTCCTGAATTTCTGGCATTTGTTTTTCTTTTTTTATTATCTTATCTGCAATCAATTTCCCTTTTTCTCTTTTCATATTTGCCAGCATTTCATCCACATCACTATCCGCTTCAAGCTGTTTCGTCAATTTTCCCTGCAATGCTGCTTGCAATACTGCTTGCCTTAACTCTTCTGCTAACACCATAACTACACTCCCAGCATATCTATAATCTCTTGCAGTTTTGTATCCATCTTTCGTTCAAGCCTTTCCCTTTCCGCTTTAAAGTTGTCTATTGTTTCTTTCGGGGAAAGAATTACTTTTTCTTCATTTGGGAACCCGCAGAAGTCTAAACTATAATCATTGGCAACAATTTCTTCCACTGATACTTTTTTCGCTTTCCAAGTTTCTGTCAAGGAACTATCTTCCTTCTCATCTTTTATTTCGATACGGTTCTCCCACCACTCATCAAGAACTGACATTTTCTCCCTTGTCATGGGATTCTTCTTCATAGAAAATTTCTGCCCGTTTGGCAAATCAAACCTGTAAAACCATACATCCTTTGTAGGTTCCGCTCTATCAAAGAAAAGTAAATTTGTTGCAATACCTGTATATGGAGAAAAACAACTTCCAGGAAGCCTAACAATTGTATGCAAATTATATTCCTCTAGCAGTTTCTTTTTAATAGCTCTTTTGCTGTTATCCGTGCCAAAAATAAAACCATCTGGAAGAACCACCCCACACCGTCCATTTTTATTAAGCCGATACATAATCTCTATCATAAAAAGATCCGCTGTTTCTGAATTTCTAAGTTCTGCCGGAAAATTTTTTTGCACAATTTCAAGTTCTGAGCCGCCATAAGGGGGATTCATGAGGATAACATCAAATTTATCATCTTCTGTATATCTTCTTACATCCTGTTCTAAGGAATTGTCGTGCATGATATCAGGCTCTGCAATATCATGGAGCAACATATTTGTTGTACATAGCATATAGGGAAGCTGCTTCTTTTCCACTCCACAAAAAGAATGTTGCAGCTTGGGCAAATCCTCCACTTTGATACCTGCATTTTCCACATGATAAAGAGCATCCACAAGAAAACCACCTGTACCACAAGCAAAATCTGCCACCTTCTCCCCAATCTTAGGGTCTACTTTATCTACTACAAATGATGTGATCGCCCTTGGTGTGTAAAATTCCCCATTGTTCTTCTGCAAACCCTTCAGCAAAGTTTCATATATATCGTTAAATGCATGCCTTTCGTCATAATCGGAAAAGTCAATTTCATCAAATATATTAAGAAGCTGCCTGAGGAGAACCCCATTCTTCATGAAGTTTGTAGATTCTTTCATGAACTCTTTCACAATAAGGGATGCCCGGTCTGTCTTTGTAAAAAGATAGACATCTTCCCCCTTTTCATTCTTAACAGAGTCCCCCGACAAGACCCGAAATAGCCTGCTATTTACAAAATCAATCAGTTCTTCCCCTGTCATCTGCTCTTTCTGGGAAGTTGACGTTACCCAATCCCTCCAACGGTATCCCTCTGGAATAATTGGAACATAATCATCCCATGTCAGTTCCCATTCTTCTTCCTTGTAATCAAATATCTTTAAAAATAAAATCCATACAATCTGAGACAGCCTCTGCTCATCCCCACCAACACCTGCATCCCCACGCATAATGTCCTGTAATCTTTTTATCAGTGTAGATAATGCCATCCTTTCATTTCTCCTTGCTGCTTAGTATAAAATTTCTTCTATTTGTTCCATTAACTCAATAAAATTTTGCTTTTTTCCACCAAATACATTTTTCAGTATCTTCATTGGCGTATAACCCTTTTCTTTAAACACAGGAAGGTTAAAGACTGTAAGTTCTTTCAGCTTTGAAAAATCCTCTGTCTTATATTCGCTTAAAATAGTTTCAATAATATCTCTTTTTTCAATGTCTAATTCATCTAAAATCCCCGAACCATAGACATTCTGCAGCCTTTCTTCTTTTGACTTTGGTGGCTGCTTGTACCCCACCAATCCAACAATATCAAATTTATCAATATAATAACCCACCGCAGTACTAACTTTCCTTACATATCCTCTTTCTATCAGAAGTCCCATAGCCAATCCATCCTTATCCTCCGATTCCTTAAAAGAAACATAAAAATCCTGATAGGTAGGATATTGAGCTAAAATATTATTTCTAACACAACTATCCATATTCTGCTTCACGAGGTTTCCATTTTCATCCGTATAACGCACCTCTTCCCCATCAATTGTTACATTCACGCCATTCACTTTTACTTTTTGAATATGACCTTTTGGATTGTACTTATCCTTCTTATCTCCCATCCCATCTGTTTCTTTTTGTGGGCTTCCTTTAGGAAATGGGCTATTCTCCTCAACTTCCATAATTGCTACAGGCTCTCCGTCAAATTCCGGGTCTTCAAACTGATGGTAATTTGACCTGAAATCTAAAATCGTGAAATGTAGCTTGCTCTTTTTCTTCTCATCTATTGTAAAGCTCTCATTAATTCTTGTTCCCCTGCCGATTGTCTGCTTAAATTCTGCCATAGAGCCAATGGACTTATCCAAGACAATCAACTCACAGGTTTCTGAATCAACACCAGTTGACATTAACCTACTTGTAACTGCAATGACAGGATATTTCGTATTCGGGTCCGTAAAATTTTCCAGTTCTGCCTTCCCGATTTCATCATCGCCAGTAATCTTCATAATGTACTTGCTGTTTTCCTGAAGCAAATCTGAGTTGAGGTTTTTCAGTTTTAAAACCATTGCATCCGCATGGTCTATATTCTCACAGAACACAATTGTTTTGGCATACCTGCAATTATTTTCCTTCATATAATCCGTAATTCTCTTTGCAACGGTTTCCTGCCTTTCTTCCACCGTAATAATTCTGTCAAAGTCCTTTTGTGTGTAAACTTTATCTTTTATGGGATTGCCATCTACATCCAATTTACCAATCGGCGGCCTGTATCCTTCTTTATCAATGTTAAGTTCCACAGAAATAACCCTGTAAGGAGCCAAAAAACCATCCTCAATGCCCTGTTTCAATGAGTAAGTATATAACGGTTTGTTGCCTGTTTCTGAGCAAAAATAATTGATATTTGACACATCTTCCGTTTCTTTCGGCGTAGCAGTAAGCCCAAGCTGTGTAGCAGAACTAAAATATTTTAGTATATCATGCCAGTTAGAATCTAAATCAGCAGAGCCCCTATGGCACTCATCCACGATAATCATATCAAAAAAATCTGGAGGGAGTTCCTTATAATAATCTTTGTCCTTACTTTTTAGCTGTTGATAAAGTGCTGTATATACCTCATAGGCAGTATCCTTCTTTATGTTTGCACTTTTCATTTTTACCATAACGCCAGCGTCTACAAATGGCTTAAAATCTTTCTGCATAGTTTGGTCTGCAAGTACATTCCTGTCAACTAAATACAGAATTTTCTTTTTTGCTTTGCTTTTCCATAACCTCCATATAATCTGAAATGCGGTAAAAGTCTTGCCTGTCCCCGTTGCCATAACAAGAAGCATCCTGCTCTTTCCCTGTGCAACTGCATCAATTACCCTATTAATCGCAATCCTTTGATAGTATCTTGGTTTCTTTTGTTTTGCCTTTGACGCATCAAGATAATAAGGCTGGTTCATTAATCTAATTTCATCCTCTGTCAGATTCTTTTCTTTGATGTATCTTTCCCATAGTTCTTCTGGGCATGGGAAATCTTGCATTTTCAGTCTTCCATTATTTTTATGGATAATCATATCCTCTTCGACTAAATCAAACCCATTTGTCGTATATGCAAAGGGTATCTCCAAAATCTGTGCATATGCAAGAACCTGCTGATAACCCTCCATCGCATTGTGTCCAATCCCCTTTGCTTCTACCAATGCCAAAGGAATATTGTCTTTATACAGAAGGAGATAATCTGCTTTTTTCTTATCTCCCCTTGATACTTTATCACTATCAATATTTACCCTGCCATCCGTAAAACAATATTCCATCATCACGTTGTCAGGATTCTCTTTCCCCCACCTTTCCTGAATAATTGGAGTAATATATTTTTTCTTCGTATTTTCCTCATTCTTTTGCTGCTCTGCAATTTCTTCAGGTGTCAACTGCATCCACTTTCCCCTCCGATTCTTTCCATTGTAATTTATTTCCTGCACATTTTCCAGAATTACATCTTCTTCATCACAAACAGGACTTACACCCCTCCATCCTGTCCGAATTCAATTCCTTTCTTACATACATTGCCATTTTTAATCAATATATCATGGAACAAGCACATATTCAAGCTATGCCACTTATTTTATGCCAGTAACTGCTAGATTACAATGCTTTAGGCTCCATCCCCTGCCAGCAGCGTGCCCTCCCCACAAAAAAGCCTCATCCCACCCAGTTTATAAACTTTTAATAATTCTCAAACCCCTTGATTTTCCTGCATTCCCGCCTTTTTGTTAGCACTCATGTAAAAAGAGTGCTAATTTTCTATTGACTTTTAAAAAAATGGGTATTACAATCTATTTCAGGTTATCATTATTGCATATAAAACGATAAAGGAGTGTATCATTATGAGCAGCAGACATGGGAACCTTTCCATCAACAGCGACAATATTTTCCCTATTATAAAGAAATGGCTCTATTCCGACCATGACATCTTCTACCGGGAACTGATTTCCAACGGGTGCGACGCCATCACCAAGCTAAAAAAATTAGACCTGATGGGCGAATACGAGCTTCCGCAGGACTTTGAGCCTAAGATCCAGATTGTAGTAAACCCGGAAGAAAAGACCCTGAAATTTATCGACAACGGCCTTGGCATGACCGGGGACGAGGTAGAGGAATATATCAACCAGATTGCATTCTCCGGCGCAACGGATTTCCTGGAAAAATACAAGGACAAGGCCAGCGAGGAACAGATTATCGGCCATTTCGGGCTGGGCTTCTATTCTGCCTTTATGGTGGCGGACGCCGTGCACATTGATTCCCTTTCCTGGCAGAAAGACGCCGTGCCTGTGCACTGGGAATGTGACGGCGGGACAGAATTTGACATGTCCGACGGCTCCAAAGATACCGTAGGCACTGAAATTACCTTATTCCTCAACGAAGACTGTTTGGAATTCGCCAACGAATACCGGGCAAGGGAAGTCATTGAAAAATACTGCTCCTTCATGCCCACCCCCATTTTCCTGAAAAAAGAAAATGCTGAGCCTGAATATGAAACCATCCCAGCCAGCGAGGTAACAGAAAAAGACACTGTTATTGAAACTATCATAGAAGAAGCTAAATTTGAGGAAAAAGAAAACGAGGACGGAACCAAAGAGCAGGTGGAAGTTTCCCCACGCACGGAAAAGGCAAAAATCATCAAACGCCCCGTGCCCTTAAATGATACCCACCCGCTTTGGAGCAAGCACCCCAACGACTGCACCGATGAAGAATACAAAACCTTCTACCGGAAAGTTTTCCAGGATTACAAGGAGCCCCTGTTCTGGATCCATCTGAATATGGACTACCCCTTCAACTTAAAGGGCATCCTGTATTTCCCAAAAATCAATACGGAATACGACTCCATTGAAGGGATGATTAAGCTATACAACAACCAAGTATTTATTGCCGACAACATTAAGGAAGTCATCCCGGAATTCCTGATGCTGCTAAAAGGCGTAATTGACTGCCCGGACCTGCCCCTGAACGTGTCCCGGAGCGCATTGCAGAATGACGGATTCGTAAAGAAAATCTCCGATTATATTACAAAAAAAGTAGCGGACAAGTTAAGCGGCATGTGCAAAACTGACAAAGAATCCTATGAAAAATACTGGGACGACATCAGCCCCTTTATCAAGTTCGGCTGCCTGAAGGATGAAAAATTCTGCGACAAAATGAATGATTACATCCTCTTTAAAAACTTGGATGACAAATATTTAACACTCCCGGAGTGCCTGAAAGTGGAAGAACCTGCAGCCGAAAACGCTGACGGAACCACAGATGCTGATACCGAAAACAACGGCGCTGCCGATACCGATACCTCTGCCGGGACTGACACCCCAGAGGAGGAAGATAAAGACACCCGTAAGCCAGTTTACTATGTAACCGATGTCCAGCAGCAAGGCCAGTATATCAATATGTTCAAAGAGCAGGGCATGGACGCAGTGATTTTGGATCACAACATTGACACCTCCTTCATCACCCAATTGGAGCGCAGGAATGAGAAAATCAAGTTTGTCCGCATTGACGCAGACCTGACAGAGTCCCTGAAGGAGGATATCCCAGAGGAAGAACTGAAAGAAGCCAAGGACAGCCTGACGGAAACTTTCCGCAAAGCCCTGAACAATGAGAACTTAAAGGTGTCAGTAGAAAAGCTGAAAAACGCAGAGATTGCCTCCGTCATCACCCTTTCCGAAGAAGGGCGCAGGATGCAGGACATGATGAAAATGTACGGCATGGCTGGGATGGACGCTTCTATGTTCGGCGGCGACCAGACCCTTGTCCTGAACGCAAAGCATGCCCTTGTCCAGTATATCTTAAACAATAAGGAATCCGAGCATGTGAACCTGTTCTGCGAACAGCTTTATGACCTGGCTGTGCTAAGCAACCACCCGCTGCCCACAGACGCCATGGGCAAATTCGTGGCAAGGAGCAACCAGATTATGATGCTGCTGGCGAAATAATGTTACGAAAAACACAACATGGCAAAGTTTTTGATTGCTTGTTCCAGAAGCAAGAAACGCTGGTTATTGCTTCTGGAACAACGTCAGATATCCGACAAAAAATACAGTAGGTTTTGTATTTTCTAACATATCCAAAATAAATTGTATTACTCCGGCGGTTAGATATTGATTAGGCAGGCAAGATACATTGATATTTAACCGCCGGAGTAATATATCAATGCTAACGCAATCTTTCCGGCCATATCCCTATCACTTGTATCCTGCGGTGACTTCCCATAAATAGCAAAACAGTATCCGTTATATGCCCAATCTATCATAAACATATCCCCAGCTTCATTAACCCTCATAGAAGGAAAAATATATTCCCCATCTGCGGTTGATGCTGTCCATTCAATTTTGGTAGTATCTACAAAAACTTCATTCGGCAGAACAAATTCATTTCCTTTGCTGGCAGCAAAAGTGCAGAGCCCTACATTCTCTAATTCAAATTCAATTTGTAATCCATCCTCCCCTGTTTCTTTAATTTCAACATTTGACGTAATCGGAATATGCTCCAACACTTCCTTTGGATTGCCAAATTCGGCTGTGTTTTCTGTTTCTTGATTTTTCCTCTCCACATCGTATTCTGCTGTAACTTCTTCCTGAATTGATTTGAATGGCATACTGCTGCCCCTCGCCAATCCTAATAAAGCGCCGGTTCCAAAAACCATACAGCTTAATATTTTAAGATATTTATTATGCATTTCATATTTCCTTCTGAGAATTCCGATTTTTTGAATTGCAAAGACCCACAAACAGTTTATGGCGTTCTGTACCACCGCTGCGCCTGAGTTTCCTTCAGATATACTTCGTAATCATGGTAGTCCTTTCCCACACAACATCATCCGGTCCACTTTCAGCTCTGGCTTCTTACTAGCAAGGACAGGCAGGACTGCCAACGGCAGAAGAAGCCTGTTCCTCTTGCCGTTGACTGTCTAGGATGATTTTGCTAACCATTTTTTCTGGAAAAAGAAGTATGTTGCCTTCGGTATGTATCATTGTCCTTTTGGCTTAATTCCTGTTCTACCTGCGCCAGTTTTTTCTCCAGCTCCCGGATTTTCTTTTCATCTCCGGAAGCTGACTGGATCTGCTGTTCCAGCTGCTGTTTTTTCTCCTTCAGTTTTCTAATCTCCCTTTCAACTGCGTCCGTATTGGCGACACAGATCTCTTCCGGCTTTCCTTGGCTGTTCCCGCCTACCTTCGGCCCTTTGCCGTCTTCATCTTCCTTGGAACGATCTCCATCTGCTTTCAAGTCTTCCTTTTCATCCGGATGGGCGGCTTTTAGATCCTCCTTTCCATCTGCATGGGCAGCTTTCGGATCCTCAAAAAAGATTTTCTGGTTGCCGTTCTCGTCCCGGCCCACCCGGTACAGCCCGGTAGGCTTTTTCCCTGACTTTTCACTGCTGATGTATTCATCCTGCGGTTCAGACAGTTTGGCTGGTCCTTTTTCCTCTGCAGCTTTTTCTGCTTCCTTTGCCTTCTCCGCCCTTTCAGCGGCCTGTTTTTCCTTTACCCTTTCTGCGTAGTCAGTTCTGGAATTATCATAGTTTCCATTAATTTGCATTGCCATACATACATTCCTCCTTCAATTTGATATTGCCGGGAAGCTGCCTTTATAAACAGCTTCCTTTTTCTTTTCTCGGCTGTAGAAAGTAACGTGTTCATCCATTTGCTGTGGGATGCTCTCTGTATGCTGTGGAATGATTTTCAATCCATGTATATAATACATAGAGATAAAAAATCTGACGGGACGCAAAGGCTATTACAAAAGAAGAATACTTCAAAATTTTGTCTGAGAAAATTTTTGAGTTATCGCCGTCTAACAGCATCCAAGCTTTCCTAAAAACTGAAAGCCGGAAAACTGCTGCCCCTGCGGTTTTCCGGCTCCCTTTTATACTGTCAGATATCCGCGCCAGCGCGGCCGCTTGCCTTGTTGCCTGCGGGAATAAACAAACTGTTTTTACCAGTCACAATGCTTCTCATACACCTCAAAGAAGCTATCCGTCTTCACCTCCTGGTTGACTTCCACCTTCACCTGTTCCCAGACCTGCTCATTGAATTCCGAGGACAGGGTATCCAGAAATTCCATATACACATCGTCAAAGGCTTCTTTCCGGCGTTTCTCCAGAATCACAGATTTGTTGTCGTCCGTTTTTTCTTGGTTGTAATGGTTGATGCATTTCAGGAAATAGAACCCTTTATCCGTCTTGATGCGCCTGCTCACCTGGTCGTTTTCCAGGGAAAAAGCCACCTTCTCCACCTCCGGGGCTACATCGTTCCTGCCGAACGTAACCTCAATCTCCGAGGCCTCGTTATAAATATTTGCAACCGAAAGGAAATCCGTCCCTTCCTTTAGCTGCCCTGCCACCTCTTTTGCCTTTTCCTTGCTTGTCACAAAAATCTGCTGGGCTTCCATCACCCTTGCTTCGTCGTCGCTCACCTCGTCGTCCACCCCCTGGGTCAGGTGGGTGTAAAGCTTATTGGCAAGTCCATATCGCTTGTAAAGGATTTCTATATCTCCCTGCTTCACATGCATATATTCCTTTTCTGTGTCATTCAGGGAATTATAATATTCCTCCGCCGCTTCCTGAATTTTGCCCTTTTCTTCCTTGGACAAGGAAATGTCCTTCTCCTCTGCCAGAAAATCCATTGCCATGATCTGGGCCAGCCGGGAAATCGTCAAATCCTTCACATAATTTTCCAAGTCGTTGCTGCCAAATTTGTGCTTCCACAAATCAATCCCATACATGGTTGCATACATGTTCTGGTAATTCGTCATCACAACCCTTGCTTCCGGCAGGGTACAGACTTCGTTTTTGATTTTAAACACATCATTGTCACTGAACCCTGCGCTTACCATCACCTGGGTATCCCCCAACTGGCATCCTGCCAACTGCAGGGCCAGCAGGAGGAACACTGCCAAAATCCTGTATTTTATCTGTCTTTTCATTGGTATCCCCACCTGTTAATCCATGTTCTTTAAAATGCTGCGGGCAACGGAAAGGCCGTTTGCCGACGCCTGTTGGAGCCCCCGTGTGACAGAAGCGCCGTCGCCAATGGCACGGAGCCCTGCAACATTTGTTTCAAATTCTTTGTTTACCACTACTTTATTAGAGTAGAACTTTACCTCAACCCCATAAAGCAGCGTTTCATCGCTGGCAATCCCAGGCGTCACCTTGTCCAAAGCGAAAATCATTTCCTCAATGTCCACCATAATCCGGTGGGGGAACACCAGGGACAAATCCCCGGGCACTGCGTCTTTCAGCGTCGGGATCAAATTATTCCTGCAAAGGCGTTCCTCCGTCGTGCGCCTGCCCCGGCGGAAATCCCCAAAGGCCTGCACCAAAATCTTACCGTCGCAGAGCATATTGGAAAGCTGGGCAATCTGCTTGCCGTATTCGATGGGGGTCTTAAAGGGCTTTGTAAAATTCTTGGAAACCAGCAGTGCAAAATTTGTATTGCATGTTTTCAAATCACTGGATTTATAGGCATGGCCATTGACTACCGCAAGGCCATTGTCGTAATATTCCGCCGCCACTTCGCCGGAAGGGTTGGTACAGAATGTCCGCACCTTGTCGTCAAAGGTAGGGGTATGGTACACCAGTTTGGCTTCGTAAAGGTTCTTGTTCAGAAACTCCATCACTTCATCCCGGACTTCCACCCGGACGCCGATATCCACGGTCCCAACCTTTGTTTCAATCCCCTGTTCCTTGCACACATGGCTGAACCAGTCCGCACCTTCCCTGCCGATGGCACAGACAATTTCATCCCCATAATAAGCTTCGCCCCCGGCTGCAACTACGCCTTTGGCACGGCCGTCCTCCACGATAATGCGCTCCACCATGGACTTAAACTTCATTTCTATGCCCTGCGCCAGCAAATGCTCCTGCAGGCGGCTGTAAATCTTATAGCCTTCCTCCGTGCCCAGGTGGCGGATGGGACACTCCACCAGTTTTAAATTGGCATTGATGGCTTTCCTTCGGATTTCACGGATTTCCTTTTCTTTCCCCAGCCCATAAACGCTGGTGTCCGCGCCGAATTTTAAGTATATTTCATCTGATTCCCGGATCAGCTCCATGGCCCTGTCATAACCTAACAGCTCCGGCAGGTTGCCGCCCACATCCGGGGAAAGGGATAATTTCCCATCCGAAAATGCCCCTGCCCCGGCAAAGCCTGTGGTAATGGAGCATGGCTTGCACCCCACGCAGGCCTTTGTCCTGCGTTTCGGGCACTGGCGTTCTTCAATCCGCCTTCCCTTTTCCAGCATCAGCACCTTAATCCCCGGCCTTTGCCGTATTAACTCATAGGCGCAGAAAATCCCTGACGGGCCTGCCCCAATAATAATTACATCATACTTATCCATAAGCAAATCACCCTTCCACCACCAGGTACCTTCCATCCGGCAGCGGGAACACCTCCGAAGCATCCTCCAAATCGTCGTCGCTCATCTGGGCAATGTCCGCGCCTTCTTCTTTAAAATAAGCCCTGACTTCCCGGAGGTTTTTGCATACCACCGCCATGCAGTCCTCCAAAAATTCCTCTGCTTCCTCGGGATTCCTTGCCACAGTTTCGTCAAATAGCTGCAATTGGTGCTCCAAAAAATATTCTAAACAGGTTTCATCATACTCATTCATATTAATTCCTCCTTCTGCTGATTCTATGATAGTATGACACTTATAAAATTTCAATGCCTGATTTTGACAATCTCTGGTAAAGGGCAGCTACAGGAAGTCCCACTACGTTGTTATAATCCCCTGCGATTTTTTCAATGTAAATGGCGCATTTTCCCTGGATTCCATAGGCCCCTGCCTTGTCCATGGGCTCCCCGGTAGCCACATAGCCCTGGATTTCCCCTTCCGTCATGGGATACATGGTGACTTTTGTTTCTTCAAAAAATGACAATGATTTTACAGCTTCCTGATGCTCCAGCAGGATGGCCGCCACCCCGGTAAACACGCTGTGGGTATTGCCGGACAGCATCCGCAGCATCCGGGCGGCATCTTCCCTGCTCTTGGGTTTCCCCAGGATTTCCCCCTGGAAAGCCACTATGGTGTCCGCCCCAAGGACAACGGCTTTTCCTGTTATTCCCTTTTGGGATACAAGCAATCCTGCCACTTCCTCCGCCTTCTGCCTTGACAATTCTACCACTGCCTGTTCTGGCTTTACAGTGGAAATATGTTCCTCCCCCCTGGCTGGGAGGATATCAAATTCCGCCCCAATCTGGGCCAGCAGTTCTTTCCGCCTTGGGGACGCGGAAGCCAGCACCAGCCTGCACTTTGCCCCAGCCATCAAAACCTCTCCACGGTGTGGGGCCTTTGGCTCTCGTCAACCTGCTGCCATGCATTTTTTACAGAAGCATAGCTTGCCCAGATTGCAAGGATATACCCTACTGCCAAATCTTTCCCTACCCCAAAGAGCACATCCTGTTCTTTCAGAAATTCCGGGACCCACCCGAATGCATCCCAGATGGTTGGCGCAAACAAGCTGCCCAGCTCCCGGTATATCGTAATCGCCAAAGACACTATTTCAGCCCCTGCAACCATCAGTAAGGAAAGGATGACGCAGAGGGCAATCCCCGTTTTGGACAGTTCCTTCCCAAGCAAAGCGTAGCCTTTCATCCCGCAAAACACAATCGCATAGCCTGCAATCCCGGCAATGAAGCCCACCTGCCCCAGCACGACCCAGAGGACGGACCCCAGCAGGACGCCAATGGCTGCCCCAACCAGCCCAAGGGGAAGGTTTTCCTTTTTCTCCCTGCCGCCCCCATTGGAAAGCTGCATGCCGCAGCTATCGCAAATCAAAGTTGGGATCTGGTCCACCACCGCCGCAGTAACCGGGCGTTCCTGCCCGCAGTAAGGGCAGCAGTTATGTATGCCATATTCCTGGCATTTGGCTTCGATTTCCGATATTACAAGGGTTAAATTCTCTTTATCTTCCTGCGGCTTTGACGATACATAGACAGAAACCATATCCTTCCCATTATATCCCGCATATGGCACAAAAGAATGGCGCTGCTGCAGTTCTTTCAGGTAGCCGAATAGCTGATCTTTCCCTGCGCTGCCCTCCACGTCTGCATAAAGCTGTATCTGGAACTGGTCTTCCGCCGACATGGGCACAACCAAAAATTCCATGCTGCCATACCTTCCATGCATAATTTTGTGTGCCCGTTCATAGGTAAACCCATCCGGCACAGCATTTTCAATTTTTATTTCCATTATGTTCCCTCCTTTGCATAACCGTTACTATTATACTGCATTTTTTGGGAAAATACAATCCACCCTATTGAAATCTGCCTTACGGCAAAAAACAGATTCCGGCTCCATTACTGCACTGGCCTGGCCCGGCTATCCCAGTTTTTTCATCATCCAGACCGCATCCTCATACGTTCCGTCCCTGTATTTCATATTGTCAGGGAATATGCCGTATTTGGAAAACCCAAGGCTCTTATACAGGGCGATTGCCATATAATTGGAAGCGGCCACCTCCAGCTCCGCCTGCTCATATCCCATGTCTTTTGCAGTTTTCAGGGCGGCTTCCATCATTTTCCTTCCAATCCCGCGGCCGCAGTATTTTTGGTACAGCGCAATGGAAATGCCGCACCTGTGGGCATAACGGCTAAAATTCCCCAGGCTGGATATGGAGCAGTTCCCTATATGGTTCCCATCCTCAAAGGCCAGCAGCATTAATTCCCGGGGAGATTCTTCCTTTTCTTTGAGGAAATTCCGCTGCTGCTGCATGGAAATCGTAATTTCTTCCGGTTCGCGGATTAAAAATGGCGTTTCCTGGGAGATTCCTTTCAGGTAAGCCAAAAGCTCCTCGGCATCCTCTGCCCTTGCGCTGCGGAATATAATTTTCTTATGGTTGATCTCTATTTCTTCCTGTTGGTAAAACATGGCAATTCCTCCTATCTGCTTCTTTTCTGCTTTTTCAACATGGCGTCTCCCCTATACTGGGACAATTTCCCCAAGGCTGAAGGAATACAGGAGCCGCTCCTTTACTTTTTTCCCCACTGCCCGCTCAATGGCTTCCTGGTACAATTCCAACTGGGTGCGGTAGCGGCCTGCAAGCTCTGCGGCAGACGCCACCTTATCAGTCTTGTAGTCCAGAAGGACAATTTCGCCGTCTTCCTCAAAGAATACATCAATAATTCCCTGTATCAGGACCATCTCCCTGCTGGAAGTCCCCTCTAAAGCTTCGCAGGCTGGCTTGCCCATCACAAAGGGCTTTTCCCTGCAGAGCTTTCCCTGCTTTGCCGCGGCCTGCATCCGTGCCCCAAGCTTTGTCCGCAAAAATTTCCGTATGGCTGGCAGCCTGACAAACGGCTGCAGGCTTTCCTCTATTTTCTTTTGCTCCGCCAATTCCCGGAATTGCTCCTGCAAAGTTTCCGGCGGCCGGGTAAAATCGTAGCATTCCAACATGCGGTGCATCGCAGTCCCCCGCTTCGCCCCTATATTTTCCTCCTGTACCCCTTCCATAAATGCCGGGATATACCGCTCCCTCTGCCCTTCCTCCGCCTTGCCTGCTACAGGCTCCTCCGGCAGCGGGAACATCATTTCTGCTTCCTCCGCCAAAGCCTGGTCCATAGCGCGGCGCTTAAATTCGGACACAGACACCTTGGTTTTCATGGCAACTTCATGTTCATAAGGGTATTCATAGGAAAGCCGCGCGGCAACCTGCCCTTCCCATTCCGGCTCTGGCTCCTGCAATTCCGCCAGAAGCTGGACACGCGTCAGCCCTTCTTCTGCAGTTTCCCATACTTCCTGCTCCTTTAGGCTCTCCTGTTTCACCAGCGTAAGGGGGCAGTTTTCCGGCGCGCAGGACCTGGCCAGAAGCAGGAACTGCAAAAAAGTATTGCTGCCCAGCCGGCTTAAGAACGTCAGGAACCCGTCCTCTGCAGTAACAGCCTGCAGGGAAGGGAGCTTTTCCTCTGCCTTTTTCAAAACCCCTGTCAGCACCAGCTTTTCTTTCGCCCTTGTAAGGGCCACATAGAGCACCCGCAGCTCCTCCCCTACATTTTCCATAAAGGTTTTCCGGGCCAGGAACCGCCTTGTTAAGCCCGGCGTCCGCAGGCGTCGCTGCACGTCCACCACATCTATGCCAAATCCAAGGCTGGGGTGGAGCACCACCCGTTCCCGCTGGTCCTGGTTATTGAACATTTTCCCAAGGCCGGACACAAATACAACCGGGAACTCCAGCCCTTTGCTTTTGTGGATGCTCATGATCCGCACCACGTCCTCTGCCTCCTCCCCTTCCGCAAGGGGGAAATCCACATCGTACTCCTGCAGCTGCTCCATGTAGCGGATAAAATGGAACAGGCCCCGGTAGCTGGTATTTTCATAGGCAATTGCCTTCTCCACCAGCATTTCCAGATTTGCCTGCCGGACTTCCCCGCCGGGAAGGGCATAGACATACGCTTGGTAGCCAGTTTCCTCCAGCACCTGGTAAAGCAGTTCGTGGATGGGGGTGTAGCTGGCCTTTTTCCTGAATTTTTCCAATAAATCCAAAAAACTGCGGAGCTTTTTCTGCTGGGTCCCTGTCAGGCCCCCCGGGGACTTGCTGGCAAAATCCATGACTGCCTGATAAAATTTCACCTTGGGGCATGCCGTCCGTATCACCGCCAAATCCTCCCCTGTAAGCCCCACAATGGGGGAAGAAAGCACGGCAGCCATAGGGATGTCCTGCCTTGGGTTGTCCAAAAGCCGCAGCAGGTTTAAGGCGGTCTGCACCTCCGCGGCTGAAAAATACCCTGTCCCGGAAGACGCCCGTACCGGAATCCCCAGTTCCCCTAAGATTTTCACAAAGGCGTCCGCCCAGCTTCCCATAGAGCGCAGCAAAATAACAATATCGGAATAGCGGACCGGCCGCAGCGTCCCCGGGCTGCCATCCTTTGGCATTTCTTCCGTCACCATCTGGCTCTCCATCATCTTCTTGATTTCCATGCCCACTGCTTTGGCTTCCAGTTCCTGGGGCTTTGTGCCCTTCTCCTCCGGGTTTGGCTCCACTACCAAAAAGCAAGGCTCAAACATCCCCGGTTCCCCTTCCGGGAAGGCTGCGCCGGGGTAAAGCGCCGCCTTGGCATCATAAGTAATGCCGCCAATGTCCTCTTTCATGACACGGTAAAATATATCGTTAGCCAGCCCAAGGACCTGGGCCCTGCTGCGGAAATTCATCCGCAGGTCAATCCGCTGCCTGCTGCTTTCCTCCTGGGTATAGGTATTGTATTTTTCCATAAAAAGCTCCGGCCTTGCCATGCGGAACCGGTAAATGCTCTGCTTTACGTCCCCCACCATGAAAATATTGGAAATCCCTTCGGCCTCCCTGGAAACGGCCTTTATAATGGCTTCCTGCACATAGTTGGAATCCTGATATTCGTCCACCATGATTTCCACATAATTTTTCCTCAGCTCCGCGGCGGTCCGGCTGGGCTCCTTGGTCTTGCCCTCCACTAAGATTTTCAGGGCAAAATGCTCCAAATCATTAAAATCCAGTATATTCCGCTCCCGCTTTTTTTCTGAAAATTTTTCCATGAAATACAGGGCCGTTTCCACCAGCATATCCGCCACTGGGCGGTTTTTCTGCATGTCCTTAACCATTTCCTGGGGGCTTTGGAATAAAAACTGCTCCTTCACTTTTTTTATGGAGTCCTTTACTTCATTGCGCAGCTTCTGTATCCGGTTTTTTTTCTCCATGTCCCCTTCAAATTTCCTTGCGGATGGAAGGCGCGCAAAGGAACAGCCGCAGATTCTTTCGTAATACTGCTGGTAAGTGCTGCTTGCCCCAATCCGTTCCATGGCCTGCGCTTCCTGCTCCAGCAGCGGCCCATACATAAAAGGGCCGTCCCCTTCCATGCTTAAGTCCCTGCAAATGCCCATCTGCAGCGCCCACTGGCTGCTGATGCTGTCCAGATAGGCGAGGAGCTCCCCTGCCAGCGGGAGGGCTTCAAATTCTTCCATATTTTGGATGTGGAAAGGCTTTCTGCAGTTATAAAGCCATTCTTCCGGCCATGGGTAGCTCATGGCAAATTCAAACAGCTTTAAAATAGCGTCCTTTAAAGGCATGTCATTTTTCCCAGTGGCAATCGTTTCCGACAGTGCAAGGAATTCCGGCTTTGCCTCCTGGTAAAAATGTTCCAGCGCCTGGTCCAGCACATCGCTTTTCAGCAGCTTCAGCTCCCCTTCTTCCGCCACCCGGAAATCTGGGTCTAAGTCTATCCGGTGGAAATAATTGCGTATCACAGAAAGGCAGAAACTATGTATGGTAGTAATCTGCGCATTGTGCAGCAAAGTCTGCTGCCGCTGGAGATGGGGGTTTTCCGGCTGCTGCCCCAACGCCCGTTCAATAGCTGCGCCAATGCGCTCCCGCATCTCCGCCGCCGCCGCGTTAGTATATGTCACAATCAGCAGCTTGTCAATATCCACCGGATGTACGCTGTCTGTGATTTTCCGTATAATCCGCTCCACCAAAACTGCCGTCTTGCCGCTGCCTGCTGCTGCCGACACAAGGAGGTTCCGGCCTTCCAGCGAAATGACCTGCTGCTGCTCTTTCGTCCATTTTTTTTCCATTGCCTTATCCCTCCTTTGCCCCATTCCCGGTTGCTGTCTCCCCGCCCGTCCTGGGCTGCCCTCTGCCATTTCCTTCTTCTGCTTCCCCCAGTCCGGCTTCCCGCATACGTGCCAGGATTTCCGTTTCATCCTTAATATCCTCAAGCTTCCGGTAGCCCCAGCCCGGGGAGGAGCTGTCAAAGCCGCAGACCCCATGGTAGGGGCAGTAGTCGCACCCGGTATCGTCCCCAAGCTGGTAAGGCTCCGCCCCGATTTCCCCGTCAAAAATCCGCCTGCCGATATCCCGGATTTTGTGGTTTACATAGCGGGACAGGACTTGGAACTCCTCCTTCCCCGCCCGCTTTGCCTTTTTGCTGACGCTCCCATCCTCCGGTTCCCCAGCTACCCCTTTTAATTTCAGTTCTTCCAAAATTTTTTCCTGGATTTCCTCGTCCGTGCTGGCGGAAGTCCCCTCAATGACAGGGTCGTCCAAATGGTAATAGTACATGCCGCCGGGGATGATTTCCCTGTCCGGGTATTTCCGCCGCATCAGCTCCATGGCGGAATTCAGATACACCACAAGCTGGAGCTGCAGGCCGTAATACAGGGACAAAAGCTGGAACTCCCGGTTCCCAGATTTATAGTCAATGACTTTCACATAGACCTGGCTCCCCTCTTTCCTGGTGTCCACCCGGTCAATCCTGCCCCGGAGCCGCATTTTTTCCTCGTCGCTTAAAATAAAGTTTACCGCGTCCAGATTTTCCGCAAAGGAAAAGGAAATCTCATAGCCCTCCGGGGAAAAATGGCTGGTTTTCACCTGCGCCGCAATGGTTTCAATGGTCCGCCTTAAAATCCGTTTCATCCGTTCCAGCAGGTAAGCCGTCCGAGCCTGCTGGAACAGAAGGCTGTCAAAGCCGGAACCCAGCGTTTCCTCAATGGCCTGCTGGATCAATTCTTCCTTTACGTCCTCCGGCACGTCAAACCAGTGATAGCCCCGTTCCTCCATATGGTTGGAGTAGCGTTCCAATGCTTCGTGGAACATATTCCCCATGTCCACCGGGGCAAATTCCCCCAGCCTGCGCTCTTTCAGGTCCAGGCCGTATTGGAGGAAATGGCTAAAGGCACATGCGCTGAACTGCTCCAGCCTGGTAACGCTGTTTTCCAGCACCTTGCCATACAGTTCCCTTGTTACCTCAGCCCCCATGGGCTTTGCGTGGTACCGATAAAAAGCGGCTTCTAAAAATGGCTGCACCTGCTCCCGCCACCCTTCCTGCGACAGATACCAGCGGAACAGCCCCTTCCATTCCGGGTACACCTGGCCTTTCTTTGCCTTGCGGATACCTTCCACCAGATATTTCAGGCTGCTTTTGGGCGTAACGATTGCATCCGGCAGGCTTGCACCCCCTTCCTGCCCCTTACCGGAAACTCCCCCAGAGCCCGCCGGATTGCCTGTATTCCGGGAACTTCCTGCCGTACCTTTGGGCACATTCCGCGACATGGCCTTCCCAAGCCCAAATTCATCCTCCACCCGGACTGGGCGCAGTTCTGGGAACATGCGCAGAAGCGTCCCAACCAGATAGGATTTCCTTGTTTCCTTCCCATCCTGGCTGACCCGGAACCATGTGGCATACAGCTTTTCCGATGGCTTTGTCAGATTTAAGTAGAGATAAAATTTCTGGATAAAGCTACGCTCCCGGTCTGTGGGGGCAAGCTCCATGCCATGGGCTGCAAACAGTTCCCGGTCTGCCTGGGAAATAATCCCCCCATGCTCCTGCGCCTTAGGGATCAGCCCGTCGTTGACCCCTGCAAAAAACAGCACTTTAATGTCTGAAAGCCTTGTCCTTTCAATATCGCCGAACACCACCCTGTCATAACCCGGCGGGATAATCCCTACCGCCGCCGCTTCCAGGCCAGCTTCCAAAATTTCCCGGTACTCCCGGACATTCATCCGCTCCTCCCCCAAAAGCTCCACCATCTTGTCCAGCAAATCCATGACAATCTTATAAATCTGGGCATACTCCTTGGCAAGGGCAGTTTCCCCTTCCTCTGTAAAAGATTCCTCATACTCCGCAAGCTGACCTTCCACGTCAAGCTGGAAGGCAAGGCCATACAAAGCCTTTGATTCTTCCCGCACCGTATGGCGCTGCCCGTCTTTTTTGCGGAACGCTTCCCATAAGGGGGAAATCTGGGCAATGAATTTTTCCCGCAGGGAATTGATATGCCCCAGTTCCTCCGCAGACTCCACCGAGCCACGGCGCACCCATGTTTTCTGCCACTTCCGGTATCCACGGATATTCTCTGCCAGCAGGTAATTTTCCAAAATATCCACGTCCTCCAGCGCCCAGCCAGAAAGCCCGCAGCGGAAATAGCCCAGCACCGCTTCATAGGAAAAATCCTGCTCCACCAGCAACAACGCCTGCTTTAAAAATTCCGTCATGGGATGGAACACAATATTTTTCCGGGCATCCAAAAACAGTGGGATTTGGTATGTGCCGAAAATCTCATTTGCATAATTCCCATAGCGTTCCACATCCCCGCAGACAATGGCAATGTCCTTGTAGCGGTATCCCTGTTCCCGCACCAGCCGCTTGATTTCCCTTGCAATAAAATGAAGCTCCTGCCTGGGGGTCTGTAAGGAATACATCTGGATATCCAAATGATCCCCTCCGGCTGCCCCGCAGCCCTCCGCCCCTTCCGGAACCTGGCTGCCTTGCGCCGCCTTCCCCTGACGTTTCCCGCCCCCATAATAAGGCCGCGGCCGGAACCGGAACAGGTTCTGCTCCAGCCACAGCAGGGAGGGGGAGCCTGCAAACCTGCTGTTCCCGGAATGCTCCACCCAGCAGGGGTCCTTTACCTCCACGTGGTTCCTCCCTGCAATGTCCAGCAAGGCCGAAACCGTCTTTTTGCTCATATAAAACAATTCCTGGACCCCCTGGCACCGGTAAGGGTCTTCCCTCCCATCCAGAGTAACCGTCACTATAATTTCATCCGTCAGCAAGCACAAGGCTTCCAGCAAATAGTATTGCACAGGGGTAAACCCAGTGAAGCCGTCCAGTACGATCACGGAACCTTTCAGGATCCTGGACTGGCCCGCTACCTGCGCCAGCACCTCCAAAAGCTCCTCTGTTGTGATGAATTTCCCTTCCAGATAGTCCAGAAACCCCTGGTACATGGTCTGGATATCCTGGATTTTATACCGGAACAGGGGGGACTGGCTTTCATCCCCGATAAAAGTATCCAACTGCCCAGGCTGCACCCGGTACTGGGTCAGCTCGGAAATAATGGACTTTACATCGGTGATATAGCCCGTCCTTTTCATCCCTGCCCCCAGCAGCTTTAAATTCCCCTGCTGCTCCTCCGCCACCCGGCGCAGCAAAAGGTTTTTCCCTGTTTCCTCTAAAATGCTTAAATTCCCCATCCCCAGTTCGTCAAAAATCCGGTAGGCAAGCCTTGGGAAGCTTACCACGTCCACATTCATAATGCTGTGGTCCTTCTGGCGGCTTACCAGTTCCCGCTGGGTCTGCATCGTAAACTGCTCCGGCACCAGCACGAAAAACGTTTTCTCCTGTTCCTTCTGGGCTTCCTGTAAAACCTTCTGGTAGACGTAATGGGATTTCCCGCTGCCAGAACCCCCAAACACCAACTGCAATGACATTCTTTGCCCTCCTTCCAAAAACAAAAGTGGGCTCCCGCCACATCCCTATGGCAGGAGCCCAGCGCTATTCCTTCGCCTTATTCCTCTATTGGGCAATAACGTTTTGGGAACTTATCGCGCCCGCATACATGCCGCTCCATGTCTGTTTCCGTTATGATATAATCCCCTTCCCTTAAGAAAGTCAGCCCCCTGCGGTTCTGGATGAATGGGCACACCACCACGCCGTCCTCCCGGGTAATTTTTATCAAGTTATCCGTTTTAATCCATCCTGTCGTCACTACAGAAGTCCACGGCATAAACCCGTCTTCCATTCCTTTCCCAAGTTCGTACTCCACTGCCTCCACTTCAAAAGAGCTTCTCTTATACTTCTTCATAATTTCCACCCATCCTTTACTCAACATTCTGCCTTATATGGTGCAGCCTTCCAAAATTCCGATACAGCCACCCTTCTTCCTACTAATAATATACCTCAAAATTAGAAAAAACTCAACTAATTTTCTGTCCTTTGTATAAATTCCACCATATTTTTCAATACTAATAAAAGACTTTGTGCCTAAGAGAACTGAAAGGAATGGAAAATATGGAAGAAACTACCACGCAGCAGAAAAACCAGAATGAAAATGAAGAAATCAAAGAAATGGGGCAGCTTACCTTAGACCAGGGGAAATCCCGCCATAAAATCCACCTGCTTTCCATTATTGGGGAAATCGAAGGCCATGAAAGCCTTGCCCCCAATACCAAAACAACAAAATATGAGCATGTGCTGCCCAAGCTTGCATCTATCGAAGATGACGGCAACATTGACGGGGTTCTTGTGATTATCAATACAGTAGGCGGGGACGTGGAATCCGGCCTTGCCATTGCAGAAATGCTTTCCTCCCTAAGCAAGCCCACAGTTTCCCTTGTGCTGGGGGGCAGCCACTCCATCGGGGTACCGCTGGCTGTTTCCACGGATTACTCTTATATCGTGCCTACTGGGACTATGGTCATCCATCCCGTGCGGCTAAATGGGCTGGTTATCGGCGCGCCGCAGACCTACGACTATTTCCAGCAGATGCAGGACCGGATTACCGGGTTCGTGGCAAGCCACTGCTTTGCCACGCAGGAACAATTGGAAAAAATGATGATAAACACCAGTATGCTGACAAAGGACCTGGGAACCATCCTTGTCGGGAACCAGGCGGTAAAAGAAGGGATTATCAATGAAGTTGGGGGGATTGACGAAGCCATGAAAAAGCTGCACAGCATGATTGCAGAATATAAAGGGGAAGAAATGGATTAAGCAGGCAAGCCAACAGCAACTCCCCCATTGCACCGACGGTATCTGTGCAATGGGGGGAGTCCCTTAACCATTACTCCCCAAGCCTCGACGCAGCCACCGCTACGCCTGCGTTTGTGAAGCAGCACTCTCAGAAAAATATTCTGCGTCAAACTATCCAAAACTTAATTTTCGTTGTACTAGCATTCCCCCATCAGGTACTTATACAGCCCTTCATAGCGGAACTTGGACGCATTCCAAGAATAATCGTTTGCCATTGCCCGGTCTACCATCTGGTTCCACTGGCGTTTCTTATCGAAGAAAATCTGTTTGGAGTAGTTGATGACATTCAGCATTTCTTCCCCATTATAGTTAGTGAAGGAGAAGCCGTCCCCTACATTATCATACTCGTTATAAGGCTGCACGGTATCCTTTAAGCCGCCCGTTTCCCGTACAATGGGAATTGTCCCATAACGGAAGGAAATCATCTGGGTCAGGCCGCAGGGCTCAAACCGGGAAGGCATCAGGAAAGCATCTGCCGCGCCATACAGCTTGTGTGCCAAATCATCGGAATAACAGATATTTGCGGAAATCTTATCTGGGTATTTCCATGCAAAATGGCGGAACATATTTTCATACTGTGGATCACCAGTCCCGATGACAACCAACTGGGTATAATCGTCAATAATCCGCTCAATCACATAATTAATCAAATCCAAGCCCTTCTGGTCGGTCAGACGGGAAATTAAGCCGATCATATAGCGTTTCTTATCCACTGCAAGGCTCAATTCCTGCTGCAGCTTTTCTTTGTTAAGGGCTTTCTTTTTCCGGTGGTTGCTTGCATCATAATTCACATACAGCTTCTCGTCGGTAGCCGGGTTGTATACACTGTAGTCAATCCCGTTAACAATGCCCTGCATATCCATATGGCGGGCAGAAAGCAGCCCATTCAGCCCCTCCCCATAATAATTCGTCTGGATTTCCTGTGCATAAGTATCGCTTACGGTGGTAATATAGTCTGCATACACCAGCCCGCCCTTTAACATGTTGGCGTCTTTCTTAAATTCCAGCTTATCTGGCTTGAACAAGTCGGTTGGGAACCCGGTTAAGCCCTTCATGGTCTTTACATCCCAGATCCCTTGGAATTTCAGGTTGTGGATGGTAATAATGGATTTCATGCCCCAGAAGAACATATCCCCTTGGAATTCTGTCCTTAAGTACACTGGGATAAAGCCGGTTTCCCAGTCATGGCAATGGATAATCTGCGGCTGGAAATTGATTAATGGGAGCATGGAAAGCACCGCTTTGTCAAAGAATACGAATTTCTCTATGTCAAACCGGATGTCCCCGTAAGGCAGGAAGCAGTCGAAATATTCCTGGTTGTCAATAAAGTAGTAGGTAATGCCGTCCATTTTGTACTGCAGGACCCCTACGTACTTATTCTGTATGTAACTCCCGCAGCTCATGTAAAAATGGGTCACATACTCAAACTGGTTCCTCCATTTTTCCGGGATGCAGGTATAATTCGGGAGCACAACCCTGATATCCCAGTCATTCTTGTCAAATTCCTTCGGCAGCGCCCCGCATACATCGGCAAGCCCGCCAGTTTTGATAAAGGGCACACATTCCGATGCCGCAAACAGAATTTTTCTCATAAAATTAATCCTCCACAATATATTATTTTTAAACTATGGTTTCCAACGCCTGTTCCAGATCAGCTATAATATCCCCTGCATTTTCTATCCCCACGGACAGGCGGATTAAATCCGGCGCAACCCCTGCTTCTTCTAACTGCGCATCTGTCATCTGCCGGTGGGTATGGCTGGCCGGGTGCAGGACGCAGGTCCTTGCGTCTGCCACATGGGTCACAATAGCAATCATCTTTAACTTATCCATAAAGCCTACTGAAACTTCCCTGCCGCCTTTTAAGCCGAAGGAAATAACGCCACAGGTGCCATTTGGCATGTATTTCTGCGCCAGCCCATAATATTTGCTGCTTTTAAGCCCTGCAAAATTTACCCAGGCCACTTTCTCATGGCCTTCTAAAAATTCTGCTACCTTCTGGGCATTCTCACAATGCCTTGGCACCCTTAAATGCAGTGTTTCCAGCCCTACATTCAGGAGGAATGCATTCTGCGGGGACTGTATGGAGCCCAAATCCCGCATAATCTGCGCCGTAGCCTTGGTGATGTATGCCCCTTTCCCAAATTTTTCCGTATAGACAATCCCATGGTAGGTAGGGTCTGGCTGTGTCAGCCCGGGATACTTATCGGCATGTGCCGCCCAGTCAAAATTCCCGCTGTCCACAATGCATCCCCCCACGCACATGGCATGGCCGTCCATATACTTGGTGGTGGAATGCGTCACAATGTCCGCCCCCCACGCA
>OFHA01000306.1_pt1 | contig 44126 bp, 39 predicted proteins | sample 1521891 | NCBI WGS metagenome assembly OFHA01 (sample SAMEA3504089, study PRJEB24116) | mouse gut metagenome | biome: mouse gut; feature: mouse-associated habitat; material: faeces | place: Denmark | collected 2011
TCCTCATGAGCCTTTAATGCGCATTAAAGCACCTATTATGGAAGCACAGTTGATTGAAACAGCTCTTTTAAATATTATTAATCATCAAAGTTTAATTGCAACAAAAGCATCTCGTGTTGTTTGGGCAGCACAAGGTGACCCTGTTATGGAGTTTGGATTAAGAAGGGCACAAGGTCCAGACGCTGGTACTTATGGCGCAAGAGCGGCAGTAATAGGAGGTTGCTGTGGTACAAGCAATGTTTTAACAGGAAAATTGTTTGATGTGCCTGTAAAAGGAACACACGCTCATAGCTGGGTAATGAGTTTTCCAGATGAATTGACAGCATTCCGTAAATATGCAGAATTATTCCCTAATGCTTGTACACTTCTTGTAGATACATATAATACATTAGAATCTGGTGTACCGAATGCAATTAAAGTATTTCAAGAAATGAAAGACAAGGGAATTACATTAAAAAATTATGGTATTCGTTTGGATAGTGGGGACTTAGCATATTTATCTAAAAAAGCAAAACAAATGCTGGAAGATGCAGGTTTTGGAGATGCTGTTATTAGTGCATCAAGTGATTTAGATGAATATTTGATTGCTAATTTGAAATTACAGGGGGCAAAAATTGGACTCTGGGGCGTAGGCACAAAATTGATTACAAGTGATGATTGTCCAGCATTTGGTGGTGTATATAAATTAGCAGCAGAAAGTGACGAAAATGGCAATTTTATACCAAAAATAAAATTATCTAATAATGTGGAAAAGGTAACTAATCCAGGAATTAAAAAAATATTCCGCATATATGATAAAAAGACAGGCAAAATGAAAGCAGATGTGATTGCTTTACAAGAAGAAACAATTGATGAAACAGAAGTATTGACATTATTTGATGATAGTGCAAAATGGAAACGTATGACATTACAGCCAGGTACTTATACAACAAGAGAGCTTTTAGTACCAATATTTGAAAATGGAAAATGTGTTTATCAATCTCAAAAAGTAATGGATATACAGGCATATTGTGATAAAGAAAAAGATACACTTTGGGAAGAACATAAAAGAAATAAAAATCCTCATATTGTGCCTGTGGATTTATCTGAAAAATTAAGTGCTTTAAAATCAAAATTGATAGAAGAAATGACAATAAAATAATCATAAAAATCCCCTTCTAAATTTATGGAGGGGATTTTATTTTCAATAATCAGGAATATTTATCAATTTTATAAATCTATTTTTAGCAGTTGATTTGTCATAATATTAATTAGGAAGTATCCTAAAAAAGTAGTTTTAAGAATAATTTTTATTTGTGTTTGTTATCAGGAAAACGAAGTTTTCTTGTAAAAGTTGGTGAGAGTTTGAGAGCAACGCTCTCAAGGTTTTAACAGAAGGATATTGTTTTATTTGTGAACGTTGCCCGCACCTACAAACTTTCCCCCCAGAAAGTTTGACAAAGAACTTTATATTATGTGAACGCAATTATGTTGCTATTTAGAAAGCAACATCCTCATGGTTTTAAATATGTGTTTAGCCACTACCTATCAATTATCAGTTATTGCACAAATATCATATTTGTAGTAGAATAACAATCAAATTAATTAAAGTTGCAAAGAGGAGAAAATGATTATGAGGGAAAAATTAAAACAAAGTAAAAGAATTGTAGTAAAAGTAGGTACTTCTACATTGACATATGAAAATGGACGATTAAATTTAAAACGTATTGAACGTATGGCATGGGTATTATCTGATTTGGTGAACCAAGGAAAAGAGGTAGTACTTGTCACTTCTGGAGCAATAGGTGTAGGAGCAGCAAGGCTTTCGTTTGCAGAAAGACCGAGCGAAATGAAAACAAAACAAGCAGCAGCAGCAGTGGGGCAAGCAGTTTTAATACAAATTTATCAAAACTTTTTTAAAGAATATAATCAAGCAATCGCACAAATATTGCTTACAAAAGAAGAAATTGAAAATGAACAAAGACATATCAATACATTAAATACACTTCATACATTACTGAAATTGGGCATTGTGCCTATTATTAATGCAAATGATACTATATCTACATATGAAATTGAATTTAGTGACAATGATAATTTATCTGCAATGGTAGCGAAAATGATAAAAGCAGATTTATTAATTATATTGACAGATATTGATGGACTTTATCATAAAGACCCTAGAATAAATAAAGATGCAGAAAGAATATCTTATGTGGCAGAAGTCACAGAGGATATTCGTAAAATGGCAGGACAAAAAGGTTCTAAATTTAGCGTAGGAGGTATGGCAACAAAAGTGCAGGCTGCAGAAATCTGTCAAAAGGCAGGTGTTAATATGGTTGTAGCATCAGGAGATGACCCTACTGTTGTGCATAAAATTATAGATGGAGAAGATGTAGGTACTTTTTTTGAAGGAGGTAAAGTGTGAGTATGTATAAAAAAACAATAAGAAAAGATATGTTGAAAATTAGAAATGCTTTTTCTGAACAGGAAATTACACAGAAAAGTACTGTAATGTGGGAAAATTTAATGCAGACAGATGTATATCAAAAAGCAGATATTATTTTTACATATGTTTCAGCACATAAAGAAGCGAAAACAACTCCTTTTTTTGATAAAATATGGCATGACAGCAAAAAAATAGCTGTTCCTATTATAGAAGAAAATAGAAATATGGATTTTGTGTATTTGAATGATATTGCAGAATTAACAGAATCAAAGTGGGGAATAGCAGAGCCAAAAAGAGAAAACAGCACTATAATATTGCCTACAAAAAACAGTCTTTTTGTTGTACCAGCTTTAGCCATAGATAAAAAAGGAAATCGTATTGGATATGGTAGGGGCTATTATGACACTTATTTTTCAAAAGTAAATTGTGGCTTTAAAATGGGATTTTTATTTTCTGCACAGCAATTAGAAGAAATAGAAATATTACAAAATACAGATGTTGCATTAGATGGTATTGTAACAGAAAAAGCTGTCACTATATTGTCATAATTGTTATAAATAATATAAAATTTGAAAAGGAGGCTTTAAAATATGAGCGAATTATTAGAAATGGCAAAACTAGCAAAACAGTCCTCTGTTTTATTAGCAACACTCCCTACACCGATTAAAAATAAAGCACTTTCCAAAAGTGCAGAGGCACTTTTGGAAGGCATGGACAAAATATTACAGGCGAATCAAAAAGATGTAGAGGCAGCAAAAATAGCAGGCATAAAAGGGGCTTTTATTGACAGATTGACATTGACAAAAGAAAGAATTGTTTCTATGGCAGATGGACTCAAACAAGTGGCATCATTTAATGACCCTGTGGGAGAAGTAACATTTATGAAAACACTTGATAATGGTTTAATAATAGGACAAAAAAGAGTACCTATGGGAGTAATTGGCATTATATTTGAAGCACGCCCTAATGTAACAGCAGATGCTTTTGGATTGTGTTTAAAGTCTGGAAATGCTGTTATATTGAGGGGAGGCAAAGAGGCAATTACATCTAATAAAATGATTGTGGAATTGTTTCAGCAAACACTTGAAAAAGAAGGATTACCTAAAGAATGTGTTCAAATTGTAAAAGATACCAATAGAGAAACAGCAAATGAAATGATGCGTTTAAATGGATATTTAGATGTATTGATACCAAGAGGCGGAGCAGGACTGATTAAAAATGTTGTAGAAAACAGTACTGTACCAGTAATACAGACGGGTATTGGTAATTGTCATGTTTATGTAGATGAGAGTGCAGATTTGCAAAAAGCAGCACGTATTGTAATCAATGCGAAAACACAAAGACCAGGAGTATGTAATGCTTGTGAAAGTCTTTTAGTACATAAAAATATTGCAGAAAAATTTATGCCTGAAATTGGAAAGGCATTACAGTCCAAAAATGTAGAAATTAGAGGAGATAAAGCAACAATGGATTTAGTAAAAGGTGCTGTTGCAGCAACAGAACAAGATTGGGCAACAGAATATGAAGATTATATTATTTCTGCAAAGGTAGTCGAAAATATTGACGAGGCAATCGCTCATATTAGGAAATATACTACTGGACATTCAGAAGCCATTGTGACAGAAAACTATACAAATGCACAAAGATTTTTAAATGAAATTGATGCAGCAGCAGTTTATGTAAATGCTTCCACAAGATTTACAGATGGTGGACAGTTTGGTTTTGGTGCTGAAATTGGCATCAGTACACAAAAACTTCATGCAAGAGGTCCCATGGGATTAAAAGAATTGACTACTACAAAATATATTATATATGGTGATGGGCAAATTAGAGAATAATGGCTTTTTATAAGTGTTTAAAAATAAGTTTTTTTGATTTTTTTATATCAAGATGTTTGTGATACCATAAATATATTAATATGATGGGGTATATATATGAAAAAAATAACGTTTTTAATAAGCATATTATTTGTAATGCTTACATTTTTAGGTGCAATATATGTGCTATATCATAATGGTAAAGTTAGCGCAGGATATGCTGCTGTACCAATGGTGTTTGCATTGGTTAGTATATCATTTTTCCGCCATTTTCGTTAAATATAGGAGTGATGTTTTGTGAAAAAATATGAATTTGTGTCAGTATATATAGAAAAACTTTTTGGAGCAAGGTCAGAAAATCATAGACAAATTATTAATGAATATGCAGAAAAGGAATATCGTTTTATAGCTTGTATTCAATAAAAATTAATGGTAATGGAATTGTAATTGACATGGATATGGTATTTGAAAAAGACATTGAATAAACAATATAAACATAATAAATATTTGATAAATAATGTGATATGAAATATAAGTAAGTATATTAAGATATATAGAAAATATACTTACTTATATTTATTTTGACTATTTAATCAATATGAATGATTGGATATTCCCCACAGCTTTTTATTGTGTTTTCAATTAAGCTGTCAGAAATGTCTTTATCAATAAAAACTTCTATGTATTCATTATTGTTACTATCTTTTTTAAATGCAATATCTGTTACTTCACTGATACTTTTTAATGCCTCGCTTATATTATTGCGACATGTGTCACAATGAATACCATTTACATATACTGCCTTGTAATCTATACGCTCAATTTTAAATATAACAGGTCTTGTTCCGTCAGAACAACAAGCAATCATAATCCTCTCATCATTCATCCAGCCTCGCATAATAGAACCACCTTGTAAACCAGTATAAATATATCTGCTTATGGCGTCCCATGCCTCAGAACAATGAGGAAAAGTATTTCCGCCTGCCACAGTATTCGCTACATTTGTACTTTGTTTTAACGTATTTAATCCCATATGCCAAAAATCATCTGCATTATCATATCTTTCAAATAAAAATTCATCTCCTATATTATAACATGGACATGCACCAGAATTAGGGTCTGCACAATATTTTGATTGCAGTTCGGTATATAATTTTTTATCAATTACAGTTACTTTTACTTTATGCTGTATAATATTATTCCTCCTAATTTATAAAGTATTATATTGTAACGGGAAACTATTCTAAAAGCATTTTTTTAAAATAAATGACGTCATTCATAGGATTGTTGTAATAAGGCTCACATTGTTGAAATCCTAATTTTTGATATAAATAAATTGCTGATTGTAAAGGTAATAATGTATCAAGAACCATTTCTGTATATCCTGATTGTATTGCAAGCTCTATCAATTTTTGAATTAATTGCTCTCCTAATTTCATTCCTCTGTATTTTGGTTTTACATAAAGACGTTTCATTTCACAACGAGTTGCAGAATGTTTATGATAAGCAATCATTCCAACTACTTCGTCACTTTCAATTGCAACAAGCAATTCTCCTGCTGATGCAGTATATTTTTTGGAAGGGTCTTTTAATTCATCATCAATATTTTGGAATGATAAATCTCTATTTAACATTTGAGTATATTCTATTATCAAATTGCGTACTTGATTGATATGATGTTTTCCATCTATAATAGTCATGTTATAACTCCTTTTCATATTGATTATTTTTTATTATATTGTATGTAGTGTATAATAGCAAGTTTTATGATAAAATGAATATTGACAAAAAAATATTATTTTGTTAAAATGAATATAATATTTTTATCAGGGAAATCAATTTTTAAAAAATTTTAGTATTTTATGGTGTCTTTTGTTTAAAATGATGATTAGGCGCTGCCTAAACCCGCAAGCTTTTTTGAAAAAAAGCTTGACAAAAAACTTTAAATCGCCTACGGCGAACAAAAACTGATTTCCATGTATTTTTATAGAGAGGAGTTGACAGTGTGATAATTACATTTTCTTGCAGATAATAATTGTATAGTAAAAAGAAGGACTATTGAAAATATAGTACCTTACTTTTGTTATGCGCAGCAGGAAAATGGCACATTAACTCAATGAAACAGTATATCATAGAATTGTTGTATTCTATATTTGTTTTTGTTATCCCTTGAGCATTTTCTCAAGGGATTTTTTTATGTTTTTTTCTGCTGCAAAAATATCATATTTAATACAAGGAGGAAATGATATGTCTTTAATACAGATTTCTCATTTAACATTTGGATATGATGGTAGTTATGATTTGATATTTGATGATGTTTCATTACAGTTAGATACAAATTGGAAATTAGGTTTTACAGGAAGAAATGGCAGAGGAAAAACAACATTTTTAAAATTACTATTAGGACAATATGAATATAGAGGTAATATTAGTGCCTCTGTAAAATTTGACTATTTCCCTTTTGATGTGACACAAAAACAAAGAAATACTATGGAGGTGATACAAGAAATTGCACCAGAATGTGAATATTGGCAAATAAAAAAAGAATTATCATTATTAGATGTAGGAGAAGATGTTTTGTGGCAACCATATTCTCAATTAAGTAATGGAGAACAAACAAAAGTACTTTTATCTGTACTATTTTTGAGAGAAAATCATTTTTTATTGATTGATGAGCCTACAAACCATTTGGATAGTTTGGGTAGAAAAACAGTAGCAAATTATTTAAAAAGTAAAAAGGGATTTATATTAGTAAGTCATGACAGGCAGTTTTTAGATGATGTGATAGACCATATACTTTCTATAAACAAACAAAATATTGATTTACAAAAGGGTAATTTTAGTACCTGGCAACAAAATAAAAACAGACAAGATAGTTTTGAAATGGCAGAAAATGAAAAATTGAAAAGAGAAATACACGTATTGTCAGAATCAGCAAGAAAAACAGCAAATTGGTCTAATAAAGTGGAAAAAACAAAAAAGGCAGGTAAAAATAGTGCAGGTATTAAGCCAGACAAAGGATATATAGGACATAAAGCTGCAAAAATGATGAAACGCTCTCAATGTATGGTAGATAGAAAAAATGAAGCAATAGAACAAAAATCAAAATTGCTTAAAAATATAGAAAAAGAGGAGATTTTGAAATTATCCCATTTACAATACCATAAACAGATATTGCTGGAATGTAAAAATGTGTCACTGTATTATGGGGAAAAACAATTATTTCAGCCTGTTACGTTTTCTTTGGAAAGAGGCGACAGAATAGCATTGCAAGGAGGAAATGGTACAGGAAAAACAAGCATATTAAAATGGATATTGGGAGAAAAAATTGCTTTTGAGGGACAAATACAAAAAGGCAGTGGATTAGAGATTTCTTATGTTTGTCAAGATACAAGCGATTTAAAAGGAACATTACAGCAATATGCTCAAAAAGAAAATATAGCATATAGTTTATTTTTAGGTATATTAAGAAAATTAGGCTTTACAAGAGAGCAATTTGACAAAAATATAGAGGATTTTAGCGCAGGACAAAAAAAGAAAGTGTTGTTGTCAAAAAGTCTTTGCCAAAAGGCACATTTATATATCTGGGACGAACCATTGAATTTTATAGATGTACTTTCTCGCATACAAATAGAAACATTGCTTTTGGAATATCAGCCAACTATGATATTTGTAGAACATGATGCAACTTTTATACAAAAAATAGCAACAAAATTTGTTACAATTCATGCTGTAAAAAATGAAATATGATAGTGTACTATAAAAAATATAGCCTGCATGATTTATTGTGCAGGCTATATATTATGGTTATGAAAATATATATTTTTTGCTGTTTGTAGTAATTGTTGTTTTTCATTTTGTATATGATTTTGATTAATGTGATATACAAGTAATGTTAATATTCTGCCTATTTCTTTGCCTTGCGGAATACCTAACTGTATTAAGTCATATCCTGTAATTACCAAGTCTTTTTTACTAAAACAGTGACTTTTTTGTATTACTTCTGTTAATTTTTGTTCCAGTTTTTTGAGTTGTTCCAGTTTTTGCTCCTGAACAGAGTGAGATTGTGCTTTTATATCTGCTTTTTTAACTGCAATAAGCATTTTAAAATGTTCTTCTCCCAATTTATTTAGCCATCGTTTTACAGAAACTGCTTTTGATGGTATTTGAGCATCATGATAAAATATGAGTTTACATACAATATCTAATATAGCATTATCAAATTCTAGTCTTTTTAAAATTTGTGCAGCAATATTACTGCTATATTTTGGGTGTCCATAAAAATGTCCGATACCGTTTTCATCTTGTGTATAACAATATGGTTTTGCAATATCATGAAAAAGCATAGTCAATCTTAATATAATATTATCTGTAACGGAAATTATGCTATATACAGTATGCTCCCATACAGTATAGCAATGGTTGGGATTATTTTGTTGCATACCAATCATAGGTTTGATTTCAGGAATGATATTGCTAATATATTGTTGCTGTTTAAAAATATATTCTGATGTAATATTACCAGATAATATTTGTATGAGTTTTTGATTATCCGCATTCACCAGTTATCACCTTTTCATTAATGTACATAACAAATTCTTCCACTTTTTTATAATTTGGTGTTTTAGGTAAAGCAGTATGTTTGATTGCTTGTTCCATATTATGTTGATATTCGTCAACCATTTCAAAAAATTCATTTTGAAATGTACCATATTCATTTTGATATTTTCCATTTCTGATATTCATAAGTAAATCATGTTCTTTTTCTCTGTAAGTATTGATTTCTTGTTTTTCTAAAATATCAATACACATTAAATATAATCTAATTAAATGCATAGCATGTTTATTCAAATGTTCATTATCCTTTTTATGATTTCTACCATTTAATTTAGCATAATCTTTTACAATATTATGCATTTCAGCCCATAAACCTTTATAATCTCTTAAAGGATAATGATTGAGTGCAATATCCATATATATTTCGCTATCTAAATTTTCCTTTTGTGATGTATCTATGTAAAGATTGATAGAACCATTTTCAAAGTGTTGATATCTTTGTTCAAAACTATACATTGCTGATTTTACAGAATTTAAAATATGTTTTTCTTTTTCGTATTGTGGGTAAGTATCTCTTGCTAATGCATTTTGTAGTCTTCTGAGTTGTGCATCTGCGTACCCTCCAAAAGAGTGAACTGCTTTTTGAGATAAAAAAAGTTTATAATTTTGAAGAAGTTGCTTTCCTTCTGGTGAAACGTAGATATAATGGTCTTTTTTACAACCTAATAATTCTATACAGTTAGGGTTGCAGTTTAAAAGTAGTGGAATTAATTTGTTAAATGCATAAATAACGGTATCTGTGGAAGTATCAATTACTTGCTCAAATTGACTCATACCAATTAAATCAGATTTACTGTTTAATGCACAACCCCTAATATCAATATCTGAATTTTCTACATTTGTTCCATAAGCATAGCTACCACCTAATGTAATAAACATTATTTTGTTTTTTAAATGTTCATTTGTTTTTAAAAAATCATAATTTGGTTGTTGGAGTGCTTTTTTGATTTGTTGTATCATTTTTTCACTTCCCTATTACAGTATATTTTTTAAAATAAAAGAAAAAAACCTTGATTATTCAAGGTTTTTTCATGTGCGTGACATGATTCGAACACGCGACCTTCTGGTCCGTAGCCAGACGCTCTATCCAGCTGAGCTACACGCACAAAGTTATGAAAATAAAGACAAGAGTTATAATACAATAAATTATATTACTTGTCAATACTTTTTTCTAAAAAATATGAAATAATAAATTAAATCTTTACATTTTTTGAAAAATAACTTACCATAATAAAAAGTAAAGTGATAAAATAGCATTTTCATATTATTAGGAGAGAGAGCATGAAACCATTTTTAATAAAAGCAAAAAATATATTGGATAAAAGAATTGCTATAGGACATATCATTTCGTTGCTGTTAATTTGCTTTTGTTCATGGAAACTAACAAATATTATATTTTCATTAAATGTGGCTGCAACAGAGGAAGAAATATTATTTTTTCAAAAAAGTATGGAAACAGACCCATTTTTATTTTGGCTGAATTGTTTGCCTATATTTTTGTTGATATTATTATTTTATTTTTTGACAAATCATACACTTTTTAGTATTTGTTTTTGGGGAGGTATTTTTTATAGTCTTGCTTTTGCAAATAGTATGAAAATACAAATGCGTCAAGATCCTGTATTACCTTCTGATGTAAAATTAATAAAAGAGGTAATAGGCATTGTAAGAGGATTTGATGATACTACATTAAAAGATATTGAATGGAAAATAGTTTTGTTTTTATTATTACTTTTTTTATCATTAGTTTTGTTCCAAAATAAAAAAATGAATAGAAAAATAAGAATGGGTGGTATTGTTATTGTTATACTGGGAAGTTTCTTTGTTAATCAAATGTGGTATAACAATGAGAGAGTATATCAGCAATATCCTGTACTGGGAAATATTTACTTTTCTGTTAATCAATATCATTCAAAAGGATTTATATATTGCTTTTTTCATAATATCAACACTATGAAAGTGAAAAAACCTAATCATTATAATGAAATACAATATGCTCAAGCAGAAAAACCACCTAATTTAAATGAAGAACAAACAGAAAATTTACCTCATATTATTATGATTATGGGAGAGGCATATTCTGACTTGAGTATTAATGAGCATATTGACTTTACTCAGTATGATGACCCTATGGAAGAATATAAAAAAATAATTTCGCAAGAAGATACCATAGCAGGACATATTGTAGTGCCTAATTTTGGAGGAGGTACTTCTGATACTGAATATGATGTATTAACAGCATGTCCTACAAGATATTTAGATAATGCCTCCCCTTCTTATGATTTTGTAAGAAAGGCATTTGATGCTTTGCCAAGAAGATTGGCAGAAATCGGATATGATACATTAGCAATTCACCCAGGATATTATTGGTTCTATAATCGGTATAATGTATATCCATATTTTGGATTTCAGAATTTTATACATCTTTCTTCATTTGACCCTCATGGACAGAGCAAAGGAGGATATATTACAGATGAAGCAGCAGTGGAAACGATATTGAATACATTAAAAGAACATATACAGCAAAATAATAAACCTCTTTTTTCTTTTACTGTAACAATACAAAATCATGGTCCTTATGAAAATAAATATAATGCGGCTGAACAAAATTTTGATACAGATGTTGTTTTGACAGAACAAGAACAAAATTTACTTTATAATTATTTTTATGGTATGAAAGATGCAGATAAAGCAATCGGAACATTGTTAAAAGAATTGGATACAATAGAAGAACCCGTAGTAGTAGTATATTTTGGTGACCATTTACCAGGTTTTTCAAATGGTATGGATTTTTTTGATATATTAGATTATGACATTGATATAGAAGGAACAACGCAACAAAGGCTTGCTATTTATGAAACACCTTATTTTATTTGGCAAAATGAAAGTGCTAAAAATACTACAAAAATATTAGAAAATAAACAAAAAATGCTTTTGCCTGAAGGAAATATAATTAGTTCTCATTATTTGGGTGCTATGACCATAGAGCTTATAGGCTTAGAGGGACTTTCTCCTTTATATGACTATGTAAATGAAATGAGAAAAGAATTACCTGTTATAGCAAACGGTGCATTTTTGGAGGCAAATGGAAATTATAAAGAAGAAGTGACAGAACAGCAACAAAATAAAATAGATTATTTAGCGGGTTGGCAGTATTATAAATTATTTGACGAAAAATAAAAAAAATGTAATATACGCCCATTTTTGTTATAAAATTTTTGTACAAGTATATTCGTTTTTTATAAAAAATATTGTATTGTATTTTGAAGTTTGCTATAATAAAAGACAGTAAATTTTTAAAAAATGCCATAAAGTTTTATTTTTTTTACTTTATGAAGTAGATGTGTGATTTGTTACAGTATATTAAGTAATAGGAGAATGATTGTGGACGGACCAAGGATGCAAAGATACCAAAAAAAGAAAAGAAAAAGGAGAAAAAACATACTTTTTACATTTTTAATGCTTTTTATAGCGATATCCGTTGGGGTGGTAGGATTTCGTATGGTATTCAGAAAAGATGGTGTTGCAAAAGACCATACTAAAAAAGCAATCAATCCAGAGCCTGTAAGAGTAGAACAATTAGCAAAAGAGGAAGCACCAGAGCCTATAAAACCAGTTAATGTTGCAGTGTTTGGTGTAGATAATGATGGTTTTAGAACAGATGTGAATATTGTTGTTTCATTCCGTGAGGATACTAAAGAAATTCATTTTGTTTCTGTTCCAAGAGATACTCGTGTAGTTATGACAGATGAAATGCTATCATCTTTAGAACAAAGAGGAAAATTTATTCCTTATAGAAATGGTGTAAAAGGACAATGCAAATTAACGGAAGTACACGCTTATGCAGGGGAAGAACATAGAGATGAATTTTCTGTATCTATGTTGGAAGATTTATTAGGAATTGATATAGATTATTTTGTAAAAGTAGATTTGGACGCTTTTCATGATATTGTAGATGCTGTGGGCGGTGTGGATATGGAAGTAGAACAACGCTTATATTATAACGACCCTTATCAAGATTTATACATTGATTTACAGCCTGGTTATCAGCATTTAGATGGTGACAAGGCGGAGCAACTTGTTCGTTTTAGAGAAGGTTATGCTCAAAAGGATTTAAAAAGGATACAAGTACAACAAGATTTTATAAAAGCATTGTTGGAAAAAGTAAGCAATACATCAACGATATTGGATAATTTGCCAAGTATTGCAAAAGTACTTTGGAATTCTGTTGAAACAGACGCTACATTAAAAGATGTTTTGAAGTATATTAAATATATTAAAGATATTGATATCAGCAATATGACTATGGAAACCATACCAGGGACAGGTGGCGCTTATTTTGACCATGATGAAGAAGGTACAAAGGAATTAGTGGACAGAGTATTTTATGGTATTGAAAAAACACAAACAGAGCAAGAAGATATGGAAGAATCAGCTTTATAATTCAGTCATTGTATTATAAATTAAAGGTGGAGAAAAATGGGTAAAAGAATGGAAAGGTATGAAAACAAAAGAGGTGGAAGAAAAATGTCTCCTCCTCAAAGAAACATACCAAGAGAAAAACAGAAAAAAAAATCTGGCTTACTTGCTACATTTTTTAAAATCGTATTCAGTATTATACTTGTTTTTTGTATTGGGGCAGGGGGTGCAGCATTTGCCTATTACAAAATAACAGGTGGATTTTCTTCAGAGAAAACAGATAAACCCGTTTCAAGTAATGCAAAAAATACTAGTTTTTTAGATGCTTTGAAAAAAAAGAATTTAAAAATAAATGTTGCTGTATTTGGTGTAGATGGTGACGGCACTCGTACAGATGTTATGTTTGTAGTGCATTTTGATAGCGAAGAACAGAGAACAAGCTTGGTATCTATGCCAAGAGATACCAGAGTGAAAATTGCTTCTGATGTAGTAAGTTATATGGAAAAAGAATCAAAATATTATCAATCTCCTACAAAATTAAATGCAGTTCATGCTTATGTAGGAAAAGAAAAAGGTCCTGAAATGACTGTAAAACAGCTAGAGGATATATTGGGTATAGAGATTGATCATTATGTAAAAGTAGATTTGAATGCTTTTAGAAAAATTGTAGATGCTATAGGCGGTGTAGAGGTAGATGTACCCCAAAATATGTTTTATGAAGACCCTTATCAAGATTTGTATATCAATTTAAAAAAGGGACCTCAACTATTGGATGGTGATAAAGCAGAACAGCTTGTTCGTTTTAGGAGTTATCCTATGGGAGATATTGCCCGTGTGGAAGTACAGCAAAGATTTTTAAAAGCATTTGCAGAGAAGGTAACAAGCAGTGATACCATTATTAAAAATATACCAGATTATATATCAATGCTTTATAATGATGTACAGACAGATGTTACATTAGCAGATGCTTTAAAATATGTAAATTATATTAGTATGGTAGACCCAGCTAAAATAAAAATGGAAACACTTCCAGGCATACCAGAAGAAATTGCAGGAGTTTCTTACTATATTTATAATGAAGAAGAAACAAAGGAAATGGTAAACAGAATATTTTATGGTATTGGTTTGGAAGATGATACAGAAGAACAGGCAAATGATAGTAAAAAATATAATATTGAAGTAGCAAACGGAGGATATACAGAAGGACTTGCAGGTAGAGTCAGTAACCGTTTAAAATCAGATGGCTATACTGTTTCAGGTGTTTCTACTTATACTGGAACAAAACAGGAATATACTCGTATTATTGTAAAAGAGCAAGGTGTTGGAGAAGATTTGAAAGATTATTTTTCAGATGCTCGTATAGAAGTAGATGATAGTTTATTGTCAGCAGATACAGATATTAAAATTATTATTGGTACAAAGCAATCTGATATAGATAGTTAATCTATCAAAAATAAAAAAGACTGTTTCACAATTTATAGTATTGTGGTCAGTCTTTTTTATAGTTTTTGTAGAAACACTTGACCACTATGACTGCTTTTGCTACAATTTTTTTTATATTTATGTTTAAAATAAAGAAAGGAAGTCTTTATGTGAAAGAAAGAAAAATTGTAATACCTAAAATTGGTATGAGAATGATAAAATCAGCTATTGCTGTTTTTATTTGTTTTTTAATTCATATGCTGAGAGGAGCAGAAGGCGACCCCTTTTATTCTATTATTGCGACAATACTCTGTATGCAGCCACAAGTAGAAAACAGCAGAAAAGTAGCATATAATCGTGTGGTGGGTACGCTTGTAGGTGCAGCAGTAGGAACGGTAATACTTGCTATAGAACAAAATATAATACCATATCAATGGCTTATAGTAAGGTATATTGTGATTGCTTTTTCTATTATTCCCACAATATATATTACACTACTTTTGAAAAAGCCCACTGCATCTTATATTTCTTGCGTAGTGCTTATGAGTATCACTATTGTACATAGTACTGATGCGAGTTTACTAGATTTTGTTTATAATAGAGTTTTGGAAACGATAATAGGTATATTAGTATCATTGTGTGTGAATGTGGTACAGCTTCCTAGAAAACGTGAAAATGATATATTGCTTGTAACAGGATTAGATGGCTCTCTTGTGGGAGAAAATGGACAAATGGGAGCATATACCAATGTAGAATTAAATTATTTAATTTCAGATGGCGCAAATATTACTATTGCAACAGAAAGAACACCTGCGTCACTTCTTTCGGTAATAGGAAATATCAATTTAAAGTTGCCTGTGATTGCTATGGATGGGGCAGTATTATTTGATACAAATGAAAAAAGATATTTATGTTGTCAGGCAATCCCTATGGAAATTGTAAAAAAAATGTGTTGTATATTTGAAGAATTAAACAGACACTATTTTGTAAATATGGTGTTGGAAGATGCCCTTTTAATATTTTATGGAACATTTCGCAATGATGTAGAAAAAAAGTTGTATATGGATATGAGAAGTTCTCCTTATAGAAATTATGTTTATGGGGAATTTCCAGAAGATGGGGATGTTGTTTATTTTCTTTTAGTGGATACCATAGAAAATATTGATACCATAGAAAAAGAAATAAAAAAACAATATTATGCAGAGGAACTTCTTTTCTTAAGGGATAGTTCTGAAACACCAGAAGGATATTGTCATTTTAAAATATATCATAAAAATGCTACAAAACAATTTATGGTAGAACAATTAAGACAACGATTAGGCATTACAAAAACAGTTGCATTTGGAAGTAATAAAAATGATGTGCAAATGTTAAAATCAGCAGATTTAAGTATTGCTATGAAAGAATCTATTGAGGAAGCAAAACAGGTTTCAGATTATGTTTTAAAAAGACAGGATTTGGATAGTGTAGCAAAAACAATGCAAAGAATTTATGAACCTGTTATATGGGCGAAAGGATTACAAAAGCCTAAAAATAAAAGTACATTACTTTAAAAGAAAGGACTCATATATGAATGAATATTTTGAAAGAACAGAACGACTATTAGGTAAAAAAGGCATGGAAAAATTATATACAGCAAATGTTGCTGTATTTGGTATAGGGGGAGTAGGTTCTTTTGCAGTAGAGGCATTAGCAAGAAGTGGTATAGCACATTTTACACTAATAGATGGAGATGTTGTAAGTAAAAGCAATATAAACAGACAACTGATAGCTACTACAAAAACAATAGGACAATATAAAACAGATGTGATGAAAAAAAGAATACAAGAAATCAATACTAATGCAGTAGTAGAAGAATACAGATGTTTTTATACTGCACAAAATATTGATTTAATAGATTTCAGTTCTTATTGTTATGTAGTGGACGCCATTGATATGGTTTCTTCTAAATTATTATTGATAGAACAATGTAAAAAGGTAAATGTTCCTGTTATTAGCTGTATGGGTGCAGGCAATAAATTGAATCCAACGCAATTTTTGGTAGCAGATATTTCTCAAACAACAGTATGCCCTTTAGCAAAAATAATGAGAAAAGAATTGAAAAATAAAGGAATTGAAAATGTAAAAGTAGTATATTCTAAAGAAACTGTAATCAAACCACAAAATAGTAATAAGGAACTACAAAAAGGAAAGCGAGAAATACCAGGAAGTGTTTCTTTTGTGCCTTCTGTTGCAGGGCTGATATTAGCTGGGGAAGTGATAAAAGATATTTCTGGTGTGAATGAACATTAATAATTATATATTGATAGTAATGTAGATGATATCGTTCATTTTAATATATATCATATTTTATAATAGATGTACTGACTAAATTTATAAATACTTTTTGTAATATTTGTTTAGGCAAAATCTTATATTTTTTTTAAATATACAAAAATAGCTTGAATTGTGGCAATGTTTACTATAAAATGTGAATAGCACAACAGATAACAGTTAAGGAGGAAAACTATGAATTTTTGTAAAAAGATAATGATGTTTGTTTTATTTGGAATGATGAGTGTTGCTTTTTCTGCTTGTGGTGATGAAGCAATTTCACCAAAAGAAACAGCAGCGCCTGAAGAAACCATTACAAAAGTTTTATCCAATTTAGAGCAAATAAAAAGTATGCAAAGTATTGTAAAAACGCAATCCGATATGACGACAGCAGGTTCTGATTCTAATGTTTCAACAGAAACAACGGTCACGACAGTATATAGCCCTTTAAATATGAAAATTGAAAGTAAAAGTAGCTTATCTTCTAATAATGTGCTTGTAACATATGTTGATGAAGTAGACGGCATGGCTACAACATATATGGAATATGCAGGGCAATGGATGAAACAGTCATTAGAACCCAATATTGTATTGGATTCTTTGAGAATGTACGATACAAAACAAAATGCAATATCATTTTTAAAAAATGCTTCAAATTGGCAAATGGTAAGTGAACAAGAAAATGTGATGGAGTTACAAGGAACACTTCCCGCTGATGCATTATTTACAGTAGTGGAAGATACAAAATCATTGCAGGTAATGGGTATGGCAGGCTTAACAGAAGAATATTATAAAGGCGTAAATGATGCTAGTGTGACAGTAAGTGTTGATAAAGAAACATTATTGCCTGTTAGCTATTGCATTGATTTGTCAAACACATTAGAAACATTAATGAATAATGTTATCAATACATTTGGCACTGGAACAGAAGGAAATGAGCCTGTTAAAACAACAGTCAATGAATATACGCTAACAGTAGACTGCAAAGACATTAACCAAACCAAAAAAGTAGAAATTCCAAAGGAAACAATAGAAAGTGCGATTGATTTTGAAAAACAAATAGAAAGTGCTGGACTTTCTGAAATACCAAAAGGAGAAAACGGCGAAGAATTGGCTGTGGAATAAAACAATGAAAAGTCAAAAAGTTTGATTTTTTTATAAGTCAAACTTTTTGTTATAATATGGAAAATGGTGAAAAGCTGTTCGTATTAAAATATAAGAAGTTTTAAAATAAAAGTTATAGTTTAAGGAGAAAAATATGATTAGTACACAGGAAATTACATTACAATATGGTGGTAGAGTACTTTTTAAAGATGTAAATGTTAATTTTACAAAAGGTAACTGCTATGGTTTAATTGGCGCAAATGGTACAGGAAAATCTACATTTTTGAAAGTATTGTCTGGAGATATTGAACCAAATAGTGGTAGTGTATTTATTACACCAGGAGAAAGAATGGCTGTTTTAAAACAAGACCATTTTATGTTTGATGAATTTGAAGTGGTTAAAACAGTATTATATGGACATAAAAGATTATATGAAATTATGGAAGAAAAAGAAAAATTATATGCCAAAGAAGATTTTAGTGATGAAGATGGTATTAGGGTTTCTGAATTAGAGGGAGAATTTGGAGAATTAGACGGTTGGACAGCGGAATCTGATGCAGAGATATTATTAAATGGTTTAGGAATTACAAATGAATTTCATTATGTAAAAATGAAAGAACTAACAGGAAATCAAAAAGTAAAAGTACTTTTAGCACAGGCTTTATTTGGTAATCCTGATATATTGCTTTTGGACGAGCCTACAAACCATTTAGATATTGCTTCTATAAAATGGCTGGAAGATTTTTTAATGAATTTTGAAAATACAGTTATTGTTGTATCACATGATAGACATTTTTTAAATAAAGTTTGCACACATATTGCTGATATTGATTATGGTAAAATTACTATGTATGTGGGAAATTATGATTTCTGGTATGGCTATACACAAATGACACAAAAACAACTCAAAGACCAAAATAAAAGAACAGAACAAAAAATGAAAGAATTACAGGAATTTATACAAAGATTTAGCGCAAATGCTTCTAAATCAAAACAAGCAACTTCTCGTAAAAAATTGCTTGACAATTTGCAAATGGATACCATTAAACCTTCTTCTAGAAGATATCCTTTTGCTAATTTTAAACAAGATAGAGAAGTTGGCAACGATTTGCTGGAGGTAAATGGAATTTCTAAAACCATTGATGGCAGAAAGGTGTTAAATAATATTAGTTTTTTAATTTCTCCAAATGATAAAGTTGCATTTGTAGGAACAGATGAAATTGCAAGAACAACATTGTTTCAGATATTAATGGGAGAATTAGAGCCAGATGAAGGTAGTTTTAAATGGGGTGTAACTACATCAACAGCATATTTTCCAAAAGACAATTCTAAATATTTTGATGACTGTGAAGATACATTAATTGACTGGCTGCGTCCTTATGCCAAAGAAGGCGAACAATATGACGCTGATATAAGAGGCTGGTTAGGTAGAATGTTATTTTCAGGAGAGGAAGCGCTTAAAAAAGCAAAAGTGCTTTCTGGAGGAGAAAAAGTGCGTTGTATGCTTTGCAAAATGATGATTTCAGGTGCGAATGTATTAGTATTGGACGAGCCTACAAACCATTTGGATTTGGAGGCAATTACAGCATTAAATGAAGGTCTAATAGATTATAAAGGGACTTTACTTTTCGATTCTCATGACCATCAATTTGTAGATACTATAGCGAACAGAATTATTGAAATATTACCAGGAGGTATTATTGATAGGCGAGAAACATATGATGAATATTTAGAAAATGAAGATGTGATTGCTATGAGAGAAAGACTGTCAAAATAATCATGTGTGTTTTGTGGTGCAGAATTGAAATATGGTTTATTTTGTACTGCTAGTATATATTAAAATAAAGGAGCGTTGTGTATGGAAACAAGAGATGCAATTTATGGCAGAAGAAGTATAAGAAAATATACAGATGAACCTGTGTCAGATGAAGATTTAATGGAAGTCATCAATGCAGGACTAATGGCACCATCAGGTATCAATTTACAGCCTTGGTATTTTGTAGTAGTAAAAAGTGATGAAAAATTGAAAGAACTGGCACAAATTACAGGACAAGTATTTGGTAAATTTAAACCTGTATTGGATAATCGATTTGCTAAAAATCCAGAGGCGATTGAAGAAACAAAAGAATTTTTGAACAGTATGGGCGGAGCAAAGGTTTGTATACTTGTATTTCTTTTAAAAGATAATTATGAAGATTTTACAACAGTAGTAGAAGGTACTTCTGCAGCAATACAAAATATGTGTCTTATGGCTTATGATAAGGGATTGGCAACCTGCTGGCTAACAGCTGCATTAAGAGTAGGTATAGGAGAAGAATTGCGTCAGAAATTTGCGCCAGATAAAGGACAATATTTAGCTATGTTAACATTAGGATACCCTGCAATTTCTCCTAAAATGCCTCCAAGACGTGACGGCAGATATGTTATTATATAAGCGATAAAAATTACTTGATACAATACAACTTTTTTGTTAAATAGTATTAATAAATACCCACTATCAAAAAGGTAGTGGGTATTGTTTATATTAAAATAAAAATTGTGTGAAAATGATATGAAGTTTTTTATACTATTATGAACTTTCTGATATATAAGGGGGGATGTTATATGCTTCAAAGAGGGCAAAATATAAAGTTAAACGATATCGTAAAGAAAAATGATTTTGAAATTGAAATCTCAACAAATATGTTGGGAGGTGTATCTGATGTAGCTTGTTTTGGGGTAGACACAAATAATCAGCTTTCAGATGACAGATATTTCATATTTTATAATCAGCCTCAATCTCCTGAAAATGCTTTAAATATGAGTATAAAGGGAAACAATACAATATTTCATATTGATTTGAATCGATTACCTAAAAATATCAATAAACTTGTTTTTACAATAACAGCAGAAGAAAAAACATTGCATGATTTACAGCAAGGAAATATGAATATTATTGCAGAAAATCAAATTGTAGAAAATTTTTTATTTTATGGTAAAGATTTTGAAAAACAAAAAGCAATTATATTATGTGAAATTTATAGAAAAAATGATTTTTGGCGACTATCTATGGCTGTAAATGGATTTAATGGAGGATTGCGTGTACTACTTGCAAATTTTGGAGGAGAAGAAATCAAGCCAAATCAGCAGATACAAAATCAGCAAGAACGATGCAATAATATACAACAGCAAAAAGACATACCACCACAGCAAACAGTTAAAAAAATAAGTTTGAAAAAAAGTGGAGATTCTCATAAAATTGACCTTTCAAAAAATATTAAAACAATACATACTAACTTGAACTGGAGCAACCAAACAAAAAAAGGGCTTTTTGGCATCACACCTCCTCCTATTGATTTGGATTTAGCGTGTATGTATCGCTTGAAAGATGGTATGAAGGGAGTGATACAGGCTTTAGGTAACTCTTTTGGTAGTGAAAAATATGCCCCTTATATTAAACTTGATATGGACGATAGAACGGGAAGTAGTGCTACAGGAGAAAATATGTATTTTTATAAACCAGAGTTAATAGAATTTGCTGTAATATTTGCTTATATATATGATGGTGTTGCTGATTGGAATAAAACAGATGCAACAATTACATTAAAACAGCCAGGCTCTCCAGATATAGAATTAAATATTAATAATCCAAATACAAATAAACGTTTTGTTGTTTTTGCTAGTATGACTGCAAGTGCAAATGGATTAAATATTGTACGTGAGGAAAGATTTTTTAAAGGACATAAAGAAATTGATAATTATTATGGGTTTGGATTTATATGGGTGCCAGGTTCAAAATGATTTATAATAAAAAAATATTAATTTTATAATGAAAAGTATTAGTTTTTCAAATAAAGTTTGACAAAGAACTTTATATTATGTGAACGCAATTATGTCGCTATTTAGAAAGCAACACTCTCAAGGTTTTAAATGTTTGTTTAGCCACTCCCCACAAAAAAGACTTTATTGACAGACTAAGGGCTTGATGATATACAAGCCCTTTTTCGTTATATATTTACTTTAGTAATATTGTGAAATCCTCTTTTATCTTTTGTAGCACGAAGTACAAAATCAAATTGATTAGGTGTGGTAGCAAGTATAAAATCTCTTTCTGGACATTGCTCTTGATTATTGGGATTGAAAAAGCGTTTTCCTTCTAGCTGTCTTAAACTTTCTAATTTTTGTTGCAAGGGATAATGTTGCTCCAATAAAAGGCTTTTAATATACTCTGCACAGTAGGTATCTTCTTCTGTGGGAGTAAGTGCTGCCTTTCCCATACAGACAAGAGAAACGATAGAATCATTTTTTTGTTTAATATATTTTGCTATAGCAAAGGCATTTACAAAACTGCCTGTTATAATTTCCTGTGCATGATAAGCATTTGCAATGCCTTGTGTGCCTGCACTTGTAGTATGAATGATTGTTTTATTTGTAAAATCTATATGCTCAATTTTTGTAGGAGAATTGCCATAATCAAATCCAGCAAGCATAATTTCATTTCTTTCTCCAGCTAAAATGTAATCAGGATGTTCTTTTTTAAGTGCGTAAGCAATAGATTCTTCTCCTACAGCAAATATTTGTTTTGCACCATTTGACATGAAAAAACATTCTGTTGTAAATGCTCTAAAAACATCAATAATTACTGTGAGTCCCTCTGCTTGTTTTGCTCCTTGTAATTGCTGTAATATTCTAATTTCCAATGTTATCAGCCTTTCTTAATGTCATTCCAAAAACTAACAGCATCAAAATTTGCATTTAATTCTAAATAATCAGAAACAGTTTGCCCTAAATCTGCAAATGTGCTACGTATACCTAAATTGATATTTTGTTTGATATTTTTACCATATACAATAATAGGAACATATTCTCTACTGTGGTCTGTACTTGGTGTAGTAGGGTCACAACCATGGTCTGCTGTAATGAAAAGTATATCGTCTGGTTTGAGTGACTGCAATATTTCAGGTAGTTTTTGGTCAAAATAAATTAATGCATTTTTATAACCCTCTATGTCATTTCTATGTCCATAAATCATATCATAATCTACTAAATTTGTAAAAAGTATTCCTTCAAAGTCTTTTTTGATATATTGTATTGTTTTTTCAATACCATCTTCATTATTTGTAGTATGGTCTGATTCCGTAATACCTCTATGTTCAAAAATATCTTCTATTTTGCCTATAGCAATAACATTTTGCCCTTTTTGTTTTGCTAAATCTAATATTGTTGTATTTGTGGGAGGAAGAGAAAAATCTTTTCTGTTTTTTGTTCTTGTAAAATTTCCGTCTGTTCCTATAAATGGACGAGCAATCACACGTGCTACCCCCCACTCACCTGTTAATAATTCTCTTGCTTTTTGACAAATTTCATATAGTTTATTTACAGTGATGACATCTTCATGGGCTGCAATTTGAAATACACTATCGGCAGAAGTATATACAATAGGATAGCCTGTTTTGATATGTTCCTCTCCTAATACTTTTATGATTTCTGTACCAGAAGAAGCATAATTACCTAATATTTTTGTACCTATAGCTTTTTCAAAGGCATCTATCAATTTTTTAGGAAAGCCGGTTTTTGTAAATGTGGGAAAAGGTTTTTTTGTAATAACGCCCGCCATTTCCCAATGTCCTGTTGTGGTATCTTTTCCGATTGATTTTTCTGCCATTTTACCAAAACAAGCATGAGGAGTGTCTACTTTTCCTAATATAGAAATATTTTCTCCGTCTATATTACCAAGTCCTAATGAGCATAAATTTTTTAAATTCATTTCTGGTTTTGCTTTTTTTATATTGATGAGTGTGTTACTACCTGTGTCACCATATTCTGCTGCGTCAGGTAGTTCTCCAATGCCAACGCTATCTAATACAATAATAATTGCTCTTTTCATAAATATTCCCTCCTTTGGTTGTTATACAATTTCAGCACCTAAAATTTGTGCAATGATAATACTTTGCTCTGTATTGATTTTTATGCCCTGTAATTCTTGATATGTGTCAGATACAGTAATGGCATTTATATCACAGTTTGAAAAATCAATACCTTTCAGCAATGTTTGAAAAAAATCAGCTTTTTGAAAATTAACGTATTGTATATTGATTTTTTTAAATACTACTTTATGAAAAAAAGCATATTTCATATTACAATGTTGTATATTGCAGTTTTCCCATATTGTATTTGAAAAATTAGCATATGGAAAAGAACTTTGTTCAAAATGACTTTTTTTGAAATGACTTTCTATCCATATACTGCTTTTAGAACAAATACAATGTATCATATTTGTTTGTTTGAAGTAAATACTATAAAAATTGCAGTCATAAAAATGACAGTTTGAAAAAGAACATTGATAAAAACAACATTTTGAAAAATCACAGTTGAAAAATGTGCAATTATCAAATGAAGTATTTTGAAATTCAAAATTACTGCAATCTATGTCATTTATAGTATCGTTTTCGTAACATAATGTATTGATGTATTTTTCGCATTGCTCTAAAGCATATTTTATATCTTGTTTTAACATAATTTCTCCTTAAATTATAATAATTACATAGATATAATATCTAATATAAGAGGAGAAGTATCTGGAGCAATATTAGATATATGAATAGCATTTTGGAGAAGCAAAACAGCACTTTGACATTTTTGTTCACTGCTACTATAAACTTCTGCTAATATTTCTCCTTTTTCTACAACATCTCCAATACGTTTTTTTAATATGATGCCTGCACCAAAATCAATAGCATCTGTTTTTTGTTTTCTGCCTGCTCCTGTTTGCTGTGATGCCATACCTATACAATCTGTATCCACGGCATAAATATAACCACTAGCATTTGCTTTTAATAATAGTTTACAAGGGGAAAGAGCAAGCAAGTTATAATCATGTATGATATTTGTATCAGCAGATTGTTGCTGTAAAAGCTGTTTGAATTTTTCAAGTCCTTTACCATTTTGAATATTTTGTAAAAGCAATTCTTTCCCCTTTTGTTCTGTGGAAACCTTTCCAGAAAGTAAAAGCATATTTGCCCCTAACGTAAGAGAAACAGTAAGTAAATCCCCTGAAATATTTCCTTTTAATGTTTCGATTGCTTCTATTACTTCTAAGCGATTTCCTATATAATTTCCTAAAGGCTGTGACATACTGCTTATTACAACAGTTACTTTTTTTCCTACATGATGTCCCATAGATGCCATACATTTCCCTAGTTTTTGTGCATTTTCTAATGTTTTCATAAAAGCACCATTTCCACATTTGACATCTAATACAATACCATCTGCACCAGCAGCAATTTTTTTAGACATAATACTAGATGCAATAAGGGGAATACTTTCTACTGTGGCTGTGACATCTCTAAGAGCATATAATATTTTGTCAGCAGGTGTTAAATTTTTACTTTGTCCCATAATCACAATATTAGATTGTTTTGCCCACTGTAATGCTTGCTGTTGTGAAACTTCTACATTAAAATGGGGTATAGATTCTAATTTATCTATTGTACCACCAGAAAAACCTAAACCTCTGCCACTCATTTTGATAACAGGAATGCCCACAGAAGCGACAAGGGGTGCTAATATCAATGTAGTAGTATCTGCTACGCCACCTGTACTATGCTTATCTACTTTAAAACCAGAAATACTGCATAAATTTAATGTTTCACCAGAATTTGCCATGGCTAATGTCATATATGCAGTTTCTTCTTCATCAAGTGACTGAAAGTAAACAGCCATTAAAAAAGCAGAAATTTGATAATCGGGTATTGTTCCATTTGTGACTCCAGTAATAAAAAAATCAATTTCTTGTTTTGTTAGTTTTATGCCATTTCTTTTTTTAGTTAATATATCTAAAAAGTCCATGTATTCCCTCCTTCAAAATAATACTATATATTTTCTTTTTTATTATAACATAAAAAAGAAAAAAGAAAATTGCGGAACACTATATAAAGTATCCCACATATGTTTTCTTTTTATATGTTTTATAAACAGATAATTATTTTTTATTTTGATATAATTGACTGTAAAGCAAAGGTTTTCTATCTGCTTTCAAAGGGAATTCTTGTCTATATTTTGTTACAATATTATCGTCAATATCTGCTATAATGACTTGAGAACATTCTTTTGCCATTGCTATGATTTTACCATAAGGGTCTATTATCATGCTGTCACCACTATAATCTAAGCCATCACCACTTCCACAGCGATTGACACCTAATATATAACATTGATTTTCTATTGCTCTTGCTTTTAAAAGTGATATCCAATGACATCTTCTAGGAGTAGGCCAGTTGGCAATGATTGTGATAACATAACTTTTTATAGAACAGACTTGGAAAATTTCAGGAAAACGCAAGTCATAGCAAATAAGAGGAGAAAAAGGAATCCCTTTTATATTAAAAAAGGAAACATTTTCACCGCTACTGTAAAATTTAGATTCTGAACCATATGAAAAAGGATGTATTTTTGCGTAATCTGAAATGATATTACCTGTTTCATCTATTGTAATACAATGATTTTCAGATTTTTCACCATTTTTAATAATGATACCAAAAATAATTGCTATGTTGTATTCTATTGCTTTTTGTTGAAAAAAAGTAATAGAAGGAGAATTTTCCATTGTTTCTCCATATGTATCTGTATTCATTGAAAAACCTGTTAATGTCATTTCTGGAAAAATGATTAATTCTGCACACTGCTTTTTTGCTTGCTCCAACATAACACAACATCGTTTTTGATTCTCTTGTTTATTTTCCCATGCAATATCTAATTGCGCTAAAGCAACTTTCATGTTTGATTGCTCCTTTCTTTATTATAATAATGGTAAATTTTATTTTACATGAAAATGAGAAAAGAAACAACATTAATACATTGTTATTTTATGGTAGGCAGAATAAATGCGCTGTGATATAATCTATAAACAGATTGAAATTTGAAAATATTACGATTTTTTTACTGAAATAATATTATATTATGTTTATAAGGAGGAATGAAAATTGAAATTGATTTCGTGGAATGTAAATGGTATTCGTGCCATTGTAGGAAAGGGATTTTTAGACTATTTAAAAAATGTAGATGCTGATTTATTTTCAATACAAGAAACAAAATTACAACAAGGACAAATTACATTGGACTTACCTAATTATTATCAATATTGGAATTATGCAGAAAAAAAGGGATATTCTGGTGTTGCCGTATTCAGTAAAAAAGAACCTATTTCTGTATCATATGGTATGGGAATAGAAAAGCATGACAAAGAAGGACGTGTGATTACATTAGAATTTGAATCATTTTATTATGTAACATCATATACTCCGAATTCTCAGCCAAAACAGGCAAGATTAGAATATCGTATGGAATGGGAAGAAGCAATACTTGATTATTTAAAAAAATTAGACAATAAAAAACCTGTTATTTATTGTGGTGATTTCAATGTGGCACATAAAGAAATTGATTTAAAAAATCCTAAAACAAATAGACACAATCCTGGATTTACTGACCAAGAAAGAGAAAAAATGACAATACTTCTGCAAAATGGTTTTGTGGATACTTTTCGCTATTTTTATCCAGATTTGGAAGGTGCTTATACATGGTGGAGCTATAGAGCAAATGCAAGAAAAAATAATTCTGGTTGGAGAATAGATTATTATATCGTTTCTCAATCATTAACACAATATTTAAAACAGTCTAGTATTCATAACGATATAATGGGTTCTGATCATTGTCCTGTTATGTTGGAAATTGCATTATCATTTTAATGCAATTTTAAATAAAAAATATATTGACCCATAGATATATTGCACATATAATAAAATATGTTGCTGTTTTATGTAGCAATTTCATTGTTAAATATGTAGCATAAAATAGATTAATAAGTAGTATGTATTATGATTTTGTGCTGTGGTATAGAAAAAAGGAGTGACATATTATGCAGATATTTGATTCAGAATTAAGAGTGTTGGAGGTATTATGGGAAGAGGGAGAAATTAGAGCAAGCCAAGTTTGTAAAGTATTGGAAAAAAGAGTGGGGTGGAACAGAAATACAACTTATACAGTCATTAAAAAATGTATTGAAAAGGGATATATAGAAAGAAAAGAATTTCATTTTGTTTGTAAAGTACTGATTTCAAAAAGAGAAGTACAAAAACAAGCTATATCTAACTTGTTAGACAAGCTGTTTTGTAATTCTAATATGGATTTTTTAAATGTGTTTTTAGAAGAGCAAACATTTTCGGAACAGGATAAAAATGATTTAAAAGAAATGATTAATCATATAAAATAAATGAAAATAATAAAATATAAATTTTTTAACAATCATGCAGTCAATTTGTATCAATGACTGCATGATTGTTGTTTTATGGAAATGATTATTTTTTTATTTATGTCAGTTTTGTAATTGCTTGTTGTTTTATTTCTACAAAAAAGAAGTCTTTGCCATGATTTGATTCATATATAAAGTCTTTTAGAGATTTACTTGTATATTGAGAATATTCTCCAAAAACAACAACTTTTATATGATAGTTAATAAATTTTTGAAGAATTTTGTCCGTTGCCTGTACTAAGTTTAAAAAAGTCTTCTGATATTATTGCTTTGTCTATTACAATGTTTGTTGCATCAGTATCATATTTTATTGTCATTGCTAAATCTAATACAGATGAAGCATTAGTAATAATATATTTATCACCAGAAACAATCGCAATATTTATTCCGTCAATATTTGTATGTTCAATGTTATAATTTCCTCTTAAATTATTTTTGAACTATTATAATATAAATTAGAGCAATAAAAACAATGGAGTTTAAAAAAGAAAAGTGACTAAACAAGCATTTAAAACATTGAAAGCGTCGCTTTCTAAATAACGACATCATTGCATTCGCAAAAGATAAAGTTTTTTGTCAAACTTTTTTTCAAAAAAGTTTATAATATGCAAAGGCAAAGTCCCACAAATAAAATAATATTATTTTGTTAAAAACTTGAGAGCTTTGCTTTCAAATTCTCACTCGCTTTTCGCTAAAAACGAGACAAAAACTTTTATAGAAAACTTTGTTTTCCTAATAATAACCACAAGTAAAATAATTAAAAAAGAAATTTTTTAATAAATATTAATATTACCATTGACAAATAAAATAACGAATATATAATAATATATGAACATAATTACATAGTGTGTTATATGTGCAAAAGAGGTGAATATGTGGCGAAAAGTGATGAAAGATTTTTAATAAGAGTAGTTGATATGTATTATCAACAAGAAATGCTACAAGATGAAATTGCTAAAAAATTAAATGTATCACGTACAACAGTATCCAGAGCATTGTCAAAAGCAAAAAAAGAAGGATATATTAAAATTATAATTGATTTTCCAGCAGAAAATATGATAGAACTAGAAAAAGAAATGGAAAAAAAATTTCATTTAAAAGAAGTAATTGCTGTAAAAGTAGATGATATCAATAATAGAGATATTCTTGTTGCAAGGGAAGCAGCATATTATATTGCAAGAATGATAAAAAATGATATGATAATAGGTATTGCTTGGGGCTATACTATGAAAAAAATCATTGATGCTTTTGATATGTATAAAGTAGGCAGTCAAATAAAAGCAAAAAATATAGAAGTTGTACCTCTTTTAGGAACAATCACACCAGAGACGGCTGACAATTCTGATTTGCGTTTGAGTTATGCAAGTTTATTGTCATCTAAATTGGCGGAAATGGTAAATGGTATCAGTTATCATTTTGCTGCTCCTATGTATGTAAAAGATATTGATACAAAAAAAATGCTTTTAGAAGAACCTCAAATTAAAAATGTTATGCAAAAAGCAAAAAATTGTCATGCTGGAATATTTGGAATAGGTGCTTTAGTACAAAATTCTTCTATTGCTATATTAGAAAAAGATATGATATTAAAATTATCTAAAAGAAATGGTGTGGGAGAAATATTAGGTAGAGTATTCGATAAATATGGAAATACAGTAGAGAGCGAATGGAATGACAGAATGATAGGGCTAACACTGGAACAAGCAAAAAATATACCAATTAGAGTAGGTGTTGCTTTTGGAGAGGAAAAAGTGAAGGCAATTAAAACAGCAATTTCTAAAAATATTATAAATGTATTGATTACAGATAGTGTTACAGCAGAAAGTATATTGTATGAAAAATAATATGTTAATTATAAATAAAATTAGGGGGTTATCAATATGGATTTTTATTTAGACAGTGCAGATTATAGAAAAATAACGGAATATGTAGAAGCATACAATATAAAAGGAGTAACAAGCAATCCTACTATTATTGTAAAGGATAAAGCGGATATTATGAAATTGATAGAAGTTGTACCAAAAGACAAAGAGCTTTTTGTACAAGTAATATCAGATGAGTTAAAAGGTATTATAGCAGAAACAAAAAAATTGATGTCTTTCAGTGAAAATATTATTGTAAAAATTCCTGCTACACCAAATGGATTGAAAGCAATTAAAATATTGAAAGAACAGAATATAAAAACATTAGCAACGGGTATTTATTCTGTAGAACAGGCATTAATGGCAGCAAATTGTGGTGCGGCATATGTTGCACCTTATGTAAATAGAATTTGTGATTTAGAAATAGATGGTGTAAAAGCTGCTTTGGAAATACAAAAAACATTTAAACAACAAAATATAGATTGTAAGGTACTTGCGGCAAGTTTTAAAAATATGATGCAGGTAAAAGAACTTATGATAAATGGTATTGATGCTGTTACAATTAGTGCAGATTTGATGGAGAAATTGATATATAATAAAAATACAGAATATGCTGTAAAAGATTTTGTGTCTGCATGGAAAGATTATACAGGTAATGATACACTAGGTTTATAATATGTGAAAACGAAATAAAACCTTGAGAATTTTTCTCAATGTCAGATTATTGAAAAAGTAGTTTTATTATGGATTTTAATGAAAGTTTAAAGTCTTTGGGAAAATTTTTTTCACCTTTGAGAAGTTTTCACAAACTCCTTACAAAATACCCTTGTAAGCGGAAAAATATTAAAACATTTGAGGCTTTGCCTCAAACTCTACAAGCTTTTTGAAAAAAGCTTGACCAAAAACTTTTAAGAAAAACAGTGTTTTTCTAATTGCAAATAGAGGTTTATTGACAGACTGACATTAAGAATTTTTTCAAGGTTTTACTTTTTTAATAGTAACATATTTTTAAATTATGTTATTGCACACGAGGATTTTGATAACGACCATGTTTTTCTGTCTGTTTGGTATATTGTATTGCCTCCTTTGGACAGTGATTTAAACAAGATAAACACATATAACAATGTCCAGCATCCCAATGAGGTTTTTCTGATTTCATATGTATCATATTTGCAGGACAAAGAGATTCACATTTTCCACAGCCTATACAATCACCAGTGATATAAAAACGCTTTGTATCTGTATAATATTGGCGAAATAAAAAATTAATTAGTATGCTTTTTAAAAAAGGAAATTTTCCCATTTCCACACGGAAAAAGTTGTTTTTTTGTAACGTAATTACTTTGGCAATTTTATAAATTTGTTTGTCAGCATGGTCTAATTTTTCGTTTTCTTTTTCTTTATTCATCACGTCAAATAGAATGACATAATTATCAGGCATAGCAATAGAAAAGCCACTATTTAGATATATATTTTTCTTTTTTAATATTTTTTTGAGTGTATTCATTGAAGTACCTATGTTTTCCCCACAAGTGATAACGGCGAATGTATAGTAAGGGGTAAAGGAAGAAATTTGTATGTTTTTCAAAAAGGTAATAACTGGTTTTGGCAGTCCCCAAGCATATACAGGAAAAACCAATCCGAATCTCTCACCTTGTTTTAATATATAATTAAAATTGTTTTGATTTATAAAATCTATTATATTACATATAGGTTCTTGCAAAGATAGTGCAAGCTTTTGAGCAGTATATAAAGAATTTCCTGTTGCTGAAAAGTAAAATATCATATCAATTCCCTCTTTCGTATTATATGATTTTAATTTTTATGTAAATTCAAGTTTATTACAAATATACGACAATTCAAAATGTAAATAAAAACTATATTTATATTATTATACACTTTTTTTTGTAAAATGGTGTATTATTTAAAAAAGTATATCACAATGAGGAGGAAAAGTATGTTAGAAAGGGCAATTATATTGGCAACAGAAGCACATAAAGGACAAAAAGATAAAGGAGGAGTGTGCTATATACTTCATGCTTTGAGAGTAATGCTTTGCTTTGAAAAGGAAGAACAGCAAATTGTAGCTGTATTGCATGATGTTTTGGAGGATACTGAAATCAGTGAGGAATATTTACAAAGTGTTGGATTTCATAAAAATATTATAGAAGCAGTAGTCTGTTTAACAAAAAAGCAATGTGAAAATTATTTTGATTATATTGAAAGAGTAAAGCAAAATGATATTGCTCGTATGGTAAAATTAGCAGATTTACAAGATAATATGAATTTAAAAAGAATAAAAAATATTACACAAAAAGATATTGATAGAATAGAAAAATATAAAAAAGCAAAAAGAATATTGGAAATGTAAAATGTATTCAGCGTATTGATAAAAATGATGCGCTGAATACATTTTTTATAATATTATGAAGAATATATGTAATTGTTTATATCAATGTTTGATATACTGTAATTTTTAAATTTTCTGAAAGTAATTTATTTAATTGTGGGCATATTGTTGTAAAATGTGTACTGATATTATGACTGTCAATGGCAGTTTGGTCAGCCCAACATTCTATAAAAGCAATTTTTTCTGTATCATCATTGCATTGATGCAAATGATAAAATATATTTCCTGATTCTTTTTGAGATGCTTCAACAAGTGGTTTTGCTAATTCTAAAAAAGCATTTTTATTTTTTTGAGGAAGTGTACCCTCTGCAATAATGTGAATCATAAAAAATCCTCCGTATTATAAATTAATTCTGATATTGGTTTTCTGGTTTGTTTGTGTCTTTCTGAAGAAAGTACAGTATTTTGTTTTGCATAGCCTATGGCAAGTATAGAAATCACATCTAAATCTTGAGGAATTGAAAATTCCTTTTTAATATCTTTAGGAGAAAAGTTTCCTATCCATACACTACCTAAATCAAGTGAAGTCGCCTCTAACATCATATGGTCTGTTATAATAGCACAATCAATTTCCGCAAAGTATTTGTTATCATAATGTCTTTTCCAAGAGCAAGCTGTTTCTGCTAGAACAACTATAACAACAGGCGCATTGTAAAAATTAGCATAAGGGGCAAGCTTTGATAATTGTTCTGGAGAATCTAGTATTAAAAGTTTTTGAGGTTGTAAATTTGCAGCAGTAGGTGCGACATGAGCAGCATTGATTATAGCCTCTATTTTTTGTTTTTCTACTTTTTTATTCTGAAATTGTCTTGTGCTATATCTTTTTTTAGCAAGTTCTAAAAAGTCCATTTAAAAATCTCCTTTCTATATCAATAGGATGTTTTGTTAACAAAACTATATATTGCAAACAAAATTTTGTTTATGATATAATTGTATCAGTTATAATAAAAAATACAAGTACGCACTTTTTAGTATTATAGTATGGAAAAAGATACTATTGTTTTATATAACAAATGTTAATTATGATAAGGAGAAAAAATATGAAACAATATCATTGTCCTATGGAGGTAACATTAGAATTGATTGGCGGAAAGTGGAAAGCACTGCTTTTATGGCATTTAATGGGAGGCACATTACGCTTTCACGAATTAAGAACACTTGTACCTCAAGTAACACCTAAAATGCTGACACAGCAATTAAGAGATTTAGAAAGAGATGGGCTGATTGACAGAAAAGTTTATGCTGTTGTTCCTCCAAAAGTAGAATATTCTCTTTCAGAGTTTGGAAAAAGTTTAATACCTATATTGGATATTATGTGCCATTGGGGAAGTGATTATCTAGAAAAAAATCATATTGTATCAGAATGCCAAAAAACAATATAGATAAAAAAAGAATACAATAATAATAAAAATGGGTAGAGTTTGCTTGTGTATGTTGTATAAATTTTGAAAAAAATGATATAAAAAATTTCAAATATTGTCATAGAAATGTATATATAATATAAGTTTTGTCAGAAAAATGGCAGTTTTTGGGGAATTATTTTAAATTGGATATATTCTTATTATTTTTTATGATACAATGTTACAGAAATACAAATCAAAATGTGTAAAGGTCAGGTGAGTATATGGAACAAAAACAACAACAAACAGATACAAGACCTTTTACCCATTTACACGTTCATACGGAATATAGTCTTTTAGACGGTTCTGCAAAAATAAAAGAACTTGTGGAAAGAGCAAAAGAATTAGGTATGAACAGTATTGCTATTACAGACCATGGTGCAATGTATGGAGCGATTGAGTTTTATAAAGCAGCAAAAGAAGCAGATATTAAGCCAATTATTGGCTGTGAGGTTTATGTAGCAAATGGTTCTAGATTGGTAAAAGATAATAAAAATGCTTATCAATATACTCATTTAGTACTTTTAGCAGAAAATAATGAAGGATATCAAAATTTAATTAAATTGGTATCATATGGCTTTATTGATGGTTTTTATTATAAGCCAAGAATAGACAAGGAATTATTAAGAAAATATCATAAAGGTATTATTGCCTCTAGTGCTTGTATTGCGGGTGCAGTCGCAAGAGATATATTAACTGTTTCTTATGAAAAGGCAAAACAAACTGCTTTGGAATATCAAGAAATATTTGGAGAAGGCAATTATTTTTTAGAATTGCAAGACCATGGTTTAAAAGAACAAAAGACAGTAAATGAGGCATTGAGAAAAATACATACAGAAACAGGCATACCCATGATTTGCTCTAATGACAGTCATTATATTTATAAAGAGGATAATGTACCTCATGATATATTATTGTGTATACAAACAGGTAAAACAATATATGATGAAAATAGAATGCGTTATGAAGGCGGTCAATATTATGTCAAAAGTATTGATGAAATGTATGACTTGTTTCCAGAAGATGAACAAGCACTACAAAATACACAACATATTGCAGACAGGTGCAATGTAGAATTTGTATTTCATGATTTAAAATTGCCTCGTTTTGATGTGCCAGAAGGAAAAACAGCAAAGCAGTATTTGAGAGAATTATGTTATGCAGGTTTTGCTGAAAAATATCCTAATGCATCAGAAAATTTAAAAAATAGATTAGATTATGAGTTAAATACCATTGAAACAATGGGGTATGTAGATTATTTTTTAATTGTTTGGGATTTTATTAAATTTTCAAAAGATAATGGCATTATTGTTGGTCCAGGCAGAGGCTCGGCAGCAGGTAGTATTGTTTCATACTGTTTATCTATTACAACAATAGACCCTATAACATATGATTTAATATTTGAAAGATTTTTAAATCCTGAAAGGGTAAGTATGCCTGATATTGACGTGGATTTTTGTTATGAAAGACGACAAGAAGTTATTGACTATGTTATACAAAAATATGGAGAAGACCATGTTGTTCAAATTATTACATTTGGAACAATGGCGGCAAGGGCGGCAATAAAAGATGTAGGACGAGCTTTAGCAATGCCTTATGCAGATGTAGATAGAGTTTCTAAAATGATACCTACAGAACTAGGTATGACAATAGATAAAGCGTTAAAAATGAATACAGAATTAAAAAGAGCATATGACAATGAAGAAAGTACAAAATATTTAATAGATATGTCAAAAAGACTAGAAGGACTTCCAAGACACGCTTCTACTCATGCCGCAGGTGTTGTGATATGCAGAGATGCTGTAATGGATTATGTGCCTTTAAATTCCAATGATGGTGCAATTACAACACAATATACTATGAATACATTGGAAGAGTTGGGCATACTAAAAATGGATTTTTTAGGTTTGAGAACATTAACAGTAATACAAAATGCTGTAAAAGAAATTGAAAGAATACATGATATTTCCATTGATATTGACAATATTAATCAAAAAGAACCAGAAGTATATCAACTGATAGCACAAGGCAAAACAGAAGGTGTATTTCAGTTAGAAAGTCCTGGTATGAAACAGTTTTTGAGAGAATTACAACCAAGTAATTTAGAGGATTTGATAGCAGGTATATCATTGTATCGTCCTGGTCCTATGGACTTTATACCCAAGTATATCAAAGGAAAAAGAGAACAAAATAATATACAATATACGCATATTTCATTAGAGCCAATATTAAAAACAACATATGGTTGTATTGTATATCAAGAACAAGTTATGCAAATTGTGCGTGATTTGGCTGGATACAGTTTAGGGCGAAGTGATTTGGTGCGTAGAGCAATGAGCAAGAAAAAAGCAGATGTTATGGCACAAGAAAGAAAAAATTTTATATATGGTATAGGAGAAGAAGTACCAGGCTGTATTAAAAATGGTATTCCAGAAGAAACAGCAGAAAAAATATTTGATGAAATGACAGACTTTGCAAAATATGCTTTTAATAAAAGTCATGCGGCTTGTTATGCCGTTGTGGGATATCAAACTGCTTGGCTGAAAACGCATTATCCTGTAGAATTTATGGCGGCACTTATGACAAGTGTTATGGATAGAACGGATAAAGTAGCAGTATATATTGATGAGTGTAAAAAAATGGATATTGGATTGTTGCCTCCTGATATCAATGAAGGATTTTCTCATTTTTCTGTGTCAGAAGGTAAAATTAGATTTAGTTTATCGGCAATAAAGAATGTGGGTAAAAATACGATAAAAGCATTAGTAGCAGAAAGAGAAAAAAATGGAGCATATACTTCATTGACGGATTTTTGCAATCGTATGGAATCTGGAGAACTAAATAAAAGAAGTTTGGAAAGCCTCATTAAAGCAGGTGCATTGGATTCTTTGGGAGGATTTCGAGCACAATATATGGCGGTGTATCAAAATATATTGGATGGTATTGCTCAATCCAGAAAAAATAATTTAGAGGGACAAATGTCTTTGTTTGATATGACAGAGCAAGAACAGGTTTATCAAAAAGAAGAACTGCCTAATATAGAAGAATATACTTTAAAAGAAAAACTTTCATTTGAAAAGGAAATGCTGGGTATTTATGTAAGTGGTCACCCTCTTGCAGAATATGAAACAATATTGAAAAGAAAAACAAATTGCACAAGCAAAGATTTTGTGATAGAAGAACAGCAAAATGCAAAAATATTTGATGGGCAAAGAGTAAATGTAGGCGGTATGATTATCAGAAAGAGTGTAAAACATACCAGAGCAAACAACACTATGGCTTTTTTAACATTAGAGGATTTATATGGAACAATAGAGATTGTTATTTTTTCAAATTTATATCAAAAAGTTGCGGATAAAATAGAAGAAGACACTGTTGTTATAGTAAAAGGCAGAGCAAGCATATCCGCAGATGGAGAGGTAAAATTGATTGCTTCAGATGTAGATTGTTTTAACACAGAACAGAAAAAAACAGCTACATTAGGATTGATATTAACAGAACAAAGAAATGTTTCATTACAAGATGTTATAAAAGTTTTATCAAAATATCGTGGAGGAATACCAGTGTATATTTATGATAAAAAAAAGGAACAAAAATTTAAAGCAGACAGCCGTTATTGGATACAACAAAATGAACTGCTGTTTCAAGAATTAGAATTACTTTTAGGCAATGAAAATGTAATTGTAAAAAATAATTAAAAAATGATAAATATGTCATATAAAATTTGTCAATACTATTGTTTTAAATGGAAATTATGCAATATAGTATTCATAAAAATATCCAAAATAATTGGAAAAAAAAGCATAAATTTATGATTTACAATAAACAATATAGCGTTTACAATAAATATAAAGTGTGATAAACAAATACATTTGGTTTTTTAAAATTTTTTGTTTCTTTACTTTAAAGAAATAGTAATTTGTGGATAAACTATTTATTACAGTATTTTGATAAGCTGAATGTTGTTGTTATATATATAGTAAATATACAGTGCAGAATTTTCTTGTATTTTAAGAAAATAGAGAGATTGCTCTAATAATATAGAAAAAATAAATGATTTATGATTTGTTTTTACTATAGCACTGTTTGTAGCTACAAAATAAAGAGAATATGAAGATTGGGAGGAATTGAAGTATGGAACATAATCTCAAAAGAATTGGTGTTTTAACAAGCGGCGGTGACGCTCCTGGTATGAATGCAGCAATCAGAGCGGTTGCAAGAACAGGTATCAACAATGGTATTGAAGTTGTAGGTATTCGTAAGGGATATGATGGTTTATTAAATGCTGATATTAAAACATTAGAAGGCAAAAATGTTTCTGATATTATTAATAGAGGTGGTACAATACTGCATACAGCACGTTGCCTTGAAATGTTGACAGAAGAAGGACAGGAAAAAGCAGCAAAAATTTATAAAGTTCTTGGATTAGATGGTTTGATTGTTATTGGTGGTGACGGTTCTTTTAGAGGCTGTCAAGCATTGGCAAAACATGGTGTAAATTGTATTGGTATTCCTGCAACAATTGACTTGGATATGAATTGCACAGAATATACTATTGGATTTGATACTGCTGTAAATACAGGAACAGAGGCAATTAATAAATTAAGAGATACTTCCAGTTCTCATGAAAGATGTTCTGTTGTAGAAGTTATGGGCAGAGATGCAGGATATATTGCATTGTGGTGTGCTATGGCTGGTGGTGCAGAAGAAGTATTGCTTCCAGAAGAAAAAGATATGATAAACAATGAAAGAGTTATACAGCAAATATTAGAAAACAGAAGTAAAGGAAAACGTCATAATTTAATTGTTGTTGCAGAAGGTGTTGGTGGTTCTCAAAAATTGGCAAAAGAAATTCAAGAAATCACAGGTATACAAACAAGAGCAACAATATTAGGACATTTACAAAGAGGAGGCAACCCTACAGCACTTGACCGTATGCATGCATCTATTATGGGATATAAGGCTGTGCAGGCATTAATGAATGGAGAAAGAACAAGAGTTGTTGTATATAATCAAGGAAAATATGGCACAATGGATATTGAAGAAGCATTATCTATGCATAAGAGATATGATGCTGAATTGTATGATATTGTAAAAACATTGGCAATTTCAAAATAATAACAAAGTAATCAAAAAGTACCGTAAATAGTGTATAGATGAAATAAAATATATTGTTTTCAATATCAAAAAACATAATATTTTATAATTGATTTTTAAAATCAGTTATTTGGCTATTGCGGTTCTTTTTGTGTCATAATAAAAATATAATTTATATGCTGTAAGGAGGAGCTTTGTTGTGAGAAGAACAAAAATTGTTTGTACATTAGGACCTGCAACAGATGATGTAGAAATTATGAAAGATTTAATACGTAGTGGTTTAGATGGTGCACGTATCAATTTTTCACATGGTACATATGAATCACATACTGTTATTATCAATAAATTAAAACAAGCAAGAGAGGAATTAAATGCACCAATACCATTGATATTGGATACAAAAGGTCCTGAAATTAGAGTCAAAACATTTGATGCAGATAAATATTATTTAGAAAAAAATGCGAAATTTGTATTGACAACAGAAGATATTGTTGGTAATCAAGAAAGAGTTTCTGTCACTTATCAAGATTTGCCAAACGATTTGGAAGTTGGTTCAAGAGTGCTGATTGATGATGGTTTGATTGAACTTCATGTTGACAGTATTAAGGGAAATGATATTAATTGTACTGTTGTAAATGGCGGTTTTGTCAGCTCTAATAAGGGTATTAATGTTCCTGATGTTTATGTACATTTGCCATCATTAACAGAAAGAGATATTGAGGATATTAAATTTGGCATTGAAATGGGCTTTGATTATGTTGCAGCATCTTTTATACGTTCTGCAAAAGATGTTATTAATATTCGTAAAGTTTTAGAAGAAAATGGTGGAAATGATATTCATATTATTGCAAAAATTGAATCTCGAGAAGGTGTCATTAATATTGATGAAATATTAGAAGTATCTGATGGTATTATGGTGGCACGTGGCGACTTGGGTGTTGAAATTCCATCAGAAGAAGTGCCTCTTGTGCAAAAATCATTGATTGAAAAAGCAAATGCAGCAAGTAAACCAGTTATTACAGCAACACAAATGTTGGAAAGTATGGTTTCTAATCCAAGACCAACAAGAGCAGAAGCAAATGACGTAGCAAATACAATATTTGATGGTTCTGATGCGATTATGCTTTCAGGAGAAACAGCAAAAGGCGATTACCCTGTTGAGGCGGTAGCGATGATGGCAAAAATTGCAGAAAAAACAGAACACAGCATCAACTATTCTCATAATTTAACAAGAACATTTGGAAGCGCTAAAAATATTACAAATGCTATTAGTTATGCGGCTTGTACTACAGCAGCAGAATTAAAAACAGCTTGTATTTGTACTGTAACAACATCTGGATTTACAGCAAGAATGATTGCAAAACATAGACCAACTTGTCCTATTGTAGGTTGTACAATGAATGAAAGAGCTTGGCGTCAAATGAATTTAGTTTGGGGCTGTAAATCATTGTATCATGAAAGACCAAAAGATGATGAAATATTTGATGTGGCAATAGAGGCAGCAGTAAAAAGCGGTTTAGCAAAAAATGGAGATACTATTGTAATTGCTGTTGGTGTACCTCTTGGTGTAACTGGTTCTACAAATACATTAAGGGTAGATGTTATAGGAGATGTTTTAGCAAAAGGTGTTGGATTTGGTAAAGAAAGAGTTTCTGGAACAGCAAGAGTAATTAAAGTGTTGAATGAGGCAGAAATTCATTTCAGAAAAGGTGATATATTAGTTACTACAACAACAGATAGTGATTGGTTACCTTATATTAAAAAAGCATCTGCTGTTATTGTTGGTCCAGTAGACCCTGACCATATTTCTACTTGTCATGCAGAACACGTTTGTAGAGCGTTAAATATTCCTATGATTGCCTGCAATATGAAAGTAATTGACTTTATGCCAAATGATGGATTGATTACAGTGGACCCACAAAGAGGCTATATTTATACGGGTATTCCAGAACAAGAATAATAAAAATTTATTTTGAACAATGAAAAAACTCTCTTTATTAGAGAGTTTTTTCATTGTTGTTGTTCATATTTATCAATCAGTAAATAGTTGTTGTGCTGTGAAAATGGCATTTAATACTCTTGGAAAACCTGTGTAGGGTATACACTGCAAAAAAATTTCTATTATTTTTTGTTGAGAAATGCCAACATGAATAGCAGATTGTATATGTACCTGTAATTGTGATTCGCAACCACCTAATGTAAGCAAACTGGAAAGTGTTATCATTTCTCTTTCTCTTAAAGATAATCCTTTACGTGTATAAATGTCACCAAAAGCAAATTCTATAATGTATTTGCCCAAATCTGGAGAAATATTACTTAATTTTGTAATTACCTCTTCACCACATTTCCCATCAATATTCTGTAATTGTTGTAATCCTTTTTCATAACGTGTCATATGAAAAACCTCCTTAGTATAATGTTTATGTTGTGCTATAATGATAAGGTATCATTTAGAGTATACTGTAAGTCAATAGAAAATTAGTTAAAATAAAAAATATAAAAGTTTATACAAAGGGGGATATGTTATGACAATAGGAGAGTTTTCAAAAAAAACAGGTATGAGTACATATACATTACGATATTATGAAAATAAAAAACTAATTGTTGTATTGAGAGATGATAAAGGAAGGAGAGTTTATACAGAAAAAGATATTGAATGGGTGCAGTTTATAAAAAGATTAAAAGAGACAGGTATGAAATTGAGTGAAATACAAAAGTATGCTTTACTTCGCTATGAAGGAGAAAAAACAATGCTAGAAAGATTGGAATTGTTAGAGAAGCATTATCATTTTGTTGTGGAGCAACAGAAAAAGTGGGAGATATATTCGCAAAATTTGAGGCAAAAAATAATATGGTATGAAAAAGAGATACAGAAAAATAAAACTCCCTAAAATAAGGGAGTTTGTTTTTATATTTATAATTTATTTACTTCTTCCATCCATACATGATTAAATGCATCAGAAGGCATTCTCCAGTCACCACGAGGGGAAAGTGATATTGTACCTACTTTTGGACCATCAGGCATACAGGAGCGTTTAAACTGTTGCATAAAAAATCTATGATAAAAATTCTTAAGCCATTTTAACAATGTTTCTCTTTCATATTCTCCTTTAAAAGCATACTCTGCTAAAAATAGTATTTTAGAAGGAGAAAAGCCAAAACGCACAACATAATACAGGAAAAAGTCATGTAGTTCATAAGGACCAACAATTTCTTCTGTTTTTTGATTAATATTTCCTTTTTCATCAGGAGGTAGTAATTCAGGGCTAACAGGAGTATCTAATACATCAAACAATATTTCATTTGCTTTTTGAGAAAGAGAACCATATTCTGCTATCCAGCGTACTAATACTCTGATTAGTGTTTTTGGTACGCCTGCATTTACACCATACATAGACATATGGTCACCATTATATGTTGCCCAACCAAGTGCTAATTCTGAAAGGTCACCTGTACCCACAACAAAACCATTTTCTTTGTTGGCAATATCCATTAATATCTGTGTGCGTTCTCTTGCCTGTGTATTTTCATACGTGACATCATGTATAGAAGCATCATGTCCAATGTCCTCAAAATGCTGTAAAGCCGCCTTTTGTATAGAGATTTCACGAGTTTGTATACCCAATGCTTCCATGAGTGAAAGTGCATTTTGATATGTCCTATCTGTTGTGCCAAATCCTGGCATAGTAATACCAATTACGTGTTTTGCTGAAATACCTAAATAATCACACGCTTTTACAGATACTAATAAAGCAAGTGTGGAATCTAAGCCACCAGAAATACCTACAACAACAGATTTTGCTTTTGTATGCTCTATTCTTCTAGCAAGCCCAGCAACTTGTATATTGAATATATCTTGACAGCGTTTGTCCAAATATTCGTTATTTTCTGGTATAAAAGGATGTGGTTTTACTATACGTTGTAATTCCTCTATATTTGTTTGTGGCTTCATAGAAAATGTGATTTCTCTAAAAGCAGTATGACAATATTGATTTTCTGAAAATGTAGTATTTTTCATTCTGTCATTTTGTAATAACTCTAAATCTACATCAGCATATATTAATTGTGTTTCTTTTATAAAACGTTCAGATTCTTTTAAAAGTGTACCATTTTCATATATCAAACCATGACCGCTAAATACCATATCTTGTGTAGATTCTCCTACACCAGAAGAAGAATATACATATACAGCAATACAACGTGAAGACTGCTGAGAAATTAGTTGTTTTCTATAATCATATTTTGAGGCAAGTTCATTGCTTGCAGAAGGATTTAATAATATGGTAGCACCAGATAATGCTTGATAACTGCTAGGAGGAATGACACTCCATAAGTCTTCGCAAATTTCAATACCAATTTTACAGTAAGGTATTTGTTCTGCTTTAAAAATTAAATCTGTTCCAACGGGTATTTTTTGTCCACAAAGTACAATTTCACTTGATAAAAGTTGTTTTGCAGGAGAAAACCAGCGTTTTTCTTGAAATTCGCTGTAATTTGGCAGATAACTTTTGGGGACAACACCTAAAATATTGCCTTTATAAATTGCAACTGCACAATTAAATAATTGATTATCTATTACAACAGGTATTCCTACTACTGCAAATACATCAGTATTTTGAGATGCTTTTACAATATCGTTAAGCCCCTTTTCGGCATATTCTAAAAGAGAATGTTGAAAAAATAAATCCCCACAAGTATATGCTGTAATAGATAATTCGGGAAAAACAAGTATTTGTATTTGTTTTTCATTTGCCTGTTGTAATATTTGTATCAATTCCTCTGTATTATAAATGCAGTCTGCTAATTTACATTTTGGCAAAGCAGAACCCACTCTAATAAAACCATACATAATGTTATCACTCCTTTTGTTAAAAAAATTAGCCTTGAGCAAAACCTCATAAACCCAACAAATAAGCGGTTTTGCAAGAAATAATAAATAAATTTATCACTATAAA